>WNFI01451281.1_pt1 | contig 46564 bp, 45 predicted proteins | sample 5400471 | NCBI WGS metagenome assembly WNFI01 (sample SAMN13153348, study PRJNA577476) | soil metagenome | isolation source: 100 cm saprolite on Douglas fir-dominated hillslope | place: USA:California | collected 2013-09-17
CCTTCCATCCGGCGGCTGACATCGCCCAAGGGTTCACCCCCGACGGCCGTCGCGTGCTGTTCGTCTCCAATCGCAACTCGTTCACAGGCGCGTATGCCCAACTCTATTCGATTCCTATAGAAGGCGGCGTCGAAGAAGTCATGCCGATCCCGAGCGTCGCGCAGGCGACGCTGTCTCCGGACGGCAAGCGGGTCGCCTACAACGCGCTCGCTCCCGCGTTCCTGGAATGGAAGCGGTATCGCGGCGGACAGAGCTCGATCATCTCGCTCTACACCACGGGGTCGCAGGCCGTCGAGAAGATTCCACAGCCGGCGACGCGCTCGAACGACGTCGATGCGATGTGGCTCGGCGACATGATCTACTTTCGGTCGGACCGCGACGGCGAGTTCAACATCTACAGCTACGATCTGACATCGAAGGCGATCAAGCGGCTCACGACCCACATGGACTTTCCGGTGCTCGCCGCGAGCGCCGGCGGCGGCAAGATCGTTTACGAGCAGGCCGGCTACCTCCATTTGCTCGATCCGAGCACCGGGCAGAGTCACAAGCTGGCCATTGGAGTCACAGCAGACCTTCGTGAGACACGGCCGCGCTGGGTCCGTGGCACTGAATACATTCGCGGCGCGTCGATCTCGCCGACCGGCGCTCGCGTGGCGTTCGAGTTTAGGGGCGAGATCCTCACGCTACCCGGCGAGAAGGGAGACGCGCGCAATCTGACCAATTCCGTCGCCGCGAATGATCGATCCCCGGCCTGGTCGCCCGACGGATCGCGTATCGCCTGGTTCTCCGACGAAGGAGGCGAATATCAGCTGCACGTGGCCGCCCAGGATGGCAAGGGTGACCACAAGGTCTACAGGCCGGGCGGCGCTGGCTTCTACGTCGGGACGAAGTGGTCGCCCGACGGCTCACACATCGCCTTCTCCGACAACTCGCAGTCGGTGTTCGTCCTCGACCTCAAGTCGGGAGTGAGCAAGAGGGTGGCAGGCAACAGGGTCTACTCGCCGTTGCCCCTCGTCGGCACCGCGTGGTCGCCCGACTCGAAATGGCTGGCGTATACGGTCGACACCCACGCGCTCGTCACTTCGCTTTTTGCGTACAACGTGGCCGAGGACAAGTCGACACGAGTGACCGACGGCCTCAGCTCGGTGGCCAATCCGGCGTTCGACAAGAGCGGCAAGTATCTGTACGTGGTTGCGTCGACCGATGCGGGGCCGCAGCTGGACTGGTTCGCGCAGTCGAACATCAACCTCCCGACCACGGCATCGATCTACGCGATCGTACTTCGCAGAGATTTGCCCAACCCATTCGCGCGCGAGAGCGACGAGGAGAAAGTCGGAGCGGCGCGCGCCGACTCGGCGCTCCCAACGCCGGCGCCGGCCCCGCCGACCGCTCCAGCCGCTGATTCCGGAGCCGCGCGAAACCCGAACACACCGCCGAGGTCCGCCGCCGCGCCGACGCGCATCGACTTCGACGGCATCGAACAGCGGATCGTGGCGCTTCCGATTCCGGCGGCGAACATCTCGAACATCCAAGCGGGTGAAGCCGGGATGTTGTACTACCAACGGTCGGCCGACGGGACGACCGCGCTGCGCCGCTATGACCTCAACAAGCGGACGGACGTCGTCTTCATTCCAAGCCTTTCAGGCGCGTATCAAGTGAGCGCCGACGGCAAGAAGATCCTCTATAGCGCCCAAGGCGGTTGGTTCGTGACTCCAACCGTCACGCCGCCCCTTGCCGGCGCCGGCCGGCTCGCCACCGCCGACCTCGAGGTAAAGATCGATCCTCGCGCCGAATGGGCGCAAATCTACGACGAGGCCTGGCGTATCAACCGCGACTACTTCTATGCGCCGAACATGCACGGCGTGGATTGGGCCGCGGCGAAACAGAAGTACGCGCAATTCCTTCCCGACGCGTCCACGAAGGCGGACGTCAACCGGGTGATCCAATGGCTGATGAGCGAGCTGTCCGTCGGCCACCACCGTGGCGGCGGCGGCGACCGTCTCACAACCCCCCGGTCGGTTCCTGGCGGGCTGCTCGGCGCCGACTACATCGTGGCGAATGGCCGCTACCGCTTTGCGAAGATCTACGGCGGCCTCAATTGGACACCGGCGTTGAGAGCGCCTCTGACCGAGCCTGGTGTCAACGTCAAGGAAGGCGACTATCTGCTCGCGGTTCGCGGACTCGACGTTCGTGTGCCGAGCAACCTCTACGGCTACTTCGAGAACACGGCGGAGAAGATCACCGAGATCACCGTCGGTCCCAACGCCGACGGCACCGGTTCGCGCACGGTGCAAGTGGTCCCGATCGCGAGCGAAGCCGCGCTCCGCAATCGGGCGTGGGTCGAGGGCAACCTGCAGAAGGTGGACTCAGCCACCGGCGGCCGCGTGGCGTACGTCTACGTCCCGAACACCGCGCAACCGGGCTACGACTACTTCAAACGCTACTTCTACCCGCAGGCGCACAAAGACGCAATCATCGTCGACGAACGATTCAATGGCGGCGGCGACGTGGCGGACTACTACATCGACATCCTGCGGCGGCCGTTCGTCAGCAACTGGGCGATGCGCTACGGCGAAGATCTCCAGACGCCCACCGCGTCGATCATCGGACCGAGAGCCCTGCTCGTCAACGAGAACGCCGGCTCGGGCGGCGATCTCTTCCCGTGGATGTGGCACAAGTTCGGGATGGGTCCGATCATCGGCAAACGCACGTGGGGTGGACTCGTTGGCGTTCTCGGATTTCCGGTGCTGATGGACGGCGGCACCATCACCGCGCCCAATCTCGCGATCTGGACCCCGGACGGCGGCTGGGTCGTCGAGAACGAGGGCGTGCCACCCGATGTCGAAGTCGATCAAGCACCGGCCGCGATCGCGGCTGGCCGCGACCCTCAACTCGAAAAGGCGATCGACATGGTGATGTCCGAGCTCGGGAAGTCGCCGCCCAAGAACGCGACGCGCCCGGCCTATCCGGACAAAACGCTCACGAAACCGTCGACGAGTCCGACATCCTCGAACAAACCACCTCGGCCCTGAAGCGGCGACCCCTCGATCCTCTTCACGAAACCTGAGCGAGGGGCTTTATAACACGGAAGCGCCTCAGGGGACGGTCCGGTTTCCCCAGGCCTTGCCGATCCCGGCGAGCAGCGCCGAATACAGTTCGATTCCATCCCAGAGATTCTTGAGCCGAAGATTCTCGTCAGCCGCATGCTGATTGTCATCGTAGTTGGCGATCGGCAAACTGATCATGGGAACTTTCAGGATGTGCTCGAAGAGGTACGTCGGCCCCGTCGCGCCAGAGGTCGGAATCTTCAGCGCCGGTTGTGCCGCGCCGTCGTCGATGGCGGCGAGAACGGCCTTCCCGAACGGCCCATCCATTGGCGTGCGCGAGGCCGGGTAGCCCTCAGTCCATTCCACACGCGCCACTTTGGCGTGCGCCAACCGGGTGGCGACCGTCACGGAGTCATGGGTCACGAAGTATCCCTGCTTCCGTATATGGGCTTCGACAAGCTGTTGCACATGCGCCGGCGTCTGTCCGGGCACGAGGCGCAGATCGAATGACGCGTACGCCTCGCTCGCAATCGTGTTCGAGCCGGTCTCGCGGACCCCGCCGACACGCATGCCGCGCAGATTGAACGCCGGCAGCATGAGACGCTCGCCCAGCGGGGCGTCACGCGCCTCCGTCCGCGCCAGTCCGAGCGCCGTTCGCAGCTCGGCATCGATTGGAGGAAGAGCGGCCACGGCGCGATGCTCGGCCGCCGTCACCGGCTTCATGTCCTCGTAATAGCCCGCGATCTTGATGTGCCCATCGTCGTCGCGCATGCTCGCCACGAGATTCGCGAGCAAGACGCCCGGGTTCGGTGCCCAGTTGCCATAGTGTCCGCTATGCAGCGCGCGCGTCGCGCCATACACGGTGAGCTCGAACGCGGTGACTCCCCGGTTGCCGAACAGGAGCTGTTGTCTGCCACTCTGATGGACCGGTCCATCGCAGAAGAGCCACGCGTCGCCGGTGAGGGTGGGGGCATACGTTTCGAGAATCTGGCGCAGATGAGCCGAGCTGGCCTCCTCCTCGCCTTCGAGGAACACCTTCAGGTTGACGGATTGCTTGGTGTTTGACGCTCGCATTGCGTCGACCGTGGCGAGGATCGCCATGATCGACGCCTTGTCGTCGCCAGCCGACCGCGCGTACAGGCGATCCTCCGGATCGGCGCGCTCGCCTTTGGCGGGGAGTGGAACCACCTTGCCGCCGGCGCTGACCTCCTTGTCACGGAGCACCGGCGACCAGGGCGGCGTGGTCCACTGCTTCGGGTCGAGCGGCTGACCATCGTAATGCGCGTAGAGCACGAGGGTTCGCGCGGCGCCGGGCGACGGCAGTTCGCCATAGACGGCCGGCGGGCCGCCCGGTGTCGTGAGCAGGCGCGTATTCGTGAAGCCCCGCTTCGCGAGCATCTGGATCAGGTAGTCGGCGTTGCGCCGGATCCCGGTGGAGTCGCTGGCGAGGTTCGGCATCGCCAGGAGCTCGGTAAACTCGCCGAGGATCTCGGACTCATGCCGCTCCCGATAGTCGCGCGCGGCGGCACGCGCGGCGATGCCGGCGGTCTGAGCCTGCGCGGACAACGTGATGGCCGTGACCATCGCGATGACGGCGGCGGGGTGACGTGGGCGAATGAACGTGGACATTCTGATGGTCGATTGAGGAGCTGCAAACTTATCGCTCAACCGGCCCCGTGTTAATCCAACGGCGACCGCAGACAGACTGCGTTCGCCGTTGGATCGGAGACCCTCTCGGCGCCTACTCGTGGCCCTTCTTGTCGTCGTCCTCCAGGGCGCGAAGCGAAGCCTTGATGTTCCGGCGCACCAGGTTCTCGTTCGGCTGACCCGGGTTGGCGGTCGCCGGATCGATCACCGTCGTGCCGCTCTTGAACCACGAGCTCAGGTTGATCGCCACGGTGATGTTCTTGTTCGTCGCATCGATGACGATCGGCGGATTGAACTCGAGCTCCTCCTTTTCGCTCACGGTGGATGTGAAGACGAACGCCGTTCCGTTGAACGTGCCTTCGACGCGGATGCTGCTGTTCGCGAAGTTGGGATTCGCCGCCACGAACGCCGCGTCGTTGGCGTCACCGCCCGGCTTGTGAATCCGGAAATCGATCTTCCGATACGTTCCGGGCGGAATCGAGGCGTTGATCGACGTGACCGTATTCGCCGTCAACGGAAGGTCGACGAGGACCGGCCCAATCACCGTCTCCGCGCAATCGTCGTCGCCCTGGTTATCGTCGTCCGCGCACGTGGCCGTGACGGCCTGCTCGAGCTTGATCCGGCGCACGACGACCTGAGCCTTGGTAATCACGATCGTATTCGCGCCCGCGGTCACGGTCACGTCGCCGAGGGCGGACCCGACCGTCATCGGCGCCTGACTGGAGAACGACACACTCACCGGCCGGCTATTCGGGCTCGAGGTGTCACCACAGGCCATCGCTCCGATGACGACCAGCGGGGCCGCGACTTTCAGTAGACTGCTGGAATGCATTTCCCAACCTCCGAAATAGGTGTTGATCTCTTCACACGCAAGAGAAGTACACAAGGACGGAGGATCGTTCCCGATCACGACGGCGCGTGCGCTAGCACACGCTCATGTGGTGATGTGATACCTCAAACAGTATAGCAAGCCCGAGTGGTCGCCGAGAACCCATGGTCGATCTCGGTGTCGCGGGCATCACACCGCTCCGGTCATTCCGGCGACGGCGGCTTCAACTGTTGCGCCGACGCGACCGCCAAGTACGTGACCGCGTCCCACGCGTTGTGGATGCCGATGAAGAGCAGCAACAGGCTCGTCGCTGCGATGGCGAAGAGACTCTCCCTGGCATAGAACGCGAGAGTGGCCGCGCTTGCCAACAGCGTGACATAGGCGGCGAACGGCAGCGCGGTGTGGCAGATCCAATCCTCCAGGACTGGGGTGTAGTCGGGTTGACGGTGGGCCCGCGCCGTGACGATTCCCACGTAGGCGATTCCGGCGACGCCGCACAAACCGAGGATGACGGCCGGTTTCGCCAGTGAGTGCCACGGCGCGTTCAGCACCGCCGCGACGAAGAGCACGACCCCGAAATGCACGATCGTCGGTGTGCCAAACGCGCCGATCGTCTCCGGGGACGTTGGGCGGCGCGCCTCGGCCCCGAGCGCCATGACCACGAACTGCAGTCCGGTCAACGCCGCGCCGCTCGAGCCGACGATGACGTAAAAGTTTCCCCACGCCGCGAACGCCGGCATCAATCCATCTTGAAGATTCATGGATGCATCCAGGTCAAGAAGCTGCGATAATCCATCATGAGCTCAGAATCGAAAACTGCTCGCAAGACCGAATGGGGCGCTGTGTTGATGGCCGACATCGGCATCGCGCTGCTGCTCTTGGGCGTGCGCGGCTTCTATCTCCGCGGGCACTTTGGACTGGTCGACGCGTTGTACTGCCTCCTCTTCCTCATTCCGGCGGCGGTGTTCATCCTGGTGACGAGCTACGTGCTCCAACATGCAAGGCTCGTCGTCCTGATGCCGCTGTTTGTGGGCGTAGTGCTGGTTCGGGCGCAGCCGGCGTTTGCGGTGGCGCTTGGGGTGTCGCTGATCGGAGTCATCGTCGATGGCGCGCTACGCGAATGGAAGGACGCGCGGGAGGCCGGCGGCCGCTGATCGATTCGCGGCTCGCCGGCTCACGCCGTCGTCGAATTCTACGGTTTGCGGATCACGTACCCGGCGCCGATCTCGAGAATCGTGAATGACCCCGGGATCGCTGGCGCTGCGCCACCACGACCTCCGCCGGGAGGTGGCGGCGGAGCGGGCCCGCGCTCGACGCTCATGACGAAGATGTGGCCCGTCTTGGTATCGAGTGTCAGGGTGCGCGCCCCGTTCATCGTGTTGAGGTTCTGCTCGACCTCGAAGCTCGTCGGGCTCTTCTCCTTGATGACGGTGAGCGTGCCGTTGCCACCGGAGCTGAACGCTTCCATCGTCTCCGGGTTGAACGCCGCGCCGTCGGACCCACCAGCGAGAGGCTGCTTGGCGAGGATCTTCCCATCGACCGAGCTCAGGATCACCATCTCCCAAGTCGGCGGCACCGGCGGTTGCGCCGGCTGGCCCGGTTGCCCTCGTTGCGGCGCTGGTCCCATCCTCGAGCAGGCGGCAAAGAGCACGTGATTCTTCGCGTCCAGCGCGAGCCCGTTGCATCCGGTGTTCCCGCCGAATGAATACGCGGCGGTCGTCTTCATCGCCTTGGCGTCGACCACCGCAACGCTGCCCGAATCCTGCATCAAGACGTAAAGGGTGCCTTTCCCGTCGGCCACCGCCTGCTCCGGCGTCCCGGGCAGCGCGATCCGGCCCACAACGGTTCCGTCCTTGCCCTCGATCACCATCGCGTCGTGCGTCGGATGGCTGAAGACGTACACCCGCTCGTTGAACGAGTCGTAGTAGATCCCGTCGGGTCCGAAGCCGGAGTCAATCGGTATGGACTTGAGCAGCTGTAGGGATTTGGTGTCGAACATCGTGATGGCCGGCCTGCTGCTCGAGAATCCGTGCCCCGATCTCGGGTCGACGGCCGCGCCGTTTCCCTGCGAGTTGGGCGCGGTGAGGATCTCTCCGGCCGGTTCGAGGTTGTCGAGGTTGAACACCGTGATCCGTGCCGGGACCGCGGGTCTCCCCATCGTCGTGTCGGCGCGAACCATTCCGCGTGGGATGTACAGGCGGCGTCCGTCGACGTCGGCCAGGAGGTAGTCGGTGCCGCCCTCCCCGCCGACCCTCGCGGTCTTGAGCACCTTGTACGGCCCGTCAGCTCCGGCCTGCGCCATTAACGCCGGCGGAAGGAGCGCGATCGCGAATGCGGATATCAGGGCAAGCCGGCGCATGACAAGTCTCCGAGGAAGAGACTGCGAAAGTGCGCGAACAAGGCAACGGTCCGCAAGGCGTTTCAGGCAAACGGCCCTATCCTGCAATCAATCAGCCCCGGAAACTGCTTTGCAAGGATTCAAGTCTGAAAGGTCTGATCAGATCGGCTGAGCGAATAGCCGGATGGGGATACAGATCGGACAGATCGGATCAAGTCGGATTAAATGCCTTGGGTTTTGTCTGTTCGTGGAGCAGAGCGTCACTCGCCATGCGGACGTCAAACTCAAATGATCTGATCTGATCGGACCCTTCCGATTTGCATCCTTATGAAGCCGTTAGCTCTGGCCTGACCGATTCGTTAGAAGAAGAACCGCTGGGCCGAACGTCACGCGACTGGTCAGTCGGAACGGCGGTCGCGGGTATACCACCATCAGGAACGGGCCAGAAACACTTGCGACGCCGCTGAAACCCTTATATGATAGACATTGTCTAACAAATCGCTTCCATGCTCGGTGAGCTCGAACAACTCGTCCTCCTGGCCGTGCTGCGTGTCGGCGCCGAAGCCTATGGCGTGCCCGTACACGACGAGATCCAGCGCTGCGCCGGCCGGGACCTGACGCTCGGCACGATCTACAAGACCCTCAGCCGCCTCGAGACCAAGGGGCTGCTCACGTCGGAGGTCGGCGAACCGACCGCGGAACGGGGCGGCCGCCGCACCCGCTGCTATACCGTCACCGCCGCCGGACGCCGCTCCCTCAACGCGACGTTCCGCACGCTGAGACGCATGGCCGCCGGACACAACGTGGGACTCGAGCCGACATGACTCGCGCCTGCTATTGGCTGCTCAGGCGATATCTCGCGCCGGAACTGAGCTCGCATGTCATCGGGGATCTCGTCGAGCAGCGCAACCGCGGCGCGCTCTGGATCGTCCGCGAGACGATCTCCGCGCTCTGGTATCTGCGCGCCCGTCCCAAACCCGGAGATAGTCTCGTGACCAGATTCATCACCGATCTGCGCTTTGCCGCGCGCGTGCTCCGCCGCGCGCCGACCTACGCCTTCGCCGTCATCATCACCCTCGGTCTGGCGATCGGCGCGACCACGGCGATCTTCAGCATCGTCGAGCCCGTGCTGCTCAATCCCCTCCCCTACCCGAACGCCGATCGTCTGGCCTTTGTCTGGGAGCGGAACCGCGATGGGACGCGCGACAATATCGGCTTCGCGACCTATCGCGACCTCGTTGCGGCATCGAAGACGATCGAATACGCGGCCGCTGTCGGCGGGTGGGCTCCGACGATCTCCAGCCCCGGCACGGCAGAGCGCGTCGCCGGAGATCGCGTGTCGTGGACCTACTTCCGCACCCTTGGGCTGAAGCCCGCGCTGGGGCGCGACTTCCTCGCCGAGGAGGATCAACCGGGCCGCAACCAGGTCGTGATCCTCAGTCACCGGCTCTGGCAGCGTCACTTCAACGGCGACAGCTCGGTCGTCGGCCGCGCGATCTCGGTCGGCGGCGCCCCGATGACCGTGCTCGGTGTGATGCCGGCGTCGCTGGACAACGTCATCTCGCCCGACGTGCAGATCTGGCGCGCCCTCGGCTTCGCCAATCAGCCGTTTGCCTGCCGGACCTGCCATAGCCTGCGAATGATCGCCCGCATCCGGCCCGGCGTGACGATGGCGGCGGCGGAGACCGAGCTCGCGGCGATTCACAACCGGCTCGAGCGACAATATCCAACGGAGTACGCGTCGGTCGGCGCGTCGGTCGTCTCAGTACAGGGCGAGATGACGCGCGAGTTCAAGCCAGCGCTGCTCGCGCTCGCCGGCGCGGTGATCATCATGCTCTTGATCGCGGTCGCCAATGTCATCAGCCTCCAGCTCGCCCGCGCCGTGCGGCGCGAAGACGAGTTCGCGGTGCGGACGGCACTTGGGGCCGGCCGGTCGCGTCTCGCCGGGCAGTTGTTCGTGGAGGGACTTGTTCTCGCCATATTGGGCGGAGCGTTCGGGGTCATCGTCGCACGGCTTACCCTACCGGTTCTCGTCGCTCGACTCCCCGATCAGTTGCCGCGCCTGTCGGCGATTCACTTGAACTTCGCCGCCCTCGGCGTGGTCGGAGCGATTGTCATGGGACTGTCGGTCGTGATGGGATTCGCGCCCGTCGGCCGACGGTCGTACGATCTCGCGACCGCGCTTCGGTCGGGCCGGCGGATCTCCGGAACCGGAAACCACTTCGTTCGCGCGACGCTCGTGGTGACGGAAGTCGCGCTCGCGGTGGTGCTGTTGATGAGCGCCGGATTGGTCGCCCGCAGTCTCGTGCGCCTGTTGTCGGTCGACCCCGGCTTCGACACGACCCACCTGTTGACCGTCGAGATCAACTCATCGGGTCCTCAGTTCGCCACCGCGGCGCCGGTCTACGCCCACCACGACCGCGTCCGCGACGCGGTCCGGACGCTTCCCGGCGTGACGGACGTGGCGGTCGCCAACCAGCTGCCGCTGAGCGGCCAGGTGGACATGTACGGCGTGCTCGACCCGGAGAACATGCCGGCGAATCCGGAGCTTGCGCCCAACGCCGATCGATATGCTGTGTCGGCGGAATACCTGAAGCTGATGCGCATCCCTCTGCTTCGCGGCCGGACCTTCACCGAGACGGACGGCGCCGACACTACTCATCTCGTTGCGCTGGTCAGCACGGCGTTGGCCGAGCAGATGTGGCCGGGCCAGGACGCGATCGGCAAACGCATTCGATTGGGTGGACCGAAGGGACTGGACCGGACCGTGATCGGTGTCGTTGGTAACATTCGCCATCGCGGCCTCGACGCGACCGTCATGCGACAGTTCTACGTGCCCGAACGCCAATGGGGGTTTGCTGAGAATTCGGAGAATCTCCTCGTGCGGACGAGCGGCGATCCGGTGGCGCTGATCGCCGCGGTCCGTCGCGCCGTGACCGCCATCGATCCGACGCAGCCGATGACCTGGGCTGTCACCATGGAACAGATGATCTCGCGGTCGACCGCGCAGCGACGCCTCGCACTCGTGCTCTTCGGCGCGTTCGCGTGCGCGGCGCTACTGCTGGCGATGGCCGGAATCTACGGCGTGCTCGCCGGCAGCGTCGCCGAACGGACTCGGGAGATTGGGGTGCGCAGCGCGCTGGGGGCAACGCCGGCCAACATCATCGCGCTCATCGTCGGCCAGGGCGGGCGGATGATGGCTGTTGGGATAGTACTCGGCGTCGCCGGCTCGTTCGCGACAACGCGGTTCCTGCGCACGCTGTTGTTCGGCATCGGGCCCGGCGATCCGGCGACGCTGACCGGGGTCGTCGTTCTGCTGTCGGCAACGACGATCGCCGCCTGCCTGATCCCGGCGCGACGCGCAAGTCAGGTCGATCCGAGCCGAGCGCTGCGGAGCGACTGACGCCGCTAGCTTCCGCGGATGCGAATAGCAGACGCCATCCGCGAGCGCCGGTCGATCAAGCGCTTCACCGACCGTCCCGTCACGAAAGAGGAGATCGAGGCGCTACTCGATGCCGCCACGCACGCCCCGAATCACCGCCTCACACAGCCGTGGCGGTTTTACGTCCTCGGTCCGGAGGCGCGACAGGCCTACGGCTTCGCGGTCGGCGAGCGCAAGGCGCGCAAGCTCGAGGACACAGAGGCCGCGCGGGCGACGCGCGCCAACGTCGCGGCCGAGCACCGCGCGCTACCGGCGATGATCGCCGTGGCGCTGGTGAACCAGGACAATCCGGAGATCCGCGAGGAGGATTACGCGGCGACGCTGATGGCGATCCAGAATCTGTCGCTCGCCGCGGTGGAGCTCGGATTGGGCACGCACATCAAAACCGGCGGCGTCATGGGCGACGCGGCGGCGCGCGCCGCGGCCAACGTGCGCGACAACGAGCGCATCGTCGCGATCGTCAATGTCGGAACGCCCGCCGAGATTCCGCCCGCGAAGAAGCGCGAACCGGCACAGGCCTTGACGACCTGGGTTCCGTAGCTCGGACGTTCGCGTTGCGTGCATCGTACGCGGCCCGCGCTGCGTCCACTTCGGCGAGATGCGCTCCCGACCACTCGACCAACCCGCCGACAAGTTTACGAAGGGTCGCGCCGAGCGGCGTGAGAGCGTACTCGACGCGGGGCGGCACCTCGGGATATACGGTGCGGGTCACCAGCCCGTCGCGCTCCATGCCGCGCAGCGTCACGGTCAGCATTCGTTGGCTGATCCCTTCGACTTCGTTTCGCAGCTCGTTGAACCGCAGTGTCCCGGCGTCGTCGAGCACGTGGATGACGTAGACCGACCACTTGTCGCCGACGCGCGCCAGCATTTCTCGTGCGTGGCAGTTCGCCGGGTTGTGCTCCAGCTCGGACGGCCGCTTGATCCGCGTCTTTCCCATTGGTTACTCCGCAGTATGTCACGCACGTTCGCGTGCCTTCTTCAACGGCGCGAACGAGACGTCTAGCTTGCCGCAGTTACCAATAGTAACCTAGATCGATCACCGGAGCGGCACCATGGGCATCTACGTCACGAATCCCGAAACGCTGAGCATCGGCCTTCTCGTCGCCCGAATCGTCTTCGGCCTGCTCATGGCCGCGCACGGAACGCAGAAGTTGTTCGGATGGTTCGGTGGGTATGGGCTCAACGCGACCGGGGAGTTCATGGCGCAGCTCGGCTTTTCGCCGGGCCGAGCATTCGCCACTCTGGCCTCGGCGACCGAGGTCGCCAGCGGCCTCCTCGTCGCGCTTGGCTTCCTCGGCCCGATCGGGCCGGCGCTCATGATCGCCGTCATGATCGTCGCGGCAATCACGGTTCACTGGAACAACGGATTGTTTGCCACGACCAACGGGGTCGAGATGCCGCTTTTGTACAGCACCGCCGCGTTCGGGTTCGCGCTGACTGGCTACGGCCAGTATTCGCTGGATGCCTTGCTGGGCATCGGCGGGCGTTGGCCCGTCTGGAGCACGTGGACCATTCTGGCCGTCGGAATCGCCGGTGGGCTCGCCAATGCCGCCTTCGGAAATCGCAACAAGGCGGCCAAGGCCAGGTCAGGTGACCTAGCGCGTTGAAACACTCGCCGCGTCGCGAAGGGCCGCGACAAAGGACGGCACATCTGTCCAGTCGCCCTCGAAGCGCGCGCCGTTGATGAAAAAGGTCGGCGTGCCGTTCACCCCGCTGCGCACGCCGCTCATGAAATCGGCGCGGACGCGCTCCTCGAGCGTGTCGCCGTCGAGATCGGTCCGTACCTGATCGGGATCGGCGCCCACGGACTCCGCGTAGTCGGCGAGATGGTCGTCGTCGAGCGCGTCGTCGGAGTCCTGCTGATGCTCGAAGATCATATCATGCATCGCCCAGTAGGACTTGTCGCCGGCGTGGGCGGCAACGCTCTCCGCCGCTTCGGCGGCGTGAAAGGCATGGGGATGCATTTCGGCTAGCGGGAAATTGCGGAAGACGAATCGCAGCTTCGCTCCCAGCTGTTTTCGAATCCCCGTCACGATGGGGTGCGCCCGAAAGCAGTATGGGCATTGAAAATCCCCGTACTCGACGAGCGTTACCGGCGCATTGACCGGGCCGATGCTGTGATCCTTGTCGTGAACATCGGGATGGAGCGCGCCCTGTTTGTGTGAGCTCATCGTGCGACTCCCGAGCGTTCGGTGCTCATCGCCTCCAACGCCTCGAGAATCCCGTCGGCGCCCGGATTGACGCCAACCGGCGAACAATAGCTCCATCGAATGACGCCATCGCCGTCGATGACAAAGAGCGCCCGCTCGCTGTGGCCGTCGTGGTCGCGATAGGCGCCATAGGCGCGCGACACCGCTCCTTTGGGTTCGAAGTCGGCGAGCAGCGGGAAGTGCAGCTTTCGAGCGCCGGCGAACGCCGAGTGGCACCAGGCCCCGTCGACGGAAATGCCGAGCAGTTCGGCGCCGTGTCGGTGGAACTCCGGCAGCACTTCGTTGTAAAGCGCCATCTGGTCTCCGCACACCGGGCTCCAGTCCGCGGGATAGAAAGCGAGGATCACTGCCTTTCCGCGGAAGTCGGAGAGCGAGACGCTCTGGTCCGGGGTGACGTGCAAAGTGAAATCGGGCGCCCGGTCGCCAGGCTGCAGGAGGCTCTTCCCCCCGTCGCGAGTTGTCGTCATCGAACTCCACCAGTCTGTGGTTCCCTGCACGTTAGCATCTTCGATGGAGAACGGACAGCTCGGGGATTGACGTCTTTGTATGGCGCCACTAGCGATCAGCCATGTCAGACGACACGGACGGGGGAAGTTGGGTGAGCTGTCGAGTTGGGCCGACCGGCTTTCACGTCGACCTCCTTGCCCGGACACACGCATTGGCCGCCGATGAGCCAAAGGCGTCTGGCGGCACCGACTTGGGACCCACCCCATACGAGCTGCTGTTGATGGCGTTGGGCGGATGCACGGCGATGACGCTTCGAATTTATGCCGATCGCAAGGGCTGGCCGCTCGAGGGCGCCACGGTCTCGGTGCGACAAAGCCGATCGCACGAGCCCGACTGCGAGCGATGCACCACGGAGGCGGTGGGCGTCGAGCGTATCCAGCGCAAGATCGAGCTCGCCGGTCCGCTGACTGAGGAGCAGCGGGCGCGCCTGATGAGCGTCGCCGACCGCTGCCCGGTGATGCAGACGTTCGGTCGCCACATCACGGTCGAAACGATCTGAGCCGTCGGCTCCCTCCCTCGATGGCTTTCGCGGAGGAGAGCCGTGCGTTGGTTCCCTCCGAGTAACCGAGGCACGTTCCGGTGCGCTCTTCACCGGCGGTTTACTAACGATTAGTGTGCTAGTTACGAAGCAGAACTTAGCCACCATTCGTCACCGCGTGAGGGAGTCTCCGATGGAATCCGATGCTTTGAAGGTTGCGTTGATCGTTGGCAGCACTCGTCCCAATCGCTTCGCCGACGTGCCGGCGCGGTGGATCGTCGACGGCGCGGCGGCACGCGACGACATCTCGCTCGAGGTGCTCGACCTCCGCGATTGGGAGCTTCCGTTCTACAACGACCCGAAGAAGGCGATGGCCCACGCCACGGCCGTTCCGGACCCGATCGTCGCGCAGTGGCGGCAGAAGATTGCTGAATTCGACGGGTTTATCGCCACGGCCGCCGAGTACAATCACGCTCCCACCGCCGTGCTCAAGAACGCCTTCGACTGGGTCCACTTCGAGTGGGCGCAAAAGCCGATCAGCTACGTCGGCTATGGTGGAGTCGGCGGCGCCCGCGCCGTCGAGCAACTACGAATGGTGGCGGTCGAGCTGCGCATGGCACCCGTCAAGTACGCGGTCCACATCGGCATGGAGCCGTTCCTCGGGTTGCTTCTTCAGGGCAAGACGCTCGACGAGTACGACCACATCGTCAAAGCACGCGCGGCGATGTTCGACGAGCTGGTGTGGTGGGGTCGCGCGCTGCGGTCGGCGCGAGCGACGACAGCCGAGGTCGATTCGATCGCGGCATAATCTTGGAATTTCTGCGGCAAGGGAATACCCCTTCGCTGCGCTCAGGGCGACGAGGCACGGAGAAGGCAGGGAGCTCACACATGGAAATCGGTATTGATAGTTTTGCGGCGGCGCATGATGACGCCAGCCGGGCAGTCAGTCCTTCGGACCGTCTTGGCAACCTGATCGAGCAGATCGAACATGCCGATCAGGTCGGGCTCGACGTATTTGGAATCGGAGAACATCATCGGAAGGACTTCCTCGATTCCGCCCCGACCGTCATTCTGGGGGCGGCCGCTGCTCGAACGACCCGCATCCGCCTTACCAGCGCAGTGACGGTTCTCAGCTCGACCGACCCTGTGCGCGTGTTCGAGAGCTTCGCCACGCTCGACCTCATTTCACGAGGAAGGGCGGAAATCGTCGTCGGCCGCGGGTCATTCATCGATTCCTTCCCGCTGTTCGGGCTGCGACTCGAGGACTACGACTCGCTCTTTGCCGAAAACGTAGATCTGCTTCTGAAGATTCGCGAAAACGAGCACGTCCACTGGTCGGGACAGCATCGTGCGCCGTTGACGGGCCAGGGCGTGTACCCGAGGCCCGTGCAGAATCCGTTGCCGATATGGTTGGGGGTTGGCGGGACGCCGGCATCGTTCGCTCGTGCCGGCACCCTCGGGCTTCCGCTGATGGTCGCCATCATCGGCGGAGAGACGCGGCGTTTTCGGCCGCTCGTCGACATCTATCGAGAGTACGGCAGACGAGCGGGGCATTCGGAGGACCGGCTGAAGGTCGGCGTTCACTCGCTCGGATACGTCGCAACCACCACGAAGGAAGCGGCCGACGACTTCTGGCCTGGCTACGCTCGTGCCTTCACCGATGTCGGGAAGGAGCGGGGATGGGCGCCGCCTACTCGCCCTCAGTTCGATGCGCAACGAGGGCCCGAGGGCGCGCTGCTGATCGGCACCCCCGATGAAGTGGCGGACAAGATCATGCGCCACAGCGAATCGTTGGGTGGCATCTCGCGCATCACCTTTCAAATGAACGCGGCTTCCCTGCCCCACGCGAAACTCATGCGGGCCATCGAAGTCCTCGGCACGCAAGTGGCACCCCAGTTGCAGGGAATTGAGCAGGGAGCAGCGAGCTAGTCGACAAGCACCTGTCGGGATGTGTATTGTGGAGGCGTCATGGGGACGATCACCTACGACACGCCGCTGCTGACCGCCCTTGAACGCCTGGGGCCGCACGATCACCAGTCTCTGATCTACGAGAGCCCGGAGGATCGTTTCGCGGTCGCCGTTCCCTTCATCCGGATCGGCCTCGACCGCGGCGAAAAGTGCATCTACATCGCGGACGATGGGAGGGAACCGGGCATCCGACGCGCGATGAATGCTTCCGGCATCGACGTCGAACGGGCCGTCGCGACGAAGCGGCTTGTGCTGGCGACGAAGGAAGACACATTTCTGAGGCACGGCGCCTTCGACGCGGAACGGATGCCGACATTCTGGGCGGATGCGACGGCCGCGGCCCTGCGCGAGGGGTTCTCGGCGCTGCGCGCGACAGGCGAGACCGAGTGGCTGCATGCTCATCCACCGGGACAGGAGCGGTGGCATGAGTACGAAAGCCGACTGACGGATGTATTGGCCGACCTCAATTGTTTCGCGTTGTGCCAGTACAACCGCCAGGTGCTTCCGCCCGACTTCATTCTCGACGTCATCCGCACCCACCCCACCATCATCTATCGTGGCGTGGTCTGTCGGAACATGTACCACGTGCCGTCTGATGAATTCGTCGGAACTAGCCCAGCAGGACGAGAGGTCGAACGTCTGCTCACGAGTATTCTCGAACGCGCTGAGATCGAGCAGACCCTCCGGCGGCAGCGCAATGAGCTCCGCGCGCTCGCGAACCGGTTGATGCGCGCCCAGGATGACGAACGGCGTCGTCTGGCGCAGCTCCTGCACGAAACCACGGCTCAGGATCTGGCCGCCTTGAAGATGCTCCTCGCTCGACTGAACCGGACCGCCGATAGTCTCCGTGACGCCGAACGGCACGCCCTCACCGAGAGCATCGCGCTGGCCGAGCGGTCGATGACAGAAGTGCGAACGGTGTCATACCTCCTTCATCCGCCGTTTCTCGACGAGGCTGGCCTGATGTCGGCGCTGCGGTGGTACGCTGGCGGCTTTTCCGAGCGCAGCGGCATCTCGGTGGATCTCCAGCTACCCGAGGTTTTCGAGCGGCTGCCGCTCGACACCGAGACCGTACTTTTTCGCATCGTGCAAGAGTCGCTGACCAACATCCACCGGCATTCTGGGAGCAAGACCGCTTCCATCCGGTTGCGGCGTGACGCCGAGACGCTCGCGCTGGAGGTCGAGGATCGAGGCGGCGGCATCCCGAGCGTGTCGCTCGAGCAGATCATGGCAGGCGGAAGCGTCGCCGGCGTCGGAATCGCCGGCATGACTGAGCGCGCGGCGCAGCTTGGCGGGCGTCTCGAGATCACATCGAGCGAACGTGGGACATTCGTTCGCGTCCGGTTGCCGCTGGTGGAGGACCCCGGCCGGAATCAGGACGGATGACCAGTAGCAATTCCAAGCCAAACGCGGCTTTGTCCGGCACGTTCAAGGTCGGCAGCGACATCGCGATCGACCGACTCGGCTTCGGCGCCATGCGCATCGTGGGACGCGGAGTCTGGGGTGACCCGGCCGATCGCGACGAGGTGCTTCGCGTGCTGCGGCGTCTGCCCGATGTCGGCGTCAACTTCGTCGACACTGCCGACTCCTACGGCCCAAACATCTCTGAGGAGCTGATCCGCGAGGCGATTCACCCGTACGACGGAATGTTGATCGCGACGAAGGCCGGCTTGGTGCGGACCGGCCCGGATCAATGGACACCGCTCGGTCGGCCGGAATATCTCATTCAGCAGGCGCATGCCAGTCGGCACCGACTCGGTGTCGACCACATCGGCCTCTGGCAACTTCACCGCATCGATCCAAAGACGCCGCGCGACGAGCAGTTCGCTGCCGTCAAGTCACTCCTTGACTCCGGCGTCATCGCCCACGCCGGCCTGAGCGAAGTCTCGGTCGCCGACATCGAGGCCGCGTCCAAGGTGTTTCCGGTCGCAACCGTACAGAACCGGTACAACCTCGTCGACCGCGCAAGCGAGAGCGTATTGGACTACTGCGAGGCCCATGGAATCGGATTCATTCCTTGGTTCCCGCTGGCGGCGGGCGGCCTTGCCAAGCCCGGGGCTCTCCTCGACACGATCGCCAAACGGCACAACGCAGTGCCGAGTCAGATCGCGCTGGCGTGGGTGCTCAAGCGGAGCCCGGTCATGCTGCCGATTCCCGGCACGTCCAAGGTCGCGCACCTCGAGGAGAACGTCGCCGCGGTGAGCATCACGCTCTCGGACGAAGAGTTCGCGGCACTCGACACGGCGGGTAAGGGCCACGCTCGCGCCGCGTGACGCCGAGACGGAGCCTTCTGCCCAGCTGAGCGAAAAGCGCTACGAGGATGCAGATCGGACGAATCGGATGCACTCGGAGTGGTTTGGGTCTTGTTTGTCCATGAGTGTCTAGCCTCACTTGTCACGGCGGACGTCAAATACAAAGATCTGATCTAATCGGACCCTTCCGATTTGCATCCTTATGAGGCTGAAAGCGCCGGCTCGTTCGCGGCCGACAGAGTGAAAGCAACCATTATTGATGCACTTCGGCGTACCGAACAACTGCTCACCGAGTGTGGGTGGGACGACCGTGCCGACTGGCTCAGGCTACGGCGTGGGAGAATCGAAGCGGTCTCCGAAAAGAGTGAGGAGTACAAGACCGTCCTCAGGGAGATTGACTCGATCCTCGTTGGGGCGGGGTTCCTTTTCGGATGTGCCGATGTATCCGAAAGAGGGATCGACACTCACTCGCAGAGTCGCGCGGCAACAACAATGGGACCTGACCGCGGCTCTGGGTGATCTCCTGAGAGAAGCGACGACGTAGCGTGTGACCGCCCCGGTGTGGCTTTGCGATGATTCGCCGAGGGGCAGCACAGTCTGCTAGGAACCACCGAGACAGAGCCTTCAGCCCAGCGCGAGCGAACCTCGCCAGCGCGAAGGGAAATGACCTTCGCCGTCGCTCCGAAGGACGTTACGTTTGTCTCCCGAGCTCGCGTTGCTCCTTCGCCGCCTTCGAGGACCACTTTTGACAACTCGCGCTCGCTCGCCGCATTATCGGGCTTGCCTCCTACATCCGACCGCGCATTGACGTCGCCCCCACGGGTGAGTGCTCCTTTTCGCGGCTTCACCCTGATCGAGATCGTCGTCGCGTTGGCGCTGGTCGCGCTGCTCGCGAGCCTCGCGCTGCCCTTGCTGCGACAGCCGGCGGACCCTACGACAGGGCCGCCCGAAGAAGTCGCCCGAGCCCGGCGCCTTGCGCTCGAGCGCGCCGAGCCGCTCCGACTCACAATTAGCGCCTCCGGCCATTGGCGCGTCGAAGCCGAGCCGACCACGGGTGTCATGCTGTCCGAGGGCGAGGTGAAGGATAGTCGGCGCAACGGGACCTCGATGCTGATCACCGCCATCGGTCTCTGCCTCCCCGCAACGTCCGCCGCTTGGGATCCAGTGCGCTGCGCGCCGACGGATGAGACGGCACACGCCGATGGCCGACTGCCGTGAGCCTGCTCGAGGCGATCGCCGCGCTCGTCATCCTTGGCCTCGCCGCGCTGGGATTCCTCACTGCGTTCGACGGCGCGGCATCGGCGGCGCGCAGGGCAGACGCGTCTGGTCGACTGGTTGCCTGGGCCGAGAGCACGCTCTCCGACGCCGCCACCACGCCGGAGCGTCGTGCGGAACGCGCGGTCCGCGACACGCTCGATATGACGCGCCGGATCGAGGTGCGCGAATGGCGGCACGGCATCGCTGTACTGGTGGTCACGGTGAGCTCGGACGCTGGCGGAACGGTGCAGCTCCGTCGCCTGGTGCGCGTCCCATGATCTCGGCGCGCCGGGGCTTCACCCTCGTCGAGACAATCGTCGCCCTTGCCCTCACCGGGATGATCGCCCTCGCCGTCTACGGCGCGCTCGAGGCCGGAGTGAGCACGCGCGAAAGAGTCGAGGGCCCGATGGCTGACCGAGAGCGTGCGGTTCTCGCCCGGGCCATGCTCGAGGACGCACTGCGTCACGCCATTGACGATGGCAGCTTCAACGAGCCGTTCGCGCGCACTGGCGATGCCAGCACTGGCGACATGCTTTCCTTCACGACGCGAGGCATCGTCCCGCCGCTCGGCGCTTCCGGCCGCTGGCGCGTGGTGGCGCACCAGGATCGTATCGAGGCAGCGCCAATCGACGAGCCAGGACCCCGACTTCGCACCACGCTCCCCGGCGTGGTCGCGCTCCGCGTCATCACCCTCCAATCGAGCGACCGCGTCCCGCCGACGGTGCGGATCGAGTTCCGCACGGCAGGTGAGGCACTCGCACCGATCGTGACGCGCACGGCCGGAGGAGTGCTGCGATGATGCGAGCCCGGCGAGGTGTGGCTCTGATTCTCGTGCTCTGGCTGGTCGTCGTACTGGGTGCCATTGCGGCGAGCCTGACGACGCTCGTGCACGGCCGCCTGCGCACGGTGGCAAACCTGCGCGACCGCGCCATTGGACGGGAGGCCGCCGAAAGCGGAATCGTCGCCACGACTCGCGAGATCGAGGACAGCCTGGAGACGTTTGGCGAGGGCGAGCGACGCGCCTCCTATCTGAACGGGCTGGAGAGTCGCCGCGCGGCCCGGGACGAGGCGCTTGGGTCCGCGCGCTTTCGCGTCGCCATCGCCGACGTGAACGCACGGCTCGACATCAACAGTGCGAGCGAGGACGGGCTGACGCGCTTTCTCTCGCAGTTCGCCGGCGCCGGGCGCGCACGCGACGCCGCGCGTGAGATTCGTGCCTACCGGAGAGCGGACGCCGGTCCCGGCGTGATCGCGACACCGATCCTCGATCTCGACCTGTTGCGGACGAGAACCTCACTGGGTGCGCGCTCCGCGGACGCCGCCGCGCCATTCCTCACGGTCGATGGCGACGGAAATATCAACCGGCATAGCGCCCCGCCGCAGGTGCGCATCGCTGCCGCCGGTCAACTCGTCGACGCTCCGACGAGGCTGCTCCTCGTGAGCCGCGGATGGCGCGCCGGCGGTGCTCTTACGCACGAGATTCAGGCCGTTTATGCGATCCAGGGCACCCAGCTCGCGCTCGTGCGCTGGCGGGAGCGCGATCTGTGATCCGCACGTTCGGCCCTATTGTCGGCGTAGAACTTACCGGGCACGTCGCACGCGCCGTCGTTCGTCCGCGCTTGGGCGCCGCTCCGCGCGGCAACATGGAGGACGCTTTCGACCCCGAGCGGCCCGAGCGCGCGGTCGCTTCGCTCCGGGCGCGACTTGGCGACGTCGGAGGTATCGCGATCGCCATTGGCTTCGCGCATCTCGAGCTCAAGGCCGTCCGGCTGCCGCCGCTCGATCGCGCCGAGCAGCTCAGGATCCTCTCGCTGGAGCCGGATCGATTCTTCCTATCGGAGAAATACACAGCCCTGTCGCTGAGCCCGAACGGCCTTGCCTGCGCGGCCGATGGGGATGCCGTAGAACGATGGGTGCGCGCCTTTTCCGCGTGGGGTCGCGTGACGGCGGTCGTGGATGCACCTTCGGCGCTCACGCGTGCCTTGGCCGGCGTCGAGGGTGATGGGGCGCTCGTCGTGCCGGGAGAGCTCACCGACGGCGGAGTGGCCGTGATCGAGTTGTCGGCGGGGCTGCAGACCGGGGCGCGGCGCGTGCCGGCGGGAATCGCCACGGAAGGTCGACCTCTTCCCGCTGCTCATGGGTTGCGCCCTGAAGAGCTCACGGCCTACGGGGCTGCGCTCGCGGCAGCCGCTCCTCCCGAGGACCAGATTCTGACGTCGAGCCTTCGCGAGGCATTCCGACGTCGGCGGCTCGTGACGAGCACCCGGCGGTGGGCTGCGGTCGCCGCCGTCACTATCCTCCTCGTCGTCGGGCTCGATCGTTGGCGCCAGCTCGCTTTCGATCGAAGCGGGCGCGAGATCGCGACGCTAGCGGATTCGGCGGCGACGCCGCTCTCGCTCCTCCAGGCGCTTGCCGTGCTCGATCGCCGGGAGACGCTCGCGGGCGACCCATCGACTTCGCTGGCTGATCCGCTCGACGTCCTTGCGGCGCTCAGCGCGCGCCTTCCCGCGGACGCGACGGTCCTTTCATTATCCATGATTGGCGACGAATGGCAGATCGACGGCCGCGCCAGAAACGCCGCGACGATCGTGCCCGTGCTCGATGGCGGTAACCGATTCGCAACGGTGCGCGTCGCTGGCGCGTCGACGCGCTTCACCGAAAACGGCGTCACCTGGGAGACCTTCTCCGTGGCGTTTCGCGCCAGGGCTGGGCGCTGATATGACCCTTCAGCCGCGGGAACGGCGTACTATATGGATGGGCGCCCTGGTGAGCGCCACGGCACTCGGGCTCGCCGTCGCGGTCGTACCGGCCGCGCGACGCTTTGCGACGCGCGAAGAGCTCCTCGACGCGCGACGCGCCGAGATCGCGCGGCTCCGCGGCCTGATTCACGATGAGGCGTCTCTGCGCCAGCAGGTTGCCGAGCGCGCGGCGCGCGCACGCTCCGCTCCGCGGCGAGTGCTCAGCGCACGAACCGCGGCGCTCGCCGCGGCGGACCTCCAAGCCGTGTTGCGCGGTCTAGCGGCGTCCGCGCCCCTCGCGGTCAGCTCACTCGACGTGTCCGGCGAGCCAGATTCGACGACGTCCGACGTGCTTCCCGCGTCTCTGAGCGCGCTCGGAGACGTGCAGGCCGTGACTACCTTTCTCGCCTCACTCCGACGCGGACCGTTCATCATGAGCGTTTCCGAGCTGCGCGTGCGCCCCAACTCTGCATTGCGCGGGCAGCCGCTCCAGCTTTCCCTCACCGTGCGCGCGCCGTGGCTCGAAGGCGACCCGCTCCAACCTCGCGGCAGCGAACGCGGCGACCACGATCCCGAGAGCGCGCGGCTCGCCGCATTAATCGTGGCGTCGGACATCTTCTCGGATAGTCGCCGCCCGCCATCGGTGCGCTACAACGCGGCTGGTGGACCGCAGGCTGGGGATCCAGCCGACGCCTCGCCCGCGTCCTCGAAAAGCGGCGCCTCCGCTCGATTCTCTCCGCAGCTCTTTGGAGTTCTCGGCGAGGCGCAGGGCCCGGTGGCGCTGCTGCGGCTCGACCCGCGAATTCCCGGTGCGCGCCTGTACCACGTTCGCGACGAGGCCGGCGGTTATCGGGTCGTTCGCATCGCGCCCGGCGAGGTGGATATCGAGGGACCAGGCGGACGACGCACCTTGCGCCTGGCCAATCCCCGACCCGAGTGAAAGCTTCCGTGATGCAACGAGTCCTGTGGTTTAGAGTGCCGGTCGCCCTGGCGAGTGCGCTACTCCTGCTCCCGACTCCCGCACGGGCGCAGGAACCCGCGGCGCCACCGGGCATGACCAGGCTCAACTTCGTCGACACTGCCCTGCCCGAGGTCATACGGTCGCTCGGCTCACTCCTTGGACTGACGATGGTGATGACCGACGTGCCCGCGAAGCGAATCACATTCTCGACGACGGCGCCGATCAGCCGGGCGGACCTGGGCGGAGTGCTGGAGTCGATTCTGGAATCCAATGGCCTCGTGCTCGTGCGCCGCGGAGTCGTCGCCCAAGTGATGCCGGTCGACCGAATGCCCGTCGCCGGAGAGATCCGCGCCGGAACGACGCTCGAGTCGCCGCCGCCAATCGGCCTCGTCACGCAGCTCATTCCGCTCCAGTCGACACGCGCCGAAGAGGCCGTTGCGGCGCTGCGCCAGGTGGCGCCAACCACGGCGCGTATCGAGGCGGTGCCGCGCTCCAACGCGGTGCTCATCACCGACTGGGGCCGAAATGTCGCCCGCTACCTCGAGCTACTCAAGCAACTCGACGAGAAGCCTTCGGGCGACCTCGGACTTCAGACATTCGTCGTCCCGCTGCGCTTTGGCGTCGCCGACGATATCGCGGCCTCCCTCGGCCAGCTCTTTGGAGTCGAGGTCGGCGCGCTCCGCCAGCAATCGTTGGGCGACCGCAGCCTCGGGCGCACCCTCGATGTCTTCCGCCAGCGCGAAGTCGATGCCTTCCAGCTCCGGCAGGCGACGGCACCAATGTCCGCCGCGGCCGTGACCACAACACCGTCCGCGGCGGTCGCGCGGGACAGCGCCGCCCGCGGCGCACTGTTCGGCCAGACCAGCATCGTGGCGCATGGCCCGACCAACTCGCTCATCGTGCGCACCGCCCCCGCGAACTTTCGCCTGCTGCGGGAGACCGTCCAGGCGCTCGATGTCCGCCCGGCACAGGTGCTGTTCGAGGTCACGGTCGCCGAGGTCGCGCTCGGCCACACGACCCAGTTCGGCATCGACTGGGCCGCGATCACCGGCGGGACGTCGAACGTCGCGATCGGTCGCGGGAATCCGGACGCAGTCGACACGACCTCCCTCGATTCCTTCGTCCTCCGCGTCATCAGCCTCAAGGGGACCACCGTCCGCGCGGTGCTCTCCACCCTCGCGTCGCGCTCGCGCGTGAACGTCCTCTCGACGCCCGAGATTCTCGCGGCGAACAACCGCGAGGCGCGCATCAACGTCGGCAGCAAAGTCCCCTTCGTCGCGTCCACGCGCCTCGGCAACGACATCGCGATCGATCGCAGCGTGCAGTACCAGGACGTCGGAACCTCACTCACCATCATCCCGACGATCAACGAGAACGACTATGTCAGCGTGCAGATCCTTCAGGAGGTCAGCACCCTCACGACTCAGACGATTGCCGCCGCGCTCAACGCGCCGGTGATCTCGACACGCGAGGCCTCGACGCGTGCGACGCTGCGCGACGGACAGACCGTGGTGATCGGAGGCCTGATCGGCGACACACGCGACCGGACGTTTTCCGGCATCCCGTTCCTGATGGACATCCCGCTCCTCGGGGCGCTCTTTCGGCGCCAGGTGATCAGCACCAACCGCACCGAGCTGGTGATGTTCATGACGCCGCACATCGTGCGGACGGACGCGGATGCGGACGCGATCCGCGAGCGCGTGCGCCGTCGCCTGGAGGAGCTCGCGCCGGAGATGAAACCGCCGAAGCCGCCGACCGAACCGTGAGCACCGGGTGGATGTTCCCCCCGGGGAGATCCAGGCGGCGATCCACGCGGTGGAACGCGTGCGATCCACGCCCGCTGTCCGCGTCGCGGCCGACGGCGGCGCGCCGGGTACCGCCGGCGCGCGAGTGGAAGACCTCCGCACGCTCGCGAGTCAGGCGCCGGTCGTGCAGCTGGTGAACACGACGCTGCTCGACGCGTTGCGCGCCGGCGCGAGCGACGTGCATCTCGAATCCACTCCCGACGGGCTGAACGTCCGCCTCCGGCTCGACGGCGTTTTAGTGGACAGCGCGCGACTGCCCGAGCAGTATCGTGCCGCCGTCATTAACCGGCTCAAGATCATGGGAGAGCTGGACATCGCCGAGCGGCGCACGGCGCAGGACGGCCGGGCCCGCGTCCGTCTCGGCGACCGCGAGGTGGACCTGCGTGTCTCGACACTTCCCGCGCTCCATGGCGAGAGCATGGTGCTGCGAATCCTCGACCATGCGGGCCAACGGCGCGGCCTTCGCGAGCTCGGCCTCCCCGCACCGGTACTCGAGACTCTGCTCCGCGTGCTCGAGAGGCCGAGCGGCATGCTCCTCGTCACCGGGCCGACGGGCTCCGGCAAGACGACCACGCTCTACGGAGCGATCGATCGGCTGAACGTACCGGGCGTCAAGATCGTCTCGATCGAGGACCCGGTCGAATACGTGACGCCCGGCGTCACGCAGGTGCCCGTCAACCCGCGCGCCGGGTTCGATTTCCCGAACGCTTTGCGCTCGATTCTTCGGCACGATCCCGACGTCATCATGGTCGGGGAGATGCGCGATCGCGCGACGGCCGAGCTTGCGATCCAGGCTTCGCTCACCGGCCATCGCGTGCTATCGACGCTCCACACCAACGACGCGGTGTCGGGGGTCGTGCGTCTGGCCGACATGGGCATCGAGCCCTATCTCGTCGGGGCCACCGTGCAAGCGATCGTCGCACAACGATTGGTGCGGCTGCTCTGCGATCGATGCCGCGGGGCAGGATGCCCCGCGTGCGCCGGCACCGGATATCGAGGTCGCACCGGGATTTACGAGCTGCTCGCGGTCTCGGAGCGCTTTCGCGAGCTTGCGTCGCGCCGCGCGCCGCTGGCCGAGCTGCGCGCGCAGGCGCTGCTCGAAGGAATGATCCCACTGCGCGCGGCCGGTCTCGCCATTGCGCGAGAGGGACTGACGACCATCGCCGAGGTGTTGCGCGTGACGGGCGACCATCGCGCTGGATGAGGAGCAGGTCGCGCGTGCGCGAGCCGTGCGGACATGGGGCGGCGGCGATCGGACGGTGGTGCTCGCCCTCTGGACGCGGACCCTCGCGACGATGCTTTCGGCGGGCGTGCCGTTGGACGACGCCCTCGGCTTTGGCGCCGAGCAGAGCGATGGCAGCACCTTCGCAGGGGCGGCGCAGGACGTTCACGACCGGATTCGCGGCGGATCGTCTCTCGCGTCGGCTCTGCGCTCCCATCCGGCGCGCTTCGACGCACTCTATGTTGCGATGGTCGCAGCCGGCGAGGAGGGCGGCGCCCTGCCGCACGTGCTGGAGCGGCTCGCCGACCACCTCGAGGAATCTGCGGAGCTCCGCTCCACTGTGCGCGCCATGCTCGTGTATCCCGCGCTGCTCACCGTGGTGTCGGGCGCGGGGATCGCATTGCTGCTGCTCTTCGTGCTCCCGCGCTTCACGGCTATGCTCGCGGATGTTGGCGGCACGCTGCCCGTGAGCACGCGGCTCCTGATCGGCGTCAGTCACGTGGTGACGGCTTGGTGGTGGCTCTGGCTACCGATCCTCCTCGTGCTCTCTGTGCAGGGGCGACGCGTCGCGCGAGAGGTCGCGTGGCAGGAACGACGACTGGCCTGGCCGGTCATTGGGCCGCTCGAGCGCGCCTGGAGCACGGCGCGCTTCACCCGGACGCTCTCGATTCTGCTGCGAAGCGGTGTGCCCATCCTCTCGGCGCTGCGCATTGCGCGCACCTCGATCGGCAACGCGGCGCTCGCGTTGCGGGCGGAGCACGCCGAGTCGGCGGTCTCCGAGGGCGCCCGCCTGTCGGACGCGTTGTCCGGCGTGCTTCCGGCGCTCGCAACGCGGCTCATCGCCGCCGGCGAAGAGAGCGGCCGCGTGGCCGAGTTGTGCGAGGGCATCGCCGAGACATATGATGGAGAGGTCCGCCGCGCCACCCGCGCCCTCGTCGGCCTTGTGGAGCCGGCACTTGTGCTCTTTTTCGGGGCGCTCATCGGGTGGGTGGCGCTCGCGATGCTCCAGGCCATCTACAGTGTGAACGCGCGTGCTTTCTGATTCTCGCCGGTGCCGTAAAGGGTTCACGCTCATCGAGCTGCTGGTGGTGATCATCGTCATCGGCCTACTCGCCGGCCTCGTGGCGCCGCAGATCGTCGGCCGCGTTTCCGAGGCACGTGTCACGACCGCGAAGGCCCAACTCGAGCTGTTCAGCGTCGCGCTCGAGACCTACCGGTTGGACAACGGCCGTTATCCCACCACGGAGCAGGGACTCCCGGCCCTTCGTGACCGTCCCGCTCGAGGACCGGTCCCGCTTAATTGGAAGGGTCCGTATCTGAGAAAGGCCGTGCCCGTCGATCCATGGGGGAATCCCTACGTGTATAAGTCACCCGGGACCATCAACACGAGCGGGTATGATGTCTTTTCCCTGGGGCGGGACGGAAAGCCCGGCGGATCGGGCGAGGACGCCGACCTATTCGGCCAGTGATACAGGGCACTGTCGATGCGATACCCCCGGCGCGAAGTTGGAGGAACCAACATGCCTGAGCACGTCCGCACCTCGCGGCGAACGTTCATCTTCCTTGGCGCGCTCGCCGCTGTCATTCCGAAGCGCCTGCGCGCGCAATCGACGCGTGCCCGCCGCCCGCAGTTTCAGACCACGCCGCAGCTCGAGGTGCCGCCCGTCCCTGCGGCGTGGACCAGCCCGACGGCTCGCCTCGTTCGACGCGCGACCATGGGCCTCACCGCCACCGACCTCGCGAGCGCGCGAAAGCTTGGCTATCAAGGGTGGCTCAACCAGCAGCTGAAATACACGCGCATCACCGATGGCCTCGTGGCGACCGCGGTGGCCGGACTCTATCCACAGCTCGCTATGGGCGTGGACCAGCTCTACCAAGCCGACACCGGCACAGTGACTTCGGTGCTCCAGCAGGCGACGATCTATCGCGCCGCGTTCTCGCAGCGCCAGCTGTTCGAGCGCATGGTCGAGTTCTGGAGCGACCACCTCAACATCTACGTCGGCAAGGTCGGGTACCTCAAGATCGTCGACGATCGCGAGGTCATCCGCAAGCACGCCCTGGGCCGCGTCTCTAGCCTGATCGCGGCAAGCTCGAAGAGTCCGGCAATGCTGGCGTACCTCGATCAGACCCAGAGCCGTGCCGGGCGGCCGAATCAGAATTACGCCCGCGAGCTGATGGAGCTGCATACGCTTGGCGTCGATGGAGGCTATACCCAGAACGACGTCGCCGAGCTGTCCCGCGTTCTCACCGGATGGACGAGTAGCGGTCGCGGCGTTTTCTATTTCGATCCCAATGGCCACGACTGGGAAGCGAAGACGGTGCTGGGAATGACGATTCCCGCGAGCACACCCGCCGTGGGGCAAGATGGCGTCAAGGAGGGCGAGGCTGTCATCCGCATGCTCGTGTCGCATCCGAGCACCGCGAATTTCATCTCGCGGAAGATGATCGCCTGGCTGTTGAACGCCGAGCCGACTACCTCACAGGTGCGGACGATCTCGGCGGTCTATCGGAGCACCGGCGGCGATATCTCGGCGATGGTGCGCGCGATCCTCAACGACGCATGGGTTGCCGCGGCCCCGGCCAAGTTCAAGCGGCCCTTCCACTACCTCGTCTCCGGCGTGCGCGCGCTCGGCGCCTCGGCCACCAACACGATTGCTCTCAACCAACAGCTCGCGTCGATCGGGCAGGGGTTGTTCCTTTGGGAGACACCGGACGGGTACCCCGACAGGATCGAGTACTGGGCCGGCAACATCACGCCGCGGTGGAGCTTTGCCGGAGTCCTATCGGCATACAAGACGCCGCCGATCGCTGTCGACGCGACTCCCTTCATGACCGCTGGTGCCGACGGAACGATCGAGACGATCAACCAGCGGATCTTCGGCGGTGAGATATCGCCCGCGACACGTGTGGGGTTGAACGGCTATCTCGCCGCCGGCACGTACAACGAAACCCGGGTTCGCGAGACGATGGGCCTCGCCGTCGCCGGGTCCGACTTCCAGTGGTATTGAGCCGAGGCCGCCGATGACCGACGAGCGGGTACACGACGAAATCGACTGCGGCTGCCGAGAGTACAACGAGCTGTCGCGCCGCCAGTTCCTGACCGGCGCCGCCGGCGTTAGCGCCGCGGCTGTCTTTCCGGAGTGGCTGCCCAAGATCGTGCTGTCAGAGGCCTTCGTGTCGACGCGCGACGTCATCGTCTCGGTCTTCCAGCGCGGCGGGGCCGACGGGCTGTCGCTGTGCGTTCCCTTCGCCGACGCGAACTACTACTCGTCGCGCGCGACGATCGCGATCCCGCGCCCCGATTCGTCGTCGACGGCTACCCGTGGCATCGCGCTCGACAACTTTTTCGCGTTCCCCCAGGCGCTCGCGAGCCTCGTGCCCGCATTCACCGCGAACAACCTGCTCGTCGTGCACGCCACCGGACAGCTCAACAACTCCCGTTCGCACTTCGACGCCCAGCGTTTCATGGAGGTCGGCAAGCCCGCCGATCCGTCGCTCGTGACGGGATGGCTCGGCCGACACCTCGCTAGCGTGCCGCCTCTCCGTACCACGGCGCCGTTGCGCGCGCTGGGGCTCGCCGCTGGACTCCAGAAGACACTGGTCGGCGCGCCAAAGACGCTGCCCATCGCCGACCCGACGAACTTCACGGTCGGGGGCTCGGCGACGACCGCGGACCAGCGACTGGCGGTCCTGCGCGGCGATTACCAGAACGCGCCCGAGCCGTCGCACGCCGCGGCGTTGGATGCCGGCAATACCATAACGCTCCTGCGCAGCGTGAACTTTGCCGGGTACACGCCGGCGAACGGCGCGGTCTATCCAAACACCAGCTTCGGACGCGCTCTGCGCTCGGTGGCGGTGCTCATCAAGGCGGACATTGGCATCGAGGCCGCGCAGGTCGACGTCGGCGGATGGGACACCCACGCACAACAGAATCCGATTTCGGGATCGATGTTCGTTACCATGCGCGACTACGCGAACGCGCTCTCGGCCTTCTACGCGGATGTGATGCAAGGCGCGATCGGTTACAACGTCACCCTCGTCGCGGTCTCGGAGTTCGGGCGCAACGTGCGCGAGAACGGCAGCGCCGGCACCGACCACGGACGCGGAACGACGATGTTCGCGATGGGGTCGGGCATCGCCGGCGGTCGCGTGCTCACGAACAACTGGCCGGGCCTTGCCCATGAGAATCTCGACTCCGGTCAGGACCTCAAGGTGACGATCGACTACCGCGACATCCTCGCTGAGATCGTCCAGAACCGCCTCGGCAACTCCAACCTCGACTTCGTCTTCCCGACCTGGGTTCCGACGATGCGCGGGGTGACGCGCTAGCTACTGGACGACGACCTGTCCGGACATCCCTGGATGCACAGTGCAGTCATACAGGAACGTTCCGCGAGTGGTGAACATGCGCGAGACGGCGATGTTGTCGACGACGTTCACGTCGGCGGGAGCGCCCGCGGGCGTTTTGCCAAAGATCACGTTGTGAGGAGTGCCGGAGATATTGAAGCGGACCGTCCCCCCGACGGGGATGGTGGCGCTGAACGGGCTGAAAGTGTTGCCGGGCGTGTAGACGTCGACGGTGGTCGTCGTCGTGTTCGGCGCGGCGGGACCCTTACAGGCCATCATGGCGAGAAGCAGAAACGCGATCGAGGCGAGACGCATGGATCTCCAACCTATCGGGGTTGACCGCTTGCCCGCGAGTACATCGCCGGTGGCCGGCTCGTCACAGCGGCGGAACGGCCGCCTCGTGCTCATTGCCATGACGCTGGCCTCAGTCGCCGCGCTCGCCTGTCATGACGGATTCTCGCCATTCGGTCTCTTTGGCACCTACGGCTTGACGACGGTGAATGGGAAGCCGGTGCCCGCCACCCTGTTCTCCGACACCAGTTTCACTGATGTTGTAGCTGGCGGCTCGCTCTCGCTGACCCCGGACGGAAAATATCTCTCGGCCGTGACGACGAACGAAACCGTCGACGGTCACCTGTCGGTCTATGTCGACACCGTCACGGGCACCTGGAGGCAGAGTGGAGGCGCGCTCACGCTCACCGCGGTGGACAGCTCGCAGACCGCCGCCAATTGGAACGGAAACTCCGTCACGGTGACCGACTCGTCGGGCGCGTCGGTCGTGATCATGGTGTTCTCGCGGCGCTAGATTCCCGCTCGAGCTTGAGTTGCAGCTCGAGCGGACACGATCTCCCGTTGCTCTTTTCGTTGCTATCGAGGATCACTCTCCATGCGCTCCCTTTTTCTCGCCGCTCTCGCGCTGCCGCTGGCGCTGATGGCGGCTCCGCTCCGTTCGCAGTCCGTCGATACGATCATCGCCCGCTACCAGCAACGACTCGGCGGGGCCGAGCGCATCCAGGCGATCCAGTCGCTGCGCAGGTCGGGAAAGTTCTACGGCGGCGGCGGCTTCGAGGCCCAGGTCAAGAACGAAAGCAAACGCCCCAACAAGGTCCGTGAGGAATTCGCCTTCGGCGGCATGGTCGGCGTCAACGCCTACGACGGAAAGACCGGCTGGAAGATCGAGCCCTGGCAGGGAAAGAAAGACGCGGAGTCGCTCAGCGACGACGAGCTCAAAGGCATCGTCGAAGACGCGGAGTTCGACGATCCCCTGCTCAACTACCAGAAGGAGGGCAACAAGGTCGAGCTGATCGGCACCGATCAGATCGAGGGCACGCCCGTCTTCAAGGTGAAGGCGACCCTCGCCAGCAATGGCGACGTCCGCACGTATTATCTCGACCAGGACTCGTACGTCCCGATCAAATACGAAGTGATGCGCCTGGTGCGCGGCGCCGAGCGTGAGTTCGAGGTCGAGCTGGGCGACTATAAGGACGTGAATGGTGTCCTCTTTCCATTCGCGGTTGCGACGGGCGCCAAGGGCAGCTCCAGCGCTAACAAGGCGCAGTACGCCTGGGACCGCATCCAGGCCAACGTGCCGATTGACGACAATGCCTTCGCCAAGCCGGGATCAAGCGGCCCTCCCGCCTCGCCGGGTGATGCGAAGGACGCCGCAAACCAGCAGCCCAAGCGCGATACGGTGCCAGCTCCCAAAAAGCCGCCGACGCCTGCGTCCGTCATCCAGGAGGGCGATGTGCGGCTCGAGCAGCCGGCCGCGCGCGCGGACTCCGAGACGACTTCAGGACTGGGTGCGCGCAATATTGGCTCGGCGGCGATGAGCGGCCGGATCGCCGCCCTGGCCGCGACCCACGTCGATGGGCGCCTCACGATCTACGTCGGCGCGGCGAGCGGGGGCGTCTGGAAATCGACCAACGGCGGCACCACGTACAAGCCCGTATTCGACAAGCAGCCAGTGCAATCGATCGGAGCCGTGACCATCGATCCGACGAATTCGAAAGTCATCTGGGTCGGCACCGGCGAGTCATGGATGCGCAACAGCGTCTCGCTCGGCGACGGGGTTTACAAGTCCATCGACGGCGGCGAGAACTGGACGAACATGGGGCTCAAGACCTCGGAACACATCGTCAAGATTCTCGTCGATCCGACGGCGTCGAACACCGTTTACGTTTGCGTCCCCGGCAAGTTGTTCAGCGACAGCGACGACCGCGGCGTCTATAAGACCATCGACGGCGGAAAGACCTGGACGAAGATCCTCGCCGGTGCGAATGCCTCGACGGGCTGCTCGATGATGTCCATGGATCCCCAGAGTCCCAAGACACTCTACGCCGGAATGTGGGACTTCAGGCGGAAAGGCTGGACCTTTCGCTCCGGCGGCGATGGACCCGACGCGCCCAGCGGCAGCGGCTTGTTCAAGACCACCGACGGCGGCGCGACCTGGGGGCCGCTCGACGACAAGAGCGCGAAAGGACTGCCACCCAAGCCGTGGGGGCGCGTCGCGGTGACTGTCGCTCCCTCGAAGCCGAACGTCGTCTATGCCTTCATCGAAGCCGTGCCTCCGCGCAACGCGCTCTACCGCTCCGACGACGGTGGTGTCACGTGGGAGATGAAGGACCGCAGCCAGAACATGGTCTGGAGGCCCTTCTACTTCGCGAACCTCACGGTCGATCCCAAAAACGAGAATCGTCTCTTCAAGCCCGACGGCTCGCTGAGCATGAGCATCGACGGCGGCGCGACCTTCAACACCATCGGCGGCGCGACTCATGGCGACCACCACGATGTCTGGATCGATCCGGAGAACACCGATCACGTCATCACCGTCGATGACGGCGGCATCTGGTACTCGTACGACGGCGGCGACCGGTGGTGGAAGGGCGAGAATCTGCCGGTCTCGCAGTTCTATCATGTCAGCCTCGACATGGACCGGCCCTACAAAGTTTATGGCGGCCTCCAGGACAACAGCTCATGGGTCGGCGAGTCGCAGTATCCGGGCGGCATCGCCAAGGGCCAGTGGGAAAACATGTACGGCGGCGACGGCTTCTGGATGTTCGTCGATCCAACCGACCCGACGTATCTCTACGCCGAGTCGCAGGGCGGATACCTCGGCCGCGTCAACCGCAAGACACACGAGGCGCGCGACATCAAGCCCCTGCCCAACTATAGGGAAGGCAGGCTGCGCTTCAACTGGAACGCTCCCATTCACTTGAGCCCGACCAACAAGGGCACGATCTACCTCGGCTCGCAGTTCCTCCATCGCTCGAGAGACTTCGGCCAGACCTGGCAGCGTATCTCGCCCGATCTCACGACGAACGATCCCGAAAAGCAGAAGCAGGAGCAGTCCGGGGGCGTCACCGTCGACAACTCGTACGCCGAGATGCATACCACGATCTATGCAATCGGTGAATCGCCGAAGAACGCCCAGGTAATCTGGGTTGGCACCGACGACGGCAACCTCCAGGTGAGCCGCAATGGCGGAGCCACGTGGACGAACGTCGTGGGCAACATTCGCGGGCTCCCAAAGAACGCGTGGGTCTCCACCGTCGAGCCAGGGCACTTCAGCCCTGGCACCGTCTACGCGACGTTCGATCTCCACACCTTCGGCGACACCAAGCCGTACGCCTACAAGTCCACCGACTACGGCGCGACGTGGATATCGCTGATTTCGGCCGACTCGCCGGTGCGCGGCTACGCGCACGTGATCAAGGAAGACCTCGTGAACCCGCAACTGCTGTTCATGGGCACCGAATTCGGCCTCTGGGTCTCCGTGGACGGGGGTGCCAACTGGTCGCGATACAAGGGCGGTGACTTCCCGAGCGTCGCCGTGCGCGATATGGCGATTCATCCGCGCGATCACGATCTGGTGGTCGCGACCCACGGTCGCGGCATCTGGATCATCGACGACATCACGCCGCTGCGCGCGTTGACGCCGCAGACGCTGACCACGGGGGCGGCGTTCTTGATGACCAAGCCCGTCGTGCAGACCATCGGTGCGTTTGGTGGATGGGCGAATGGCGATGCCGAGTTCATCGGCGCCAATCCGCCCGGCGACGCCGTGATCACCTACTACCTGCAAAAGCGCCACATCTTCGGCGACATGGTGCTCGAGGTGCGCGACTCGGCTGGTAAGCTCGTCCAAACTCTGCCGACGTCGAAGCGGCGGGGGTTGAGTCGCGTTGCCTGGTCGATGCGGATGGCGCCGCCGCGGATGCCGCCGGCCGCGACAGCGGCGTTCGGGGTCGGGCCGCGGTTCATGCCAGGCCGCTACACCGTGAAGCTGATCGAGGGCGGCAAGGAGTACACGGCGCCGCTGCGCGTCGAGCGCGATCCGCGGATGAAGCACACGATCGCCGATCGCAAGGCGCAGTACGATCTCTCGGTGCGGCTCTACGCGATGCTGAACGACATGACCGGTGTCGTCGAAAAGATGAATGCCGTTCGCGGCGCGCTCGACAACCGAACGACGCAGCTCGCCGTCGGCGACACATTGAACGCGAAGTTGCGCGGCGCATCGGACGCGGTCGACACCTTGCGCAAGAAAGTGGTGGCGACGAAAGAAGGCGGCGCGGTCACCGGCGAGGAGCGCCTGCGCGAGAACTTGACGGAGCTGTATGGCAGTGTCGTCGGCTACGAGGGCCGACCGTCAGCGACGCAAGTCGCGCGGACCGACGCGATTCAGAAGGAGATGACCGACGTGACCGGCTCGTTCGACGCCTGGCTGGCGAGGGAGCTTGGGCCGATCAACGCCGCACTCGCCGCGCGAAAGCTGCCGCCAATCAACCCGATCGTGCCATGACGGCACCGCCTTCCGGCAGCAAGCGTCGAAGGCCGTCGCTGGTGAATGGAGGGCTATAGGAGGCCAGTTCAGCATTGCCCCATCGTGCGCCTATTGACATTATCACGGACCCCAAGGCTTGCGGCAAGGCCCCCGTGCGAGTTCAAACTTCGCGCTCATTCTGACCGGGGTTGCGATGGCCGAACATGCGGTGGTGATCGCCGGAGGAGGCCCGACCGGGCTGATGTTGGCGGGCGAGTTGGCGTTGGCGAGGGTCGACGTCGCGATTGTCGAGCGGCGCGCCAACCAGGACCTCCCCGGCTCGCGCGCAGGCGGTCTGAGCTCACGCACCATCGAGGTTCTCGATCAGCGCGGAATCGCCGATCGGTTCCTCTCGCAGGGACAGGTGGCTCAGGTCGCGGGCTTCTCGATGAACCGTTTGGACATCAGCGACTTTCCCACCCGGCACCCTTACGGGCTCGCGCTCTGGCAGAACCACATCGAGCGCATCCTGGCCGGCTGGGTCGGCGAGCTGCCGGTGAAGATCTACCGCGAACGCGACGTGACGGGCTTCGCGCAGGACGACGACGGCGTCGACGTCCACGTGTCCGACGGCCAAATCTTGAGGGCGCAGTATCTCGTCGGGTGCGACGGCGGACGCAGCGTGGTCCGTAAAGCAGCTGGCATCGAGTTCCCTGGCTGGGATCCGACGATGAGCGCGCTCCGCGCCGAAGTCGAGATGACCGAGGAACCGCCGCTGGGCATCCGCCAAACTCCCTCCGGCACGCATGCAATAGGCAAGGTGGAGTACGACATCAAAGACGGCGAGGTGGTCTACCAGAAGGGCGGGACCGTCGGTGTCATGCTCACCGAAGCGCAGGTTGGAAAGACGGGCGAGCCGACGCTGGGCGATTTGAGCGAGGGACTCATCGCCGTGTATGGGAGCGACTACGGAATCCACAGTCCCACCTGGATCACGCGGTTCACCGACACGACTCGGCAGGCTGCGAGCTACCGCGCTGGACGAATCCTGCTGGCCGGCGATGCGGCACACGTGCATTCCCCAGTCGGTGGACAGGGCCTCAACACCGGCGTGCAGGATGCGGTGAACCTGGGATGGAAGCTGGCCCAGGTCGTCAAGCGGACATCACCGGAGAGCCTGCTGGATACCTACCATGCCGAGCGCCATCCGGTCGCTGCCCGTGTTCTGCGCGCCACGATGGCGCAGGTCGCGCTCATGCGGCCCGACGATCGCATCGAGGCGCTGCGCGACACCGTGTCGGAGCTGCTGCGCATGGAGGAGCCGCGTAAACGATTCGGCGCGATGATGTCCGGTCTGGACATCCATTACGACCTGGGTGAGGGACACCCGCTGCTCGGACGCCGCATGCCCGATCTCGACCTGGTCACCGCCAGCGGCCCGCTGCGGGTCTTCACCCTGCTCCACGATGCCCGGCCAGTGCTGCTCAACCTCGGTGAACCTGGCGGCGTCGACATCACTCCATGGGCAGATCGGGTCCAGCTCATCGACGCCAAATACGACGGCACGTGGGAGCTTCCGGCGCTTGGGGCCGTCACTGCTCCCACCGCCGTCCTGATTCGGCCTGACGGATATGTGGCTTGGGTGGGAGACCTAAGCGAGTCGGGGCTCGTCGACGCGCTCACTACCTGGTTCGGCCGTTCTCGGCCACCGCAGCCTTCACGAGCGCCTTGAACGCGCGTGGGTTGACCGTTTCCCCTTCGTGGATGTCGATCGCCCGTCGCGTCCCGCCCTCGAGGCTGGAATTGAAGAGGCGCGATGGATCCGGGATTTTTGCTCCCTGCGCGAACGTGAGCTTCACGACCTTCGCGTACGTCTCCCCGGTGCAGACAATCCCGTTGTGCGACCAGACCGGAACCCCCACCATCGCGTTCGACGGCTTCTTCCATTTCCGCTCCTCGCTCATCTCGGGATCGGCCTCCATGATCAGCGTCCGCATGCGGGCCAGGGTCTCCTCGCGCCAATCTCGGATCTGACGGATCCGCTGGTCGATGGGACGGGAAGCGACTTTCTTGGTCGCTCGCTTTTGGCTGCTCATCTCCTTAGCCCCAGGTGAGATGCGTGAGCTGGATCAAGTTGCCGCAGCTGTCGTCCAGCACCGCGATGATCGAGCCCGTCACCGACGTGACCGGCTTGGTGAACTTCACGCCCTTGGCGACCAATCGATCGTGCTCGGCCTGCACGTCGCTTACCAGAAACTGGGCCGCCGGCAGGCTCTTGCCGCGGAGCGCTTGCTGGTAGACTTTGCCGGCGGCGTTGGCGTTGGACTCCAACACGAGCTCCACGCCCGCCGGCTCTTCGGGCGAGGTAACCGTGAGCCAGCGGTAATTCCCGTTGGAGAAATCGCTCTTCTTCTGAAAGCCGAGCGTGTCCGTGTAGAACTTGAGCGCCTTCTCCTGATCGTCAACGTACAGGGTGGTCCATTTGATACGCATCGCTTCCTCCTTGTTGTCGGAGCAGGTTGACGAGCTTTGCGCCCATCATCTTCCAGCCGTAGCGGGCGCCACCGAAGTTCTTCTTCTGGTCTGGCTTGAAGCCCGACTGCACGAGTGACAGGCGCGTGCCCGACGCCGTGGGCGTGAGCGTGAAGGTCACGACGGTGTCAATGTGGCCGACGACCCACCTGTAGCTGAGCTTCTTGCGGGCTTCGATCTCGAGGAACCGGCAATTCACGGTGCCGTCCCACCCGGGGTGTGGCTGCGCCTTGAACGTGAACGCGGCCCCCGGCTCGAGCTCGAGATCGAGAACAGGCAGGAGCCACTCGGCGAGCAGCACCGGGTCGGTGAGCGCGCGCCACACCTTTTCTGGCCCATGATGCAGATCGAATTCGAACGAAATGGATTCATGCTGCGATGGTGCGGTCCTGTCGACGGCAGTCATTCGTCCATCTTCTCCAGCAGCCGTTCAAGGCGATCGACGTGCTCCGTCCAGAAGGCGCGGTAATGCGCGATCCAGTCGATGAGCGGCTTGATCCCGCGCGGCCGCACGCGGTAGTAGACGCAGCGCCCGTCGCGCCGGGCGTTGACCAGGCCAGCCGCTTTCAGGGTGGCGAGATGCTGCGAGACCGCCGGCTGCGAGATGTCGAAGCGAGCGGTGAGGTCCTTGACCGCCGCCTCGCCGCGCGTCAGCGACTCGAAGATCGCCCGGCGGCTGGGGTCCCCCAGCGCCTGGAAGATTCTGTCTTGGGCCGCGGCCGCGCTGTGCATGGACAACGAATAAGCTGGTGCTTATTGATTGTCAAGACGCACGGCGTCACTGCCTGGCCGAGCGACAGCGCCCTGCGACGCGGGCTCAGCTTGGCTCTATACCATTGGTACGAGGTGTAAGCTTCCATCGTGGCGTGGACCAGACCAAGAACTCGGAGCATCGAATTATGCGGCAACAGACCAACGCGCGGCGCGTCGAGGGGGTGTTCGACCAGTCTTGTCCGAGGATTGACCGCGCACATTCAACGAGGGGAGCTCGTGCCGCATGAATGAGGGCGTTCGTAATCCCGGCACCAGCGGCACCAGCAAAGGGGAAACCGTCGGCGCTGTGGCCTCGGCAACGACCGGGGTCGCCGCCGCCGCGATCACGGTCGTGACTGCTGCGTGCTGTGTCAGCCCGGTGCTGGCCCCCATCATCGTGAGCGTTCTTGGCGCGAGCGGCGCGGTGTGGGCCGCTGGCCTCAAACCGTACAGCGGCTGGATACTCGGGGGGACGTTGGTGTGCCTGGGCTTCGGCTTTTGGACTGTCTATGGGCCGCGCGGTACTTGCGCCGTCGGCGAAGTCCCTCGCCGGCGTCGCGCGTTATCCGCAATCGCAAAGGGATCGCTGTGGCTCGGCGCAGCATGCTGGATGGCGGCTGTCGTTTTGCGCTTCGCTCTTCCGAACTGACGTTCTCTTCAATCCAGAGACCTGAACATGTCGATGACTCGCTCAGCAGTTACCGCTCTCGCAATCGGCGGAATCCTCACCGCGTGCGACCGAGCAACTCCAGACTCGACGCCTGCCGCGGCGGGCTCGCCGCCCACGAACGTCGACAGCTCCCATGTCAATTTGTCGAGCCTCGACCCGCTGCGCGCCGCGTTCAATACAGACTCGGGCAAGGTGCGGGCAATTTTCCTCGCCTCGCCTACGTGAGCGGAGTGCATGCGCGGCGCAGTTGCGCTGGAGAATAGCTGGCTCAAGAAGGACTCGTTGAAGGACGTCGCGGTATACGTCGTCTGGTCACCGCAGTTGGGCGCATCCGAGAAATACGTGAGGGAGGCCGCGCGCCTCGTACCGGATGTACGGGCGAGACACTACTGGGACGGCGAGGTGCTCGCCGGGTCAGCCTTCCAGCCTGTGGTGAAGAGCAAGGCTGCCGCGTGGGATACGTGGATGTTGTTCGACAAGAATGCCATGTGGCGCGGCGACAGCGTTCCGCGGCCGGCGTGGTGGGAACATCAAATGGGCTCCGGGCCTCGACAATTGAGGCTCGATCCAGCGCGATGGGCGTCGCACGCGATGGCCCTCCACAAATGATCGCTGTGGTCGGGTTGGTGTCATAGGGTTTGGAATCCGGCTTGGGAGAAGTGTTTGTCGAAGGTCAGTGCGCGCGTGATACGCTCGCGGCGCATGACCTCGAAGCTGGCCGCGTCGCAGAGCGAGCACGGCCTGTCTCTGAATCGCTTGACCCATCGTGCGACGGCAGCGCTCAGCAGTTCCGCATCGGCGTCGACGACGGTGTGCGTTCGATTGTCCAGCGCCAGGTCGAGGAAGTCTTGCCCAGTCCTGACGTCGGACCATCGTAGTATCATCGCGTGCATCTCGGCGATGACGAGGGCCGTCGTCACCAGCCGGTCTCCCGCCTTCGCCGCGTCGTTATAGGTCGCTCGAGCCTTCGCATGCCCCAATTCGCGCGGCATGATCGCGCCGAACCAGCCGGCGGTGTCGAGAAACAGCGTTGCCATCTAGCTCCGTCGTGGACTGCGCGGCCGGCGGGTAGCTCCGGAGCCCGAGTCGCAGCACCTCCGCGCGCGAGAGACCTGCGGCGGCGGCGGCTCGGTCGAGCATCGACCGGTCCTCCCGCGTGAGATAGACCTGGATCGGTTCGCTGACCGCTGCCGGCCTTCGTGATGATTTCGCCATGTCTTAATTATATGACATGATGGAATAATTAAATGGTGTTCCAACTCCGCTCGAAGCAGAAACGCCACCGCCTCCGGAGAACGGATAGGGCAGCCCTCGCGAGACCCCGCGTTGCCTCGGCCCACCTTTGAACGACTAGGCGTTGCGAGTGACCTGCATCACCACGGGGCGGCGGTTCGATGGGTGACCTGCCGTGCCAGCCTTGCAGTCGCATTTGCTGAAGGCCTGGTTGGCGCGGCGCGCGAGTCGCCCGGTCTCTGTCGCATGAATACGACAAACAATTCCACTTTGAGAGTCGCCAAAATGCCCACCACAATGTCGAATCGTTGGTCTGAAAGGCTCGTCAGACTCGCTATCGCCGCCGGCGTCGCTCTGGCCTCGGCGTGCCACGGCGGTGACAGTACCGCTCCTGTTCAAGGACCCCCGTCGCTCACTGTCGTGAATGGCGTTCCCCACCCGACGGGTCTCGTGGGCATGACGATCGCCATTCAGGGCACGAACCTCGGCGACGCGGCGCATGGCAAGGTGTTCTTCACGCCGACAGGCGGCACCGCCATTCTGGCGTCGATCGCAAATACCGCCACCGACTGGACGGATGCGTTCGTCGTCACCACCGTGCCGGCCGGCGTGACCGGCGACGCGAAGATCACGGTGCAGACCGCAGTCGGCACGAGCAACGCTGTGCCCTTCTCGCTCGTATCAAGCGCTGCGTTCAGCCCGAGCACTATCGCTTGGGCGCGGACGACGGACCTGCCTGTCGCCCTCCAGGGACTCGGTGCCGCATACGTGCCCGTGACCACGGGCACCTCGCATCCGAGCTACGTGTTCAGCGTGGGCGGCGCCGATGCGACCAACACCGCGATCACCACCACATACCGCGCCCAGATACAGGCCACGGGAGCGCTTGGCGCGTGGGCAACGATGACCGCTCTCCCTGCAGCGCGGGCCTATCTCACCGTCGTGGCGGCTACGGCGTACACCGCGCCGCTCGACACGACAACGGCGGCAGCCTACGTGTATGCGATCGGCGGCGTTGATGCGACCGGCCAGACCGTCAGTACCGTTTACATGACGAAAGTTGCGCCCGACGGGAGCGTCAGCGCGTGGCAAGCGACGGCCGCGCTTCCGACGCCTCTCCATTCGGCGGCTGGCGCGGTCTTCCGTGGTTACGTGTACCTGATCGGCGGTGCCGGGGCCACCAATGCACCCGTGGCCACAGCCTATCGCGCCGTGGTCAGTGCCGATGGAACGCTCGGCTCGTGGGAGACGCTCGCCGCGCTACCACAGGCCACGGCCTATCTCTCGGTCGCGCAATTCGGCCCCTACCTCTACGCAGTTGGCGGCGACGCAGGCACCGCGACCGCCGTGCTCAATACCGCAAGTGGCACGGAGTCCGCGAATGTGTATCAGGCGACCATCAATCTGCGAGACGGGACCCTCGCGTCGCCCGCTTGGACAACGCTCACCGCGATGAACAAAGCGCGCAGCAAGCACTCGACGCTCGCTGCCGGCGGTGCCCTCCTCACGAGCTCCGGCGTGTACGGCGGCAGCGCCGGCTCGTCCGAGAATTCCTATGCGACGCTCAGTGCGAACGGCACCCTGAGCAGTTGGCAGGGCGCGACCGGCACGAACACGATCGCGGCCGTGGCGGGCTACTCGCTCTATAACGAAGCGGCGCTTTCTTTCGCCGATGCAACTGGAGTCGGCCACGTGATCATTCTGGGCGGGGCCGACCGCGCCACGCCGGGCAAGGCGTCGGCCGCGGTGATCTACTACTGACCGTGCGGGACCTGGAATGGCCACGCTATGAATCTGGAAATTGAAAGACGGACCTACACTGTTCTCCTGGTCGACGATGACAACGGTGCAAGGAGGGTGGTGGCCCGCAGGCTCATGCAAGAAGGCCACGACGTGGTTGAAGCGATCCACGGAATAGCTGCGCTCAGGTTGCTGCATTCGACGGTGGTCGATCTTATCGTGACCGATATCATCATGCCTGAGATGGAGGGGCTGGAGCTCCTCCGCATCCTGAGCAAACGGCCGACCCGGCCAAAGGTCATTGCGATTTCTGGAGGTGGTCGCGGCTCCGCCTCCGACTATCTGGAAATGGCGAGGCACTTCGGGGCGGACGCGACGCTTCGTAAGCCTTTCACCAAGGTGGAGCTCGTCGACGAGATCAATCGGGTAATGGCTAGGGATTGACGAACAGTGTTGTGCTTGCACCGGACCGGTCCTACAGCGTCGCCCGCCGAAGGAGTTGGGCGTTGATCGCGACGACGACCGTGCTCAACGACATCAGCACCGCGCCCGCCGCCGGGGACAGCACGATTCCTCGAGACGCGAGTACGCCGGCCGCGAGAGGGATCGCGACGATGTTGTATCCAGCTGCCCACCAGAGATTCTGAATCATCTTCCGGTAGCTGGCCCGCGACAGCGATACGATCCGCGGAATGTCACGTGGGTCGCTTCGCACGAGGACGATGTCACCCGCCTCGACGGCCACCTCAGTTCCCGCTCCAATGGCGATGCCGACGTCGGCCGTGACCAGCGCCGGCGCGTCATTCACGCCGTCGCCGACCATCGCCACCTTCTTTCCCATGGCCTGAAGTTGCTTGATGCGCTCCGCCTTTTTGTCCGGTAGCACCTGCGCCATCACGACGTCGATGCCAAGCTGCTTCGCCACCGTGTCGGCAACCGCCTGGGCGTCGCCGGTGATCATCACGACCTCGAGCTTTAGTTCGTGCAGCTTGGCAATCGCCTCGGCGGATTCCGGCCGGACCGCGTCGGCAACCGCGAACACTGCCAGCATCCGGTTCCCTTCTATTAGATAGACCGTGCTCTGCCCCCGTTCAGCGGCGGCGTCCATCGCCGCTTTGAGCGATGCATCCGGCGTGACATTGAGACTCGCAACAAGGTTCGGGCCGCCCCCGGCGAGCTTTCGGCCCTCGATGGTAGCTGTCACGCCTTCGCCGGCCTTGTACAAAAAGTCCGACGACGGTGGGACGGTCAGTTTGCGATCTCCGGCGCTCTTCACGATCGCTTTCGCGATCGGGTGTTCTGAATCACGCTCCAGGCCCGACGCCAAACGGATCGCCTCGTCCGTCGTAATGCCGTCGACGGTCGCCACATCCACGACCCGATGTTCGCCGAGCGTCAGCGTGCCCGTCTTGTCGAATACCACCGTCGTCAGGTTGCGCGCCTCCTCCAGCCCACGCCGGTCGCGCACGAGCAGGCCGCTCCGCGCGCCCAGCGTCGTTGAAATCGCGATCACGAGCGGCACGGCGAGGCCCAGCGCGTGTGGGCAGGCAATCACCAACACTGTCACCATTCGCTCGACGGCAAACGCCGGATCGCTGCGGCGGATCAGCAGCCAGGCAACCAGCGTCCCAATACCAGTCGCGACGGCAATGATGGTGAGGGCGAGCGCCGCCCGATCGGCGACAGCTTGCGCTCGAGAACGCGAGCTCTGTGCGGTCTCGACGAGGCGCATGATGCCGGCGAGCGCCGTCTTCGCCCCGGTTCCTGTGACCTTCACTCGCAACGAGCCGGCCGCGTTCACCGTTCCCGCGATGACCTTGTCGTTGACCTTTTTCTCGACGGGGCGCGACTCGCCAGTCAACATCGACTCATCGATGCTGCTCGATCCGTCAATGACCTGTCCATCTGCCGGCACACGCGCGCCCGGCCGAACGAGCACGACGTCGTTATCCTCGAGCGCCGAAATCGCGACCGTCTCGAGCTGCTCGCCCACGACCCGGACCGCGTCGTTCGGCAATAGCTTGGCCAACTCCTTGAGCGCGCCCTCGGCTTGGTTGATCGAGCGCATGTCGATCCAATGGCCGAGCAGCATGATGGAAACGAGCGTGGCCAGCTCCTCCCAGAGCGGCATGCCCGGAAAGCCGAACGTCACGGCGAGACTGAACACGAACGCGACGGAGATGGCGAGCGCGATCAGCGTCATCATCCCGGGCAGACGGGCGCGAAGCTCTCCGATCGCTCCCTTGATGAATGGCGACCCACCGTACAGGAACACCGCCGTCCCGAACACGGCGGGGATCCATTGCGATCCCGGAAATGCTGGTGCCGTGTAGTGAAGCGCCCCCTGGAGCATGTGGCCCCAGATGAGCGGCGGAACGGTCAGCGCGAGCGTGATCCAGAACTTGTCGCGGAACATCGCGACGTTGTGGCCGGCGTGTTTGTCGTGCCCAGCGTGCTCACCGTGGGCGCCATCGCCGGCATGCGGATTGGGAGCCATGTGCCCCATCTGCCCCATGGCGGCAGCGGGGGCACCGGGGGCGGTGGGGACGACGTGGTCGTGATGGTCAGAGTGGCGCAAATGTTCGGTCATGCCGGTTCAACCGCAAAAAGTTGCCCGCTACTGTGCAGCGACATGATCATGCCACCCCGCCTCCGCAAATTCGCGCTCACGGCGCACGTCACCGCCTCGGTCGGCTGGCTCGGCGCGGTCGCCGCCTTTCTGGCGCTCGCGATAGCCGGTTTGACGAGCGGAGATACCCAGATGGTGCGTGCCGCTTACCTCGCGATGGGGCTGACCGGCTGGTTCGTGATCGTCCCGTTGAGCCTCGCGTCGCTGCTCACTGGGCTTGTCCAGGCGCTGGGTACGACGTGGGGCCTGTTCCGGCACTATTGGGTGCTCGCGAAACTGCTGATCACCGTCGTCGCGACGATCCTGCTGTTGGTGCACATGCAACCGGTTGGCCATCTGGCACGGGTCGTTGCGGTAACTACGTTGGTCAGCGGCCAGCTGGCGGGGATGCGGGTCCAACTCGTGGCCGACGCCGCTGCCGCGCTCGTGGCGTTGCTGATGGCGACGGGGCTGTCGGTGTACAAGCCGCGCGGCTTGACGGCCTACGGACTGCGCATGCAGCCCGAGTCGGCTGCGGGCCCGACGCGAGAATTGGCCGCCCCCACGCCCAGATGGGTCGTCGCCGGGATCATCGCCCTCGTTCTTCTCTTTGTGTTCCGCCATCTGACTGGCATGCAAGGTGGCCACAGCTAGGCTGGCGGCTGAGGCTGAAAGCTGAGAGCTGAGAGCTTGGGGTTGGGTTTAGCTGTCAGCCGTCAGCTTTCAGCTTCAGCCTTCAGCTCTTCTTCTCCGCTGATTTTACAGCGAGTTACGGCCTTTCGTCGTCAGTCATCCTGAGCCGACGTCGTTCCGTGCAGCGGTCGGCGCGTCAGACAGAGCAACGTCGCTCGCCTGCACTGGCACCGTCTTCCTCTGGTCCATCCGCTCGACCGGCGCCGCGGCGATGATGATGGACAGGTCGAGGGAGAACTCCTGAGCCGACGGATATCGCCTGGCTGGATCGGTCGCCAACGCCCAGTCGAGCATCGTTTGAACATTTACCGGCCAGTCCCGGCCGGGACGAACGTCCACCAGAGTCCGCGGCCGCTCAGTCAGGCGGGCAACCAACGTCTCGCGCGAGGTCACGCGCGGATAGGGAAGGTCCGCGGTCAGCAGCTCGAAGAACACGAGGCCGAGCGAGTACAGATCGGAGCGCGTGTCGAGCCGCTCGCCGGCGAGCTGCTCGGGGCTCATGTATTCGGGAGTGCCGGCCGCCAC
>WNFI01110513.1_pt1 | contig 46541 bp, 43 predicted proteins | sample 5400471 | NCBI WGS metagenome assembly WNFI01 (sample SAMN13153348, study PRJNA577476) | soil metagenome | isolation source: 100 cm saprolite on Douglas fir-dominated hillslope | place: USA:California | collected 2013-09-17
CATCCACGGACCAGAGCGCGGCCGGGACTATCGCATTCACAGCGAGAACAATATGCTCGGCCGTTCGCCGGAAATGGATATCTGCATCGAGAAGGACACCCTCATTTCTCGCTCTAGGCACACGGTCATCACCTTCGACCCACAAAACAATATCTTCTATCTGTCGCCAGGCGAAGGAAAAAGCCTCGTCTACCTGAACGGGAAAGCCGTCCTGACGCATCAGGAACTCAAACCCTACGATGAAATCGTGGTGGGCGCCTCCAAGCTGTTGTTTCTCCCTTTTTGCAACGATCAGTTCAAATGGTCGTAAACCGAGTAAAGTCGATCCTTCAACGGCACTTCCGCAACGGGAGGCTCCTTCGTTCTTCCTGCGATCACGACTAGCCGCTAAAACGGCAAGCCGTGCTCCTTCGTCTCATGGCCGCACAAGCAGATAACCGAACTCAGCTTGCCGCTGACGAAATCAGGACAGTTACATCCTGCGTGCGTGCAAGGATGCTTGTCGTCTTCAACGGTCGAATCTTCCAAATTATCATCAGACATTTATCTCTCCTTTTGACGGACGTTCGAACTCAGTACAGCCGACCTGAAAATCAAGGCACCGAAACCGTAAACTCGCCCGGACTGGTCACTTGGATCACACCGGCCCACATGCACATCAGCGTGCATGTGTTGTCCAGCGTAGGATTTCCGCCGAGGGTCACCGTGGCAGCGCCGGGCACCCATGGCGACGTCGTGACCGGAATGCAAGGCATCGGGGTAAGCACTCCGAGTGCCGCCGCAGTGGCAGCAGCGACCGACGGATTCGCCGGCGACATGCACATGCCAAACGACATGATGTTCACCATCGGCACGTGGTCCATGATGTTCGCGTCCGGCTGGTTCCCCGTATTGACGCGATTCACCGGCAGCACGACCAGACTGCTCGGCGCCATCCCCATGGCGCACTGCAGCGTTGCCCCGTTACAAACTTGTTGTGGCATGTGGATTCACCAAGTTGAAATTCGAAATGTGAAACTACTCTTATTCACTCCGGTCTCCGCATGTATCAAACACTCGCTGACCAAATCGGCTGACCTTTCTCATTTCATTACGATGGCTTGGATTCGTCCTTCTGCGAAGGCAGCTGACGCTCGAATTCGACCTCAGTCAGGATCGGAACCCCGCGCTCCCTTGCCTCCACAACCTGTTGCGGCTCTTCAACGAAGTCGCCAACCAGAACGTAGGACGTGTCTTCGCGAACCGTGTGCTCGACTCTGCCTCCGAACCGGCGAACCAGCTTAACAATCTCCGACTGAGGACGCGAGAACTTGCCCATGACGACGAATGTCTTCCCAGCGAAATGCTCGCGCGCCGGATCGTGTCCGATCAGTGGATCGACCCAGCCCAGAAAGGACCTCACAACGTCGTCGTACTCCCCCGGCGAAAGCCGGAGTTCGCGAACGCTCTTGTCCATGAAGTCCTGCCAGATAAACGACTCTCCCTCGTCCCGCTTGATTAGCACCGCCCACTCTCCGTCGAATGCCTCGCAACCATTAGGGCAGATGACGAGCCCGCTGTATCTCTTGCGCGGACGGCGAGAGTCGAGCGCGGGTTTCTCTTCGCCTCGCGATTCTTGGGAGAACTCTTTCTTCACGGTCTCAAGGACCGCCTCTAGCGGCAGATTCCCCAATTCAGCGTCGATCCGCAGGTCGCGGTGCCGAATCGTTCCGCGCAAGAAATCTGCGATGGGTCCTAACAACACTGCCTCTTCATAACTCCCGATCTGCATACCATCAGCCAATAAGCAAATGTGGCCAACGACAGACTTTCCCGCAGGCTCCAGCAGTTCGGCCTGAACAGCGATGTGCTCTCTCGCCCCAAAAATATTCATCGATGAATCCTTGCACCAAACATCAAAGCCGTTAGTCTCGGAATCGGGCACGGACCTCGGGTGGCACCACCAATCCGCGAGGCGAATTCTCGCGGCCATTCCAGTGGACTCCGTTGTCGCTCCCGCCGTTCGGCGCGTACCGATAGATCTCCCCGTCGGCGTTACGGCCGTACCAATTCCTGCCCTCGGCGTCGGGGATCGCATTTCGAAACACCGCCTCGGCGTCCGGAGGAAGAGGCGTCGTCAGGGGACCCCCACCACGGAAATTAGGGCTGCTCGGATCATGGTGGCCGGGATTCGTATAATCCGGCTTGGGGCCATGATACGCGCCCGCTTTCGTTGGGTGTCTGGCATCTGTCAGCTCCCTTTGGATATCGGCAAGGGCTTGACGCTTTGCCTCCGGATCGGTCAGCTTCTCGGCCTCGTCTAGACGGCCTTTAATTTCCTTGTTCGCTGGATCCGCTAGTTCGTCGGCGTATTCCTTCCGTAGACGCTCCGGCTCTTTCGCGAGGCGGTCTGCTTTGCGTGCGTCCGCCAACTCCTGCTCGATCTGCCGATAACGTGCCTTCTTGTTCGACTTCGAATCAACCGACGATTCAACCTCTTTGATCCGCTCTTCAAACTTCGGCTCCTTTGCGATTTCGTCCGCATACTTGACGCGGAGCTTGTCGCATGGCGACGCGCAGACCTCGCACCCGCCGTCCTCGGTCACTCGAACCTCGCGCTCGCCATCAAGACTTCTGCCCTCGGCATCGCTCGCGCCAGTGGCTTTGCCCTCGCCATCCCCCGGCTCAGAAGTGGAACGGCCTTCACCCTTTCCTTCTGCACCCGGGGTGCGGCCTTCTCCCTCAATGACCGGAGCTTCTACCCGGAACACCTTGCCCTTCACAAAATTGAAAATGCCTTTTACTAGGTTCGCGATGAAGTGCAAGATGAGCATGATGATTACGGCGATCACAGTCATCGCACCGGCGATCAGGCTGTCTGCAATACGGTTGTAGGCTTCCTCTTTTTGAGACTTGACTGTGGCTCCTGTCTTCAGCAGCAACAGCTTGTGCTCGATATTCATGACCTCCGCACTTACGAAGGCTGCTAGCAGAGCCTCCCCGACCGCAGCCGCGATCGCCTTCACGAGGGGGTGAGGAACAAACGTGGCGATAATCAGCGGAACCATCAGCGACCGCATCAGGATGCTGACCACCGTCTGGTAAATCAGGATCGGAATGTCGAGGATCTGAAGAATGCTGGTCCACAGTTCTTCGAGCGATCCGGCACTGAGCGGACCTGTCACGATTTTCTTGATGTCCTGGAAAAGCTTGATGATGTCTTTGACGTTCCCGACGACAGGCAGGAACATGTCCATCAGTAAGCCGGTGATGATCGAAAGTGGATTCGACTTGAACTCGTTCCACTTCTTTTTCATCATGTCCCAGACGCCGTTGCCGATCTCGCTCCATGTCGCCGACGTCTTCGCTTCCGCGGGGGCAGCCGCAGCAGGTTGTCGTTGAACCTTGGTCGAGGTGGCAGGAGCAGCCTGAGCCTTTGAGGAGCTTCCGAAGTATTGGTGAATAAGTCCTGCGAACTTGCTTTCTACGCCGTCGAAAGCCTTCACACTCTTCTGGACAAGGATGGCAATGTACTTTTGCGGATGGGCGATGAAGTCCTTAATGAACAGAAGGAGCTGCCCGAACTGAAGAATTCCCTGGACGACAATGTTGATTCCGAACGACAGAATCCGGCGAACGAAGCTGAACACCTTATCGACGGCACTCTCCGCCCACGTTTTCAGCTTGTTGAAGTTCTCGGTCCACCAGTCGTTGATGCTTTTCCATAGGTTCTTAATCTTGTCGACGAAAGGTTGAGCGACTTTCTGCAATGCCCCGGGCAGTTTGTCGAAGAACCACATGATCGAATCGAGCGTGGAATTAGCAAATCCATTGATCACACTCCAGAGTTTGTTGACTGGTTCGAGTAGTCCATCGATCGTCGCCTTGAAACCGTTGGATACCGTCGTGACGATTCCCGACAACACCTTCCACGCCTTGTCCACAGCCTGTGAATCAAGACTCATGATTGCATTCGCTAGCGAGCCGAGCGGGCTAAGGAAGAAACGGACGATGGCCCCGAGTGCAGATTCCACAGACTTCATGGCGGACGCTACGAGATTCTCGAGGTCATGCCACTTTTCGCTGAGCCAATCCCAGGCCTCGGAGACGAGACTCTTGATCTTGTCGACGATCCAATCAAAGGCGTCGACGGCAGCATCTTTGACCACGCCTGCCGCGGTTTTTATGCCACTCCAGCTGGGATCAAGCTCATAACCGCCCGGAAGGGAGATGTTGTACCAATGACGATGAATCTGATTCGGCCTGGCGGTCTGCGTCGGCCGGATCGTTTGTTTCTGTATTGCAGGTCCTACAGTTGATCCGCGCGGACTTGCCGCCCGAGGAATCTCAAACTCCGGAGCGCCAGAATGCACAGCAGCCGACGAGCCGGCATCCGATGTCTGTCGTTCAAGTTCCCGAGAGGATATGTCTGTAACGGGCTCCGGCGCGTTGCGCCGGGCAGAAGATGTGGTCTTCAGTGGCGACTGCAGCGATCCTGACTTGATTAGTCGTTGGACCGCCCGATTCCCTATCGTCTTTTGCCGATGCAGGATCTGCGCTTCAAGACCAGTCGCATGCTGCTGCGCGTCGGGTGTCCTGCTCTCAGAGCGAGCCTTCTCAGTCTTTGCCTGAGGCTCCGCGACCGTTGCTCTGGTACTTTCAGACATGCAATATATCACTCCTCATTGGTGGTCGCGGTTGAGCGCTGGCCAGCAGAGTTATTGCAACTCCTAACGCGATCTGCACGAACGACCATCTATTGCCCTACGGAGATCCATCGAAATGTGCGAACTATTGCAAGAGCGCTTAGGGTGCATGTGGTCATGACTAAAGAAGATCGAACGATGCTCGGTCGGTGACACTAACCTCCGTAATCTTTCCATCGGCGGCCACTCGGATGAGCAGCCCAGTGGATGGGTTCTCTACCGAGGATCTAAACAGGAACTTTTCACCATTTTCCTTCGACTTCTCATCAACCCGCTCACCAGGTGCAAAATTTCCTGAAATAACGCGTTGCGCTTCCGACATGAGTTCGGTCGCCTTCGACTGCCTCGTCCACTGCCGAACGGAGCCTTGGCACGCAATGCAACGTTCAAGGTGCTCTATAAGGACGGGGTCCTGGGGGGTGCCCTGTTTCGGACCGTGCACCACAGCCCATCGAAATAGCAACCGACCAACTTCAGGGTCTATGCAATTGTCATCTATGCTCATGAATCTATTTCACCGGAAAAGTCTTCTCAAATGCATCCACGATTTCCTCACCGATCTTGACCTTTGTTAATTGCCAGCCATCCTCGATGAGTCTGGCTTCAATCTCTTTATTGACTACCGCTACTCCGCGCATAATGACATTCGCCGCACCCTCAGCCTTGGCGGCACGGAATGCTCCTTTGTAGAGCCTCAAGAGCGAACCGAGCACGTCCGTCTTACTCGGATTGAAAACCCCTACGATATTAACCGCAAGACTGTCACCGGCTTTGCTGAAGGTAACAGCAACTTCGGCACCGTTTGAAAGTCGGCCAATTATGAGTCCGCCATGGTCAATCGGACCATCAAGGCCTAGGTTCGCCGCCGTGCGAAGAGGATCAGAGACCTTAGCCGCGGCTTCTACCTCCACCTTGAGTGCCGCAAGCGCCTTTGCTTGCTCTTCCGCGTCGCTAATCTCCGTTTCAATCTTTTGGAACTTCTTTAGCAGTTCGTCATTAGCCTCTAGAACCTTCCCGTACTTAGCGTAGAACTCTTCACATGGCGAAGCGCAGACAAAAAACTCGCCATTCTTGGTTATCTTGATCTCACCACCGTCCGCTGTGGGGACCTTCGCTTTGAGGCCCTCATCTGCGATTTCTTGCGCACCCTGTTCGATAGCCTCTATTCTCCTTGCTAATTGCTTCTCAACCTTCTCCGCAAGATCCTTCTCGCCACTCTTGGCAGCCTTTTCGGCCAGTTCCTTCAGTTCTCTCTCGCCCATCTTGGCCAGCGCTTCGGCGAGTTCTTTCTCGCTCAGCTTGGCGAAGCCCTTGACGATCGCTTCGCTGCCTTTTTCCGCGAGCTCCTTGCCTCCAATCTTGAACAGACGCTCCAACCATGCCCGAATCGCCCCTTTGGCGGCCTGCTCGCCAACGGCAGTGCCTCCCTCAGAAAAGAGCGCCCCGACGTAACCAGCAATGTCGATAGCCGCCACGATGCATCGCACGGCGCGTTCGCCGCCGCCAATCTCCTCGCCTGTGACCATGTTCTGGCCGGTAAGACATCCGCATCCATCTTTCACCGTGCTCACGACAGGCGTGTATTCCGTAAAGGCTTCTGCCGCTCTCTCTGACCTCTCACCTTTCGTCACCATCTTGGGCACAAGGCAATTCATCGTCTTGCAAGCCGCCCATACCCCCACCAGCGGCAGTGTTGCTGGATTCAGCAGAAGCGCAGCCTTTCTCACATACTCACCAACTTTCTTCACCACATCGATCACTGGACCCAGACGCTTCTTCAGCGCTGTCCACGCCTTACTGGCCCAGGCCAGCGCCTTGCTGCCCATCTGCTTGACCCAGTTCCATGCCTTGTCGAGGCCAACCTTCTTCGCCAGATCGACTGCCTTGGATCCCAGCCACTTTGCGCCCGCCCACAACTTCCCACCGAACCACTTGATTCCACCCCAGACCTTGCTTGCCGCACCTTTGATCCATGTCCACGCCTTTCCGGCCCAACCTTTCAGCGTGCTCCACGCTCGGCCCGCCAGGTCCTTGGCAGCATTCCAAGCCCGGCTAGCCAGACTCTTCGCGGCATTCCAAGCTCGCTGGGCGAGGTTCTTGGCGGCGTCAATCGCTTTGCGTCCTAGGCGCTTGGCCGCGTCCCAGGCTCGGCTCGCCAAACTCTTTGCTGTGCTCCACGCTTTTGCGGCCAAGACCTTCGCAATGTCCCAGGCTTTGCTCGCCGCGCTCTTAGCACCCTCCCACAGCTTTTGGCCCCACTCCTTGGCCGTAGAGAGAGCTTTGCTCGCCCATCGTTTCGCGGTGTCGAGAGCGCGGTCGGCAAGTTCGCGGGCCTTGCCTAGCACCCAGCTAAGCAGACCCGTAGCTTTGCCCAAGATCTTGTTGGCAAGTCCCGCCACCTTGCTCGCCAAACCGCCGGTCAACTTGTCGGCCAGACTCAAAAGCTTGCTGGCCGCGCCTTTCGCTGTGTCCCAGATCTTCGTGCCGAGCGCTTTCGCCTTCTCCCACGCGGCAGCTCCCAGACGCTTGGCAGCATCGATCGCTTTGCTGCCCCACAGCTTCGCGGTGTTCCACACTTTGCCAGCCAGAGCCTTGGCCCCGTTCCACGCCTTCATGCCGAAGCTCTTCGCGAAATTCCACGCCTTCGTTCCGAGGAGCTTCGCTCCATTGAGCAACTTGCTGCCAAGTTCCTTCGCAGTCTTCCAGGTGCGTCCGGCTAGATTCTTTACCGCATCGAATGCCTTACTCAGAACACGTTTTGCGAAGGCCTCGATCTCATGGATCTTGCTTTTGACGGCATTCCACAGTTTGCTGCCCCATTGCTTGGCGAGTTCCCAAAGCTTGGCTGCCTGCGTCTTTACCCAATTCCAGGCATGGCGAACGTACGGCGCGAGGAAGTCATAGACTTTCTTCGCCACCCATGCAATCGCCTCGCATAGTTTGTCAATCGACAGATAATCAGTGATCTTCTTTCCCAGGCTCCATGCTTGGCTTCCTAAGCTCTTGGCCTTTGCCCAGAGCCGGTCAGCCGCCCCCTTTACGTTCTTCCATACCCGGCTGCCAAAGGCCTTGATTCTCGCCGTGGCTCTGGTCATCGCGCTCTTGGCTGCATTCCACGCGCGGGTCCCCAAATTCTTCGCCCCATTCCAGACCTGGCTTCCCAGGCTCTTCGCTCGATTCCAGACACTGCCGCCGACACTCTTCGCCCAGTTCCATGCGCGCTCGCCGAGACCCTTGGCCCCATCCCACGCGCGAGTGCCCATCGTCTTCGCCCAGTCCCACGCGCGGCCGCCAAGTGTGGTCGCCAAGCTCCACGCCTTTGTCCCCAGACCTTTTGCCGCATCCCAGGCTTTTGTGCCCGCTTGCTTGACGATGTTCCATGCGGCGCCAGCCCCGCTCTTCACTCCCTCCCATGCGAGACCGGCGCTTTCCTTCACGCTGTTCCAGACTTCGCTGCCGGCGTCTTTCGCCATCTCCCACGCCGAACTGCCGACATTCTTAATTCCCTCCCACGCTTTAGCCGCCAAATTCTTGGCGGCTTCGATTGGATTCAAGTCACTCCAGCTCAAACGCTGCACAACGTTGTGTCTGTCGGGTTCACGGCTGGTCGCCTGCAGTGGCGGGCTGCCGGAGAATTCCTTCGCTTGAATACTCGGGTCAAGGATCGCGGTATTGCCGCGCCTCAACAGATTCTGTACGGCGCGATTTCCCCTGGTTTGCTGGAGAGCCAGCAAGGCGACGCGTACAGAGTCAGCGCTTCCCCGCTCCGTAGGGCGTGCATTCAGAACGCGGCTGAGCTCGTGCGGCGGCGATATTCGGACTGTAGTCTTTTCGCTGCTATGTGCTTGAGTCGTGGATTCGCGCAGGGCGGGTTCAATCGTCCTCGTTGGAGCGACCACGCCGGATCTGACCGCCGGCGCGGTTCGTGGTGCGCCCTTGCCTCGGGCACGAGTTCGGACGCGCGGGGGCATGGAACTGGCGAATTCCTCAGTAGACTGGACAACGTTGCATTGGGCTGAGGCTTGTCATCCTATCGATCTATTCCGATTGCTCGGTTTCCTCAGCCTGCCGTGACAGCGCGGATCGTTCCACTGCCGTGTGCAAATGTTTCTTCTTCTCCTCGTCTTCATCCTTGCCCTTGACCGCCTCGGGTTGGCGTTGGGCCATCATCGCCTGCCCTTCATCCTTGTCATCCTGCTTCGATACCGTGGTGTGTTCTTGCTGCATGACAGCTCGCGCCGTGTGCTCAGCTTCGACCTCATGGGGGTCTCCAGGCTGGCTCACGGACATGGCACGCTTCACCGTATTTCCGTTCTGCTGCACGACGTGAGTCAGTTCATGTGCGATCAGCTCGCGTCCGACGGAACTGCCGGGCTGGTAAGCGCCTTCACGGAAAAAGACGTCTTGTCCCGTCGTGAACGCTCGGGCGCTGAGTGCTCGATTCAAGGAGTCCGAACGCTGATCGGTGTGTACACGCACCCCACCGAAGTCCGCCCCCATCGAGGATTCCATCTGCCGCTTCACTCCAGCATCAAGACCGTGACCGCCGCCACGTTCCTGCTCAATCGCACCTTCCACGTTCGGAGACACGCCGCTTGTGCTGTGTTCGACGTCGTGCTGCTGTTCCCGATCAGCGGTCGCTTGCGACAGGTACAAGACGCGCTCGACATAACGATTCCCGTATTGCCTCTGCAACTGCAGCAGCGAGCGATTCGCTACGGCCGGACCCGACGAGGTCGAGCGGCTGAGGGTTGAAGCGTGAGCGTGCGCGCACGACTCGTCGCCGGCGCGGCACGTAACACGATCCACGGGATCGCGGTCCACGGTGCTGGAAGTTTGAACCGCCTCCGGCTGCGTTTCCTTTGACGGAAGCACATGAGGCACAGGTCCTGATGCAGCTTCAAAATCTCGATTCGCCATAGCTCTCTCCTATCCCTTAATCGGTCCTGACGAGCACACGTGCAGCAGACGTCATGTTTTGAGCTAGTGCGCCGTTCAGTCAAGCCAGAACTCTCCCGGCTCAGGCGCCAGTTTGGTCTGAAGCCCCGCAACCGAAGACTCTAGTTGCGAGGCCCAAACCCGTGTCTGCTCTCAGCCGTTTGCTATGCTTGCGACAAACATAGACACGGCTGGGTCCGAGCTCACGCAGCCGCAGTATCGCCCATGGTAAAGCCTGCGTCGGCGAGCGGTCCCTCCAACGCGCTCTGATCAGAAGGATCCAATTGGGCAACTTCTGTCTCAAAACTGGCGGACGCAGCATTCTTAGCGCAGCCCAGAACGGCTCCGATTATGAATCCAACTGTGAACGCGGCAACCGCAGCCGCCACGTCGGTTGCCACCTCCGCCCCTACCCCGATGGCGAGGAGTGCTTCCTCCACGGTTGCCCCTCTGACCAACTTGAGCGCGAACGCGAGTGCGACTTTTGGCTCAGGAATCAGACTAGCCAACTCTGGTGGCAACGTCTTTCCTGTAATGCAAGCGGTGAAATCATCAGTAAATCCCATACGTCCTCCTCAGGTCTATTTAGAAACCGTTACGATGCAAACGCGGGCCCACTCTCTCTTGCAGAAGTGTTTTCAAATTCTCCCTGTGTCACCACCTTGCCCATCTTCTGGTACTCCTGACGTGTGGCGCGCAGTAAATGCCGCATGGTCACGCAGCCGCCATCTTCCGCGCCAAGAAATGCTGCCGATAAGACAATGTTCCGGATGCTTCCGCCCGCCAGTTCGAAGCGGTTGGCCATAAGCTCAAGGTCGAGATCCTTGCGCGGCATGCTGCTGGGCATCGTCTTTTCCCAAATCGCAAGCCGCTGATCGACGCCCGGAAAAGGAAACTCAATCGTGAATTGAATTCGCCGGACAAAGGCTTCGTCCATGTTCTTGCGCAGATTTGTAGCAAGAATCACCGTGCCTTCGTGCTCTTCCATCTTCTGCAGCAAATAGTTGATCTCGATGTTGGCGTAGCGATCGTGCGAATCACGGACCTCACTTCGTTTGCCGAACAGCGCGTCCGCCTCGTCGAAGAACAGGACGGCGTTGGATGTAACCGCCTCAGCAAAGATACGAGCCAAGTTTTTTTCCGTCTCGCCAATGTACTTACTGATCACGGTGGAGAGGTCGATTTTGTAAAGATCGAGGCCGAGTTCGCCTGCCAGGACTTGTGCTGCCATCGTCTTCCCGGTACCCGACGGCCCCGTCAACAGCAGGCTGAGTCCTTTACCCAGAGAGAGCTTTCTGTCGAACCCCCATTCGTCGTAGACCAAGGATCGATATTCGACGGCGTTGCAGACTTCCCGCAATTGGCGCAGCCTCTCCGGAGGCAGCACAATGTCCGGCCAGGAGTAATGCGGAGTGATTTGTGTCGCTAAGCTCGCCAGCTTACGGTTCGATTGCAGCCGGCAAGCTTCGAGCAGATCCGGCATATTGACCGACGAGCCCTGCGGATCGCGCCGTTGTGCCAGATTGCGCGCGGTGGCCGCGGCATCCCGAATCTGGCCTCCTGTAAATCGAAACTTGTTGGCCAACTCTGTCGTGTCCACGTCGGTCGCAGCCGTGTCGGCAAGGGCATTCGCCCAGAACGACACCCGATCTGAGTACGCAGGACGCGGCAGCGCAATTCGTATGAACGGCGCCAACTGCGGAAGGTCGGAAGGCTCCCAGACCGCCTCAGCGCCAAAGAACATGACGCTCTTGCTGCCTGTCAGTTCCTGAAGCAGGATCGCGAGCGACGGCCGTTGATCGTCCCCCAGGAATACGTCAAAGTTGTGCCAGTAGATGGCCGCGTCCTGCAGCGCTGCTTCACGAGTGATCAGGCGAACCAGGTTTCCCAAATCGCTCCCCGCAGCCGCCGTCCGCATAGAGTCCACCACCAGCAGTTTCAGTCCGAGCAAATGACAAATGGCCCCTGCGGTCGCTCGCCTTCCAGAACCATAGGAGCCCTGGAAGTACAGATTGAATCCACGGTCGTGCTTGGCGTGATTGCCCACCAGAAGTTCCAGCCGACGCACCAGATCGTCCGGAAGAATAAGGTCCCTCAGTTTGTTGTTCGGCTGAACCAGCGAAACCAGCGAACTCAGCCGTGTATCGATGTCGTCGCCGTCGAGCAGGTAAGAGACGACTCGCTCGTCCAGTTTCAAGTACTGGTTGAGCAAGGAAGGTCCCGGCGTCGCCGGGTCGCTCACAGTCGAGATCAATTGATGTTTCGTGAGTCGCGATGAACTGGAGAACTTACGCCTTGCTGACAGTTTCTCGGAAAACGATCCCGACAACAGGTTCAGCGCCAGATCCACGGTGGGACGCTTCTTGGTCACATCATCCTGAAGATACGCATACAGCTTTTCGTAGCGCAGATCGAGTTCAGCCGCCAGACACAGTAGAATGGTGTCTACCTCGAATTTGTCCAGACCAAAGAGCTCGGCCAGCTTGACCAGGCGCAAGGGAATCCCGGCATTCAGGCTTGCCTGCTTTTGCAATTCGATGACGGAGGCTAACTCCAGAATCGCCGCGGCCACATCCGCATCGGCACCCACCGGAGGTGTGCTGGCCCACGGTGGCAAGCCGATCGGCTGCGCCAAGATTGCGTCGACTTCGCGCTCGGAAATGTAGAGGCCTTGAAGGTCGTTGTCCTTGTGTACCTGGCGGGCTCGGCGGACTTGCGCTTCAATCAGCAGATCTATGCGTTCAAGTTCCGCGAGAATGTGCTCGACCGAGCGTACGTAGGCGCTGTCGCGCGAGGAGTGATTGTCGTGGGACTCCCCATGCGCCCGTTCAGACTCAGCCACGTGCGGTAAGGCGGAGTGGGACACCATGCCGATCGCTTCTGTCGGCAATCACGTTGCCAAGCTGACGGCGCCGATCCAACGAACTGCGGCATCGCCGATTTAACGGACTCAATTGCCGGCACCTCGTGCATCTGCGTTACCGCAGCGTGGATGGCGGCATCCGTACAGGTTTTTCGGAGGGCGGCCAGCAAACTCTCGAGCGCTCCAGCCGGCCAGCGCTTGACCAGATTTCCACTGCATTCTGTTTGAGAACTGCACAGCCTGTATCGCGCACGTTGACGATGTTACACCGGAGTGACAGTAGCTGTGACAGTCGTGATTCAATTGCGTATGCTGTATCCAATCTGGCTCTGCCCCGCTTTTGATGCACGTTCTATGCACCGATCGCTGTAAACAATCGCTCATGGAACTCCCGTCCATCAGCGCGATCACTCGAAATCTGTAACACCTCTCGCTACACGAGCACGAACCTTGGCAACTCCTCTTTGCAATAAATCCCTTGAATCTCTTTCTTTTTTCTCTTTTCGGAGACGATTTCACTCTGGCGCTGAGATTGCAGTGGTGGGGGGCTGCTGCTCCGAGTTGTGGGTGTCCCTGGCGTGAGTAGGTCGCTGATGGCTGACAGACCAATTGAAAGTCATGCCTCAGGTCAGGGGGACCTTGAGGGCAAGTACGCGAACTACTTTCAGATCGGCCACAACGCGTTCGAGTTCGTAGTCGATTTCGGGCAGGTGTATTCGGACGGCCAGCAGGAACAGATTCATACGCGCATTGTGACGGGCCCTTCGTACGCGAAGGAGTTTCTCGAACTGCTCGAGCAGTCCGTTGAGCAATACGAAGAGCACTTTGGTCCGATCATGCGAGAGCGATAGCTGCAAGCAATCACAAGAGCGGGTTTTATCGGAGGTCGGGACCTTTCAGTCACAAAATGATCGACGATTTGGACAAGGCGATTAAGGAGTTGTTGGAGCGCGAATTGCAGCCCGATCTGGCCGCACAGATAGGGATCAGTTTCGCCGCTCCGGATAGTGACTTCCCTCCGCAGGGTTTGAGTAGGCCGGCAGTTGACCTGTTTCTTTACGACGTGCGCGAGAACGTAGAGCTCCGGAGTCCCGGTTGGATCATCGAGCACCGCAACGATGGCACGACATTAAAGAAGCAAAAACCGGTTCGTGTGGACTGCTCCTATCTGGTTACAGCATGGGCGAGTCCGAACTCGAACAGCGAGGCTTACGACGAGCATCACCTGTTGAGCCAGGTCATGAAAGTGCTGTTGAGACATCCGACGATTCCCGAAGCGGTGCTGCCGGACAGTTTGAAGGGGCAGGAGCCTCCGCTTCCTGCAACCACATTGCAGCCCGGGCGATTGCAGAGTGTCTCGGAATTTTGGCAGGCTCTCGGAGGCAAACCGAAAGCCGCACTGAACTACACCGTCACGATTGCAATGGTGCCGGATGTGGAGCAAGAGGCTGAGGTCACAGTGCTCGACAAGACGATCAAGCTTCAGCCTGGCTTGAACCAGGAACGCGAAGAACAGGTGGCAGGTGGCCGACGATAAGGACAAGCACGAACCTCAGGCAGCGCCCAGATGGATCACTGCCCGCCATCGAGTTTCGATTTGGGGAAAAGTGTTCGACGGCGTCACTCAAAAACCGGTTGCGGGTGCGGACGTGACGCTCACCAGGATGCCAGCGGCGTTGGAGAGCACGCTCGGACGCATGGCGCAGTATGCCGGCAGCGAGTGGGATACGAGAACTCAGCGGCCAGACCGGACTCGAAGCCGTGCTGACGGACTCTACTATTTCCTCGATTTGCCGGATGGTGACTACGAGATTTGCGCGTTGCTGCCGAATTGTGGAAGACGTTACGGCGAAGTGCGTCAAAAGAAGAAAGTGCCCAGAGGCGACTTGAACAAAAGCGGCCAGGAAGCGTTAAAGGGAATGTGGCTCGGACTTGCTCTGCCGCCGACTCTAATACGCGGGAGAATCTACGATGCCGCGAAACAAGCCGGCGTGAAGATGGCAGAAGTGCGGCTGAAAAGAAGTGGCGAGCGCGCATTTAGTGGTGCGAAGGGTGATTTCACCCTTGGCCCGATCGAAGCCAGCGAAAAGGCAGAACGAACTCTGGAATGCTTCGCTCAGGGGTATGCGCCGAAAGAGAAATCCCGCATCGTCGTCGCAAAGGCTGGCCAGCTGCAGGAGCTGGGAGATATCAACTTGGAGTCAGCTCGGCGGGGGAGACAGCCGTGACGGACGAATCCAAGCAATCGGTCGAGGGGAGTTTACCCCCAGAGCCCGAGCCTCCTCGGTCGAAACCCAGGAAAGGCGTCAAGGTTGAGGAAACGCCGAAAGAGGCGCTGCCGGGCGCTGACGACGCCGCAGCTAGCGAAAGTTCGTCGCACGGCTCGGATGCTGCCGAAGCCGCAGGGGACGCCAACCCGGCGGAGCGCATGCGCTTCCGCCGAATAAAGAGACGATGAGATTTTTGTGAACACACTGGTTCGAAGAGCACGACACGATGTCGCGCGGACACAACATCCAAGATAAAGGAGCACAACATGCCTGAGTACTTGTCACCCGGAGTCTATGTCGAAGAAGTGCCGTCCCTGGTTAAGCCGATTGCTGGCGTTAGCACCAGTACCGCGGCCTTCGTAGGAGTCGTACCCAACGAAGTTACGATATTCGAAGAGAATCCTGATTTTGATCCCACGAAGAAATCGACGCCAGGCGGGGAAAATTCGCGATACATAACCTGGAAGTTTCCATTCCCCAAGGCAGAGTCTGACAATGCCAAAAATGCGCTCGATGCCCTGTCCGAAGCGGACTCGCGCCCACGCAGGATGAGGGCTGGGGGAGATGCAAAGGCGTATCGCAAGGCCCAAGAGGACTTTGCAAAAGCAAACTCACGTTTTTTGGGCGGACAAATGGCGCCTGCAGGACAACCGGTGTTGTGTACCAGTTTTTCGGACTTCAAGATGAACTTCGGCGGTTTCTCCCAAAACGGCCTACCTCCGGTTGCTCCTGCCGCTGGCGCGCCACCGGCCGGAGGAGGTGCCGCTCCGGCAGGCGGCGGTGGTGCCGCTCCGGAAGGATTCCAAAATCAGCTCGCTCATGCGGTCTATGGCTTTTTCGACAATGGTGGCACCCGATGCTACGTCATGCGGTATCCCACCCTTGCCGACCTCAAGAAAGCGGAGAAATTGGAACCGCTGGAAGCCATTGACGACATCTCGCTTGTCGCTGCACCTGGGATTCTCGATCCAGACGTTCTATCGAACCTGATCGACCACTGCGAGAAGCTATCCAATCGATTCGCCATTCTCGACGCCCCGGAGAACCCCGCCCAGCTTACCGAGAAGGCTCTCAAGGTTCCCGATCGAAACACTGATTATGCCGCGATCTATTTTCCGCACATCCGGATCTTCGATGGTACAACCCAGTTGCTTCAGCCCGATGAGGACGGACATATCTCCCAGGCGCCTAGCGGCCATCTCGCGGGTATCTATTCGAGAGTCGACCACCAACGAGGCGTCCACAAAGCCCCGGCCAATGAGGTGATTCGCGGAGCTCTCGACGTCGAACATCAGGTCAGCCGTAACCAACAAGATGGTTTGAACCCCTACGGTATCAACTGCATTCGGTTCATTAATGACAACATCACCGTCTGGGGCGCGCGCACGGTCGGCGGCGATGCCAACACTGACTTGAAGTACATCAACGTCCGACGCACGTTGATCTTCCTGCGTGAATCCATCGATCGTGGCACACAGTGGGTCGTCTTTGAGCCCAACGACCGCACACTATGGGCCAAGATCAGACTGAATATCATCGCATTTCTCACGATCGTGTGGCGTGATGGAGCGCTGTTTGGAAGCACGCCCCAGGAAGCCTTCTACGTGAAGTGCGACGACGAAACCAATCCGCGTGAAATGCGGGACGCCGGACGCGTGACTTGCGAGATCGGTGTTGCCATTGTGCGGCCGGCAGAATTTGTCATCTTCCGCATCTCGCAATGGGCTGGACCTGAACAGAAGTAAGAAGCGTGGAGAACATGGGAAAGCCAATCCAAGTGGATGAACTCTTCAGCAATTGGGCGCCGGGTGTGTATCGATCCGACGAATTTGCCCGGCGTCCAGCAGAGTTCTCCACAGGAGTTCCCGCCTTCATCGGCAGAGTGCCCGACGCCGCAGAAGATGCATTCAAGAAGCCTCCCAGACTTCACCTCTGGCCGCAGTTCAAGCTGCTGGTCGTTGCCAAGGGAAAAGAGCTGCCGGACTGCATGCTTGCCTATGCAGTCCGCGGCTTCTTTCAGAATGGTGGCCGGCAATGTTACGTCGTGCCGCTTCCCGAGACAAACGAAGCAACTCTGAGCGAGGCCCTCGACAAAGCCGCCTCGCTTGATGTTGATCTGGTGTGCGTGCCCGACCTGACACTCGCGCCCACCGATCCGGACACACCGGAACATTCGCTGGAGCAGATCGTAGTCAAGCATTGCGAAGACATGGGCGACCGCTTTGCCATTCTCGATTCTCACCGTGGCGCAAAGAACGATGACGTGTGGAACCAGTGGAGCGACATTGACGGGAAGAATGGCGCCATCTACTACCCATGGGTGAAAGTCAGGAAGTTCTCCTCCGAGAACGACACGGAGCAGGCAGTATTAGTCCCCCCATGCGGGCACATAGCAGGAGTGTACACACGGGCGGATCACACGCGAGGAGTTCACAAAGCGCCAGCGAACGAGATCCTCGAGGGCGTTCTGGATCTTGAGTTCCACCTGACCACTCAGGACCAGGACTTTCTCAATCCCAAGCGTGTGAATTGCATTCGCTCCTTTCCTGGCCGCGGGATCCGAGTCTGGGGCGCTCGCACTTTGAGTGGACGGGACGACTGGACGTACATCAACGTTCGGCGAATTTTCCTCACCGCCGTGCGCTGGATCCATTGGCACTTGGGCGACGTCGCGTTTGAGCCCAATGATGCGCAGCTATGGGCGCGCATCGAACGCGAACTCAACTCGTATTTCCTGGGTCTCTACCGTCAAGGCGCCCTCAAGGGCCGCGACCCGCGAGAAGCCTTCTACGTCAAGTGCGACGCAACATTGAATCCCCGGGAGGTCCGCGATCTCGGCCAGGTCGTAACAGAGATCGGTCTGGCGCCGGCGATGCCCTACGAATTTGTGGTGGTGCGGCTGATTCACGGGTTGCGAGGAGTAAGTGTCTCAGGTCCCATCCGCCCGGAACAAAACTGAGAGGAGATAAGGAGAATCTATGGCTGATAGAAAAGATCCATTGCGCGCTTTTAACTTCAAACTTGAAATGGACGGTGTCACCAAGGCCGGCTTCCAGGAGTGCTCCGGTCTCGATGCCAGTACGGACCCGGTCGATTACCGGGAAGGTCAGGAAAAAGGCAACATCGCCCGCAAACTGACCGGACTCAACAAGCACGCTAACATCGTGTTGAAGAGAGGCGTCACCGACGACCACTCTTTGTGGGATTGGCGCAAGAAAGTCATCGACGGCAAAACCGACCGACAGCACGGCTCGATCGTTCTCTGCGACGAGACCGGCGAGGAAAAGGTGCGGTGGAGCTTCGTAGAAGGATGGCCGACGAAGTGGACGGGACCGACTTTCAACGCGACCAACAACGCGGTGGCGATCGAGAGTCTGGAGATCGTTCACGAAGGACTTAAGAAGGAATGAGCATGCACACCGAGTTTCCGTTTACGCTGCCCAGGGGTTACGTCGACGCTGAAGGGAATGTACATCGACAGGGCATGATGCGACTGGCCACCGCCATGGACGAAGTGGCGCCGATGAAGGACCCGCGCGTACAGAGCAACCCGGGTTATCTCGTGATCATTCTGCTCTCTCGTGTCATCACACGATTGGAAGAAGTGACTCACATCAATCCCAAAGTGATTGAAGGGTTGTTCTCGGCGGATCTTGGCTTCCTGCAGGATTTTTATCGGCGCATCAACGAAAACGGAAACGGCCACGTGGGGGTGACGTGCCCGCAGTGCGACGCCAAGTTCGAAGTGGAGATGAGCATCCCGGGGGAATGATGGGCTACCCCTCGGAGCGGCTATACGAGGAGGTAGCCTTCATCGCTTACTACCTACACTGGCCGCATGAACAGATCATGTCGCTGGATCATCGCGAACGCCAGCGCTGGGTAACCGAAGTGTCGCAGATCAACAGGCAGCTGAATGAGTCGGTGAAAACGGAGACCTGAGGATGAGTGGACAGCGCAAAGATCCGGTTCTGTCGTTCAATTTCAGGGTCGAAATTGACCGCGTGTTTGAGGCCGGATTCAACGAGGTCTCCGGACTGCAGGCGGAGATTGAAGTTCAGGAATATCGCGAAGGCGGGGTCAACGATTTCATGCACAAGTTCGCGGGACCTGTGAAGTTTTCCTCGAATCTGGTGCTCAAGAATGGGATCACGGATAGCACGAAGCTGTGGTCCTGGTACCAGGATGTGATGCGCGGAAAGATTGAACGAAAGGAACTGGACGTTGTGCTCTTGGATGCCGCAGGCGACGAGAAGCGCCGCTGGAGATTCATGCAGGCCTACCCGGTGAAGTGGAACGGCCCGAGCCTGAAAGCCACCTCTTCGGAAGTGGCTCTTGAGAGTTTAGAACTCGCGCACGAGGGGTTCGCTCCTTAGTGACATATGAGACGGACGAGGCTTCACACTCTATGCCAGACAATTCGCAGCCGCGTCATGACGCCACGCCCAAGCAGGACGGCAGCTTTATCGGCCGTAACTTGGGTGAGGCCATCTACGCACGCCATGCGCAATTTGTCTGGCCGACTTCCATAGCGTCTTCTCTGGCACACCGCTTTGCACCTTTTACCGACGAGCGATTGCCGCTTGCGATGGTCGTGCAGCGACGGTGGTCCGTCGCAAGTTCCTCCGTCGCTCGTATGCCGGACCTGTACTGGCTGCAAGCTTTCGCGCCCGGTAGTCCACGTCACGCAGTCTCCGCAAGACCGCAGGCTTCTTCCCGCACCATTGCGACCTCAGACGCTCCATCGCCGACTTCTCCCTCCGCGGGTGAAGTCACACTCGCCGCGGCGCCTGAAACTTCTCGCGGTCCTGCCGCCGAGCTCGCACCGTCAGCCCAGACTTCTGAGGCGACCCGGACCGCCTTCGTGACCAATGCTGCAACGCATGAATCTGCGTCCGCGCATCGGCCCAGCGAAATCTCGCGACAAATCACAGGCCTCTCCGTGCCGGCGTCTCCGAATCGCGTCCAGGCTGATCTTGCTTCGCCGGTAGCGGAACTCGCTCACCGCTTGCGATCCGACGTTTCTCGTAGTGCAGAGAACGAGATCGTTCCGACCGCAAATTCGCCCCAAGAACTTGGAACCGTTCCCGTAAGTCGTGTTGCGCAAGAAGAACCCGTGGCAACGCATCGGTCCAGCGAAGTCTCGGGACAAGTCGGACCCAACTCCGCACCAGCAGTTCCGCAATTGCAGTCCGCTTCCGATGTAAGGGCGACATCGGTTCCCAATAGGAGTGACCGCGCGCTCGGCCAACCGGTCACCGTCTACAACGCTCCGCCGATCATTCGCAGAAGTTTCGCATCACGCCAAGCCGAGGCTGCTCGTGCGGAGTCCACCGGCCGTCAGATTTCCGACTCCTCGACCGATGTTCATGAGGCCACGGCTCAGAGAAGTGCTGATGAAGTTCCGGTCCAACGCTCGATGTCAGCCGAGTCTGCTCTGGCCGCGAACTCAATGGATCGCGCGATTTCCAAAAGCGCTGACTCCCAGAGTGAGAACATCCCTGGTTACTCAGTTGCGGCGTGGCCGATCGCGCGCGACACACAAACAACCGGCCTTCATTACATCAATCAGTCTTCCGGCGAATCGCGAATCCAAAATGCTGTGTCGAAACGATCCGAAGTGACGCTGGCAGATCAGAGCACGCTCACGGTAGAGGGACAGCTTCAACGCAGCGCACCCGTAGGAAATCTGCAAAGCGCCGCTCCGGCGGATGCACCAGGTGAGATCGTCTCTCGAGAGCGCACAACAAGCCATGAGCCATCGATCATGATGCACGCCGTCGTGAGATCTCATGAAGCTTCGACTGACGCTGCATCTCCCCATAAATCCGTTGTTGCGCGTTCGCTCGCGCAAGGGGAGCAGGCAGCCTCTCTCAGCAGACTTGCAGTTCCCGATAGCGCACCCATGCACATGGCGAGGCAGCCGATGCTGCAAGAGGCTCACGAAACGAACACGGTTGCACGTAAAGACGAGGTGCACGACCATACTGTCGTTCCTGAGAGCCACAGCGATGCCCCCGCAGTCGCGATGCTCCATCGGCATGAGTCCGCGGAGCGCGCACCAACTGGGCCATCCACCGAGAGAGCAGTTGAAAGCAACATCCCACCACTTCCTTCTTCACTATTGCGTGCAGAAAACGATTTCGTTACGGATCGGAGCACCGTCGACCGATTGCCTGCCACCACTGTTCCAGAAAGTCGAGTGGCGGGTTCGGATTCCTCCCCATCGATCTTGCACTTGCAGCATGAATCTGTTTCGTCCAGTGCTTCGTCCGCAGACTCGGTCGAGCGATCCCGAGCCAGCATTGCCGGAGAGAGTTCGCCGGAGTTGAACCAAACAGCGCGGAGCCACGCGAACAACTCGGTCCCTGCGTCGACAACGAACTCCACTTCCGCAGCACCGCCAATCCACGCGCCAAGCTACTCGTCGGTGGCAAGCCTCTCAAGAAGCAACGTTGAACGATCGACACTCCTCAGAAGGTCAGAACCAACCTTCCGCTCGACGAGCGCGACCTTGTGCTCTGCCGGAACAGGCGTTGCATCAGGATCCAGCAGCGGATCCGCAATATACAGGGACACGACTATGCCTCTGGTCGTCCAGGAATCGGCCGTCGTGAGGACCACCCATGCCGAACCGCTGGTACTGAGCCGCGCGATTTCTGGCGGCTCGTTCCAACATCTCTCGAGGTCGAGTCTTGCCGCCGGCATCGAGCCATCGGCCTCCTCGCCTGCAATCGCGACGCGGACGATTGGCTTCCTGCATCGCAGCCCGTCAATGGTGGCACAGTCCACATCGTTCCAGGCAGCCGGCGCCACGCATTTCGAGAGCCTGCCGCTGGCGCGGCAAGCAGCAGCCGATCCCACTTTCAGTAAAGCTCAGATTCCCTCGCCACCCTCCATGTCAGCGGGCGCAGCCAGTGCGCCGTCGTCCAGTCCGACATCACCTGACATCACACAACTCGCGAACCGCGTGTACGAAATCCTGGTTCGGCGCCTGGCCAGTGAACGCCAGCGGAGAGGGCGCTAATCATGACGAAGGTCAGCATCACACCACAAGGCCAATCGAAGATCGACGCCGCGTTCAATCCCAATCAATACAGCGTCAGCAAGTCCAACTCTATCGCGGAGGCGGCGATTCCCGGCCTGGAAGCCCCTATCCTGCAGTACGTCCACGGCAACACACGCACTCTGGATATGGACTTGTTCTTTGACACTTATGAAAAGAAAACAAAAACCAGCGTCAAAACTGAAACCGACAAGATTTATGCGCTCTTGAACATCGTTTCTTCGACGCACGCTCCGCCGATCTGCAAGATCGAATGGGGAGGGTTTGATTTTGACGGGGTGCTCGACCACGTCAGCGGAAAGTTCACTCTCTTTCTCGCGGATGGCACTCCCGTACGTGCAACCCTGAGCGTCAGCTTTAAGGAATACAAAGACGTTCAAGTCTTGGTGAAGGAGCGTCCCAGGGAATCCGCGGATCACCGAAAGACCTGGGTCGTAAGAAGCGGGGACAGGATCGATAACATAGCCGGCCAGGAATATGGCGACCCGGCATTGTGGCGCCCGATCGCGGAGGCGAACGATCTCGACGACCCAAGCCGACTTGAGCCGGGTTTTGTATTGCTGATTCCCCCGCTGAACTGAACGAGAAGGAACTCAACGTGAACTATTTCTCTCCAGCATTCCGGGTTGAAGTCAACGGCACGACTCTCCAAGCTGACGTCTCGATGAACATCGAGCAGGTGCAGGTTGTCTCCAAGCCGGACACGATCGATACGTTCAGCTTCACCATTACGAACGCGTTGCCAAAGCTGCGGTGGACACACACTACAGACGGCGACCTGTTTGCGCAGGCCAAGTCGGTGAAGATTTCGATGGGATACCAGGACGATCTGACGCTGATGATCGAGGGCGAAATCACGCAGCTCAATCCCAGCTTTCCGGACGGCGGCGTTCCAACCCTCGCCATCGAGGGCCACAGCTTGATGCATCGCTTGCACGGGACCAACCGGACTCGCACGTTTCAGAAGACGACAGACAAACAGATCGTCGATCAACTGGCGCGCGACGCAGGATTGCAGGCGAAAGCCGAGGACGGCAACACTCAGTACGAGTATGTCATGCAGGCCAATCAGACGGATCTCGAGTTCCTACGGGAGCGGGCGAAGCGGATTCATTACGAAGTGGTCGTCGAGAACAAGACGCTGATCTTTCGCAAATCGCAAGAAGCGGAGGAAGACAAGAATTACACGCTGGTATGGGCGGCTATGCCCAAGAGCGATCTTACCGGGTCAAAGACTCTTCCGCTGATCAGTTGCAGCCTGAACATGAACACGCTCGCGCCTCCGACAAAAGTCGAAGTGCGGGGCTACGACGTGAAGAACAAAAAGGCGTTTGTGTCCCACGCGAGTTCGTCAGATCAGAGTTCCAAGATGAAAGGAAAGCAGACCGGAGCCGACGTCGCCGCGACCTTTCAAAGAGAACGTCAACACACTCACGTGGTCACGACCTTCCAGTCGCAGCAGGAATGTGATGACGCCGCAAAGGCCCAGTACAACAACAAGGCCATGGATCTCGTCAGCGGAAGCGTATCCACGATCGGCACACCCAACCTGCGGGCGGGACAAATCGTCCAACTCCGGGGCGTTGGCCTGCATTTTGACGGCAACTATCGGATTGAAGAGGCGACCCATTCCATCGGGAGTGGCGGATATCAGACTACATTGAACCTTAAGAGGAATTCTGTCTCATGAGTTCGAGCTTGGTCGATCTGTTGACACCGGCAGCGCCGCACGAGCAAGGGCGCTTCTTCGGAGTTGTGGTCGGAATTGTCACGAACAATCAGGACCCCGACAAGATGGCGCGCGTGCGCGTGAAATTCCCCTGGCTCTCCGACGATCATGAAAGCTGGTGGGCGCGAATTGCCACTCCGATGGCGGGTTCCGGTCGCGGCATGTACTTCGTACCCGAAGTCAATGACGAAGTCTTGGTGGCTTTCGAACACGGCGATGTTCGTTCTCCTTACATCGTGGGAGCCCTGTGGAACGGACAAGATGCGCCTCCCGCGAACAATGACGACGGCAAGAACAACATCCGTCTGGTGCATTCGCGCAGTGGACATCTCGTTCGGCTCGACGACACCGACGGTGACGAAAAGATCGAAATCATCGACAAGACGGGCGGAAACAAGATCACGATCAAGAGTTCCGACAACAGCATGTCGCTGGAGTGTACGGGAAAGATGAAGCTCCATGCGCAGGCTGGGATCGAGATCACATCCGACGCGGACATCAAGATTCAGGCGAATTCAACCATGGATATTGAGTCCAGCGCGACCATGACCATCAAAGGCGCGATGGTCAACATCAACTGATTTGCGGTAGCGGATCACTTGAGGAAGATATGCTTGCGGATTTCTTGGGCAAAGGCTGGCCCTTTCCGGTATTCGACCAGGACAGTTCCATACCTGCGCGCATCGGCGAAGACAGCATTCGCGACTCCATCTGGATCATTCTTGCGACGGCGCCGGGTGAGCGGGTCATGCGCCCGGACTTTGGATGCGGGGTGCACGACCTGGTTTTCGCGGTACACGATTCGACGACTCTCGGCCGGGTGGAGCGACAAGTCTACGACGCCCTGGTCCGATGGGAGCCCCGAATCGAAGTTTTGGATGTCACCGCGGAGGAAAAGGGAAAGGGAGAAGTTTTGTTGATCAACATCCATTACCGGGTGCGGTCGACCAACACCTTCTTTAATCTCGTGTACCCGTTTTATTTGACAGTTGGTGCTCAGTGACGATCATTGCACCCAAGGTCGAGCAGCGCACTGCGGCGGAATTGCTCCGCGACATCGGCCGCCGTCTGCCCAACTGGGCTCGAAGCAGCGAACGCGAGGCCCATCCCGGCTTCGATGTAGCACTCATGCAGGTCGCAGCGCGTTTTGGTGAACTTATCGTCAATCGCCTGAATCGAGCGCCTGAAAAGAACTTCCTTGCCAAAAGGCGACCAGCGTCCAGTTGTGTTCGAAACAGAGCGAGATCTTTCCCTAACCTCGGCAAAACTCGATTTGCTGTTCACCAAGAGTGGCCAAAGCGATCAATATGCAGATCTCTGTGCCGCAGCGGCCGAGCCGGCCGAACCACATGCCGATGCGCTTCCCGTGCGCACTGTCGAGATCAAGCCCATACCGCATCTCCTTTATATAGGGCTGCCGGTCTCATCCGCCGCGCCATCCATTGATCGACTGACGCTGAAGTTCGCGCTTGAGAAGCCTGCCGAAACCGGCACGATTCCCATCCGTGTGCAATGGGAAGTTCAGGTACTCGACGAACAGGCGCCAGCCTCGAAGCCTTCACCAACCACGCAATCTCCAATTCCACCCGCCAAGACCGTCGCGCTGTCCCCCTCAGCGGACGGAACCAGGAACCTGACAGAGACCGGCGACATCGTTTTCCAGAACGTGCCCAAAATCCTGCCGACTGCCGTTGAAGACCGCACCAAGCTGTGGCTGTGTTGCCGACTATTGACGCCGTTGGCCAGCGGCACTGCACCCGCCCAAGCGACCCTGCAAGAAACGCAACTCACTCTGATCAAGGACTTCTCGGCGCAGATCGAACAAACGCGCAAAGACCTGCCGATCGAACAGGGTTTCGCGAACGCTACGAAGCTGGATTTGACCAAAGAATCCTATCCATTCGGTGAACGGCCGAAGGTCGGGGATGCATTCTACTTTGCTGAGCGCGAAGCGTTCTCGAACCCGGATGCGAAGATCACGATTCACGTGGATATGGCCAAGTCGAGTTCCTCGGGAACTGATCCTGACCTCGTCTCCGCAAGAATTCCTCCACAGCTTGCCTGGGAATTTTGGAATGGAAGCAACTGGAAAGAACTTGGAGTCAGCGGCCGGCACATGCGTCTAGGCGAAGCGGGCGGAGCCGTCGTCACGGAATTTATGGATGACACTCTCAGTTTCACGAAGAGTAACGATGTGATCTTCCGCTTCAGCAGCCCGCCGGTCGAATCGTCCGTAAACGGAGTAAAGAACTACTGGATACGCGCGCGCATTACGTCTGGCGACTACGGCAAGGACGCACAGGTCCAGCAGGATTCAAGCGGGAAGGTATCGATCATCCCAGCCTCGATTGCGCCGCCTGTCATTCGATCGGTCAGCGTCGACTATGAGGTCAAGAAGGATTCGGCGCCCGCCGCTGTGATCGCCTGCAACGACTTTGCATGTACGCCGATCAATCCCGACAGACCTTTCAAGCCGTTCTCAGCGCTGACTCCCGAAGAAGCGCCTCCAGCGCTGTACTTCGGTTTCGCGCAAGATGCGCCATCCAATCAGCCGGCGACCTCAGGCACAAACACAACTCCCCTACCCCAACCTGTGACCAGGTTTCGCGGCAGTCCGATGACCATGTTCGTCGCTCTCGCCGACGTTGCAAGCGAAAGGAGTAAAGGGGCAAGTCCTGAACGCGCACCGGCTCGTTGGGACTACTGGAACGGTTTGCGTTGGGAGCAGTTCCCGGTTCCAGATGAAACTCAGGGATTGCGAAGGTCTGGGATCGTCCACTTGCTGGTCCCTCCTGATTTCGCATTGTGCAAGGAATTCGGCCAGTTGAAGTATTGGTTGCGGATGCGTTTGGATCCATCAGCGTCTGTGCCAACACTCCTCTGCGTTCACCTGAACACCGTTCTCGCAGTGCAGGGCTCGCTTGTATCGAATGACGTTCTCGGATCCAGCAACGGCAAGCCACACCAGAAATTCCGTACCACGCAGCCGATGGTCTTGCCGGAACAAAAACTCGAAGTCCGCGAGCCCATCATGCCGCCCAAAGAAGAGCGCGCACGCATTGCTGGTGACCAGGGAGCCATACAGCCAGAAATCAACCCTGCGACTGGCAAGCGCCAATTCTGGGTGACCTGGCATGAGGTGCCGAACTTCTATGGCTCCGATGCCCGTGATCGGCACTATGTCCTCGATCATGTAACCGGTGAAATATCGTTCGGGGATGGCGACTGCGGCATGCAGCCTCCCGTACTCGATAACAACATCCGCATGACCCGCTATCGAAGTGGCGGTGGAACCAGGGGCAATTTGCCACCTAATTCTATCCAGCAATTGGTCAGCGCGATTCCGTACGTGCAGAAAGCCACAAATTGGATCGCCTCCGGCGGCGGCACCGACCCCGAAACCGATGCCGCTCTTCTCGAGAGAGGCCCACTCCTGGTCCGCCACCGCGGCCGCGCCGTCACGGTCGAGGATTACGAAGATCTGGCCATGCTCTCGTCTCGCGAAGTGGCTCGAGCAAAATGCGTGCCCTTATACGACCTGAAGGACGATCCGGATGCGCGCAGACGGAGGCCCGGCCGCATCAGCTTGATTCTTGTTCCGAATTCCACCGATCCAAGACCGATGTCCAGTACGGATTTGTTCGATCGCGTGCTGAACTTTCTGGATGCCAGACGAATGCCGATGAATGAACTGGTGCTGGTCAGTCCCGAATATGTTCACGTGGACATAAACGCAGAAGTAGTCGTGGCACGCCCCGAAGTAGCGAGCCAGGTTGAACTCGACATTGTGCACACACTCGAACGCTACCTTCACCCGGTCACCGGCGGCGCGCGAGGCACGGGCTGGGAGTACGGCCGCTTCCCCCAACGGTTTGATCTCTGCGTACTGATCGAAAAGATCCCCGAGGTGAATCACGTTCGCAACCTTCACATTCGTCTCGTCCCGCAGAGGCCTGGCGCGGAAACAACCGGCCGTTCGCTGATCTGCAATGGGCACCATGAAATCACCGTGAGATTGGAGGAACATGCCGCTGACCTTGCCCAATCTCGATGATCTGCGGTGGGAAGACCTGGTCGAAGAAGGCCGCTCGCTGCTTCCCGCGTATGCGCCGCAGTGGACGAATCACAATCCTTCCGACCCCGGAATCACTTTGATCGAACTGCTCGCTTATGCCAGTGAGCGCTTGATGTATCAGACCAACCGCATCACCATGCAGCACATGATCGAGTTCCTGCAGCTGATCAAAGGGGAGGACATCGAATGTGTGTCCCAACACGAACTGACGTTAGAGAAGCGCAAGACCGTGCTCGCTTTGCGTGACTCGGTTCGTGCTGTTACCGCGGAAGATTTTGAACAATTGGTGGGCGGCGTCGAGGGTATGAACGCTGGTGATGCAAACGGGCGGGCCATCTCCGTCCCGATGTCGAATCTGGAAAGCGAAGACCCGGCCGAACAATTTGGCAACGCTCCAGGCCACGCAACAGTAATCGTCATTCCGGCCAGGAGGCCCCATGTCCCCAGCCGTGAGTTGCGCATGCAAGTGAAGAGGAGGCTCGAACCGGCCCGGCTGCTTACTACCCGAATTCATGTCGTCGGTCCCCACTACGTAAATCTGGGCGTCTGGTTGACGCTTGTACTTCGTCGCGGCGCCCCGGCTGACGAAGTCAGGAACGAAGCGATAAAGCGCATCGGAGAATTCTTCGATCCCCTCACCGGGTGGATCGACAAGAAAGGTTGGCCCTTAGGCCGTAGCGTCTACGTCTCCGAACTTTACCAGTTGCTGGGAGATATCGATGGCATAGAGTTTGCCCGTCGAAGCACAGACGCAACCAAGACGCCGTTGGACGAGTTCGTACTCGCTACGCCCCAACCGTCGCGAATGAAGCGAAACTCTCGCGGCGAGTTGTATGCGGTCGAACTTCGGCCGTTTGAATTGATCGCGGTAACGATTGCTCCGGAAGACATTTCAGTGGCATTCCAGGCTTGAGAGAGAAGAGTCGCCGTATGCAGATGGAACTCACAGTATCGCGAAAAAGGATGTTCGATTCCCTCCCCGCCATCTATCAGGAACCCGAGTGGAGGCCGTCGCCGGATGCCGAGAAAGGCGAAGTCTGCCCGATCTGCGGCCAACTTGAAAGCCACCACGACCACAAAAACCATCTGCGCGAATTCCTCGAGGCGTTCGAGAAGGTACTGCTCGGCTTCGACGATTACGGTCCTTCCCCGACAAACGCGACGGGACGCGGCGACCTGGATAGCGTCCTTGGACTAGGTCAGAAAATTGAGCGCCTGTATGAGTTGTTTGATCCCGACCTGGCGCCAGCCAGATTTCTCCCGTGGATGGCGGGTTTCGCTGCGCTCAGTCTGCGCGCCGGAATGAGGGAAGATAAGCAACGCCTCCTCATTACCCAGATCATCAGCCTTTATCGAATCCGGGGCACGAAGGAGTACCTGGAGACGTTGCTAAATTCGTACCTCGATGTGCAGAGTTCAGTCTCCGAGGAAGAAATTCCCCCCATGCAAATCGGGGTAAATCATCAAGTCGGTGTAGACACCTACATCGGGGGAGGGCCACCCCACTTTTTTAGAGTGAGGCTTTATAGCGGCGGTTTAGATGCGAGCCACGTGGAGGCCCAGCGGGAGGTCGCATATGAGGTCATCGAACTGGCGAAGCCGGCACATACAACATACGAATTGACGTTCGCTTCGCCAAGAATGCAGATCGGCATCCACTCGACCATCGGGCTGGATACAGTCTTGTCGCCGGCTGCAGCCTAGGGTGTGAAAGGAGACAGAATCGTGGCACTCAAACGGGTCCATTATTTCGATCACCAGTTTCTTAAGGTGCACGACTTCCAGGCCGAACAGGAATACCACACGCAGATGCGGCACCGGCACAACCGCTTGCTGCACGGATGGGGAGTCGTCGAGGGATTGGAAGTCAGGCAAAAAGGGCAACGCGACATCACCATCGAACCCGGCATGGCGATTGACAACCTCGGCAAAGAGATCGTGATTTCGAGCCAGGTCACTTGCCAGCTGATTTCCCTCGAGCGCAATACCCATGTCTTCATCGCGCTCGGCTACGACGAAACTTGGGATGAACCGGATCACTACTCGTCCGGTGGGATCGAGGACTACACGCGGGTCACCGAAACTCACAAGATTGAAGAGATGAAGGAACCTCCGCGAGATGGATCCCTCATAACTCTGGCGCGCATGCACTTAAACGAGAACGGACACATTCTCAGGGTCGAAACGAGCGTCCGCACGCTGGTCGCCTCGAGGCGCTCAGTGGGATGGGTCCGCCTGCCATTTAAGCCCGTGCGAATGGAAGTGCTGCGGGTTGGAGAGAAGCTGGTCCGCCCCAAAGACTGGGATCCTTCGATTGAATTCATCACAGATATCGGCTCTGCCTACTGCGGAGATAAAGGCGCGAGAGGAACGATGCAAATTCTGGTGCCACCCGGGGCGAGCAGCGTAACGCACCTCCGCATCTGCGGCACCACGCAACGGCGGCTTGAAATCGAGTGGGCCAGAGCGGGTTGGAGTGAGAACAAGGGCGACTTCAGGAGCCTAGCCAAGCGCGTAGTCGATCGCGGAGGGGAACACGAACACTTCGACGAAAACTTTGAAGTGAACGGAGAACTTCAGCAGTTGACGGACTCACATTCCCTGGCCATTTCGGTCGTCGCCGAGGGAAGCACAACTATTTGGCTGGTTGCAGCACGATTCGAATAGCAGCGCCAATTCAGACAGGAGAAATCGCGATGGATTTTCACATTCAGACTTCAGATGGAAACAAGCACCCGGTGGGGTTCCCGGGCAATATGCCGGTTCAGACACTCTTGACCGAATTCATTCTGGACGAGAACATCAAGATCCACCCTCGTGAGGTCGTTGCCTGGGACTTGGAGGACGAAGCCTCAGCGCGGAAGCTCGATCTCAAGAAGAACCTCGAGCAAAACGGAGTGAAGAACGGCCACGTCCTCCGCCTCGTTCCTGTGGCCGACACTCCCCAACAACCCGGTCCTGGGCCGTCGCGACCAGGCAATGGGTTGACACGTTGCGACAACGGCCATTTCTACGATTCCGCAAAGTACAAAACCTGCCCCTACGATGTCTCTCAGAGTATGGATCCCAGCACTCGAAGCATCAGGATCGGATCCGCACAGTCCGCAGGACGCGAAGGACAGCGCGACACAATGCCGGTCCACGGAATGGCCGGCGCAGGCGAATCCGGCGACGATCAGGCGACCCGACGCATTGGCCAGGGCGGTCCCGGCGGCATTGACGCCGTAGTGGGATGGCTGGTCTGCGTTCACGGAAGAAACCGCGGCAGGGACTATCGCATTCGCAGCGAGAACAACACCGTTGGCCGCTCGGAGAACATGGACATCTGCATTTCAGGCGATGACCTTATCTCCCGCGAGCGGCACACCATCATCACTTTTGATCCGCAACAGAACACGTTTCACTTGAGTCCGGCAGAAGGACGAAGCCTGGTCTTTTTGAACAGCAAGGCCGTGCTGACTCCGCAGGAACTCAAGCCCTACGACGAGGTCCTGCTGGGCGCAACAAAATTGCGCTTCATTCCATTTTGCGGAGAGAAGTTTAAATGGTCATGAAGTGGCGCGTATTACTGACCGGTGTGCTCGCGCTTCTTAGCCTTATGGCGCGAGCCCAGCAGTCGGAGTTTGTAATACGACAGGTGTCTGTCCACTTGCCCTACATCACCGCTTACGTGGATGTGCCGTCAGAAAACGGCGGACCTCCTCACCTCCGTGACTCCGACCTGTCCGCGGTGACCATCTTCGGGCAAGGGCTGAAGCTCGTGAACGTCAGCGTAACTCACGGCTTCGGCTACACATTTCTCCTTGATGTCTCTGGATCCATGAGAATTCGAAGGGACGTCCTCGACGCGATCGACAACTGGATCGACCGGTTACATCCTGACGAACACTTAGAGATGTTCGCATTCGGCGAAACCTACAGAGAAGTCGGAACCCCCGCGTCAGACAAGACAACACTGAAGTCTGAACTCAGGAAGCTTCGCTCCGGCGAGCAAACAACGAATCTCTATCTCGCGTTGGAGCGCGGCATCGCCAACGCCGAACGCACAGAGAACAACCTCCCCGAAGGCCGCATGATCGTGCTTCTGACCGACGGCAAGAACGAAGGGGACAATGGTGGCTTCGATGAAAACAGAGTGCGTGCCGACATTCGCAAGAGTCATGTTCCCATCTTCGCAATCGGACACACCCGCCTCGGCCCGCAAGAACAGGACACCTACCTCGGGAAGATGAAATCGTTTGCCGATGAGTCTGGCGGCTTTTATGAGTGTGCGGGAACCTTGCCCAGCGCTCTATGTCCGCCCCAAGTCTCTCTGGAACAATCGTTCGAGAGACTCAGCGAACGGATGAATCGAATGTTCGTCCTGCGACTCAGGTGCGACAGTTGCCGCCAGAGCGACAATCACGCACTGCAAATCACCCTTAAGAATGGATCGACCGCCCAAATTCCGGTCGCTGTAACGCTTCTCCCAGACAAGATACCTCCCAAGCGCATTTCGACGTGGGTGTACGTCGCCGGAGCATTGCTTCTCTTCGTCATCGCGCTATTTCTCATTTGGCTCGCTTTCAAGAAGAAGCCCGAGCCGCAAATTGCACCGGAGGCCCCTGAGGTGGTGGTCGTTACTCAGCAGCCGTCGGGGTTGCCCGCGCACGTCACGATTGTCAGCGGACCGGAGCCCGGCCGCGTCTATCATTTCAAACTCGGTGCAAAGGCGGTCATCGGAAGAGATGCTGGATGTGACGTTACTCTGATGGGCGACAGCGAAGTTTCAGGCCGCCACTGTGAGTTGACGAGAAATGGCAATCGGGTCGAGATCGCCGACCTGGGATCCATGAACGGCACACTTCTGAACGGTGCGCGCGTTGTGGCTCGTCAACGCGTCGAAGACGGAGATCTTGTTCGGGTAGGCCGGACTGAGGTTCGCGTCCGCTTTGGAGATCGCGAATGAAATTCGTTGCCGGCAATGCGCAGCACATCGGGGCCCGCCCGCAGCAGCAGGACGCGTTCGGCTTCTCCGATCCCGGCGACCTGAAGTTTGTGGCCCATGCCGGCTTCCTCGGTGTTGTGGCAGATGGCATGGGAGGCCTGACTCACGGCAGCGAAGCGAGTCGCTCCGCAGTGCTGGCGTTTCTCAGCGCGTATAAACGCAAGTCTGTTGGCGAGTCCATTCCAAAGGCCCTGACACGCTGCCTGGGCGAGGCCAATCTCGGCGTTCTGCGTGTCGCCCAGAGCATCCCGGCGGGCGATGAGGTTGGAACAACTCTGGTCGCTGCCGTTCTTCACGATCGCATCCTTTATTGGATATCGGTCGGAGACAGCCGTCACCAGCTACCTGGGACAGATTGAGCCGGCGCACGTCGACAAGAACCTCCGCCCCCTCCAGGTTCATGACGAGGACTGCGTGATCCTGTGCAGCGACGGTTTCTATCGTGCGCTCACCGAACAGGAAGTTGTCACGGGTCTGCGCGTTAACCCGCAAACGGCATGCGACACCCTGGTCGGGCAAGCGCTCGTCAAACACCGCAAGCAACAGGACAATCTGACCGTAATCGCGCTCAAGCGTTACACACGCGCGCCGATTTCGAGAAGGCTTAAGCTGGCGCTGGCCGCCGCATTGATTGTGATCATCGCATCCGGGCCGATCGGATATGGGATCGGCAAGTTTCTTGCGGCCGGGACGATGTCCATTGAGGTAAAGTCGGCACCGACAGCGGATAAACAAAAAGCAATGCTGGATGCCAGTCGGCAGGCAAAGAATATCGAGACACCCCCAAAGCCTAAATCGCCGCAGAAGACGAATTCCGGCCCTTCAAAAAAAAACGACACCGAAAAAAACGGAAGTAAGCCGACTGCACCCCCAACGCAGCCCCAAACGTCGGATGGAACGACACAGTTCGGACAGGAGAAGCCCAGGCAACCCCCGGCAGGCACGCAGGACAGCGGTAATACGCAGGACAAATCCGGTTCGTCCCAGACTGACTCGCAGGATCAGCAGAATAAGCCCGGACCGACCCAGACGCAGGGTACCGCACCCGTTGCACCCACGACACCGGTTCAGCCGAATGACAAGAAGAACTCCGCTGCGCCGCCGGCAAAGGACGATCAGCCCAAGAGTCCCGCACCACCAAAGGACAATCAGGCGAATCCTCCACAGTCACCGAACGCCAATTTCTACGAGCGGCACACGCAGATCGAAGGATGAACACGCTTATGCCATTTGTGACTGACCTGATCAGCCGGACGGGAGGCCGAGAGATCAATGAAGACTACTGTGGCTTTCTCGAACTCGGCGAGACTGCGTGCTGGGTGGTCGCAGATGGCTTGGGCGGATATCAGGGAGGAGAGGCGGCTGCGAAAGTCGCGGTCGAAGCGACACTCAACTCCTTCCGGGCAAATCCGCAATTGTCGACTGCTGCGGTGCAGAACCACCTGGAGGCTGCTCAGCAATCCGTACTACAGGCACAGAAGGCACAACCGAGGTTGTCCACCATGCGCACTACGATCGTGGTCCTGATCACCGACTCCAAACGCGCACTCTGGGCGCATCTTGGCGACTCGCGCCTGTACTGTTTCGAAAATGGCCGCATTGTGTTTTGCACCAGCGATCACAGCGTGGCGCAAGCCATGGTCGACGCCGGAGAGTTGTCGCCGGAGCAGATTCGCCACAACGAAGACCGCAATCGCTTGCTCCGTTGTCTGGGCACTCCCGACGGAGAAATCCGCCCAACCATCCTCGAACAGCCACGGAACCTGATTCGCGGAACGTCGTTCTTAATGTGTACCGATGGCTTCTGGGAAAACATTACTGAGACCGAAATGGAGGTCGATTTCACCAAGGCAGAGGCGCCCGGGGAGTGGCTTCGATGGATGGCTGACCGGGTCATGGAACGCATTACGGAAGATAGCGACAACTACACCGCGATCGTGGCGGCATTTCATTCCTCGCCCGGTTCAAACTCCGCCTCCGTCTCAAAATTGCCCAGGCTCGTCAAATCGCGATCCAGCGCGCCGAAGCAATCGCGGCTCACACGCACTTCCCTTTTGAGTTCGATGGTTTTGACTCTGAGCGTCGTGCTCTTGTTTTCGTTGATGAAAGTGGAAAGTCGTTTTCTATTCCAGTGCGCAAAGTCGGTAACTGCGTCACATGTTCAGATATGAATCTTGAAACTCTATGTATGGGCTGCATGCGGGACAAGGGTGACGCCCGAGTGTGCAGCGAGTGTGGGTTTGAGGAGGGCACCTCGCCGGAGCGTCCGGGACAGCTCTGGCCGCGCACCATGCTCGCAGACAAATACGTCATCGGAAGAGTCCTCGGCCAGGGGGGCTTCGGCATTACCTATCTGGCCTGGGATATCCTTCTCGGCCGCAAACTCGCGATCAAAGAACACTACCCGCGGGAAATCTGCACTCGTAGCCGCGACGAAACCACCGTACAGCCGCTAACGCACCGTCTCGACGACGACTACCGGTATGGCTTGAAGAAGTTTGTGGAAGAAGGTCGGGCCATGGCTCGCTTCTACGATCATCCCGGAATCGTGTTGCTGCTCGATTTCTTCGAAGGCAACGGCACAGCCTACATCGTGATGGCCTATGTCGCGGGCATGACGTTCAAGCAATATCTCCAGAATCATGGAGGAAAGGTCGCCTTCGGCCCAGCTCTCGACATTGTTACTCCCGTCATGGATGCCTTGCGGGAAGTGCATCGCCAGGGCCTGCTGCACCGCGACGTCAGCCCCGACAACATCTACATCAACGAGAAGAAGGAAGTGAAGATCCTCGACTTCGGCTCAACCCGTTATGCCGTGCGCGAGTTCTCACAGGTGCCGGCGGTCAAACCCGGATTCTCCCCCATCGAGCAATACGGTCAAGCGGGAAAGCAAGGGACATGGACCGATGTGTACGCCACCGCCGCAACGCTGTATCGCGCCATTACCGGAAAAGTTCCACCCGATGCACCCGACAGATTGAGAATGGATCCTCTGATTCCTCCTAGCCGCATGGGAATCCAGATTCCCCCAGCTTCCGAGAAAGCGCTTCTGAAAGCTCTATCGGTTCAGGCGAAAGATCGTTTCCAGACGGTGGACCACTTCTGGAACGCACTCGTTCCCATCGAGTCGCCTCCCACTCGTCCTCCAAATGGAGCAAAACCAGATTGCTGACCTGAACAGTAGCTTGGCCGCCGCACAGAAGAATCTTCAGGACCAGACCGCGCTAAACACCAATCTTCAAACCCAGATCACCACCCTTCAAAAGCAGAATCAGGCGTTGAATAGGGGACTGGAAAAGGCCAATGGCGAGGCCACGAGCGACCGGAATTCCTTAAGAGATCAATTGAAGACTGCCAACGCCAATAATGAAAATTTCCAGTCACAAATCAGCAGTCTCCAACAGCTCGTCAAAAATGTGCAGGATCAGCTCAGCGCACGCAAGGCGGTATCCATAACTACTTCCCGTTTCTATTACTGGAATGGCGACTGGGATCTCCAGCAGGAGACTCCGACACAACCCGACGGCGATTTCAATGGCAAGAATCTGCGTTACCTCCTGTGCGTGTTCCAAGGGCCAAATCCGTTGGGGAAGCAGTTCTACTCCTCCGCCCTGGATGTCCGATACTTCGGACCGGACAAGCAGCTTAAGAAACGCACACTCGTCGGCGCCTCTGCGGTAACGGGGCAACAGCAGTGGAGCGCATTTTCGGGTTGGGGAAATGACAAGCCGGGAAGCTTTAGCAAGGGGGAATGGACGATTGAACTCTGGTGCGAAGGCCAGAGGCTTGGGCAGTTACATTTTCGCGTTCACTAGAACAGACATCGCTTTGGTTCGGTAGGTCGGGCACCTTGAGCGGTTACTAAGAATGACCGCCACGAATTGAGCATTAGGGAGGCAAAGCATGCAACGACTCTCGAAGGGGTTTTACCTAAGCTCTCCAATTGTCGGAATCTTTTCTGTAGTCATGTTTGGAATCGCTTGGATAGCGATCATTTCAGGCGCGACCCCCGACAACTTCAATCCAGGGTTTGACCTGTTGCTGGTATTGGCAATGTTTGCTGCTCTCTTTGCCGGTATCGTCAATCTCATCTTTATCTACAAGATTTGGGACGCGATCGCTGACCAGAACGCGCGCACAACCGCAGGCAAAGCTGTCGGCTTTCTGTTTATACCCTTCTTCGGGATGTACTGGATTTTTCAGATCCTCTGGGGATTTGCTAAAGACTGCAACGCCTATATCGACCGGCACTCAATCAATGCCCCAAAGCTCCCGGCAGGTCTGTTTCTCGCTTGCGCCATTTTGCCATTTGCGAGCTTTATCCCCTTCGTAGGAATCGCCGCCCTGATCGTGTTTGCCATCGCGATCTCCAAAACGTGCGACACCCTCAACGCTTTCGGCCAGGTCCGTGTCGACGAAGGAAAGGCCGCAACGTTGTCGTTGTATTTCCTGTCAGGAGAGTTCGCGAACGACTCCCTTGAGCTCCCCGCGAGCGGCCTTACGATGGGGCGCGATCCTCAGAAAGCCAACCTCATCTTTAACTCGCACAAGGTTTCGTCTGCGCATGCAAGGCTCACCCCCACGAGTCAGGGCCAGGTTCTGGTTGAAGACCTGAACTCTATGAATGGAACCTTCTATCGCCAGCAACGGGCCGGCGTGCAGGTCATTGGCTGGGATTGGGTGCAGTTTCGAGGACAAATGCTGTTCGAGGCGGGTGCGCGCCTGCGCCTGGCTGATGGCGTGAGCGAATTCGAGATCAGGAAACAATGACTCCGGAAACACTGTGCATGGGTTGTATGTGCGAGCGGGACGGGGCGGAAGTGTGCACGAACTGCCACTATCGCCACGGAACTCCTGCGGATACACCCTTGGTCCTGCAGCCAGGCACAAAGCTCACCAGCAACTACCTCATCGGCAAGAAATTGGGCCAGGGCGGTTTCGGTATTACCTACATCGGGTATGACTTCGCCGCGACGCTTAGGGTAGCCATCAAGGAATATTTCCCGCGCGAAATCTCCACCCGCGCCGGTGATGGCCATACCGTCAGTCCCATCAGTCAGGCCCAGAGGGAAGATCTAACCTATGGCCTCCATAAATTTGAGGAAGAGGCCCGCGCGATCGCCCAGTTCAGGAATCACCCCGGCATCGTTTCATTCCTAGATTTCTTCAGAACCAACGGCACTGCCTATATCGTGATGGGCTATGTGGACGGTGACACGCTGCAAAAGTATTTGCTCAACCGCGGCAACAGGATTTCTTTTGAGGCCACGCTACACATTCTGACTCAAGTGATGAAAACGCTCGAAGACATTCACCGCGTGAATCTTCTGCACCGCGACATCAGCCCTGACAATATCTACATTGAGCGGGATGGAAATGTGAGACTCCTGGATTTTGGGGCGGCACGACAAGCTTTCGGCGAACAGAGTCGGAGCGTGTCGGTCGTCCTGAAGCCCGGATACGCGCCCGAAGAACAGTATCGCGCTCGAGGCCGGCAGGGTCCGTATACCGACATCTATGCTCTAGGCGCTACGTTTTATCGCTCTATCACCAGTAAAGTTCCCTCCGAATCCCTTGAACGCCAGCATCATGATGACCTTGTCTCACCAAGGACGATGGGCATTCCCATGCCGGCGCAGTCCGAGGCCGCATTGCTGAAGTCTCTGGCCGTGAAAGCGGAGAACCGATTCCAGTCCGCACAGGAACTTCGCACCGCAATCACTCCGGTCGTCGACGAAAGACCGCCACAGGCCGTCCTTCACAAACCCGGTCTGCTCGCTGGTCTTATCGCGAGTTTCGCGATCATCTTCGGTCTGAATCTGGCCGGTGATTCTTACCTGGCTTTCGAGATCTTCCCTCTGCTCGCGATCTTCGTCGTGATGCTCTTCATATTTCAGCGAATGTGGAAGTCCATTCAGGATGGCCACACTCGCACGGCTCCCGACAAAGCCCTGGCCTTCTGCTTCATTCCGTTCTTCAACTTGTATTGGGCGTTCCCGGTCATGTGGGGTTTTTCAGTGGACTATAACCGCTACCTTGACCGCCATTACCTGGAGCACGAAAAGCTTCCCGAGGGCGCATTCCTGGCCGCATCCATGGCCTTTGTGGCCACATGGATCATCACGCCGATCGCACAGTCCCTGAATTTCTTTAGCGTCTTGATTCTCTTAAATACTTTCCTTCTTTGCATTGCCGTCGCCAAGATATGCGATGCGGTCAACGCTCTTGGACGCACAGTAGAACGGAAACCTTCCGACCCCGTGATCGCTCCCCCGGCCAAGACTCTCTTCTTATACGGCATCGCCGGACAATATCAAGGCCAGCAATTGGAAGTGAACCAACAACCAATCACCATCGGCCGCAGTGCAATGCGTTCGAATCTCGTCATCGCCTCCGACGAAATTTCCACCGCCCACGTCAAAGTCTGGCGGGATTCCTCCAGCAGCCGCGTCTGGATCGAAGACTTGAACTCCACGAACGGCACGTTTTACCGCAAGCAGACTTCGGGTTCCTTCGCTATACTTCGCTCACACAATGAGGCGTTGGGACGGATTAGAGTGGTTCCGCGCCTTATCTTCCTGTCTGTATGGTCCCGAGAATCGCTTTCGTTCCCGCAAGACCTGGACACACGTGGACACGACATCCAAAGAACAAGTCCCACGGATCGTCTCTCGATTTCAAGGGAGACAGTCTGTTAAAGGGGCGGAGCCGCTGCCGCTGAGGGGAATCAAGGGGTCGCTCAGGAATTGCTAGGCTACGTTCCCCAACTCTCGAATAATCTGCACCAGTGATGATCTTGTCCCTGTTTCCCGCAAGCCATCGGGCTGCCTCTTCACGCACACCGATGCTCACGTAGACTCGATCGGCAGAAAACGTCGGAACCTGAGCCAACGTACGTGAAAGTGTCAGTGACGAATCGATTTCCCCATCCTTCGTATACACCGGAAAATCGTAGCTGCCGACGGAGTTCCTAAGGGAGTGCCTCCCCGCTGCAAGATTTTCGCTCGGCGTTGATCGTCACGTCAGTCTCACCGACACGAGGTCACTGCGGCAATGTGGAACGCCGGCGCAGATGCCGGTCACCGAATTCAATCTACCCTTGAAGGGTGTCAATACGTTTATTATTTTCAGCGAGATAAGCTACTAATGGCGGTTGTTGGTAGGATTTTGAGACCGCTGCCTTAAGCCACTCGACCACCTCTGCTGATGCGTCCCGAAAGGTGTCTCAGCACAGGAGGCATCACCATTTTACTCCCGCGCACGGCCTCGATGGAGAGTGCATGCATCCGGACCGGTGTCGGCTCTTTTCGGTCTTAGCGCACTCCTCCCAGATGCAACAAGCGACCGACCTGAATTCACCGACGCTCAATACCCCTCGCTCGCGTGCCTTCGGCCAGGGCGGCCGAGGCAAATGCATACATCGCAGTACCGACCTTCCCAGATTTGCCGCGGCTCCATCGTCGTGTTATCGAGAAGGACCAGCAAGACCGTGTCACAGGGAGCTTCCAGCCTGATCGTCGATAACTTTTGGGATTTGCTCGTGTCTCCGTAAGCTCGGCCCTTGATTTGAATGCGCTCTTCCCCGCGTAGCGCGTCATATCCCTCAGTCCGAGCTGGCGCCAGCTGGAGGCCAAGCAATTCCGACTCCACATATTCCGCGACTTCGCCTATAACTCCCAACGGCTTGCCGGTCAATCGATAGAATTCCGCCGCCAGCGGCTTAACCGTCGCAAGAATCTCCCGAACGCGAGTTGTTGCTGGATCTTCCATGTCGTCATGAAGCCTCCCGTTAGCGTGAATAATAACGTCCTTTAACACCCCTGATTCAGACGGAGCTGAGTACCGCCTTGCAACGCCTGAACCTGAGATCCAGCATCCAACTAGCACACAGCCATCCCGAATAATCGGCTGTCAGTCCGTTCAGGTCTATCTCCGAGAACCTCCGCCTGGAGCGGCTTTTAGATACAAGGAATTAAAATACTTGTTAGCTCTTCAAGAAACTTTTCAGAGATAACCGGGTTCCAGCTTCTTAACCACTCGTCGTGTCACTTATGGCAGCACGAAACTGTCGGTCTCACTACACTCTTAAACGGGGCATGTAGCAGTGTTCCCCAACGTTGAAGTCCGTCACCTTCTCGCTGTCGATATCCTCGCTGGGGAACTGAATTTCACGCGAGCTGCTCTCAGACTGAATATAAGTCAATCTGCTCTGAGCCGGCAGATTACGGACCTCGAAGAACACTACAGATTTCACCTCTTCACTCGCGACAAGCGACGAGCCGTGGAACTCACCGAAGCGGGTCGCGTTTTTGTCAAGGAGGCGCGATCTGCCCTGTTCCATATAGACCGGGCCGGGCATCTCGCTCACGCAGTCCATGAGGGGGCAGTTAATGTTTTGATTGCGACCATTCCGGAATTCGTAACGCTCATCAAGAGGTACGGCAGTAGAATCACCGCCATTCTACTGGGGTCCGAACGTGCAGCATATATTAGGGTTAGACGCCCGGACCTGATCTTCGACGAGCAAATTTACGAAAAACGGAATAGGAAATGCTTCTCATCTTTTTGTTGACAGGTAACCGGGCACCAAAGTAACGTCACGTCTATCTTTAGAGTGAGGCGGCGCTTCTGGCTCCCGGTTTTGCCAACGCCCGACTCGATGTTCCCCCTTCACTTGTGGAGACACTTTAGGCGCTTTTTTTGAGTGCATCGACGGTGTCTTGTCTGTTTGTCTGGGCCGAACCCTGGGGAGGTATTTGTGGATAGGCAGCAGTGTATTTTCGCTAAGACGTTTTCGCAGATTGTGAAGTCGGTCGTACTAGGTGCGAGTTTGCTTATGGCGGTTGCCACAGCTCAAAATCCCGTGCCGCAGATTGTGGGGCCGGTGAAGCCATCAGCAGTGGCTCCCGGCAGCGGGGCGTTCACGCTCAGCGTCTACGGCGCCCGTGCCGCAGATTGTGGGGCCGGTGAAGCCATCAGCAGTGGCTCCCGGCAGCGGGGCGTTCACGCTCAGCGTCTACGGCGCAAACTTCATTCCCGGAGCGGCGGTCAATTGGAACTACCAGCCGCGCTCGACCGCGTTCATCTCCGCGCACGAATTGCAGGCACAGATTCTCGCAACCGATGTGGCTCAGAATACAGCTGGGATGATTTCAGTCACGAATCCCGCGCCCGGCGGTGGCGCGTCAAGCTCCAGTTGGGCTCAAGTAGAAGTGCACGTGCCCACCTCGACCTTCAACTTCAAAACACCTACAGCGTATAACTTCGGGAGCTGGCTGGTGTTGCCTGCCGACTTCAATCATGACGGAGTTCTCGACCTTGTGGGCCAGTCTGGGTACGACCTTGTTCTTTACGACGGCAAAGGAACCGGGGCTTTCCAGTTTCAATCGATTGCTGGGCGCTTCTACGACGGCGCCATGGGCGGTGCGTTCGGTGACTTTAATAGTGATGGCCTGCTTGACATAGCGTACGTTGCCGGTGCAAATCCCGGAGTGCCTGCTCCCCAGATGACTATCATGCTGGGCGAAAGCAACGGGCATTTCAGTGTAGCGTCGCAGATCAAGGGGCACCGCCTCTTTGCGTATGTGGCTGCGGGAGATCTTAACGCTGATGGAAAGCTTGACTTGGTCCTCGCGTCGGGGAGTGCGGTTCATGTCTACCTCGGCAATGGCGATGGCACCTTTACCCATGGGAAGGACTACCAGGGCGAGGCGCTCGAGGTCGTTCTCGGAGATTTCAATGGCGACGGCAAGCTGGATATAGCGACTGTATCTTCACTATCGAGCTCTGGTTTCATCATCGAGGTTTTCTACGGCAAGGGTGACGGCACTTTCCAGGCGCCGGTGACTGCAGCATCTGTTTCCGGCTCCGGGATATGCGGCTATCAAAATTTTCTGCAGGTTTCGGATTTCAACGGCGACGGTAACCTCGATCTTGCCTTTTGTACCGATAGCCAGATCGGCGTTGTTCTGAACAACGGCGACGGAACCTTCCAGCCACCAATCTTGATTAATGCAGGGACGCTAAAACAGTTCTCGTTTGCGGTCGGTGATATCAACTCCGATGACAAGACGGATTTGGTTGTGTCGAGTTACTACGGCTTCAACCAATTTGTAACGTTTTTAGGAAATGGGGACGGCACATTTCAATCGCCACAAACCATAGCTCTGCCGCCGACTTTCCCGGCCGAGCTTGGCATCACCACCGGGGACCTAAACTCCGACGGATTGCTGGACTGCATTTTCGATACTGGCCTTGGAATGGAGATCCTTGTTCAGCAGTGAGACGGTACCTGGTGTATCCCGCTTACAGAGGAGCGTTAAGTTGAAGAAAATCAGAGAATTAATTGCCCCCGTCGCCCTACTTGTGTTCTTGTTCGGCTGCACGCTTCGGCTCTGCGCCCAAGGCGGTGGCAGCAGCCCAACCGAGGGAAACGTCGGCATTTACAACAGCGGGATTTACTATTCCACCGCCTCCATTGACGCGACCCCATTTTACAATGACGCCAACCAAGGCCACGGGGACATTTGCTCAACCATCCACTTCATCTTGACTGATGGCACTTTTAACTACGCACTCAACTACCCGGCTGGACAAACTCATTCATTTTCAATTGCTTGCTTTTCCGCGCATCAATCCACTAGATCCTGTGAGAAAGTCCTTATGCACCAAATTAAGGTTCAGTAGCTGCATCAGGATCAGTAACATGTAATTCGGCAGAGTGCAGCACGACGCGGCCTGCACAGCCGACGTTAAACAGAATGAGACGTTAAATAGAATGAAAAAGAGCGTTGCTATGGTGGGGAATCGAGTTGTGGCACACCACGAATGTGACGAAGGCAGGTCGGACGAAATTGCTTACGGCCACGGGCACGATAGGTCGGTAGCCGACACCTTCTCGCACCACGCAGTCGACGATGTTACCAAACATATCGAATGGGGCACTACGACCAGTAAACGATTGCTTCTCGATTTTATGCCTTCCATGCCTCCGGAGGTCTACTCTAACTCCTCCGAGCGACTCGATGCTAATCAGTTCTCCGGCGACCTAAATACCCAGGTTGCTAGCCTGCGGTTCCCGGCACAGGGCTCGGTGCCGGACACACGGCGCACCTCTTGCTAAATTGAATAGGTCAATCTGGAGTAAACATTTTCCCATCTTCCGGCAGAGCGCGAAGCGGGAGATAATAGCGCCATGTGCTTTGCCGTTCGGCTTCGCGTGCTGGTTGCCCTGTTCGCCGCCTGTTCTTTTATCGTTGGGCAGATGACGACCGATCGGGTTGGACTGGTTACCTCGGCGTTGCGCGCAGGACAGTTTGCAAAGGCATTGGAGATTCTGCAACCGGAACTGGAAAAGGACCCCAAGAATACGCAGTTGTGGGCCTTGCGTGGCATCGCGCTTTCCGGGAAGGGAGACAAGAAGGAAGCGCTGGGCGCATTCCGCCACGCGCTAGAGATCTCACCGGATTATCTGCCGGCGCTGGAAGGAACTGCGCAGATCGAGTACGAAGACGGAGGCAAAGACGCGTCTGCTTTGCTGCAGCATGTCTTGAAGTTGCGTCCCAATGACCCGACCAGCCATGCCATGCTCGCGGTCTTAGCTTACCGCCGGGGTGATTGCGCGTCCGCCGTTCCTCACTTTGAACTGAGCGGTTCGCTGGCCGAGTCCCAACCGGGAGCATTGCAGGAGTACGGTGATTGCCTGGTACGGCTGAAGGAACCGGAGAAAGCGATTTCGCTATTTAGTCGGGCGCTGGGTCAGTCGTCGGCCTCCAATGTCGAGGTCCGTTGCCTCCTGGCGTCCGTTCAAATGATGACCCAGCATGCAAAAGACGCCATCGCGACTCTGCAGCCGCTGCTGCAACAAAACACGACAGATTCGAATGTCCTCGACTTGGCGGCCTCCGCTTATGAGGCTTATGGAAATACTCCAGAGGCGGTCCGCCTTCTTCGACAGGCGATTGTGGCGGATCCCCACAACACCAACCTCTACCTCGACTTCGCCAACGTTTCTCTCGACCATCAGTCGTTTCAGGTTGGTGTGGATATGATCAACGCAGGTCTCGAAGCGGAACCGAAAGCGGCAGCCCTGTATGTGGCGCGCGGCGTTCTCTATGTGCAACTTGCTCAATACGACAGTGCCGAGGCTGATTTCGAGAAGGCCGATGCGCTCGACCCGAGGCAATCCCTGGGTTCGGCTGCCGAGGGACTAGCTGCAGTGCAAAAGAACGATCCCGATCGCGCCCTCGCTGCAGTGCAGTCGAAATTGGCCAAGAAGCCCAACGACGCATTCCTCCTTTATTTGCGGGCGGAGATTCTGACGCAGCGCGGTCCCGATCCAGGCAGCGCGGAGTTTCGCGAAGCCATGGAGTCCGCGAGAAAGGCCGTTTCGCTCCGTCCATCGCTGGCTTCCGCTTACGACGTGCTGGCGAAACTTTATCTGCAGGCGGGACAGAATGCTGCCGCCATCGAACAGAGCCGCAAAGCGCTGAACTACGACCCGAAAGACCAGACGGCGGTGTATCACCTGATCCAAGGGTTGCGCAAAAGTGGGCGAACGGGCGAAATTCCAGACTTGCTCAAGCGGTTGGCGGAGCTCCGAATGGAAAGCACCAAGCAAGAAGCCGCACACAACCGGTACAAACTGGTGGAAGAGACATCCTCGTCGCTGGAGAAACCACAGCCTTGACTTTTACCCGCCGCGATTTTGCACGGCTCTCCCTGGGTTCCGCACTAGGTTCCGCAGTTTTCGCGGCCACGCCGCGGCTCTTGGCCCAGGGTGTTGCGGCGCACACGGTCAAGCCCGTGGCACGACCGGCGCCGTCAGGGCGTCCTTTCAACGCACATTTCGTGGACGTTGCATCGTCCGCAGGCTTGCATGCCCCTGTTATCTACGGCGGTGTTGAAACTAAGAAATATATTCTGGAGGCGACCGGCTGTGGCTGTGCTTTCATCGATTACGACAACGACGGCTGGATGGATATTTTCCTGTTGTCGGGTACTCGCTTGGACGGAGATCCGCCGGGCGCAACCAATCGCCTTTACAAGAACAACCGCGACGGTACTTTTACCGATGTGACGGAAAAGTCCGGGCTGAAGGCGGTGGGATGGGCCTCCGGAGTCTGTATCGGCGACTACAACAATGACGGATTCGAGGACATCTTCTGCACGTATTTTGGGCAAAATCGTCTCTATCGCAACAACGGAGATGGAACGTTTACCGACGTGACCAAGGCCGCCGGTCTTGGGAACGAGCAACCGCGATGGGGTGCGGGATGCAGTTTCCTCGACTACAACCGCGATGGGCACCTCGATCTGTTCGTATCGAACTATGTGCGCTTCTCCTTCGAACACGCGCCGGTGCCAGGCGAGAACGTGAATTGCAACTGGAAAGGTGTCCCCGTCGAGTGCGGACCGCGAGGATTGCCCACAGGCAGGCATTCGCTATATCGAAACAATGGGGACGGTACGTTCACGGACGTGAGCCAGAAGGCAGGGATCGCGAGTGCAACCGAGTGCTATGGAATGACGGTGATCGCTGCGGATCTTGATGAGGACGGCTGGACAGATATTTTTGTCGCCTGCGATTCCACTCCAAGTCTGTTGTTCATGAACAACCACGACGGAACGTTCCGCGAAGAAGGCGTGCTCCGCGGGGTAGCGCTCAGCGACGACGGCATGGAGCAAGCGGGAATGGGCGTGGGGGTTGGCGACTTCGATCTGGACGGGCATCTGGATATGTTCAAAACCCATTTTGCCGAGGATGCCAACGGCTTGTATCACAACGACGGCAAGGGAAACTTCGACGATATAACCCGATCCTCCCGAGTCGCGGTCGATACTCGCTATGTGTGCTGGGGCGCGGGCATCGTTGACCTCGACAACGACGGCTACCCTGATATTTTCGTGAGCACAGGCAGTGTGTATCC
>WNFI01066137.1_pt1 | contig 46430 bp, 38 predicted proteins | sample 5400471 | NCBI WGS metagenome assembly WNFI01 (sample SAMN13153348, study PRJNA577476) | soil metagenome | isolation source: 100 cm saprolite on Douglas fir-dominated hillslope | place: USA:California | collected 2013-09-17
CCTGCCCTCCCGCCAGACGTACCCGGCGAGTCATGGGATCGAGTGTCGCGAAGAGCTTATCTTCAGCAGGGCTATGCGCACTGGCAAGTCGATTCAGCAAGGTCGATTTACCTGCGTTCGTATAGCCAACCAGAGCTACCACAGGCGCGCCTGTATCTTTTCGATGCTGACGATGGAGCTGGCGATGGGTACGCACATGCTCCAGTTCTTCCTCGAGCTGGTTTTTTTGACGACGTAACAGGCGCCGGTCAACTTCGAGCTGCTTTTCGCCCTCGCCACGCTGCTGCACGCTACCCTTCTGGCGCTGGCCTTCTTAAGGAAGAGGGAATTTCCAGCGAACTGCAAAGGACGGAGCTATATTTCATAGTCCTCTGCCCAGTACACGGTAAACTTCATAGAAAGCGTCTCCTCATAGGTATAGTGACTTATGCGCCCATGACGACCGCCGAAATTAACACCCGCAGATTTGAAATGAAGTTCCATATCAGCCTTCGGTGCTTGATCTAGTGCTATCATATAGACCTTACCGTTATCTGGCAAGTAGACGGCAAAGTATTCCGCCGATCCGGTATATCCCCTGCGAACGTTCTCTGTCCTGTTCTTATGGTGAATGGATTGCGTGTCGAATATAAAGGAGCCGCCATCAGGCTTTAACCGCCCAGTCTTAACCTGGATACGAACAAGTCGGCTTTCTCTGTGAACAAAGAACCCGAAGTGACGTTGTTCTTCTGTTACATAATAGGCCAGATCATATCTCAAATAAGGTTCCCAGGGTAGTAAGACCTCTAAGCCCAATTCAACCAGCCGGTTGAGAACAGCAGTTTGGCTAACTATACCTTTTCGACGCATGTCCATCGTTGAACTCCTTACTCGACAAAACCGCGCACATATTATTCCAGTGAATGTGCCCCCGTTTTCTAAACACGGGCCTCTACACAGTTTCCCGCGTTCTGGCTGAAAGGTATCATTCTGCGGCTTGTACGCTTGTCCCCCAAATAATCCATCCGACCATCTGCCCAGCGTCGCGGCGCAGCAATTCCTCGCTTAACCATCCTTCTTGCGCGATTTCACAAAGGTTACGGATGATAGCCACGATGCTTTCCTCGCTGACGGGAAGCTCTAACTTGAAGCGGTAGCCGCCGCATAAGCCCCCGTTGAGCCCCGTCTCGAAGCCTTGTTGAAACTCGACCGTTTGCATCGCGATAGCCCCTGTAGTGACGATCCTCCGTTGTTGCATGGCGTATTTCCTCTCTTAGATGTTCATAATGGACGAAATGATAAATTCAGAACGACTAAATACATTTTAGCATATGATGTGCGTTTTGTCTAGTCTGTACATTCATTCCTTCTCTTGACCAGAATGTACGAGATTGGTATACTGGTTAAAATACACGTTTTGGAGCTACAGCTATGCAGGAGCGCCCATCAGACAAGGATAAAGACATGCTCACTGTTGAAGAAATCGCAGAAGATTTACGAGTCAGTGAGGGGACTGTCAGGCGTTGGATTAGGGGTGGGAAACTACCCGCCTTTGGGTTAGGGCAATATCGCATCAGGCGTGCGGATTATGAAAAATTCCTCGATAAATATCGCACTGGGCAAATTGACTAGCACTCCTCTTTAGGATACAGCCTCACTAACCGGTGAAATAATTGTAACGCTTGCCGTAACGAGCTTGTAACAGCTCTGTTATAATATACGTGGAGAATTAGGAAGTGGACAGCCGTGTCCATCTCTTTCCATTTCTCTGCTGTCACAGGTCCATACAAGTAGGAGAGCGGCTCTCCTGGGAGGACAGATACGTGAGTCGATCGGGTACTGAAGGAAAAAGCGCAAGTGGAACGGTTGTCTCCAACACTACGACTACACGCCTATCCGGCCCCTGGCTCCTCATAGCCCGCGCCGTGTGGTTGGCGCTGGTCATTCCCAGTCTGGGACTCTGTATTGCGAGCCTCCTTGTCTCCTATCAGCAAGTCCAATCCGGGGCCATTCCTGTACAGGCGCAACAGTTCCTCCCCACCATTGGTCTTTCTGTCAGTGGGTTTGCCACTCTGAACACCATCTTCAATGTGATCACCTCCACCATCTGGTATGGAGTCGGCTTCTTCATTTTCTGGCGCAGGTCTGATGACTGGTTGGCGCTGCTGGCAGCCTTTGTTCTGGTGATGTTCAATGTCACCACCTTCTCAAACAACAATACCCCCGCTGTGCTAGCACCTGCCTATCCCGCCCTCGCTTTGCCTCTCAATCTCATGGACTTTCTTGGGGGGATCTCACTGGGGGTGTTCTTTCTGCTCTTCCCCAGTGGACGGCTGGTCCCGCGCTGGATGGGGCTGATCCTGCTGCTCCTCATCATCCAGGCATTTTTTGCCAATTTCCCTTCCCCCTCATCACCGTTCGATGCAAATTGGCCAGCGTGGCTCCAACTGCTGCTGACTCTCGTCATCTATGGAGCCATCATTTATTCGCAGATCTACCGCTACCGACGCGCGTCTACGCCCGCCCAGCGCCAGCAGACGAAGTGGGTGGTCTTAGGGGTAGCAGTGGCAATCGGAGTGATCGTCGGCATTCTAGCCATCACCTTTCTGATCCCATCCAGTGTCAACTATTCGTTCGGTGAATTTATTGTTACTTTTATCATCTGGCCCGCTGCCCTACTCTTGATCCCGCTCTCCATCGGGTTCTCAATTTTGCGGTATCGACTCTACGACATCGACCTGCTGATCAATCGCACATTGGTGTACGGCACGCTGACGGTCTTGCTGGCCTTGATCTACGTTGGCCTGGTGATCGGTCTCGGGTCGCTGGTGCGCCTGCTCACAGGACAGCTAGGGCAGTCTCCCGCCGTCATCGTTATCTCGACCCTGGCCATTGCGGCGCTCTTCCAGCCCTTGCGCCATCGCATCCAGGCCATCATTGACCGCCGTTTCTACCGTCGCAAGTATGATGCGGCCAAGATCGTGGAGGCGTTCAGCGCGACGTTACGAAATGAAGTCGACCTGAGTCAGCTGAGTGCGCACTTGCTCAACGTCGTCCAGGAGACGATGCAGCCCTCCCATGTCTCCCTGTGGGTGCGCGAGGGTAGCCGGACGGAAGCTCGCTCACTTCAGGCCGACAAGCCTTCCCCTGGAGAAGCCGGGGTACGTGAGAAGATCGCAGAGCATGGGGTGTGAGCACTTTCACCGTTTAATGTAGCCGTGCCACCGTGCTGGACAGCAATATGTATTGCTCTTGCTAGATTCCCCTGTCTAACGTCAGCGTTGACGTTTCGCAAGTTTCTTCTTCGGGAACGCTAGAAATGGCCCACTCTGATTCTGCGGCAGAGAGCCGCACAAATGCACAGAGCTTTCCTCATAAGATTCGTGTTCAATGACCCCGTACTTATGGAATAAAGCCACAAGATCGCCCCGGTCGTAGGGAACACGCACATCGAGCGCAATGAACTGCCGGAGGAGGTTCTCGCTGATGCAGCGTAACAGGGCATCGATACCACTTCCCTGCAACGCTGACACCTGCACTGAGGGCAGTGTTGCCGCAGTACCAGTCAAGCACTGCAGTTCAACTCCATGCCGCAGGTCCACTTTGTTCAGAGCGACGATCACCGGGCGTCCCGCCGCGCCGATCTCCCCCAATACTTGCTCGACCGCCTCTACCTGGCACTGCATCGCAGGGCTGGCGGCATCAACCACGTGGACGAGCAGGTCGGCTTCGGCTACCTCCTCTAGCGTCGCGCGAAAGGCCGCCACAAGTGTCGTGGGTAATCGCTGTACGAAACCGACCGTATCCGTCAGCAAGAACTCCTGACCGCCTGTGAGCCGGATGCGCCGCGTGGTTGGATCGAGCGTGGCGAAGAGCTTGTCTTCGGCCAGCACTCCCGCTCCGGCGAGCGCGTTCAGCAGCGTTGACTTACCAGCGTTCGTATAGCCAACCAGGGCGACGACCGGCGCACCCGCATTCTTGCGGCGCTCGCGGTGTAGGTGGCGATGCGTCCTCACCTTTTCCAACTCTTCTTCGAGTGCATCCTTCTGGCGACGAAGCAAGCGGCGGTCAACCTCGATCTGCTTTTCGCCCTCTGAGCATGATCTCCCCTGCGGTACGTACAGCTGTCTTCCGCTTACTACATACCTCCCGGTAGGCACACTTTCTGAATAGATGCGGGAATCACCTCCTTACTTGATACTGTATCATGCTTTTTCTCGCCTCCTCACGCCGAGACGCTGAGGACCGTGCGAGCAATGTATATCGATGCGGGCAAGTGTGATGAATTTTTCCTCGACCTCGGTGCAGAAGCATTTCGGAGAGCGCTGGAACGCATTGGGGTTACCGATGTATTCTTCGAACTGTTCGATGTGAGCCACTTTGCTATCGAGTACCGCTATCCCTTGGGAGAAGCACTCCAAACGCCGTAGTCGCTACATTTTCCCGTAGGGGTCTCCGGGCCGCAATAGGTTCCTCCAATAATGCCATCTGACTGTATTCGCCCTTCAAAAGAGAAAGTATATTGCCCAGCCTCGGCTGTAACGATGAACTGTATTTGTTTGGCTGTGTTAACAGTTCCCGTGAAAGGTCCATTCTGGGGTATTCCGTTGAAAAGACTATTCCCGGGCATTCCACCTAAATAGCCAGCAATATCCCCATGCTGTTGTTGAATGTGCATGAGAGATATGTTTGTAGTCGTGCCTGTTGGGATATCGTGAAGCGTCCCAACATACAGTGCCACTATAATTGGATAAGGGGATGGTGCAGTGACAGATGTTGATGTGATCCTTGAAGGAGGACTGGCAGTGGGATGTGGGGATGTCTGCCCAACTTGGCGTGCTGAAGTTGGAAGGGCAGAACTATGACCACGGTGGTCCGCTGCGTAGAACAAGAGATTTATCCCAACTCCTACGCTAGTGAGTAGTATAACGAATAGAGCAAACGAGACGAGTAAGAGCAGACTAGGTTTTCTAAAACGTTGGACTCGCGGCCTTTTTTGTAAAGACAGAGTAACAGGCATTTTAACTTCTTCACGGATAACAGGCATGTGAGGTGAGTCTGATGGTGCAATGTTGGGCTCTGGTATCTGTTGCATCGTTGTCTTGGTAACGAAAAGCGGGTCTACCTCATTTGGCACCTGCCATAACGCGTCCCAAAACTGCTCCATGGTAGAGAAACGGTCGTTAGTGTTTATGGACATAGCACGGTGGATAGCCTGGGCTACTGTTATAGGAATAGTTGGCACTACCTGATTCACTAGCAAGAGAGGATCATGCTGCTTGTTGCCCAGTTTTGCCGATCGATGGGATGCATCTATGGGAACAATACCCGTCAATAGCATGTAGAGTACTGCACCAAATGAGTAAATATCAGTACGCGGGCTAGTTTCGCCACCGTATTGTTCAGGTGCTCGATAGCCCGATATACCCTGGAGAGCAACGGCAGCGATTAAAGCCGAATCGTACTCAGTGGCAATGCCAAAATCTACTAACATGGTCCCGCTATCCGCCTTTGGCAGGATGATATTTGATGGTTTGATGTCCCGATGGACAAGAGGAGGATGTCGACTGTGCAAATAGGTAACGGCGTCCATAATAGGTGCCATAAGAGTCATAACTTCAGGCAACGAAAAACGCTTCTCCGGCTCCAATTGTTGGGCTATCTCCAGGTTTGGCCCTTCGATGTAGCCTGCGAGAATATATAGCCGGTCATGCCTGTTAAATACATTATTTACGCGTGGTAGCGCCGGGTGATGCAGGCGTCTGAGCATCATAGAATCAAAAATAGATCGATGCAGCTCTTTTCTACCCGGATAAATCACCTCTTTGAGGGTAAAAAGTTTTTGGTCATCACGCACATCTCTCACGAGATAGACGGCACCAAATTTCCCCTTGCCAAGTAAATCTTCTACAACATATCGGCCTCGTATAATCGTCCCAGGAGTGAAAGTGGATTGTGTGTCTTGCACTCTACACCTCATCTAGGCAGCATGTCGCTTTGTCAGAGCGGTGAACAGCTACTGCATCTCAAATTTTACATGTATTATACAACCAATGGTGCCAGTTGAGGAAATCATGAAGGTCGTTCTAAGGATTGAAATCCAGCCTACACAAGAACAGAGAGCAGCATGACTAACTGGACGCTATAATTCAGGTCTACATGGTGGGCGTGAGCTTAGGGATCGTCAGGGGGTATGGGCTGCTGCTTCACCTGCTCAAGAAAGCGCGCGGTTTCTGCAAGGCGTTTTGTGATCTCTACTTGTGCATCCATGACAGCAAGAAGTTCGTTCAAGAGTTGCTTGCGCAGGCGTTTGAGTTCAGCACGTCGTTGTTTTAAACTGTGTCACCTGGTCAAGTTGCGGGAGTAGCTGCAGGTAGCGCTGCCGTAACCGTTCCTGCACCTGTTCCAGGCGTGCCAGGTCATGTTCCAAATGCTGCTGATCAAATCCGCGAAGCATCTCTCACTTCATCCTGCTTGATGGTGATCAAATTAAGATACTTGCCTCCGAGGTTGCCAAAGATATCCTGGAGACGATCAAGGTGTCCATCGATGACCGCGCTTCCTCGTTCGCAGGGATGGGGTCCCAAATCGTACCAGCCCACATCTTCCCAGGGATGGTGCGTTGGCGTTGCCAAATTGCCATCAGATCGAACGCCCACTGACTCAACGAGCGCATTGACTCCTATGGCTGGAATGACCAGGCGTACTAGAATGACCGGGGTATTGGATGCATCCCCTCGTTTCCTGGCTGTAACGAAAGAACGCTTGGTATTCGTGTTTTACCATAGCTTGCTGGTTTCACACCGGACTCCATCTTGGAAACAGCAGAGCTACCACACGCACCAAGTAGGAGAAGCATCACCAGTGTGACCAGGCGTAGTATGAGTCGGACAGGATACATAAGAAGCATATCCATCTTACCGGCCACTAACCTTTCGCTTCGCTGTGACACGGAGAATAAAGAATCCACTCCCGATGAACAGCAGCGATGCGATGCCTAGAGGCCATAGCCAGGGAAAGACGGGTTGCCCGCGCGCCACATCTCCCTGCGAAGCCGCGTTGGGGTCGCTGCCGGTGTTTGGTACGCCGGGCAGGCCTACAGTCTGCGATGTAACAAGCTCGCTCTTTGGCGATCCATTGAACATCCCAACAACGAAGAGACTTGCTACCATATTGGCGTTGAGCGTGGCCGAAGTCGAGAGCGTCGCGTTGTTGGTGGGAGAACTCACATCAAAGGCATAGCCACCTGCCGGGATCACGAGGTAGTTACTGGCGTCCTGGTAACTGATCCCGCTTAGAAGCGTTTTCCCTGCTGCAGCTACAGTAACGAGGCCAGCATCAGGGGAAAGCTCATACGCACGTAATTTGGCCGTGCCGGGAGAGAGGAAGTTGTTATCGACAAAGACTTGCAGCGACAGGTTGCTCGGTTGCGTGCCAATGGCGGCTACCGTATAAGCTGCACCGGGACTGACGGACAGGGTCTCAGTGAGTGCAGCCGCGCCAATCCCTTTCCCGACTAGGGCGATCTGTACCTTGTGAGGCCCTGGTGGGATTGACGCGTAACCTGTAATCTGACCGAATGGGAAGCTGCTCAACAGCTTCGAACCATCCACGAATACGTCAGCAGTCCCCACAAACGGCGAAGCATGAATTATGCGCACAAACGACGAACTGGTAGCCTGAGACCCTGAGGCCGAGACCGGCTGAACGCCAAAAAGAACTGTGAAACCGCATATCCAAAGCAGACTAAGCCCTAAAAGTAGGTTTCTCACGAGAAAAGCTGAAAGCTGTTTCATAGTCATGGCTGTGACTCCTTTCACTCACGCTGTTGAATCTTATTGTTGGAGAGCAACCGCCAGCTGTTCTATGGTTGGCCTCGCAAACAGGATGGTCAGAGGAATCTTCTTTCCAAAAACCTGCTCTATTCGAGCACTGAGCCTCGCAGCAAGAAAAGAATGCCCTCCCAAATAGAAAAAGTTGTCCCGAATCCCAATAGGCCGTGCGTCCAGCAGTTCTTCCCAGATCTTAATCAACTGATAATGCGCTGGCAACGTTGGAGCTACAGAGGTCTCTTCCTCCGTACGTTTGGCAGACTGCGGGGCTGGCAGGACCCGCCGATCTATCTTGCCATTGGGGGTTAGTGGCAAGGTATCAAGTAGCACGAATGACGAAGGTACCATGGACTCCGGCAACTTCTCTTTCAGAAAGCTGCGCAGGTCTTCAATGGCGGGGCGCCGCCCCTGAACTGGCATGACATAGGCCACCAGGCGCTTGTCGCCGAGGGTGTCCTCCCATGCCACCACTACCGTCTCACTCACCTCTGGGTGCTGTATGAGTGTCATCTCGATCTCTCCCAACTCGATACGGACCCCACGAATCTTCACCTGGTGGTCGATGCGACCGAGGAACTCGATGTTGCCACTGAGCTGGTAGCGAGCCAAGTCACCGCTCTTGTAAAGGCGAGCACTCGGTCGTCGGCTAAAGGGGTTGGGGATGAACCGTTCAGCAGTCAGTCCCGGACGGTCGAGGTAGCCCCGCGCCAAGCCATCTCCGCCAAGGTAAAGCTCGCCCACTACTCCAATGGGAATGGGCTGCAAGTGAGAGTCTAGAATGTACACTTGCGAGTTGGCAATAGGGCGACCGATAGAGGGCTCTCGTTCTTCTTTCTCCACCAGAGTATATATGGAGTATGTCGTGACTTCAGTGGGTCCGTAGAGGTTGAAGACCCTTCGAACTGTATCCTGCTGATAGAGCTGCTGGACGAGTGTGTTGTGGAGGGGTTCACCTGCCAGGTTGACTGTGCGTACTGAAGCAGGGAGGCTACCACTACACATTAACTCGGCCATCGCTGAGGGCACTGTATTTATCAGGGTCACCTGTTTGCTGGTAGCTAAGTGAGGCAAGTGCAGCACGTTCTCAGCCAGGATAACAGTGCCACCACCACACAATGGAACAAAGAGTTCAAAGACCGAGAGATCAAAGCAGATGGAGGTCGAAGCCAATACTCCAGCGAGTTCCTCCGGAGTGAAAACACCCAGTGCCCAATGTATAAAGGCAACAGTGCTACGGTGCGCAATCGCCACGCCCTTTGGTCGCCCAGTCGATCCAGAAGTGTAGATGACATAGGCGAGATTTTCAGATGTTGCTCTGCTGGTCAGGTTCTGATCGCACTCTTGAGCAATACCCTCCCAACCAGTGTCTAGATAGAACACGTTGACTGTATGTTGAAGCAACCTCTCTGCCAGTCCCTGCTGAGTCAGCAGCACGGACACCTGAGCGTCTTGCAGCATGAAGACCAATCGGTCTTGCGGATGAGCTGGATCGAGGGGCACATAGGCTCCTCCTGCCTTGAGGATGCCCAGGATACCCACCACCATCTCCAAAGAGCGCTCTATACAGAGGCCGACCAGCACCTCTGGTCCCACGCCGAGCTGCTGCAGGTGGTGCGCCAGTTGATTCGCCAGTTGGTTCAGTTGCCTGTAGGTCAGCTGCGCGTCCTCGAAGATCACCGCAACAGTATCGGGCGTGCGTTCCACCTGGGCCTCAAAGAGTTGATGGATACACCTATCCACGGGGTACTCCGTCTGGGTGGCATTCCATTCCACCAGGAGCTGGTGTCGCTCCGTCTCTGTCAGAAGTGGCAACTCTGAAAGATGTCCATCGGGATCGGCCACGATGCCCTCCAGCAACGTCTGCCAGTGCCCAACCATCCGATCAATGGTCGCTGCATCAAACAAATCGGTGCTGTACTCGAAGCGACCGATGAGGCCCTCCGGTCGATCGTCGAGTTCGAGGTACAGGTCGAACTTGGCCGTATCGGTCTCGACATCCATCTGGGTTAGGGTCCACCCCGACGGGAGAACGGGCAGCGAAGGTTCGAGGGTCAGCATCACCTGAAAGAGTGGATTCTGGCCCAGATTTCGCCCTGGGTGCAGTTCCTTGACCAGATACTCGAAGGGCACATCCTCGTGAGCAAAGGCCGAGTTGGTCACCTCGCGCACCTGCACCAGCAGTTCGCGAAAGGTGGGATTGCCGGATAGGTCGGTGCGCAGCACCAGCGTGTTAAGGAAATAGCCCATCAGCCCCTGGATTTCCGAGCGCTGGCGGCCCGCTGTGACTGTGCCGATCAGGAGGTCGTCCTGACTCGTGTAGCGGTAGAGCAACGTGCTGAACGCCGCCAGCAGAGCCATGAACAGAGTAACTCCCTCTTGCCTGCTCAGAGCCTTGAGGGCATCGGTCAGGCACTTGGACAGCGCGAACGGACGCATCGCGCCGAGGTAGATCGGGACCGGCGGACGCGGTCGATCAGTTGGCAACTCTAGAGCCGCAGGAGCGCCTGCGAGTTGCTGCTTCCAGTAGGCCAGTCGGTCTGCAAGTGTGTCCCCTTGCGGCCACCGGCGCTGCCAGACTGCAAAATCGGCGTACTGGATGGGCAGATCCGGCAAAGGCGAAGGCTTCCCGCTCGAGAAGGCCTCGTAGAGGGCGCGCAGTTCTGGAAGGAACACTCGATAGAGGGAGACGCCATCGAAGATGCTCTGGTGCAAGGTCAAGAACAAGCGATGCTCCGCGTCGCCTAACCGCATCAGTGTGGCGCGCAGGAGGGGACCATGGGCAAGATCGAAGAGGATGCAGGCATCCTCTGTCGCCAGACGCAGCGCCTCGGCCTCTCGCTCAGTTTCGGGAAGGTACCGCAGGTCCACTACCGGCAACGTGATTGTTGAGGGTGGATGGATCATCTGGATAGGCTGCCCATCCACTATCGGAAAGCTGGTGCGCCAGGCTTCGTGTCGTCTGATGATCTCGTTAAAGCTCTGCTCGAGCGCGACTCCGTCGAGCGGACCGGGCAGGTGAATGGTCACGCACTCGTTATACACGGGGCTATCGGGCGCAAGTTGGGCGAGGAGCCACACTTGCTGCTGCCCAAAGGACAAGGGCAAGGGACTTCCCGAGGCACGCTGGGTAATGTTGCCCGCAGCCCTGGCCCTCTGCGCGAGATCTCCTCGCAAATACTTTTCGAGCAGGGCGCGCCTGGCTTCCGAGAGATCCGGTGTATTTGGCATCATGTCACTCCCTCTTGCGCCTTGCTGAGACACATCTTCAAACGTTCAGCCAACCCGTGGAGATGTTCGGTTTTCCAGGACGCTTGGGAGCCAGGAAGGACATAAACCTTTACCTCTTGAGCTCCTTTGGATTCAATCATTTTACGCCATCCCCCTGAGATGGTATGCCAGGACCCATCACGGGGCCAAAAGAACGTGATCTTGCCAGGATAAAGGCCGGGCGGCACGTAACCCATATCTATCCATTCAAATATGCCAAGATAGTCTTGGCGGAGGACTTCAGCTGTTGGGACCAGCGAATCGGGGCGCGGAACTGCAGCACGCCCTTGGTCGCGTCTGCGACCGGGTTCAAACTTGCAGGCCACCCTCCTTATGCTTGTCATCGTTTTCCGTCGCACCAAGCTGATCATTTCATCTACTATCAAGCGCACGGACTCTTCCGAGTTCCCGTGGAGGGCATTTCTCAGGCGTCTATACACATATGGCAGAAGTGCCGCACGTTGCAGGGGTTTACACACATAGAGCAGACGGAGAAACCGGTCCAACTGCTTATCTTGGCCGAGTCCCATCAGGTCGCCCAAGCGACTGATTACCCCGCGAAGCAATCTGCGTCGGGTACGATAGCCAAGATACATGGGATCCATCAATACTAGCATGTCAACCGCCTGCCCTGCGGCGTGAAGTTGCCGGGCCATTTCATAGGCCACAAGGCCGCCATTGCACCAGCCCCCCAGGAGGTACGGCCCCTCTGGCTGAACAGAACGCATTGACTTAATGTGAGCCACCGCCATAGTCTCGACTGTGGGCGGGACCGGTAAGCCATCAAACTGATATGGTTCGAGCGTGTAAAATGGTTGGTCCGATCCCAGTTCGTGCGCTAAGGAGAAGCAAAAGTCAGGGGTACCTTTCCAATGCCCGTGCAAGAAGAAAAAAGGCCGTTTTGATCCCCCAACTTGAATCTCCATCACAGGTTCACGTGGGCTATCCTCCTCTGCTTCGACGTGCTGAGTGCCAACGCTCGCGGCCTCTGCGGCCTGTGGAAGATCTCCCCGCAGATACTTTTCGAGCAGGGCACGCCTGGCCTCTGAGAGTTCTGGTGTATTTGGCATCATGTCACTTCCTCATTATGACAGTTGGGGTCACTCAACATTGATTGCAAGTTTCCAAAGCGATTTCTACAATCAAGCGCCCCAGGATAGAGAATACTAAAACGTGACCGGTAGGGCCGTCAGGCCCCGAAACCCCAGGTTTTCTCGCCAGGTCACCGGACCCGGCTCCAGCCTCAGGTTGGGCATGCGCTGCAATATCGTCTCGAACGCGATCTCGCCCTCCAGCCGTGCGAGCGGGGCACCGAAGCAGAAGTGGGCGGCCCACGCGAAAGCGAGGTGACGGTTATCCTGGCGACAGATGTCCAGCCGATCGGGATCGGGAAAGCGCTCCGGATCGCGGTTCGCGGCACCCATCATGGCGAACACTGCCTGGCCCTTGCGGATCGTTTTCCCCCCCATCTGTACATCGTCTGGCGCCAGGCGCGACGTATACTGGATGGGACTTTCATAGCGCAGCAGTTCCTCAATTGCAGAGAGGATCAGGTAGTGATCCGTCCGAAGTTTCTCCAGCTGATCAGGACGACGCAGCAGAGTGAGCAACCCATTGCCGATCAGATTGGTTGTTGTCTCCTGACCACCGGTCATCAACATAATGCTGTTGGCAACTACTTCTTCCTCGCTCAGGCTATCTCCATCCTGTTCGGCAGCCAGCAGAGCACTAATGAGGTCTTCGCGTGGATGCTCCCGGTGCTCGCGGACCGCGGCACGAAAGTACTCGCACGCCTCTCCCAGGCTGCGCAATACACGCGGGGCATGGTCCGGATCGTGCTGCAGGTTGCCTAGCGCCTCGGAGAAATCTGCTGACCAACGGGTCAACTGCTTCCAGTCGGAGGTAGGCAGGCCCAGCATCTCAGCCGTCACGATAGCGGGTAAGGGATAGGCCAGGTCCGCGATCACGTCCATACGGCCCCTTGCCTGGACCGCGTCTAAGAGGCTATCGGTGATATCCTGAATGTGCGACCGCAGGGTCTCTATCCTGCGAGGGGTAAAGGCCTTCGCTGCCAGACTGCGTATGCGACCATGCGCAGGTGGGTCCATAAACAGCATCTGGCGCACCAACACCTCGGCCAGGGGCACCAGCACCGACAACCCCAGGGCGGTCAGTTGCTCGGGAGTAGGCGTGCGGATGGCAGAGAAATACTGGAGCACCGTCACCACATCCGCGTAGCGAGTCACTACCCACGTATGCAGAAAGCGATCCCAGTGGACCGGGTCTTCGCTGCGGAGTCGATGGTACAATGGGTAGGGGTTAGCGAGCACCTCGGGCTCCAGCAGATGGTAGAGGCTGAGAGCCGGGTCTTGTTTGTTCGCCATGGGAGACGATCCTGTGTGTATGTTCATTCTTGTTCCTCCAGGTACCGGACAACCCGGCGATACTATGTGTTCTGATCTTGTGCCAGCAAGCGCAGGACCTCCTCGTCGCTCATCGCCTCTATCCTGGCAAAAATGCGCTGTTCGACCTCGGTCGATAACTGCCGAATTGTGGGAGACTCGAACAGGGTACGCAGGGTGAGATCAACCCCGAAGGTATCGGCTATCCGTACAATGAGCTGCGTGCCCAGCATTGAGTGTCCACCAAGCATAAAGAAGTCGTCATCTATCCCGATCTGCTCCAAGCCCAGGAGCGTCGCCACAACCCCAACCAGCCGCTCTTCGGTAGGTGTGCGAGGTGCAATAGTAACCTCATCGCGCACTATATTGGTCGCGTCCGGCGTCGGTAGTGCAGTGAGATCCACCTTGCCATTGGGCGTCACTGGCAATACTACCAGCCGTACGAATGCTGCCGGGATCATGTAATCGGGCAGCCGTGTCATCAGCGTATCTTGCAGAGAACTAGCGGTGAGGTGTGTTCCGGGAACTGGGACGATGTAGGCCACCAGGCGCTTGTCGCCAGGAGTATCTTCGCGGGCCACCACCAGGCTCGTCTGGATGGCAGGGTGTCCATTTAACACGGACACAATCTCATTCGGTTCGATGCGATAACCCCTAATTTTGATCTGATGGTCGGTGCGCCCCATAAACGCGATCCGGCCATCCGGAAGGTAGAGAGCTAGATCACCTGTCTTGTACAGGCGTGCATGAGGCTCATTGCTGAACGTATCAGGGATGAACCGCTTGGCGGTGAGTTCAGGGCGGTTAAGGTAGCCCCGCGCCACCCCTACTCCCCCGATGTAGATTTCGCCCGACATACCGATAGGAACCTGCTGCAAGTTCTCATCCAGTATGTAGATCTGGGTATTAGCAATGGGGCGACCGATCGAGGGCGGTCCATCGGCATGCATAATCGGGGGAACACGCCCGAATGTGGCCACGACGGTCGCCTCGGTTGGGCCGTAGTTGTTGATCACTACAAAGGGCAAGTTGGGTGGTGGATAGTGGTGGAGTGTGTCGGCCCCGGTCAGCAGGAGGCGCAGCGAGGTTGTCTTCGGCCATTGCAGGGTCATGATACTTTCGGCTAGTGGAGTCGGCAGGAACGTGATGGTGATTTCGTTGCTCACCAGCCAGTCGCGGAGCGATGTGGGCATGGCACGAGTGTCCTCATCGGGCAGATAGACGCTCGCCCCAATCGTGAGATAGGGCCAAAGTTCCCAGCCAGTCGCGTCGAAGGCGGGACTCGCCAGTTGGGTCGCCCGGTCGGAGGATGTCACCTCGTAGGCACGCTGATGCCAAAACACGAGGTTGAGCAAACCATTGTGGATGATCTGCACACCCTTGGGCTGGCCAGTCGAGCCTGAAGTGTAGATGACGTAAGCCAGGTCATCGATTGCGACTTCAGAGATCGGATCGGCTACGCTCTGCTGCGCCAGCGCTGCCGCATCAGCATCCAGGCAGACGATCCGAGCTCCCTGGATTGGGAGGTGCGCAGCCAGCCGCTCTTGGGTCACCAGCACGGGGACATGTGCATCCTCCAACATGAAGACGAGGCGCTCGGAAGGGTAGGCCGGGTCCAGCGGCACATAGCCACCACCAGCCTTGAGAATGCCTAGTAATCCTACTACCATATCCGGGGAGCGCTCTATACACAAACCCACGAGCACATTGGGCCCCACACCAAGTGCCCGCAGGTAATGGGCCAGCTGGTTGGCACGCCGATTAAGCTCCCTGTAACTGAGCACGTGGTCGCCCGCGACAAGTGCCACTGCGTCAGGTGTGGCTGCGGCCTGCTTTGCCACCAATTGTGGAATGCAGAGATCCCTGGGATAGTTCTGTTGAGTAGCATTCCATGTTGCCAATTGCCGCTGCTCAATCTCCGATAGGAGCGGCATATCGTGTGGCTCCTGCGCCGCTACAACAACGTCATAATCTTGTATACCGCGAGAGTATTCTGCTACCTCGCTGTTATCAGCGTACATGAATACCACCTCCTAATTGAGAGTCATGTCGGTTTTTTACTAAAAAGTATGCTCTACGGACAACCAGTGCTTCTAGGACTAAATCTCTTCAATACCGCCTTCCAGTTCTAGCTCTCTTTAAGAGTTCCCTTGTAAGCCGAAATGGTGGGCGTGCTTGCTCAATGAGCCACATTAGCGGACCTCGTCGAGCTGTTGCCCAGGTTAAGTCACTCTCTGTGTTTGACAGTTGCTGTTTATACAGCCCCTCCCCTACTAAGAAATCATATGTTACGAGCCGGTGTTTCCTACATTCTTCTTCCGAAAGATCAGATTGTTTACACTTCTTCTCTTCTAAGAGACCGCGGCGCTTACATTCCGTCATGCATATGACATGAGAGACCAATCCAGGTTTCAGCCTATTATCATCAAACAAAGGAAAACCGCTTTTATAAAACCTTACATGTCCATCTTCAACAAAGTGAAAGAGGCAGCCAATGGTTGTCTCGCCTTGTTTTAGGCGAAAAACAATTAAAGAGCCCTGAGGCCAGAGCGAGAGTGCGTCAACAAGATCCTCATGATAGCGCCTGACACGATCACTTTGGAAGGCGCCGGGCTCTCCAACGGCTTCCAAGCGTTTTTGATGGAGATGAATTAATTCTCGCAAAATATCTCTTGCTTGCTCTGGAGTTTCTGCCCACTCTACCCTGCGTTGACCAAAGTTAGTATCGAACAAACGCAAACTACGGCGGATATTATATCGTGTGTTCTTTCCCAATGCTGAGATGACATCCTGATTTCTTTCATTTGCCGCCTTTTGAAAATCAAATACAGGAAAATTCCTCCCGTCTATCCTAAACTGCAAATCCGCTCTGGCGCAAGCTCTAATCAATGCATCTGCATGTTCAGGAACAAACCCATTTAACCGTAGTGCTGACCAACGAAACTGATGCTGGAGGGTACATACAAGTCCCGCTGCAAAGGCATCGAGGTTCTCAGGAGCGACAAGCAACCGGTTATATTCTACGGATGTTCGCTCTTTTTTCGGTTCGCCGGCAGTGCCGAGGTGTATCGCTGGGATGGGAATACCCTTGATTCTATACGTCGCTTCTGTTATTAATGCAGTTCCAATAAGCTGATTGCCTTGTTTCCCAAATGCGAAAGTAGGCTGCACTCTATCGTCATAATTATCAAGCCAAGTTTTTATCCAGGGCCAGGAATTTGTCAGGCCGGTATTTCTCATACTCTGTTCCAGACTCCACCACCTCTTACCTGCTTTAATTCGTTGCGAAGCGGGTAGAAGTTCGATTACTACCGCTTGAGTATTTTGTCTTTCATAATCTGGCATTTGCCTTTCTCCTTCTGGCATCCACTCAGAAATGGGAACCCGGTGGGAACACCTGCTAACAAAATTAGCCAGAGCTGGCGATGGAGCATTCTCGACCACATGCCTCGCACCAGCCTATGAGTTCGCCCTCATGCTCCCGCACATTGGTGAGACGACGTGCACAACGACAAACATAGCCATGCTGACGAGCAGGATTGCCAAAGACGAGGACATGTGGAGGAACATCTCGCGTTACCACGGACCCTGCACCGACAAGGGCAAATTCCCCAATGGTCACACCACAGAGGATGACTGAGCCAGCACCAATAGATGCGCCAGATTTCACCAGCGTCGGCGTAATCTCCCAGTCATCGGCACTTTTGAGCCGCCCATCGGGAGTGATAGCGCGAGGAAGCAGGTCATTGGTGAAGCACACGTGAGGACCGATGAAAGTGCCATCCTCAAGTGTTACTCCTTCAAAGATAGAGACATGGTTCTGGATTTTTACCCACGAGCCGATGCACACATGCGTATCGATATAGACGCCCTTGCCGATATTACATGCCTCGCCAATGGAGGCATGTTCTCGCACCTGGACCTGGTTCCAGATACGTGTACCTGCTCCGATGTGCGCATCGGGCGACACTTCGGCGGTTGGGTGAATGTAGAAAACCGAATTTGTCATGAGTGACTCACCCATCCTTTTGAGCTATAAACACGATCATCGGGCTGAGGCTTACAATGTTACTCTGATTCATTGCTTGTGCTTCGTGCTACATCCTTCATTACACTTGTGTCGCCCAGTATGCAGGCCAGTACGCCGCCTGCTTTCTTGAGCCGGCGGTTCCCCGGCCTGAATCGAAGCGCTGTGTTCACCCCCCAGAGCATCAACCGATTGACGAACAGACGCAGCAGCGGATGGGGCACGAAAGCGCGATGCACCGGTCGAGCTTCGAAACCAGCTTTCGTCTTAAATCTATGGAGTCCGACGGCATTGCTCTTGGTCTGAATCGAACTCACACCATAACTCACCATGCGGAATCCCCGTTCAACCAGGTAGTGGGAAAGCACAGTGTACATCAAGGTATCATTCGGCCTGTAATGGAGCAGTGTATCCCTAGAAAAGCATCCGATCTCCGCCCAGTCGTCCACCTCGGTGATGGTCAGAAACGCGGCTAACTGATCATCCTTCCAGGCGCCGAGGAAGCTAACCTCTGGCAGCCTCGCGCGAGTGGCGATGCGTTGGTGAAACGCTTCAGGAGTTCCATCACCGAGTCCAACACGGCGTCGCGTCTCGCAATAGGCCTGGACACCGTTCGCCAACAACTGTTCGGTTGTGAGGGGTGCAATCTTCAATTCCTTGAGTCCCCGGCGCACGTTCCGGCGCATGGCTGGAGCGAGTTTATCCAGTGAGTAGGTTTGGTCAGTGCAGATATAGAGCCAGGCGTTGGCCGGATGGCGTTCATCTGGTTCCAGAAGGTAGCTGGCAATCGCTGCCCGCCCGTGCCACAGCACCTGCCGGACTTCTTGGGGAGCAGGAGGTCCCAGGTGAAATACGGGAATGCGCATCATTGCACCGGCCTCGTATCTCGTCCAGAAGGTTCCCGTTTCACCTGGAAGGATTTGGACACCGCATCTCGCCAGGTCTGCGGCATATTCTGTTATCGACATAGACCGTGCTTTGTGGCTTAGGGTTTGCGTATTCGTCACGATTCTTGAACCTCCTTAAAGACAGGGAACGTGGTGTGAAACATATGGTCAAGAACGCCATATCCCTTTGCAGGCCGCTACGCCATTTTGAATCCCCATTTCTATCTCCGGGCTGTTCATGGGTGTCTGGTTTGTTGGCCCAAACCCTGAACTATCCCATGTATAAAAGACCAGCCCTGTTGCCCCATGCTCACAGAAGCTCTTGCTTTGTGTTGCAATATCTTTTGCATTTGGCACCACATAATATCGATTCCCCTCAGTAAAGGGGCCTCCAAAAGCCTGTCCTATGCCAATCAAAGGTTCCTTTTTTATGTCCCAGCCCCGTTGCTTCAGGCTCGTAAATAGCGCAGGCAGTAGTCCCTGCATCGACCAGTTGAACGCATCAGGATCAGGCGGCGGTGTGCCATTTGCCATCGACGGGGTATAGATGTAAGGAGCCACCATATCGCATCCCTGGGGGGAAAAATTGTTTGCAACCCAGTCTTCCCACTCATAATCCTGATTAAGCCCTATACTTCCTCCAAATCCGCAAATGGTGGGGCGGCCTGGTGTGTATTTCTGTATGAGGGTGTGAATATGCATTAGAATTTGTTTGCCGTCCCCGGCATCCTGAACCCAATCATCAAGCACCCAATAACCGATAATAAGTGGATTGGCTTTCACCTGTCGCAAGTGAGCAGTAAGAGCGGCAAAAAGCGCATCTTCATTGGCCATTTCAGGATAATCACCATTACAATATGAAGCAAAAGCTGAAGGAGATTCTATTGTTTTTAAACGGTGACATTCATACCGGTAGAGATAGGTCCACGGCATTGCATCAATCACTTTCATATGTAAAGAGTTCAGTGCTTGTCCTAATGAATCAGTCAATGAGGGAGGTTCTCCGTACTTGAATACCACTTGGATGCCGTCTGCTGCCTTTGTAGCTCTTTCAGGGGTGCTTATGCCAAAACCGCCTGTAAAATGTGTTAAAAAAGCACTTACGGCACTTTTTTTCGTCTGACCCTTTACCCCCTGCCCCAGTTGTGGTGTACAACCCGCAAAAAGAATGGCAGCAGCGAGAGCCATGATAGGAAGAATGCTCAATGCCCGTCGCTTATCATAACCGGATTGGTAATTTTGCATATCCTCAGACGCCTCCCTTCATTAGAGACTGTCGAATAAGCCGCCTGGCAATACTATACAGACGAGAGAAGAAACTCCACACACCAGCCGTATCAGCAGCTACTACCAGCCAGTGCTGGTTGGCGCCTGCATTATTGCGCCTGAGCAGATAAGGGTCGCTTAAACGAGTATTGCCACCAGGAAGAGTGGTGACCGCCCAGTCGTAACCAGCCTGCTGTACAACACAGCGCACCTTGCCTCCAATGTGTTCGGGCTTTCCAAGTGGATAGGCAAAGGCATGTACTGGATGTCCTAACCGCTGCTCGAGGAGTGTACGACACTCCTCAATTTCGAACCGCAATTCAGCCGGATCAGCCAGGTAGACCAGCACCGGGTGATGCATCGTGTGCGCGCCGAATGAAACCCATCCACTCTCCTCCATCTCGCGTACCTCCTCCCACTTCAACACAGCCTCTCTTTCCGTAGGAATCGTTGCAGATACGGCCAGAGCCCCACGTGTCGTCATAAGGAATGCCTCGCGCTCTGCGACCGACCTGGCACTGCATACATGCGTATAGATTGCTTGTGCGAGCGCCTTTCGCTCTTGCTGTTGGGCAAGATAATATATCCGCCCCTCAATCTCCGCCTTGTCCACCTCGGCATGGCGCACGAGGCGATCGCCCTCCAGCCACCAGAAACAGTTCCCACTCTCAAGGTAGCCAGGAATGAGAAAGATAGTGATAGGAACCTGCAGCTCGCGTGCGAGAGCAAAAGCATGCGAATAGTTATCACGGTATCCATCGTCAAAGGTGAGTGCCAGAAGTGTACGCCGATCGCTCCCCAGTCCTCCCTGTCTGTGAGGCTTGTATAGCTCTTCCAGTGCCGTTTCCAGAGGGAGTATCCGATAGTGGCGCCGCAGATAGAGTAAATGGCTCCGCAGGTCTCCATCAGACGCACGGTGGTAATTGAGGATAACAAGGCAGGGACCCGAGTGTTGTGTCCACCAGCGAGCCAGTTTCACCAGCCCGCTATAGTAGAAACATCCTGCAACCCATACCCGCGCTCGATCGTGCATATCCTGTAGGTCCTTTCTCTCAGGATGTTCTTCTGCCTATGCCATCGCTTTGTCGATCTACCCGATGTCCTTCATTCAAGGGTTTTACAGAAGATTCTCTGTTCTCTGTATTCTGCATCTCTAGAACCTCATGATACAGGTGGGTGAGCCGCCGGCTTTCCCTTTCCCAGCACAGCTCTTGTTGAGCTGCATTGAGCGCATTGCGTCGCATACGCGCATAAGCAAGAGGATCCACTAGTAGCGCGTCGATCGCAGCGGCAATATCCGCAGGTGTAAGCGAAGACACAATCTGTCCAATGTCGTAGGTGCTAATAATATCCACGACGGCATCAAGCTGCGAAGCAAGAACGGGCAAGCCAGCCATCAGATATTCAAAGAGCTTGTTCGGCAGGCACATCTTAATGTTCAGCGATTGGTCTGGTGCGTAGATGAGTAAGCCAATATCTGCCGAGGCTGTCCAGCCCAGGAGTTCTACGTAGGGAACGGGGGGAACAATTTTAACTCGATCTGCAACCCCTTCGCCGTTAATAAGCGCTTCGAGTTGAGGCTGTATCCCTTCGACATCGGGGCCCATCAAAACGATTACAATGTCCCGCTCTAGGAATCGCGCTGCACGAATCACTCTATCGAGTCCGCGGCTCGCTTCCAAACCACCCTGGTAGAGAGCGATACACGCATCTGCTCGTAAGCCAAGGTACTGCCGCAGGCGATCGCTTTTTGGAACAGCCTGATACACGGGCGCATTGCGAATCACTGTCACATCGCGACCGCGATAGCGCTCGTGAATCGCCTCTGCGATGGGAGGCGAGACTGTAATGACCGCTGCGCAACGCGGTACCATGATAGCTAACAGTCCCGAAAACAGTCGAATAAGACCGCGCCAGTGGGCAGTATCCATTTCATTAGACAAAGGCAACTCATGGGAATCAAAAATAAGCGGTTTCCCTCGTAATCGTGCTGCGAGGTAACACGCTGGCAGCGCTTTTGTATCGTGCGCATGATAGACATCTGCTGGTGTTCGTATCAGCAGAACTGTGCTACGAATAAGCAACCATACCGTTTGAATGAGGAACCAGGGCTTGAAGCGCCTGGCTGTATACCAGTGGGGCGTGAGCATATGCTTTATCTTGGCACCACAGATATCCTCCTCAACTGGTTCTCGATGGTTCCAATCGATATCAACCACGGTCACCGCAAAACCTGCTTCAACGAGTGCTGTTGCCGCACGCATCACACGCACGTCAGTGCGTGCTGTCCCCAAAACGTGCATACACACGCTGATGGATGGTGGTGTAGTGGCAGGTTCTCTGCTCTCAGTTCCGGATACAACTTTCATGTTTTTAAGGAATCCCCCCTGTCTGTCAACCTATATGCCTAGTGGCTTCTTGTTGGTAGCTTGCCTAGCAGGACAAGACATCCACCATAGAAAATGAGCGCACAAATAGAGATGCCCCAGGCTCCGTATGTTCCAAGGCCGCGCCCCAAGAAAGCGCTCCCAATGTAAAGTACAGTACCAACCAGCAAAGCAGTCAGGAAAATACTAATCTCAAATGGGACAGGATAGAGGCGCTGATTGACGATGTAGGCAATCAAGGTAAGCACTATGTAGGCGATGAGCGTTGCCATAGCCGCTCCCATTGCTCCGTAATGAGGAATCAAGACCAGGTTCAGGCCCACATTAACGAGAGCAGCGACAGCCAGGAAAATGGGGGTCCACCATGTCTTGCGCGTTATGCTTTCTCCAACACTGAAAACATAGTAGGCCCCATAAAAAGCATTTGATACGGCGACGATAGGAATGACATTGACCCCTGAGTGATAGATCACCGGGAAAAGCAAGTCGAGCACTATTATGCCAACGAGCGACAGTCCGAATGCAGCGAAAAGCAGGAACAAACCAAGCCAGCGAAACACGAGTTTGAAGATCTGAGCAGCATCTTCACGCTTAGCAATAGCAAACATGGCCGTAGGCCAGGCCAGCGTGAAGGGCCCTATGACAACAATAGACATGGCCGATCCCAGGGTATAAGCCACGGCATACCTGGCTGTTTCCGCAAACGAACTAAAGATCCCGAGCAGGTAGCGGTCAGCAAGTTCCAACACCCAGATGGCAATAAAGTTGAAGATGAGGGGCACGCCGAAGGCGAGAAGGCTTCGCGCTATATCGGTACGTATCCTGAGGGCTGCGCGGAGCAGGATGATGGGCATTGTGCAGATTACCACGCCGGCATACCCGCAGCCAGTTGCTAGAAGTGAGCCAGTAAGGCCGAGGTGCAGTTTTCCTACCAGCACGATGTTGGCGACTAAAGTGATCATCAGATTGCCAATAGACAGCAAAGAATAGAGTAGCGGACGGCTTTCTACACGCAGCCAGGCGAAACCAGGAATCGAGAGGTTCCGTAAGAGTATCACTCCCATTGCCAGGATGACAAAGCCACTAAGCGACGACTGACCAAACAAAAGAAGCGCAAGGAAGGGAGCCATAATCACAACACCTATTGCCAGTGGAAACGAGCCGAGGCAGAGGAGGATAAGCACTGTGCCAAGAACGTAGCGCCGGTCGGCGCTAGAGGTGTAATCGTACCCATACGCACGAAAAAACGCAGAGCCCAGGCCGAGTTGCGAAATGCCTGCACCCAGGCTGATAAGGGTGTTCAGGATCGCGAGGATGCCATAGTCAGAAGGGGAGAGGTGGTGAGTTAAAAATGGCGCGAGTATTAAGCTGACTAATGGTGGGGCCATAGAGGCAATAGCATAAATCCCCGAACTCTTCATGAGATCGCGGAGTGGAGCGACGAGGTCCTCTGCGCCAGCAACAGGCGCTTGACGTGATGGTGCCGCAGCGCCCTCGATATGTTCTGTCCGGGTGGCCGGCAAGACCGCTGTGGGTAGCTCATCAATAGCCCAAAGATTCTGTATCTCGGCTTCATCCGAGAGCATCTGGTCACTGCCCAGAGCAGGTGGGGGAATTGTAGGCAATTTTGCAAACACGTCGTCCCCAAGCGGATGCGAACAGAGACCATCCTTTTGGTTGGATTTGTCTTCGAGCGTGCTCATCGAGAAACCTTCCTACTATCTTAGAAATTCTTTACAGTGACAAAATGCTCCTGAAACCACATGCCGTACTCAATAAAAGTTGCTATCGGCCTCTTCAATCGCACAGCATCAATCTTCGACCATGCCCTGCCCTCTAAACGCGCCTGTATACTTGAAGAGCATCTCTCCCTTCTTCCTCCACCAGAAGTTGAGGGTCCGAAGTGACCCCTGAATGCCAACAAACCGGTATATTTCGGTAGAGAGCTTGGTTTGCAGACTGAAGAACGGATGCCACCCCTTTTTCGCAAATTCGCGGTCACGATACATTCCTGAGATGAGCAATGTGTTTGCGCCCCAGGGGAAAGCGAACGTGTACCACACCACCTGGCTGCACATCACGTACCTGGTGACCTGGCTCTGCTCGGCGGCGTCTTCAAGGATCCGATAGGTCCCCTGGGCCGGATTAACCTCCATGACCTTCCCAAGATCGTGGACATATATGGAGAAAGGCCGAATCTTCTTCAACCGTGATTTTGAAATCCTGGACTTGAACTCTTCCAGACGCTTCTCTACCGCTTGACTTACCCGAGCGATGTCCGCTGCCGCAGGTGTGCCGTCTATTTTGGTGTTTGCGTAGTCAGCCCTATACTTCTCAAGGGCACGCTCGGAGTTGAATGCCTTAGAGTCAGAGTCCCACTCGTCTCCGGGGTACATAAAGTTGACGCCCTTCAGATTCAGTCGAGCGATGGAATCGGGTGTATTCGCCCAGGCGTTCATGCGACAGTTCTCTTCATTGCAAAAATAGATAAAGCTCGCGAAGGGAACCGTGAACTCTGGATCGAAAATATTGATTTGCTGGGTGAACTGCTCGATCTTCCGTTCGGCCCCATGCACCTCATCGCCATCACTCCCAACCCAGTTAGCGAAAGAGAACTGGGTGAAGAGCAGCGAAACTCTCCCAATGTGCCGTTTGATATAGCGGAGTTGATCTACATTAAAGACGCAATCGTTAAGATTCAAAATACATTCCTTACTACTATGGTCCCGGACAGCGAGGAAAGAATCCATCCACCCCGCCGATCCGCAGAAGACCTCGAGGTCGCGTTCTAGTTGAAACCACTTGTAGAGCGGTAATTCGATGATCTGTGAAAACCCCATTTTCAACAGAGCATCGACGATGCGCGGCGAGGCATGCCGCTGATAGAGTACTTTGATGCGGGACTTATCAACGTCCGGGATCCCCTTCAAGGTTGGAAAGTTGAAATGATCCGGATGTTCATGGGAGATCCAGATGTAATCCACGGTAGAAGAGGGAGGCGGGCTTGCGGGGCTAACCAGAGCCCAACCATCATTGAAGACTTTGCTCACGAACCAGGGGTCGCAAAGTATTGTTCGGTTTTGGCATTCAATCAAAATACTTGCGTGTTCCACGAAGCGAACTTTCATGGTTTGGCTCCTTTCATCCGACTTTTACATAGCTCTGTTCGTCGTAATGCGTTGCCAGGCTAGGTTTCTGATAATCACGATCGAGATGGCGGTATTGCCCACAATAGTACGCGAGGGGTTCTGCCTGATCGTCTATCGCGACGTTGCCATTGTATTTAGCCAGATTAGAGCGTTGTTCACCTGCATTATCTGCCAGGACTACCTGGCTACCAATACCTATCGCTTCAATCTGGCCGACAAAGATGACGTGATCTCCACCTGGATATTCACCGACGATACGGGCGTCAACAAAGGCCAGTACACCATCGACGACAGGGGCGCCGGTAGCGGCAAGCTGGTAACTGGCGTGGCAGAAATGCTCATAGCGATCTTGCGATGGCGTAGCAAAGCAGCGCGAGAGATGCTCTTGTTGATCAGATAGAATATTCACAACAAACGATCCACTTTCACGGAAATATGGAAGTGTGCTGCTGTTGAGATCAATGCATACCAGCACCAATGGTGGATCGAGCGAGACCGAGCAGAACGAGTTGACTGTCAGGCCTACCAGATTTTCACGAACACATGTGGTCACTACGGTAACGCCTGTTGCAAACCGGCCCATCACCTGGCGGAAAAAGTTCTTTTCTATAGCCATTTTTTCATACCTCCTTCATATGGGCTGCGCATGTGAGGATTCCCTTGTGGGTATTCGCTCGATGCGATAGGATGAGCAGGAGCGTAGACGCTCCCAAGTGCAGTTTGTCCTCCTGCTCTGAATATATGAGAGATTGCCCCTCGGATTCCTAACTTTCGGAGTCCACGGCGATAGCGGGCGAGGCGGCTCACAATGAAATAGCGCACGCGGCATCTAAGACTTTGCTGGTATCCTCTCCAGCGTCCTGCCAGGGCCGCACAGTGCTCACAGCTGGAGTACCGGGCAAGCGCTTCAAACTGCGTGATATGCAGGGCATGATAGAATCGGGGGGCCAGGTGCTTATGCAGCAGATTGTAGCGTGACCAGTAGCCCGCATCAAACTCCTGGATCAACGTATGCAGCGTGGCGAAGCTGCGCCGAATGAGCGCGGCGATTCTGGCATCGCCCGTGAGGGCGACATAATCATACAAGCCGTAGAGCGCGAAAAGATATCCATTGAGAATATGCGCTGCCGGATAGACAGACACTTCTTCGAAGAAAACGCCACCCTCACCAATGGGTGCGCTCACACCGCCATCCCGAATATCCAGCTCGAAGGTGCGGACGGCACGACGGGCAGCGTGCAGAAAGATCTCTTCGCCCGTCAGCCGATAGGCGCGCACCAGTACCGAGATGCCCTCGCCCTGTGTCATGGCGGACAGCCACGGTTCCGGAGCATAGTAGTCAGGGTTGGCGAAAGGAATCGGCCAGCCCCCCATGTCATCGGCGAGGGGCGTCTCATGCTCCACAAGCCATTGCGCCTGGATCATAAAGGCCTGCCTGTGCCGCTCATCACCTGTTGTCAGGTAGGCATTCCACTGGGCAAGCGCATACTGAGCGACATTGGTCGGGTGATACGCAGCGGGGAACTGCCCGTATGCCTCAGCATAGAATACTCCCGCCTCATCTAAGGTGCCATAGGGCAAAGCCAGCAGAGGCCACATGTCGATAGGGTAAGGCGAAAGCTTGGAGCCATCTTGCGGCCCCGGTGCGAGGCGGAAGTGGGGCAGCGATGGCTCTTCCCGCCAGGCCTGCCATTCTGAAACAAGAAATCCGATGACAGGAAAGGTACGCCAGAGAGATTGCCGTCCGCTCATATCTGTCCCTCTTTACTCATCAGTTCCACTGCATTATGCAAAACAGCCGGAGTATTAGAAAATACCGTCGTCAATTTTCACTCTCCATTCCACCATGCAAAAACTCTTCTAAGTTAGACCAGTAGGTCACGCGCATCAAGGCTCGCCTGAACATTACAGGACTGTGATGTGCCGCAATATAGTCTCTAGCCTGGACTCCCATTTGGCGGCACGACTCTACGTTCTTCAGCAGACGAGCAAGAGCCATGCTGGTTTGCACAGCATCACCAGGGGGTACGGCCATGCCACGACCTTCAGCGAGCAGATGCACATTTGATAGGGGTTCCGTTGAGGCGACGACTGCACATCCAGAAGCCATCGCCTCCAGGACGGCCATCGAGAAACATGCTCCTCGCGTGCTGGTATACAGGAAGATGTCACTGAAACCAAGCAACGAGATGACATCTGCGGTTGAGGCCTCGCCCCAAAGCACACAGGTCTGACTCAACCCGCGTCTGCCGATCTCCTTTTCTATCTGTTTGCGCAGAGGTCCATCACCGACAATGATGACGCGAACTCGCTCGCGCAGTGCGGTGGCTAGCGCATCGAGAGCCCGGCTTATAGATTCCAGTGCGATATCTACCCCTTTCTCGGGCGCAAGTCGGCAGACCATAGCAATGACGATGGTATCAGCCGCAATGCCGTTTTCCTCTCGTATACTCGCTCTCGATGCCGCGTCGAGGACAGGATGGCGATCCATATCGATCATACTCGCAAAGCGAGTAATACGGCTGGTTTGTACTCCGAGGCTTTGACAAATCTCCTCTATACTATCGCCTGGGACCCCAGGAATCAGAAAATGATCGACGAAGCGAACGGAAATGCGCGCGAGCAGGGAGAGAGAAGGCCAATACCCCATGTACAGCATGCGCTCGAGAAGGCGACGGGGCCACGGTTGCGTAGCCAGGGCCTGTATACACTCAGCACGATAGATCCGGCTCTTGAGCCGAGTCAGGTTACCATGGTCAATACACACCACACGTACACCCGCTAGTTTCCCGGCTAACGCTGCGAAGGCACCCGTGAAAACCCCGTCCTGTGGCAAAAGCACCTGATAGTTAGCTCCATGGCGCATCAGTGAGATCAGCTTCCGAAATCCAGCCAGGAAATAAAGGCAGACAAAAGGAAATTGCCAGGGAGACGTGAGCGCCGTTCCAAACCGAGCAATGGTGAATCGCTCTGGATTGGGTCCGACATGCTGGGTTATGTACTCGAGTTGCCAGGTATCCTTCGTTACCCGAGCTATATTCGCTAGAACGGTGCGTATCCCGCCAAGCACAGGAAATCTGGTAATAGGTACGCACATGCGGAATGGGCGTGCATTGTGAGATGGGGAGAAAAGTGCCGTTCGAACTCGCCCCAATATAGCGCGGCTAGAGGCAGAGCAGCGGCTCCTGATCAGGTAACGCAAGCGCATTCCAAACCGGCGCTGATAGCTCTTCCAACGTGAAGCCAGCGTTGAGCAATGATTACAGCCAGAGTACTCGGAGAGTACTTCAAGGAGCGCAGCCTGTAAAGCAAGATGAGGAGGAGATGCAAGCTGCCGGTGAAGCAGGTCAGAACGTGTCCAGTAGCCCGCGTCAAATTCATCAAGGAGGTGGTGCATGGTTGCCAGGCTTCGAGAAATGAGCTTTTCGATCTGGGCATCACCGGTAAGTTCCACGTAGTCATAGAGCCCCAAGAGCGCAAAAATGAAGCCACTGAGCGTGTGCGCCGCTGGGTAGGCTGCCACCTCCTCAAAGAAGACGCCCTCCTCTCCAATGGGTACGCTCACACCGCCATCCAGGATATCCAGCTCGAAGGTACGGACAGCACGCCGCGCCACTTCAAAAAAGGCCTGCTCGGCAGTAAGTCGATACGCCCGCAGGAGAACTGAGATGCCATTGCCTTGCGTAAGCGCAGACAGCCACGGTCCTGTACTGTGGGCAGCAGGGCAAGGCAAGGAAATTGGCCACCCGCCAGCATCTTTACCGACGCGTGACTCATGCTCAATAAGCCAGTGTGCTTGCGCCAGGAACGCCTCAAGGTGACGCTCATCGTTGGTCGCAAGATACTGGTTCCAATGAGCGAGCGCACATTGCACAATAATGGTTGGCTGATATCCTGCCGGATGCGCACTAGAGGGCACTCCAGTTGCGTCCAGAGCGATCTGTGATATGGCGAGGAAGGGAGACATCTCAATAGGATACGGAAGCAATCCAGAAGCATGCTTTCCATCTGCTAATTGCCTATTGCTTTTTGCAGCGTTCGTTTGTGTAAACATACGATGTTTCTCCCAATCCAATTACGTAGCGCTTTTTTCTGTTATGTGGCGCTTTAGCCCTCGTGAAAGTAAAGGAGATGTAACAGCTCCAAGAATCAGCCACCCCATTGCTGCCGGAGGAGGCAGCGTCCATCCGTTGATGCTCACGCTGTTGATGCTCAATTCGACAGCGACGGCTATGCCAATGCCAATTAAAGAGCGAGTTCGTGCATCAGCTCGTGCCCAGTTGCGAAATGCTTGCCAGAAGGCAAATGAGAGGAGAGCTATAAACACGAGAAGAACAGGGAGGCCTGCCATAGCGCCTAATTCCAGGTACGAATCGTGAGGATGTCCTAGTCCTAAAGACCCGAATCGCCCTAGTAGGTCGTATGGCGCAGAAAACTCATTATAGAGTGTGTGGCTCAGGCCGACCCCAGTCAGTGGATAAGCACCGATCAATCGTATCGCTGTCTGCCAACCAGCAACACGCACCGAAGCTTCAGTCGGGTCCGCCGCACGTTGGAACAAGACGCCGATCTGCAGTGGGAAAAAAACGACCAGTTCTATTGCCGCGATCAAGATGATCGAGGGAAGGAGGACACGATAGCGAGCACGTCCTACGAAGAGCAGGAAGGCGATCATGCCTGCACAGGCACCTATCCAGGCTCCAATGCTATAGGTAAAAAGCAGAGCGGGCACGATCAGGGACAATTCGGCAAGGTAGAGTACTTTTTCAAGGAAGGATGAGCTTTCAATGAAGAGTCCGAGGGGAAGAAAGAGGGTCATCGCGAGAAAGGTACCATCCCAATTGGGGTCGAGGAAGAACGACCCGACACGATGGACGTCGGAGCCAAAGAGTTGATAGTTCGATACATTTGCGAGAAAGGCAGCCTGGGATGCCGTTACGGATAGAGACATCCCGGTAGTCGCCTGGATAATAGTATGCACAGCGACCAGGGTACCCAGGGCGGCAAGCATTTTGAATAAGCGCCGAACACACGTACTATCGCGAGCAATAACGGTTCCCAACCAGAAGATATTCAAGGCGCCGAAAATGATATTGGGATAATAGAAGGCCGCTTCATAGAGGCTGGTGGCGCCCCGGAGTGCCGGGAAAATAGTAAGCACGAGAAATAGGCTCCACAACCACAAGGCACGCGGCTCCGCCCAGGGATATCGAAGAGAGCGAGACAAAAAGTAGGCCAGCAATAATGCAAGAGTTATTACCTGTGAAACAACATGCAGCCCCAGGTAAAAATCAACAGCTAGTTGAACCGCGATAACAATCGTCGCCGCCAATTCATCCTGGCGAAGGATGACAATGATCGCCAGCACAGGGGCGACAATGACACCTCCCACTGCATACAGACCGAGATTTCCATACCTTCCCCCCAGCAGTAGCGCGATCGCTACCCCTCCCAGGAGCAGCGCGATCATCATCGCTACTATTGAGAAGTGTGAAAGTGTGAGTAGCGTTCTCCACCTGTCTCTTGTGATTGCCCTGCTCCTCACATCACTGCTCATCATCGTACTCCTCCCCCGCAGAACGCACCATTGCCCGGTGGAAGGCAGTACAGCTCGTCACCGATGATCGCCGCCGGGTATACCTCGATCATCTGATAAACACGCTCTTGACCCAGCAGGCGCTCCGCTCGTTGCAGGCTCTGGGCCACAAGCGGTGGTCGTTTCTCTACGCCATGGGCATCGGAGGCTATACAATGGATCAGGCCTTTCTTGAGGAAGTTTTCAGCGGTACGGCGGGCGATGCTCCCTTGCATACCAATGAGGCTGCTCGCCATCAGTTGGGTCAACACTCCTTGCCGAAGCAAAGCAGTAAGCCGATGAGGGTCCCGTTGAATCGGGCGGCAGCGTTCGGGGTGAGCAATAATTGGAATAATATCATGTGTCCTCAGTTCAAAAACCACCTGCTCCGTTTGAGGGAGCCAGAAGCTGTCCCACAGCTCCAGCAGGAGGTAACGGCTGTTATTGAGCGTGGCAAGCCGCCCGGTCTGGATATCCTCCACCAATCCAGGCTTGATGAGCGCTTCGTGGCCTGCAAAGAGGTGCAGCGGAATGCTATGGCGATCAAGCTCTAGGTGTAGGTCATGAACACGCTCTCGAATCTCCGCAGCTGAGCGCTGCGGAAACTCATCATTGTAATGCGGCGTGGCGATGGCGGAATGAATGCCCTCCTGTACGAGTACTCGTGCCAGTGTCAAGGCCCCTTGCATCGTCTCAGGCCCGTCGTCAACGCCGGGCAAAATATGCAGATGAGTATCAATCATGATCTTTTTCCTCGTGCCAAACGGTTGGCTTTAGGTGACTGACCTGGTCAACAACCAGGTTGAGTGTCGCCTTGATCTGGCGCTGTTCTCCCTTCCTGCACCTGCGGCCAAGCAGGCCTGGTTTGTCTACACCTCTGGCTGTTTGAAGACCTTTAAAGGTACAGTGGGCGAGTTCGCATCTTCATCTTCTGTGCTATGATTCCTCTCACTGTTCTGCGTTTCTGGCTGTTTGAAGCTATTTGCAAGGGCAGCCAGAGAGTTCATGTTTTCTGTGCTATGATTTCCCTTACTGTTCTGCTCATCTTTGCGATAGTAATAGGGATAGGCCGCGTCCTGGGGCCTGCGACGCTGTTTATTCACCACGCTGCCAATAACATTGGCGTTGGCTTGCGCGAGCAGCGCTTTCGCTTGTTTCAGATGCTGTTTATTGGCGCGAATGATATCGGCAACGAAGAGCACGCCATCGACTTTTGATACCAGAATGCTCGTATCTGAGAGACCGAGCAAGGGAGGAGTATCAAAGATAACGATCTCGAATCCAGCATCAGCGATCACGGCAAGAAAACGCTGCATCGCTTTCGAGTCAAGCAACTCTGAGGGATTTGGTGGTAGCGGTCCCGAAGGTATAACCCATAAATTGGGAATGCTTATTGAATGAATGAAAGAATCAAGTGTCTTGGTTGTGGTCGGCATACTGAATGCCAGAACAGCATTGCTCAAGCCCGATTTGCTTAAAGAGATGCCAAACAGCTTATGCAGCTTTGGGTTGCGCAGATCCGCATCGATAAGCAGCGTAGTTTTCCCGACCTTCGCCATAAAAATCGCCAGGTTGGCTGCAATAGTGGTTTTTCCATCAAGGGGGAGAGCACTGGTGACTATCAGGGAATGCAGTGGTTTGTCTATGCCTGAAAATCCAATACCGGTACGCAGGATGCGATAGGATTCGCTGTTGATCGTGCGTCCCGTGTCAAGGCTAACAAGGTTTTCTTTCGAGCGTGCATACAAGATGGTAGCCAGGACCGGCCAGTCCAGCAATTCGATGAGAGCCTCTGGGGTACGCACACGCGTGTCTAATTGCTCAATTAGCACTGCTAACAACAGCCCCAGCGACAAGCCTATCATCAGGCCAGCGCCCGTATTAAGAAGGGTATTTGGGCTTACAGGCCTTAGTCCGGGCTGTGCAGTCTGGACTATACGCAGAAAATCGACATTCTGTGCCTCTGTCGACACGAGCTGAGCTAGCGTTGATTGCCACTGGCTATATTGTTGCTGCAGGCCACTTAGTTGGGCTTGCAATACATCTACCTGGGCCTGGTTCCCTCCATTTGCCTGCAATGTGGCAAGTTTGGCCGTGGTGGCATCAATCTGCTGGCGAGTGGTATCCAGTTCTTGCTGGATCTGTTGCTGAGATCGACTATTAACTTGCTGAGCCGCCTGGAGTTGCTGTCTGATCAAGGTCGCGGCAACATCGTTCGCAAGTTTCGCTGCTCGAGTCGGACTTGGATCTAACACGTCGATCTCGAAAAGTTGCGTATTGGTCCTGGCCGTCGATGAAACCTCTTTCGAGAGTTGCTCGACCGTCAAACCTCGATAGTGGGAGGCCACCTCACGAAGTACCGGATCGCTCGTCACCAACTGCGTCTCCGTTTGAACGAGTTGGTCACTGGCAAGCAAGCTGTTATAGTCTGATGCAGTATTGCCTGAACTCAGAGCTACCTGGACGAGCACCGTCGATTGATAGAGCGGTGTCAAGCGTTTGCTGCCGATATAGGTTCCCAATCCCACAACTATGAAGCAGATGACGATGAGCTTCCATCGCTTTATTAATATGATCCAGAATCGTTCTAGCGACATGATCTTATCTCCAGGTTATCCTGCACACATGCGCAGTTCCTTACGTAAAGTTCAGCTTTACGTGACTCATATTCTCGCCATATATCCCGGCTGATCGCGTTCGAATACAGGCTTTATGAAGTAACTAGCTCAGCGGCCTGCTGAGTACGGCTCAAGATCATCAGGTAGTTACTATATCTGGGCAGGGTGTAGTCGTGATACAAACCCGTCTGTATGGTTGCCAGGATTTCGCGAATGCCATCAATGACACGATACTGGCATTGGAAATTGAGATCACGCTGGATCCGCCCGAAGTTAACACGATAGCTGCGCTTATCAACCTCCTCTGGTACGAAGCATAACTTGACGCCGGGAACTTCTCGCACGAGCAGCTGGCCAAGTTCTTTGAGAGGATAGTTCTCCGTCTCAGAGCCACAGTTATATATCTCAGGCAATGTAGTGGACGCCGTTGACTCCAGCGCTTGTACGATGATGCGTGCGGCATCACGTACATGGAGAAATGGTCGCCACTGCTCTCCCCCGTACACTTTCACTTCGTGCTCCAACGCCGCCTTGACCGTCATAATGTTAACAGCGAGATCGAAGCGCATGCGCGGTGACAGGCCATATAAGGTTGCAAAGCGCAGAATGCAAGGAGAAAACATTGCATCACGCACAGAAAGCAAATAATGCTCGGCGTGAATTTTAGTTTGCGCGTAAGTCGATTGAGGATGCAATGGTGCCATCTCGTCCATATCCTCGTGGGCCTGCAAGCCGTAGTTGCTGCACGTCGAAGCAAAAACGAATCGCCTCACACCGGCCTCGCGACATGCGTTTGCTATGTTGATCGTACCCAGGTAGTTTATATCCCACGCGAGGTGAGGAGCAGCATTACAGGCCGGATCACCCACTATGCTTGCCAGATGGACCACGGCGTCTACACCTTGCAGGACTGGTGCCAGTTCATCCGAGTTACGCACATCGCCCCGAATGTACAACACGTCGCGATCGTTAGAGTTCGGGGGAAAGTCGGAAGAGGTGAGGCGGTTATCGAAAACAATTGTTCGATACCCCCGGACACTCAGTTCCTCCACCAGCACCGATCCCAGGTAACCGTTGCCGCCGGTCACTAGCACTAAGCGCTTCGACATCATTGACTCCTTTTATCCACAACATACCTAAAACGACGTGTATGCTTTATTTTCTATGCGCCGCAATAATCTGCTCAACAGCCGCGATGACATCCTCGACATCCTCATCATTCATACCAGGGTAAATGGGCAGAGAGATAGCCCGTTGATAGGTATGCAGCGCAGCCGGGAAGTCATCAGCAGCGAGTTGATACGTATCACGATAAAAGGGATGCAAGTGAAGTGGGATAAAATGCACGCTAGTACCGATATTCGCTCGCCTGAGAGCCTGAATAAAGGCATCACGTGTGATCGTGAGCCGCTCTAACCGCAGGCGCAATATATAGAGATGCCAGGCGTGTTCTACGTGCGCAGGATTACATGGGGTCTCGACCTCAGGCCATTGCGAAAATGCTCTCGTATAGCGCTGTGCGATAGCACGTCGTCGTTCCAAAAGCCATGCGCTACGCGCCAATTGATGTAAGCCTATGGCGGCGGCAAGATCCGTCATGTTATACTTGTAGCCTGCCTGCAGCACTTCGTAGTACCAGGACCCCTCGGCGCCGTAGCGCTTCCAGGCATCGCGGTTGATGCCATGAAGAGCCATCATCGCGATCCGTTCGGCATATGATGAGTTTGCCGTGGTAAGCATGCCACCCTCGCCAGTTGCTAGCGTCTTGGTTGCGTAAAAGCTAAAGGCTGTCAGGTCACTGATGGAGCCGATCATGCGGCCTCGATATTTGGCTGGGAAGGCATGAGCTGCATCTTCGATCACAGGCAGGCCATGCGCTTTTGCAATAGCGAGGATGGCATCCATTTCGGCAGGCAGCCCGGCTATATGTACCACCATGATCGCCCTTGTGCGCGGTGTGATATGCCTCTCTAGTTGAGTAGGGTCGAGGTTGCAGGTGACAGGGTCAACATCGACAAAGACGGGCCGCGCGCGGAAGTACACGGCGACCTCAGCGGTGGATGTGAACGTGTAGACCGGCACAATCACCTCATCACCCGGTTGCAGGCCAATCGCATCGAGCGCAAGGTGCATTGCAGCAGTGGCGGAGTTGACCGCCATAGCATAAGGGGCCCCAACGCGCTCAGCAAACTCACGCTCAAAGCGCTTTGTTTTAGGCCCTGTGGTTAACCAGCCACTGCGCAAGGTATCCACTACTTCATCGATCTCCGCCTGCGTAATATGCGGCAGTGCAAATGGGAGAAACGTCGTGCGTGGGGACCTTTTCTCTTTGATGAGACCCCTATATTCCATGGCCTAGCACCACCTCCGATACTGTCTTTAAGATGATCAATATATCAAGCAAAAATGACCGATGCTTGATATAGAACAGGTCGTACTGGAGCTTGACCAGTTCGCCTTGCTCTCCGTTACCGTAGCCATACTTCACCTGTGCCCAGCCTGTAAGCCCTGGCCTAACACTCAGGCGATACGAGTAAAAAATGTTTTCCTTTGCTAACTCAGCGATATACGCAGGTCGTTCTGGCCGTGGACCAATCAGGCTCATGTCGCCGCGCAGAATATTGAGCGCCTGCGGCAGCTCATCAAGATGAGTGGCTCTCAGGAATCGCCCGATCCTTGTTACACGTGGATCATGCTCGGTTGTCCATTGCCCACCAGGCGCCTGCTCTGCGTTAGCAGACATGGAGCGGAACTTCAGCATACGAAAGGTACTTCCGTGATAACCAGCACGTTCCTGGCTGTAAAAGATTGGTCCCGGTGAATCCAGCGAGATCAGGAGAGCCAGGATAGGGAATACCAGGCAAAGCGCCACTAATCCGCAGAGTCCAAAGGCTAAATCTAGCATCCTATTCCAGCAGAGGTAGAGCGAGGAAATAAATCTCTCTGATTGTATAGCCGTAGACCATTGATCACCAATATGATCAAGCGGAATCTTACCGCTGGTACTCTCATAAACGAGGGCGATGGGAACCACCGAGATGCCAAACCGAGATGCCTCGAAGGCCTCCTGGTATAATTCAGGATTGGCTTTGTAATCGAGTGCCATGATAATCATGTCGATCATGCCGCAGCTCACCATAGAGCGGAGAGTACTTCCACTACCCAGGATAGCCAATCCATCCGCCTCTCTTCGGCTTTTGCAGCTCTCGCTGATGTATCCCAGAATATTTACCCCAGGACGCCTTACACTCTTTAACTCATTCACAAGAGTTTCTCCAGCAGCGTTGACTCCAACAATGACTGCTCTACGACGAAAGGGGGGCATGCTGGTCACTTCGGCAAGAGCCATCCGCCAGGCACTAAAGGTCGGCACTGCCAGTGCAAAAAAGAAGAGTATCAGCCAGACAGACGAAAGGGCTTTGCTACCAACAAAGATGTAGAGAAGTCCCACCCAAAAGATAATCATCATCACAAGTGCGCATATGGCCGATAAGGGGCTTTTCAAAGGGCTCGAAGCATCACTTGGATTTTGTGCATGAGTGAGATTGGCAGCAGTATACCATGCTATCAAGGCAAGACCTACCCATACGAATTTTGTATCCCTTATACCAAATGTACCGCTTGGTACATAAGACCCTAAATGCACAAGTGGAGCTAAAATAAGTACCAGGGCAATCAGTATAATGAGTAATGCTCCATCGCCAACCATTAAAATAAGATGCAGTGCCGATAGTAAGGACCTGCGCTGGCGTTGTGCTTTGGGTAAGCCGTTGACTTGTGATATCGGCTCTACATCACTCAAATTCTGGAGTGAATCAGCATTGCTGTGGTAACTGTTGGGTCCAGCAGATACCGATAGTCCGAGCGAGTGATCTCCGCCCACAGCTATCCTCTCATGTTCTGCTATATCCGGGCTAAGCGAACTTACCAGAGGTAAACCATTTTTGAAATAAGGCTGTATGTTTTGATCCCCCCCCATTTTATTTCTCCTTGCCTTATTTGCTCCTAAATTTCTTGATCCAGTGCTACTACGCTCAAACACACTAATGAAACTGGTACGCTACTTTTCTGTAGAGTACGTTTGGCCCTTCTCGAAGCCACTACTTACCGCAGTGACTTCCTGTGGCAGAGCGGTTTCCACCACTTCTCCGATTAACTTGTTAATCTGTGCTTCGAGTGCTAGTGTCAGCTTCCCGCGATCAACTCTGGCTTCTACAAACGCACGTCCGCGCTTTCCCATCAACTCTGCTTCCTCTGGGTGATCATACAGGTACAAAATTGCAGATGCGAGTGCAGTAGCATTCTCCGGTTCTACGTAGATTGCTGCCCTCGCTTCTTGCTCTGCAAGTCGGCGAGCTTCACCACCCACCGCCAACAAAATGGGGCGAGCACAAGCCATCGCTTCATACATCTTTGAAGGTAGCGCACCCTCAAATACTGGCAATTTACGTAGGGGAACCAGGCATACATCAGCACTCGCTAACAGCAGTGGCATCCGATCATGTGGTTGGGGATCGAGAAATGTGATATTCCCCAGCTTACGCCTCTGAGCATCTGCTACCAAATCCTCCTTCGCTGCCCCATCACCGACGAGAAAGAAATGTATATCAGCACGGTTCGATATTTGCTCCGCTGCATCCAGGACAAAGGCCAGCCCCTGTGCAAGTCCATGCGTACCGGCATAGAGCACGGTAAACCGGTCACCCCAGCCAAGGTCAGCACGGGCTTGCGCCTGGGGCAATGAGCGAAACCTGATAGTATCAACCCCGTTGGTTAACCGGAAAACTTTTTCTGGGGATAATCCTCGTTGGACGAGCGTATCGCGAATCCCTTCCGTCAACGCCCAGATTGCCCCAGCCCGCTGATAGGTTGACCATTCAAGCCATTGGGCGAGCCGAATCAACATGCGATTACGCAACATGCCTAACTGGACGGCAGACTCTGGCCAGAGATCGGAAACTGTAAAAATAAAGGGGCAATGTTTGAGCCATGCCAGCATGTGCCCCGCAATGGCATCGAAGAGCGGAGGCGACTCGACGATGATTACATCTGGACGACCGACAGCCTTTCCTCCGAGAAAGGGAGCAAGACACCCGAAGGAAAGTTGAGCAAGGATACGGCGTAAAAAACCTTTGTTCGGGCTAACATAGCTCCATACACGCACAATGCGAATCCCATCATGTACCTCTTGCTGAATCACATGCCCACGGTATTCAAGTGGGACAATACCGGATGGGTAATTTGGAACAGTCGCGAGCACAGTCACCTCATATCCCCGCTTCACAAGGTACATCGCAGTCTCACTTATGCGCACCTGTGCAGCTCCCTTCTCTGGTGGGTAGTAGGGGGTGACAAAGAGAATGTGCGTCACGGCTTTACTCCTTGCTCCAAAATCGTTAAACTACAAAGCTTGTGCGATCCGTACCGCTGCATTGCCGTCTCCAAATGGATTCTGCTGCGGAGGCTTCGGCATCGACCGACCGGCAGCCTCAATAATGGCCTGGCAAGAACTACCAACCAGTACATTCCACCCGGCCTCAACCGTCTCAGGCCACTCCGTCTCTTCCCGCAGTGTCACACAGGGTACTCCCAGGAGAAATGCCTCTTTTTGCACACCGCCGGAGTCGGTGAAAATGCGATAGGCTCCCCTTTCCAGCGCCAGCATATCGATATAACTAACTGGTTCGATCAATTGGATATGTTTTCTCCAGGTAATGTCATAGCGTTCCAGGCAGGCACGCGTGCGCGGATGGACAGGAAAAATTATGGGCATTTCCAGTTTGTTCAGTGCACACGCAATATCCCGTATGACTTCTGGATCATCGGTATTGGCGGCACGATGCACAGTCACTAGCACATAGGCTTGTGGGATAACTTCCAACGCTGGCAAGAGTGCCTGTGCATGGGCATGAATCTTCGGCAGGACTTGCAACAGGATGTCATACATGACATCCCCCACCACCTCGACACCCTGGGTGATGCCCTCGTTGTTCGCATGTTTGCGAGCCGTTTCGGTTGGACAAAACAGGCGGTCTGAGAGATGGTCAGCCACAACGCGGTTGACCTCTTCCGGCATTGTTCGATTAAAGCTTCGCAGCCCTGCCTCGACATGCGCAATGGGAATATGGAGCTTCGCTGCTGCCAGTGCGCCAGCAAGTGTGGAGTTTGTATCACCATACACGATCACCCAATCCGGGCGCTCTTTCATAAGAATTTGCTCAATAGCCTCGAGCATACGACCGGTCTGTGCTCCATGTGATGCAGAACCAACTTCGAGGTTGTAATCTGGCGCAGGGACCGTCAATTCATCAAAGAACAGAGCTGACATGCGATAGTCGTAATGTTGCCCCGTATGGATGATAATCTCCTCATGCCTCTGCCGTAATGCGCAACTGACCGGCGCGAGCTTGATAAACTGGGGGCGCGCCCCTACGACTGATGCCATCCGCATTATCTGTCCCCTCCTCCGTGCAAGGCTGAGGAGACGACGTGGTGTTCTGCGCTCCTGGTCTCCACTATGTTGCGATTGCCGTCGCCGATAGCAATATAGTGCATGCCCAGCGCTTCTATTTTTTCACGGCTGAGCGCGCTGCGGCCATCGAGCACAGCCTGACAAGATGCAAAGTGGCTGAAATCGAACTCCCGGTATGCCTGGTGGCTCGCCTGGAGAATAACAGCAGATATCTCGTCTTCGACCTCTGGAGTGAGAGGAGTATATCCTAACGCACATAATTCGTCCTGACTATATAGGGGATCATCGATGTATACTGCCGCACCGCGTCCTAAGAGCGCATTCTGGAGCAACTTCGCGCTCGTGAAAGCAGTTTCACGCACGTCCCCCCGGTAGGTCACCCCCAGAATGAGGACAGACCGGTGAGACAACGATCCAATCATGACCTCGATTCGACTCACCGCATACTCAGCCATTGCATCATTGATGTGACGAGCCGTGCGCGGTAGTCTCAGAGTCTGAAAGTCGCTTTCCTCCAAACCCGCGAAAAGAAAGTAGGGGTAGACCGGGATACAATGCCCACCAACACCGATACCAGGAGCATGAATGTGCGAGTAGGGTTGGGTATTTGCCGCGGCGATTGCGGCTGCGACATCAAGCCCATAGGCATCGGCATAGCGGGCATATTCATTGGCAAGCGCGATATTGACATCGCGATAGGTCGTTTCGATGAGCTTGACGAATTCGGCATTATCAGTTGACTTCATGATAACGATATCAGCATCAAGTACGGATCGATAAAATGCCACAGCGGCAGCCGTACTCTGCTCATCAATACCCCCTACTACTTTGGGGTAAATGCGCAGGTCGCGGAAGATAGATCCAGATGAGACGCGCTCGGGACTATACGCCAGGTAGAAATCTCGACCTGCCCACAAACTCGATGTGCGCTCAAGAATCCGGCGCAATCGCTGCGAGGTCGTACCCACAGGTAATGTTGTTTCGTAGACGACTAGCGTGCCAGGTTGCAGACCAGCAGCAATCGCTTCGGTTGCAGCGTCAATAGCCACGTAGTTCACGTTATGCTGAGCCTCGACCATTACAGGTACGATAACGACGACGACACCAGCCTGGCACACTGCTTCAGTCGTACTGGATGCCGCGGAAAGTAAGCCGCTGGATACCGCGTGAGCAACCTCAGCCGCAAGTTCCGGCTCCTCCTGAACATGTGATCGTCCGGCGTTTATCGTTTCAACCACCTGGGGATTAATGTCACAACCGATCACACGTCGTCCATGCCGCGCATACTGCACAGCGAGCGGAAGACCGATCTTGCCCATGCCAACTACGGCAACAGTCGAAGGTGAACGATCAAGGTCAGGTGAACTATCTTGCGTCTTATACTTCAACTTCCGCCCCCACTTCCAAAGCCACTTCTGCTTCTTGCTTTCTGACTTCCTCTTTATATGTTGCTCCAGTGAGTTGGAGCACAACTTTTAAAACCGCTACACCATCCTCGCCAGTGACAATCGGAGCTATATCATGAAGTAGGGCGGCAACCACATTCTCGTACTCCAGGCGCAAGGGCTCGGCTTTTTGCACCTTGAGGCGTGTCATTGTTCCTTCGCTCACTCCTGTAAGCGAGCGTAATGCATCCCAGGTCGTTGTCGTGTAATCGTTTTCATAGAAGTACACATCCTGAGTCAGATAGTTGATGAGATACATCCCTTTTTCACCCGTAATGCTAAGTTCACGTACCTTCGTTGGCGTTAACCAGTTCACATCGAGCACGCCAATCGCATGATTGGAAAAGCGCAGGACACCGAGGAGTAAATCCTCATGCGTACTGTGTATGCGGCGTTGCGTTTCCGCATAGACATGTTTCACTTCTGCATCTGCTAAATACCGCATGATATCGATATCATGTGTGGCAAGATCGAGCGTGACACCAACATCGCGGATACGAGGAGGAAACGGGCCGAGACGTCGAGCATGCAAGTGAAATATTTGACCGAGTTCGCCAGCAACAAGGCGTTTCTTCACCTCGATGACTGCCGGGTTAAACCGTTCAACATGCCCAACAGCAAGTTTGACTCTACGGATATGAGCAAGTTGAATAAGTGCGAGTGCCTCCTCGACGGTGCTGGCGATCGGCTTTTCAACGAGCACATTGATGCCACGATCAAGCAGATACGATGCGATTTCAAAGTGCAGGTAGGTGGGTACAACCACCGCGACAAGATCGGGGTGTGTCTCCTCAACCAACTGCCGGTAATCGGAGTAGCCTGCAACGTGAAAGCGGCTCATAGCGTGTTTTAAGTTGGGCTCATTCGTTTCCGCAACCCCCACGAGTTGGATCTGCTCCTCGTCAAAATCCCTGAGCACCCGTAGATGGTTCATCCCCATAGAGCCTGCACCGATCACTGCAACTCTCACTCGCATAGGGCATTTACCTCCCTTGCAATTGTTAAGAGGTCTTCCTCGCTGAGCGCTGGATGCACCGGGAGCGACAATACCTGCTGTGCAGCACTCTCTGTTGCAGGCAGAAGCGCAGAAGGATTTCCACCTCTTACACACACCCTTGTACCTGGTCTTAAGACGAGAAACAGCGAGGACTTGAGTCGATAGAAAGGTTGCTGATGAATTGGAAGAGGATAATGAATTGTCGTATCAATTCCCTTCGCATGTAACTGCTTCATCCATTCGTTCCGATTTGAAAGGACCCTGATGGTATACTGGTGATAGACATGACGGCATCCGGGACGTACTATCGGAGTCTGCACTACTCCCTTTAAGTGGCCCGTCAAGAATGTCGCGTTGGCAATGCGCTGCTGTGTAAAGTACTCCAGTTTCCCAATTTGGGCGATGCCGATAGCCGCTTGCATCTCCGTTATGCGCAAGTTATACCCCAGAGCCACATGGTAGTAGCGAGCTTCTTGCCCATGGTTGCGCAAAAGTCTCACCCGTTCGGCGATAGCGGGATCATTGGTCGTGACCATCCCGCCTTCGCCAGTCGTCATGTTCTTGGTCGCATAGAACGAGAAACATCCCGTCCCAAAACTCCCCACAGGTCTCCCGTTTACCGTCGCCGCATGGGCCTGTGACGCATCCTCGATGAGCACCAGAGAGTAAGCCGTCGCGAGTTGCTCCAGGCGATCCATGTTGCAGGGGTGACCATAGAGATGCACTGGAATAATTGCTTTCGTACGATGTGTGATAGCTCTTTCCACCTCGGTGGGATCAAGTGTATAGGTATCTGGCTCAATATCGACAAAAACAGGAATGGCGCCAACGAGCAGAATAGTATTGGCAGTCGCAGCAAAACTAAAAGCTGTAGTGATCACCTCGTCACCGCGGCCAATATTATGGGCCAGTAAGGCAAGATGGAGCGCAGCAGTCCCCGAAGAGACAGCGACAGCCGCGTGTACATGGCATAACTCGGCAAAGCGCTGCTCAAACGTCTCGACACGCTCTCCTTGTGCAAGTTGACCTGATGCCAGAACGCGAAGAACTGCTGCCTCCTCCTCGGCCCCCAGAAGAGGATTTGCAATAGGAATCATGAAAGCCTCACTCCATTGACAAAGGCGTCCTCATGCCTTTATATAAATAGACAAAATACCAGATACGTGCTCGACAAGCAGTTGCGCTCGTCGAGAGATAGGATATCTCCCAAGCTCTCAGGTTAGAGATTCGTTCAGTATCCAGGAGACATTTTTTGCGCTCATTAGCTATACAGACTCATCCACTAGCGAAAGAAATGAAACCAACAATGATCTCTTTTGCTCTGCCTTACCGGTTCACTCTCTGTGTCGGAAATTATTTACTGCTCGCCTGAACAGCACTTTCTGCATCCCGATGTAACTGCCATTCACTCGTGCAATCAGTGCGTACCGGCCCTTCCTCAATCAGACTCATCAGGCGGTCATACCATGCATCCTGCTCTAGATCGTCTGTGGCCGCTTGCGCCAGCTCCCTACTCTTGAAATATGTAATCGTGATGAACTCCTGGGGAGACTCAGCCTTTCTAAGAAGTTCCCACGAGATGTAGGCCTTAGCCTCGGGGCCCCAATTGCGCTCCCAGTCCTCATGTAGAGCAATGATGGCATCCTCCTCGCCAGCTTTGGCCCGATAAGTGGAAACGATCACAAACATGCTTGCTTTCCTCTCTTCTCGATCAGAAATGCTAGTCAATGCTTTACTTTGCAAATACTGAGGGCGCTTGAGTGCACAGAACCCTTCATCCCCAGTGCAAGTATACCCTCAGAGAGCCATCGGATACATCGGAGAACCTTCTCATTTTTGTAGGAGTGAGAGAAGAGCAGAGGGAGCATCCGGGATAGGAAGAACTACCTATGCTCTCAGCAGTGCTTTCAGGTAGGGTAAGGGAAACGAGAGCAGGTCCTGGCGTAGAGCGTTGAGCAGGATATCGTTGAGCAGAGGAGCCCAGGAGAGGAGGAAGATATAGGAAGAACTACCCATGCTACAAGTGGAAGAGCAGAAAGCTAGGCAAGTCCGTGACGTATAGCGAAAGCTGCCGCAGCTGCCCGGTTCTCGCTTGACGTCTTCTCGAAGATGTGGGTGAGATGGTTGGCAATCGTTTTCTCGCTCAGCCCCAACTCATGGGCGATCAGGCGGTTGCTTTTGCCCGCGACAACAAGTTTGAGCACTCTGGCCTCACTCGTGGTGAGGGAGGCTGGAAGCGATTGGCGATCCGAGCGGTATAGTTGGTGTGAAAGAGCGTCGAGCTGACTACGGACACGATTTGCTGAATCGGCCATGTTCAGCTCCTCAAAGATGACCAACGCTTGCCGCAGGAGGTTCCTCGCGCCTGTCGCCCCTGCCTGACCACCACGTGCCAACTCAATGCCAGCCTGGGCGAGCAATATGCGGGCCAACTCCGGGCGAAGGCCCTCGCGCTGCGCGGTTGACTGTGCTGCTGCCAGGTGAATCGCCGCCATCTCCCTATCCCTGCAGAGAGTGGCGAGCTCTCCCAGGACGCGGTCAACCAGGAACCAGTAGAGCTGGCCGCGGAAGGTCAGGAGTCTTGGATAGAGGTCGGAAATCCGTTGCTGGTCGCCCAGGGCTATTGCCGTGAGTGCAAGGCATATCAAGATCGGTGCAGTTGGCAAACTACCTGTTGGCAGGTCGGCGAGGCTTCCCTCAAGCTTGGTTATGTAAGCATACGCCTCTTCGCGTTTGCCTACGGCCACCTGGGCCAATCCAAGAAGACCTGTATAGATGAGTCCACCAGACCCTCTCGGCGGATGCGCTTTCGCAGCCTGAAATTCCCACTCAGCGAACGCATACTCCTCTTGCTGGTAAGCAAGAAAACCACGTACCTGGTGCAGAAAAGCTAACGGTGCAGGGCTAGAGAGGGAAGCCGCAATCGGTTGCGCCCGTTCGATCGCCAACCTGGCCTTTGCCCATTCGCCCTGTGAACAGAGCAGAAAGGCAGACCAGGAGTAAGCGTTTCGTAATTGGTAGGGATAGCGACAACGCTCAATGAATTCTATCCGACGTAAGCTCATTTCATGGGACCTGCGGACTTCAGCCATCCAATAGTATGCACCCTCCAGGTAGAGACAACACTCTGCCGCCTCAGATGGATCGTCACTTGCCTCGAAGAGTGCAAGAGCTTGCTCCATCGACTGCACAGCCAATGGAATGTCCCTGGCAGGTACGTAGAGACGCCCGGAGGCTGCTCGGCTTGCCGCTGCCTCCAAGGACTTGTCTCCTAGACGGCGTGCCATTTCTAGCGCCTGCTGAGCATAGGCACCCCCCTCCGCTTGCTGACCCAGGAAGAGTGTCAGTAACGTAGAGAGATCTACCAATATTCTCACTACCTTGGCGCTCCTCTCATCCTTCAGCAACTCCAGCGCCTGTTCCAGGGCTTCCCGAGCTGCTTGCAGAGCTTCTTGCCGCCACTGTGCCAACCCCAGGCCATGTGCAACGCGTGCAGCAGCCTCCCATTCGCCATCTTGCGACAACCATGTGCGGGCCTCTTCGTAAGCGCTCGCAGCCTGGCTCTCAGCACCAGCCAGGAGCGCGGCCTGGCCCATGCCCAGCAGCAGATTGCCGCGCCTCCTATCATCTGGATCGAGCAGGTCAAGAGCTGCACGATAGTGAGCCAGAGCTTCTTCGATTGCGTAGGATTGCAGTGCCTGCTCAGCGGCCTGCATGGAGTAGATTGCACCCCGCTCTCGATCGCTGCTGCGTGCGAAGTGGAAGGCAAGCTCGGCGAGCCGGTAGCTGCTCTTTGCATTCCCTCGATCGTACCGGGCCTCCAGCACCCTGCCAATGGCCCCATGCAAACGCTGCCGTCGTGAGGTACTCACTTCAGCATAGAGAACCTCTCGGATTTTATCATGGCTGAACGTGAAGACTCCTTTTTGGTCGGCTCTCAGCAGTCCAGCACGTCTAGCCACGAGGAGGCGCTCCTCCAAGACTTCGATCTCCTGACCCTCCACTTCAGCAAGCAGAGAGACATCAAATGCTCTCCCAATGATCGCTGCGACCCGCAGGAGATCGATAATATCCGATGAGAGCCGCGCGAAGCGCTGTCGCAGCGCCCCGACGATGCTTGGTGGAAG
>WNFI01222490.1_pt2 | contig 46417 bp, 52 predicted proteins | sample 5400471 | NCBI WGS metagenome assembly WNFI01 (sample SAMN13153348, study PRJNA577476) | soil metagenome | isolation source: 100 cm saprolite on Douglas fir-dominated hillslope | place: USA:California | collected 2013-09-17
ACGCGAGCCCTCATTCGGCCCCGGTCAGGGCGAGCCACTCCGAGAACTTCCGGCCGGTGATGCGCTCGTAGGCCTCGATGTATCGCTCGCGGGTGCCGGCGACGACGTCTTCGGGGATCGGGGGTGCGGGGGGCAGCTTGTCCCAGCCGCTGCCGGCCGCCCAGTCGCGGACGTACTGCTTGTCGAAGCTCGGCTGGCCGTGGCCGACCTCGTAGCCGTCCGCGGGCCAGTAGCGGGAGGAGTCGGGCGTGAGCACCTCGTCGCCGATCACGAGCTGGCGGTTCTCATCGAGACCGAACTCGAACTTCGTGTCGGCCAGGATCACGCCGTGCAGCCGAGCGTGCGCGGCGGCGTAGGAATAGAGCTCGATCGAGACGTCGCGAACACGTCCCATCAGCTCGGCGTCGCCGACGAGGGCGGCCGCGCGGTCGAAGTCGATCGCCTCGTCGTGGCCCTCCTCGGCCTTGGTGGAGGGGGTGAAGATCGGCTCGGGCAGCTGCTGGGACTCCTGCAGGCCCGTCGGCAGCTCGATGCCTGAGACCGCGCCGGTCGCCTGGTAGTCCTTCCAGCCGGAGCCCGTGATGTAGCCGCGGACGACGCACTCGACGGGCAGCATCTTCAGGCGCCGCACGACGAGGGCCCGGCCGCGGGCCTCGGCGGGCACGCCGTCGGTTGCGGAGACGAGGTGATTGGCGACGATCCGGGCCGTCTTCTCGAACCAGAAGAAGGACAGGCCGGTGAGGACTCTGCCCTTGTCGGGGATCGGCGTCGGGTGGACCGCGTCGTAGGTCGAGATACGGTCGCTCGCGACCATCAGCAGCAGGCCGCCGTCGCCGTTCCCGCCGCTCAGCGAGTACATCTCGCGGACCTTCCCGCTGGCGATCAAGGGGAGATCGGCGAGGCTGGTCACGTGAGGCGATGCTACCAGCGGCACCGGCAGCGCTCGGGTAGCGATTTTGGGCGTTTCAAGAGTCCTCGAAAGCACCGATCTCATGGTTTTCTCGTAGATACTCCGCAAAGAGCGGAACTGTGAATTCGAGCTGACCGCGGCGTGGCGACCAGATGAGCCCCTTCTGGATGAGGGCCTCCCGGTGAATTGAAACCCCGCGCTGATCCTTCGCGCCATAGGCTCGCGCGACATCCGCCGTGCGACAGCAGTCGATGCCGAGGGAGGCCATTGCCGCCAGGTAGCGCTGCTCGGCCTCAGTGGCGAGGGCAAAGCGGGTGCCGAAGAAGTTCCTGGCCAGCGAGTCTGTGACGATCTCGCGCACCGCCTCGACGTCGCGTGTCGTGATGGGCGAGCTGTCAGCCTCGTTCCAGAGCTCGCGACCGTACTCCTGGATGAAGTACGGATAGCCTGCGGATTCACGCACGACCCGACGGGCGGCAGGCTCCTCAAACTCGACGCCGCGCGTGGCCGCGGGCGCTATCAGCGCAGAGCGAGCGGGCGGGTCGCCGAGGCGACCGAGTTCTCTGTACTCGAGAAGCCGATCGGCGTAGGGCTTCGCCGACATGAGCCGTACCCGCAAGTCGGGCAGGCCGGCGCCGACGATCGCGACGGGCAGGCCGCCGCGACTGATCCCCTGCAGAGCGATGCATATGGCCGCCAAGGAGGACGTATCGAGGTTGTGCATCTCGTCGATCAGGAAAAGAGCCCCGGCACCGGTGGCGCGCGCGACATCTCCTATCTCGCGCACCAAGTCAGTCAGATCCTGCTCCGGATCGCCAGAGTCGGCGACGCCAGTCGCGGCATCCACGTCGAGCTTCAGCTGAACTCCCGACGGGACCGCCACGCTGAACGCCTTCACCACGCCGAGCGCCTGATCGATCCTGGCCTTGAGGCGGTGCTTACGGCTCATCTCTCTGAGCAGACGCACCGCCATACGGGCGAACGTGACCCGAAAGTCAGGCTGCGATCCGACCTCCTGCACGTCGGTCGTCGCCCAGCCGGCCTCGCTGGCAAGGACGTCAAACTCCATCAGCAGGACGGTCTTGCCGACACCACGCAACCCTGAATAGATCAAGCTGCGCTCGTAACCGCCCGAGGCGAGCAGCTCGATCAGCGAGCGAAAGCTCTCCAGGTCGGGGTCACGCCCGGCGAGAGTAGGGGGCTTGCGACCTGCACCCGGCGTATAGGGATTGTCCCGCTTGTTCACAGGGACCGATTCTGGTGTTTTCTATCGAGCATTCATACACCGATAGAAACATGCAGAATCACTCGTTCCCGGATCGATCAGCCGATCTGATCAAGGCGTCCGATGATCTTCTCGCCGTGGCGGATGTAGTAGCCGAAGGAGAAGATCGCGTCGAGATCGAGGCTGGCCGCACGCTCGTCGGCGGCGAGCAGATCGCGCAGGGGGGTGCCCTCGTCCCAGGCCCGCTGGGCCAGCTCCTGGACGGTCCGGTAGGCGTCGTCGCGGCTCGATCCGGCCTCGATCAGCGCCAGCAGGACGCGTTGGGAGAAGAGGGCGCCGTGGGTCAGCTCGAGGTTCGTGAGCATCCTGTTCTTGTCGATCTTCATGCCGACGACGAGGTCGATCGCGCGGTGCTGCAGGTAGTCGATCAGGATCGTGGAGTCGGGCAGGATCACGCGCTCGACGGATGAGTGGGAGATGTCGCGCTCGTGCCACAGGGGCACGTCCTCGAGGCCCGCCACGGAATTGCCGCGCAGGACCCGGGAGAGCCCGGAGATCTGCTCGGCCTTGATCGGGTTGCGCTTGTGGGGCATCGCCGATGAGCCCTTCTGCCCCTCGCGAAACGGCTCCTCGACCTCCCTGACCTCGGTGCGCTGGAGATGGCGCACCTCGGTCGCGAAGCGGTCGAGACCCGCACCGGCGAGGGCGATCGCGCCCAGCAGCTCGGCATGACGGTCCCGCGCGACGACCTGCGTGGAGACGTCCTCGCGGCCCAAGCCGAGGCGGGCGAGCACACGGGCCTCGTACTCCGGGTCGGCGGCTGCATAGGTGCCGACAGCGCCGGAGATGCCGCCGACGCGAACGCCCGAGAAGGCGCGCTCGAGGCGCAGCAGGTTGCGGTGAGCCTCGAAGGCGAAGCCGGCGAGGATGATCCCGAAGGTGGTGGGCTCGGCATGGACGCCGTGGGTGCGCCCGACACAGAGCGTGGCCGCGTGCTCGCGAGCGCGGGTGGCCAGCGCCCCGACGAGCTCGCGGGAGCCCTCGAGGACGACCTCGGCGACGGCGGTGAGCTGCAGCGCGAGGGCCGTGTCGAGCACGTCCGATGAGGTGAGCCCGAAGTGGATCCATCGCCCTGCCGGACCCGCCGAGGCGCCGAGCACGTCGACGAAGGCGGCCATGTCGTGGTCGGTGACGCGCTCGCGCTCGTTCACCTCCTCGACGGTGAAGGTGGCAGCGCGGATCGCCTCGAGTTCCGCCTCGCTCGGGCCGGAATCGCCCAGCAGCGAGGGCAGCTCTTCAGCTGCGGCCACCTCCACCCGCCGCCAGGTCTCCATGCGCGCCTCGTCGGTCCATAGCTCGCCGAGGGCCGGGCGGGTGTAACGGGGAATCACTTCATCCCATTATCTCATCGCGGTGATCGTTTCCCGGGGAGCGCGGTGATCGTTTCCCGGGGAGCGGGGGTCAGGCGCCGAGGATCCTCGCGGCGAGCACAGCGGCGTTGCGGGCGTTGTCGAGGCCCACGCAGGCGACGGGCACGCCGGGGGGCATCTGGACGATCGAGAGGATCGCGTCGAGGCCGCCGGCCGCGGTCAGGTGGCCGGACAGCGGCACGCCGATCACGGGGAGCTCGGTGTGGGCGGCGACAGCGCCCGGCAGCGCCGCGGAGAGGCCGGCGCCGGCGATGATCACCCGCAGGCCGCGGCCGCGGGCGCCCTTCGCGTACTCGGCGACGAGGTCCGGCTCGCGTATCGCTCGCGGATCCCATCACGATGCCGACGACGGCGCCGTCGACATCGAACTCCTCGAGCTGTGCCTGCACCTCCTCGCCGCTGCCCGGCTCAGGTACGAGCGAGATGCCCGGAGAGCCCGCCGGCCGCCCCTCGTGCGCGCTCGGCTCCCGCCCGCTGTTGCCCTCTCCGCTCATCTGGCGCGGAGCATACGCGCTGGCCTGGAGGTCAGACCGGCACGGCCCGACACTCGGCCAGGACGAATGGGCGCTGCTGAACTACCCATAGGTCTAGGCGCAGCGAGCCCGAGAGGTGGGTAGTCTCCTGGAGACATGATGCGTCGCATTTGGGCACGGATGACCTACGCGAACGTCGCAGCCACGCTGGCGCTCGTCTTCGCGATGGGCGGCAGCGCGGTGGCGGCGAGCCACTACCTGATCACCTCCAAGAAGCAGATCAGCCCGAAAGTCGTCAAAGAACTGTCGGGTAAGCAGGGGGCAAGATCGAAACCGCAGCCGCGAGCTTCGCCGCAGCAAAACCCGCGGTCCTGAAGAAAATCGGTCCCTTCACGCTGCTCGGCTACTGCTACCAGTCGGGCGAACCCGCGAAGACCGTCGCCGCGACGTACATCGAAACGAGCGAAGAAGGGTCTGTCTTCGCCGAAACGGGCGGCTTCGAAGAATCGATCGAAAAAGGCGAAGCGACACCCGTCGGTGCGGGGACGGCAGAAAGCGTGACAGCCACGCACCTGAGCAACTTCTCAGGACCAGTCGAAGGGCCGTTCTCGGCGCAATCGAAGACGGGCCTGGTCGGGCTCAACGGGTCCCCCAACGAGGCCGTGTTCCTCGGCGGAAAAGCCAAACCCGCCTGCTACTTCACGGGGACCGTCACCGAAGAGAAATAGGGCAGGGGCTCGCGGGCCGGATGCCGAGCTCGCCCGCGAAGGGCGGTCCTAGAGCGACGCGATGAAGTCGTCGATCGGGATCGCGGCGAGCGTCTCATAGCGGCCCGTTCCGCGGGAGCCGAGCTCCAGCGACACCCGCGCCATCGTGCCCTCGTCGGGCGCTTCGATGATCGAGATGAAGTCGACGTGGCCGAGCGTCGCCCACTGCTCCTTGACCGTCGCGCCGAGCTGCTCGACCTCCTTGTTGACCTCGCGGATCCGCTGCGGGTTGTTCTTGACCGTCTGGACGCCCTCGGGGGTGAGGGTCGAGAGCATGATGTAGGTGGGCATGGGGCTCCTCAGTGTCGATGGTCGCGCCGTCATCGGCGTTCTACCCGATCGAACGATCGCCTGCTCGCGTCGATGGCCGCCGGAGACACGCGTAGGCTGGCGCGACCAAAACAACGATGAGCTGGGGGAAACATGCGGAAGCGGATTACCTACGCCAACGTGGCCGCGACCCTGGCGCTCGTCCTCGCAATGAGCGGCGGCGCCTTGGCGGCCAATCACTACTTGATCCACTCGACGAAGCAGATCAGCCCGAAGGTACTGAAAGCGCTGAAAGGGAACGTCGGTCCCAAGGGCGCGGCGGGCACCACGGGCGCCAGCGGTACCCCCGGCAAAGAAGGGCCGGCGGGCAAGGAAGGAAAACAGGGGGTCCCGGGTCCGGTCAACGTCACCAAACTCGAAAAGGTCGAAGGACCGTTCGAAGAACCAGAATTCGTCTTCATCTTCGACATCGCCTCCTCGCACGCGGAATGCCCCGCAGGGTCCCATGCCGTCAGCGGCGGATCTGAAGTCTCCGAAACCCAGCTGACGACGCTCGTCATAAGCGAAGCGACCATCAACGAAGGGAAGATGACGGGCTGGACGGTCCTGGCTCTCTTCAAAGAACTCAAAGGCGGCGTGAGAGCCGTCGCCTATTGCGCGAAAGAAGGCAACGCCGTCGTGGCGTCGCGGCCTATCCAGCGGCGCACAAGTCGAGCGGCGTTGAAGGCCGAGGCTGTGAAGCTCCACCGCCTGCACCGCGGCTGAGTCGGGCCCGGGGTCCTCGCTGGGCACTCCTCGCGGGGACCCCGGAGCACGGCATCTAGCGCGAACGCCCGTTCGGACCGCACAAGACGAACGTTCGTCGACAACGGGGCGAGCCGCCGAGCGACCTGAGAGAGTCGTCCTGGGCGCCGCGGACGCGGAGCACCACACGGCACATCGATCCCAAGGGGGAAGCATGCGTAAGCGGCTCACCTACGCGAACGTCACGGCGACACTCGCTCTCGTCTTCGCGATGAGCGGCGGCGCGCTTGCCGCCAACCACTACCTGATCAACTCAACCAAGCAGATCAATCCGAAGGTGTTGAAGAAGCTGAAAGGCAAAACGGGCACCACTGGTGCAGCAGGAAAAACGGGGGCCACGGGCGCGCAAGGCACCGCGGGGACGACCGGCAAAGAAGGGCCTCAGGGCAAAGAAGGGGCGCCCGGTACGGCGCGCGCGTACGCTGCCGTTAGCAGCGCCGGGGTGCTGAACACCGCACGAAGCAAGAACGTGCTGTCGGCGACCCTATCGTCGACGGGCATCTACTGCCTGAAACTGCCCGACAGCATCCCGATCACGAGCGCAGCACCGTTGGCGACGATCGACATCACGGGCGGAGGCTGGTCTCCTCCGGCGACCGTAAGCATCGAGACCTCCCCCGGGGAATGTGCGGGCGAAAACCGCATCGAGGTGGTAACGCGGAAACCGACAGGCGCGACCACGGACGAAAACGCGAACGAGCCGTTCATCGTCCTCGTCCCGTGACCGGTCGCTCGAGCCGGGCGCAACTGCGCGCTCGGCTCGAGTCGTCCTGGCCGCCGCGGACGCGGAGCACCACACGGCACATCGATCCGAAGGGGGAAGCATGCGCAAGCGCCTCACCTACGCGAACGTCACGGCGACGCTCGCGCTTGTGTTCTCGATGACCGGCGGCGCGCTTGCCGCCAAGCACTACCTGATCAACTCGACCAAGCAGATCAACCCGAAGGTGCTCAAGAAGCTCCACGGCAAAGCTGGCCCACAGGGCCCCCGTGGGACCCAGGGCGCGCAAGGAACGCAGGGCATCCAGGGATCCGCGGGACCCGAAGGCCAGTCGGGCCGCGGGCCTGTGTTCCTGGCGCACTCGGAAGGGGTCGGATTCCCGGAAGCACCCAGTGCCGCCGAGATCGTCCTGAGCGAGGTGCTGCCCGCGGGGAGCTATTCGGTGACCGCGACGCTGGTCCCCGCGAACGCCGGCCTCTCGCCTGCGAAAACGACCTGTGTGTTCAGATACAAAGCCGGCGGCGAAGCGACCGTCGTGGGGGAATCGGCCACTGAGGTCGCGGCGGGCACGCGCCGCACGCTCGCCCTGTCTGAAACATTCGTGTTCGCTTCGCCGACCGAGCTGGACCTCGCCTGTCAGACCGAATCGATCCTCGGCGAATACCGGTTCGACCGAATGATTGCGACGAGCGTCACCTCTATCACCAGGACGGACAGCTGACGTAGGCGGTGGGGGCACGCGTCGCGGCGGTCGCGTTGGACGGCCGTCGCGAAGGGCTCAGCTACAGCTCAAGCGGCTGCCGTGGCCCCGACCGCAGCCCCAACCTTCTCGATCTGCAACTCCCCGCCGGACGCGTCCACCGTCACGCTGTCCCCTTCCCGGATCTCGCCCTGCAGCAGCGCGAGGGCGAGCTTGTCGGTGAGCTGCTTCTGGATCACCCGCCGCAGCGGCCTCGCGCCGTAGTTGGGGTCGTAGCCCATGTTGCCGAGCAGCTGCTTGGCGTCCTCGGTCAGCGTCACCTCCACGCCCCGCTCGGCCAGGCGGGCGAGCACTTTGTCGACCTGCAGCTCGACGATCTCCGAGATCTGCGCACGGCTCAGCGGCGCGAAGCGCACGATGTCGTCGAGGCGGTTGATGAACTCCGGTTTGAAGTACTCGAGCAGCGCATTGCGCGCGTCGGTGTCCGCGAGCCCCTCGGGGACCGGGATGTTGGAGGTCATGATCAGGACGGTGTTCTTGAAGTCCACGGTGCGGCCCTGCCCGTCGGTCAGGCGGCCGTCGTCCATCACCGCAAGCAGCGTGTTGAAGACGTCGCCGTGGGCCTTCTCGATCTCGTCGAGCAGCACCACCGAGTAGGGCCGGCGGCGAACCGCCTCGGTCAGCTGACCGCCCTCCTCGTAGCCCACATATCCGGGCGGCGCGCCGACCAGCCTCGACACGGAGTGTTTCTCCATGTACTCGGACATGTCGATGCGGATCATCGCGTCCTGTGAGTCGAACATGAACTCCGCGAGTGCCCGGGCCAGCTCCGTCTTGCCGACGCCGGTGGGACCGAGGAACAGGAACGACCCGATCGGACGATCGGGGTCCTGCAGGCCGGCCCGCGAACGGCGAAGCGCCGTCGCCACGGCCTCAACTGCCTCGTCCTGTCCGATCACCCGTTCGTGCAGGCGCTCCTCCATGTGGATCAGCTTCTCGGTCTCGCCCTCGAGCAGTCGGCTCACGGGGATGCGCGTCCAGCGAGCGACGACCTCGGCGACGTCGTCGGCGTCGACCTCCTCCTTGAGGAACAGGTGGGTTCCGCCTTTTTCCTTCTCCTCCTCCTCCTTGGCCTCGTACTCCCCGAGCTGCCGTTCGAGCTCCGGGATGTCCCGGTAGAGCAGTTCCGAGGCCCGCGCCAGGTCCGCCTCGCGCTGCGCACGCTCGGCCTCCACGCGCGCCTCCTCGAGACGCTCTTTGACCTCCGAGACCTCGTCGATCGCCGACTTCTCGTTCTGCCACTGGGCCCGCATCTCGGAGGAGCGCTCCTTCAGCTCAGCGAGCTGGCGCTCGAGCGCCTCGCGCCGTTGCGCGGAGGCGTCGTCGGTCTCCTTCTCCAATGAGGTCAGCTCGATCTCGAGCTGCATCACGCGGCGGTCGACCTCATCGATCTCCGTAGGCACCGAGTCGATCTCGATGCGGATCCCGGAAGCCGCCTCGTCGACCAGGTCGATCGCCTTGTCGGGCAGGAAGCGGTCGGCGATGTAGCGGTCGGACAGCGTCGCCGCGGCGATCAGGGCGCTGTCCTGGATGCGCACTTTGTGGTGGTCTTCATAGCGGCCCTTCAGCCCGCGGAGGATCGCGATCGTGTCGGCCACGCTGGGCTCGCCGACCATCACCGGCTGGAAGCGGCGCTCGAGCGCAGCGTCCTTCTCGATGTGCTTGCGGTACTCGTCCAAGGTCGTCGCGCCGACGGCCCGCAGTTCCCCGCGGGCGAGCATCGGCTTCAAGAGATTGGCCGCATCCACGGCCCCTTCGGCGGCACCTGCGCCGACGATCGTGTGGAGCTCGTCGAGGAACAGGATCACGTTGCCCTGGGCCTCGGCGACCTCTTTCAGCACCGCCTTGAGCCGGTCCTCGAACTCGCCGCGGTACTTCGCTCCGGCGATCAGCGAACCGATGTCGAGCGCGATCACGCGGCGTTCGCGCAACGACTCCGGCACGTCGCCGGAGACGATCCGCTGCGCCAGCCCCTCGACGATCGCGGTCTTGCCTACGCCCGGCTCGCCGATCAGCACAGGGTTGTTCTTGGTGCGGCGCGAGAGCACCTGGATCACGCGCCGGATCTCCTCGTCGCGTCCGATCACCGGGTCGAGCTTGCCCTGCTCGGCCACGGCCGTGAGGTCGCGGCCGTAGCGCTCGAGCGCCTCGTATTTCTCCTCGGGCGCCTGGTCGGTGACGCGGTTCGAGCCGCGCACCTCCTGCAGGGCGCGCAGCAGCTGATCGCGGTCGGCCCCGTATGCGCGCAGCTCCTCGCCGGGTGAGCCCTTGGCGGCGGCGAGCCCGAGCAGCAGGTGCTCGGTGGAGACGTAGTCGTCGCCGAGCTCTTTCGCCTCCTTCTCGGCGTCCTGGAAGACCTTGGTCAGCTCGGAGGAGGTCTGGGTGCCGAGCAGCACGCGCATCAGGTGCACGGGCAGCACCTGGGGGTTGCGGGCCTCCTGCGCGAGACGCGCCGAGGAGGCGATCGCTTCCTGGGACTTGATCGTGAAACGGTCAGGCTGCATCTGTTCCTCCGGGCCGGGGCTTGTGCGGGAGCGCCGAGAAGGGAGAGCGGGCGTCGGCGGCGCGGACCAGCTCCAATTTGCCCTGTGGCGAGCGGACGAGCTCGGCGCGGAACGAGCGGCGAACCTCCTCGAGCTGCTCTGCGAGCTGCACCTGCGCCTTCAGAGCCTGCGTTTCGAGCTCCTCCATCCGCTCGTGCATCGCGCCGATCTCACGCTCTAGGTCGAGGACCCGCTCGACTCCCGCGAGGTTGAGGCCGAGGTCCGCCGTCATCTCCTGGATGCGGCGCAGCTTCTCGACGTCCTCCTGGGAGTACAGCCGCGTGCCCTTGGGCGAGCGCTGGGGCTCGATCAGGCCCCTCGCCTCGTACATGCGCAGCGTCTGCGGGTGCATGTTCGCGAGCTCCGCCGCGACCGAGATCATGAACACGCCACGATTCGTCGCGACCTCCATGCGAGTGATCGTCGGGATCGCGGACCGGCGCGCGGCGGGCCGGCGCGGGCTGCCGCCGTTCTCGAGCACGCTCACCGCTCGCCTCCGCCGGCCGCATCGCCCGCCCGCTCAGAGGAGGAGGAAGAAGAAGAAGATGAAGAGGAGGACGACGAGGCGCCGTTGCCGAACAGAGCCGCTCGCGGATCGTCGGCGCCGAAGGTCCGCGAGAGCTCATCGACAGCTTTCTGCTGCTCCTCGCTGAGGTTCTCCGGGACGTCGATCACGAAGCGGTAGTGGATGTCGCCTTTGCCCGGCGCTCCCGCCCCGAGCTTCGGCGGGCCCTCGCCGCGCAGCCTCTGGAGCGTGCCGCTGGCGGTGCCGGGCGGCACGCGCAGCGTCTTCGTTCCGTTCAGCGTCGGCACCTGTACGTCCGCGCCGCGCAGCGCCTCGGGGATGCTCAGCGGGACCTCCACCTCGAGGTTGTCGCCCTTGCGCTTGAACGTCGGCGAGCTGCCGACCTTGGTGATCAGATAGAGGTCGCCCGCGGGACCGCCGTTGCGTCCCGGCTCGCCCTTGCCCGCCAGCCGGATGCGGCTGCCGTCCTTGACGCCCGCGGGGATGTTCACGCGAAGCTTCTTCACGGTCCGCACCGCGCCGGTGCCCTGGCAGGTCGGGCAGGGCTCCTCGATCACGGTCCCCGCGCCGCCGCACCGCGAGCAGGGCTGTGAGATCGAGAACATGCCCTGGCCCTGCGTCTCGATGCCGCGGCCCTCGCAGTTGGGGCACACGATCGGCGTCGTGCCCGGCTTCGCGCCGGTGCCACGGCAGCTCGGGCAGCTCGTGTTCATCGGCACCTGCAGCGGCACCTGCGCGCCGGACACGGCCTGGTCGAAGGTGATCGACACCTGCGCTTCCAGATCCGGGCCCTTTTCGGGCCGCGGCCGCGTGCGCACCCGCCGGCCGCCCGCCGAGCCGCCGAACAGGTTCGAGAGGATGTCCCCCATCGAGGAGGCCTCGAAGTCGAAGTTGCCGAAGCCGCCGAAGCCGCCGCCCGGACCCGCGCCGGTGCTGAAGGGTCCCGTGCCGCTGTCGTACTGCTTGCGCTTGTCGGGATCGCCGAGCACGTCGTGGGCCTGGGAGATCTCCTTGAAGCGGGCCTCCGCGTCCTTGTTGTCCGGGTTGCGATCCGGGTGGTACTGGCGGGCCAGTTTGCGGTAGGCCTTCTTGATCTCATCGGCGCTCGCGCGTTTCTCCACCCCGAGCGTCTTGTAGTAGTCCGGTCTCGCTGCCATTGCTCGTCCCTCGTCAGGCTGACACGACGACGCGTGCCGGGCGCAGGATGCTCTCGCCCAGGCGGTAGCCGTCCTGGTAGACCTCGAGGACGGCGCCACTGGCGCCACCCTCGCCGGCCGGCGCCGTGGCGACGGCCTCGTGGAGCGACGGGTCGAAGCGCTCGCCCTCGGGCCTGAACGACTCGATGCCGACCCGGGCGAGCGCCGCCGCCAGTTCCGAGCGCACGAGCTGCACGCCCTTCAGCAGCGGGTCGTTCGCATCGGCGGCCCCGATCGCGCGGTCGAGGTTGTCGAGCGCCGGGAGCAGCTCCTTGGCGAGCCCCGCGACGCCCCGCTCCTGCGCCCCCGCGGCCTCGCGGGCGACGCGCTTTCTGTAGTTCTCGAAGTCCGCCTGGGTGCGCTGTGCGAGCGCGAGGTACTCATCCCGCTCCGCCGCGACCTTGACGAGCTCATCGAGGTCGCCCTGGATCTCGGCGGCGCCGTTCGAGTCCAGCGCCCGCGCGCCGTCCTTGACGCCGTGGCGGCTCTCACCGGCGGGGGCCGGAGCCCCCTCCTCCGGCCGTGGCTGGCCGGGAGAGGGGGTCTCGGCGGTGTGCTCGGGTGCGGTTGTCCGGTCCTTGTCGTTCATCCGCGCCTAGGCCTTCGGCTCGTCCACGACCTCGGCGTCGACCACGTCCTCCTCGTCGGAGGCGTCCTCCGCGGGAGCCGAGCCGTTGCCGGAGGTGGCCGTCTGCTCCTGGGCACGCTGGTACATCGCCTCGGAGACGGCGTGGAAGGCGCTCTGCAGCGCCTCGGACTTGGCGTTGATCGCATCCGGGTCTTCTGACTCGAGGACCTCGCGCACCTCCTTGATGGCCTGCTCGATGCGGGCTTTGGAGTCGGCGTCGACCTGGTCGCCGAGGTCGGCGAGCTGGCGCTCGGCCTGGTAGGCCGCGTTCTCGCCGTTGTTGCGAGCCTCTGCGAGCTCCCGCGCACGGCGGTCCTCCTCGGCGTGGGACTCGGCGTCGGAGACCATGTTCTTGATTTCCTCATCCGAGAGACCCGAGCCGGCCTTGATCTCGATCTTCTGCTCCTTGCCGGTCCCCAGGTCCTTCGCGGAGACGTTGAGGATGCCGTTCGCGTCGATGTCGAACGCGACCTCGACCTGCGGGATTCCGCGCGGCGCCGGCGGGATGCCGGTCAGCTGGAACTTGCCCAGCGACTTGTTGTACTGGGCCATCTCCCGCTCGCCCTGGAGGACGTGGATCTCGACCGAGGGCTGGTTGTCCTCGGCGGTCGAGAAGACCTCGCCCTTGCGGGTCGGGATCGTCGTGTTGCGCTCGATCAGCTTCGTCATCACGCCGCCCTTGGTCTCGATGCCCAGCGTCAGCGGGGTCACGTCGAGCAGCAGCACGTCCTTGACGTCGCCGGCGAGCACGCCGGCCTGGATCGCGGCGCCGACGGCGACGACCTCATCGGGGTTGACCCCCCGGTGGGGCTCCTTGCCGGTCAGCTCCTTGACCTTCTCCTGCACAGCGGGCATGCGCGTCATGCCGCCGACCAGCACGACGTGGTCGACCTCCTTGACGCCCTTGTTTTTGGCGTCGTCGAGCGCCTGGCGGACGGGCTTGACGACCCGGTCCAGCAGGTCCGAGGTCAGCTCGGAGAGCTTCGCCCTGGTGAGACGCGTGTCGAGGTGCTTCGGCCCGGAGGCGTCGGCGGTGATGAAGGGCAGGTTGATCTGCGTCTCCTGCGTCGTCGAGAGCTCGATCTTGGCCTTCTCCGCAGCCTCGTAGAGGCGCTGCAGGGCCATCGGGTCGGCCGACAGGTCGATCGCCTGGGACTTCTTGAATTCGGCCACCAGCCAGTCGACGATCGCCTTGTCGAAGTTGTCGCCGCCGAGGTGGTTGTCACCCGCGGTCGACTTGACCTCGAAGACTCCGTCGCCGATCTCCAGCACCGAGACGTCGAACGTGCCGCCGCCGAGGTCGAAGACGAGGATCGTCTGGTCGGACTCCTTGTCGAGACCGTATGCCAGCGATGCGGCGGTCGGCTCGTTGATGATGCGCTTGACGTCGAGGCCGGCGATCGTGCCGGCGTCCTTGGTCGCCTGGCGCTGGTCGTCGTTGAAGTACGCCGGGACGGTGATCACGGCGGCGTCCACGGCCTCGCCCAAATACGCTTCCGCGTCGGACTTCAGCTTCTGCAGGATCATCGCCGAGATCTCCGGCGGCGAATGCTGCTCACCGCCCGCTTCGACGCGAGCGTCGCCGTTCGGACCCGCGACGACCTTGTAGGGGACGATCGACTCCTCCTCGCGTACTTCGGCCTCCTTGCGGCCCATGAAGCGCTTGATCGAGAAGACGGTGTTCTGGGGGTTGGTTACGGCCTGGCGCTTGGCGACCGTGCCGACGAGGCGCTCGCCGGATGCCGTGAAGGCGACGACCGACGGGGTCGTGCGGCCGCCCTCTGCGTTCTCGATGACGGTCGGCTCGCCGCCCTCGAGCACCGCCATGCACGAGTTCGTCGTGCCCAGGTCGATGCCTATGGTCTTGGCCATGTGTTGATGCTCCTTGGATTACGCTTTATAAAAATCTGAGTCACAGTATGGCAGATTTGCTGCGTGGGATCAACGCGCAGCCCGCGCCTGAGCCCGTGGGCGACGAAGCGCCCTGGAAACCGATTATGTACCCGGTCCGCAGCCCTGCAAAGACGGATTCCTCCGGCTGGGGCGACATCTGGGTTATGACGTGCTGCCGCACGGCCGCAGCCGCCGTGGCGTTAGCCTGAAAACATGCGCCGTATGGCCGTCCTCCGGGGGCTCGGCGGGGGTGTCGGTACAGCGACCGGTCTCCGCCTGTCTCGTCGGGCCATCGCGCTCGGATCACGCTGATCGCGGCGACACGCCCGCACACCTCCCCGTCGTTTCCCGGCTCGCTCGGGACGATCGTGCTGTCCCGCACGATCGTGGCCTACGTCGTGCACGAACTGACCGGCGTCGACACGGCCTCCGCCGAGCTGTTCGTCGTCGACCAGGCGGTTCTGCTCGACGAAGGCAGCGCGATCGACCCGGCCTCGCTGGCGCTCTCCGCCGGCACCCTGCGCTGGAGCGACGCGGGCTCGATCCGGACCGCACGCATGCCCTGATCGCTCAGCCGCCGGAACGCAGCGCCATCTCGAGCGCGAAGCGCTGATCCGGATCATCAAGGGCGTCGCCGATCAGATCCCGCAGCCGCGTCATCCGGTAGCGCACCGTCTGGGGGTGGATCGAGAGCTCCTCGGCGACCGCCCGCTGCGAGCCACGATGGCGCAGCCACTGCAGCAGCGTCGCTTCGAGCCGGGCGCGGCTCGCGGGGGTCTGTCCGTTGAGCGGGGCGAGCAGGCGGCTGCGCAGCGCCGAGACGATCTCGGGCGCAGCGTTGATCGCGATCTCCGCGAGACGTTGCTCGGCGAGCACAAGGGGCGAGTCGGGCGAGGTCAGCTCGAGCGCGCGGCGGGCGAGCCGCATCGAGGCGCTCGTCTCGCCGATCGCGACCGTGGGGCCGAGGCCGGCGGCCAGCTCGAGGCGACGCGCGAGCCGCGCGGCCTCGCCCTCCAGCGAAACCGGGTGCCCGACGATGATGCCGGTCGCCTCGCCGAGGCGCAGCGCCAGCGCCTCGCCGCTCAGCTGGCTCCTCGCACGATCGACCCGCGCGCCCGCGACAGCCAGGCAGGCGACGGTGCGCGGCAAGGGCCAGCGCGCGGCCTGTGCCGCCCGTGCCAGCTCCTCCTCATCCGGAGCGACGCCCGCTACGAGCATTTCCGCGAGCTCGGTCCGCCGCCGGTCGAGCTCGCCGGCGTCGCGCAGCTGGGCCTCGGCATATCCCTCGACCGACTCGCCCGCGAGCCTATCGATGTACGCGAACATCGCCTCGGCGAGCGTGCGCTGGGCACGCGGCGAAGCCCCCGCGGCGGCGGCCGCGTCGCTGATCCGCCGCCATGCGACCCGCGCGCCGACCCGATACGCCGACTGCAGGGCATCGAGGCTGCGACCGGCGCGGTACTCGCCGGCTCCGAGCATGCGATAGACGCCGTCGGCAGATTCGTCCTCCTCGTCGCCGATGAAGCGACGCAGTGCGAGCTCCGTTCCGAGTCTGATCCCGCGACCGAAGTCGCCCTCGAGCGGACGTGCATAAGCGGGTACCTCGTGCTGGATCGCATCGACGAGCGCATCGGCGATCGGGCGGACCGCGACCCGGATACCGTCGAGGGCCTCGTCGTCGAGCCACTCATCTGTGCCCGCGACATAGTTTTTCCATGTCAGGTTGACGCCCATCAGCAAAGAAACATACTGCTGCGCTCACATATCGTCGCGCTTGTGCAAGGTACGTCCCGCGCAGCGCCGCCCCGACAGCCGCCGGGGTCCGCGACGGAATCGGGCGAGGTTCGCTTCCCGCTGATCGACGGGAGGCGCTCGACGACGGCGACCTGCCGCGCGATCATCGCGGACGCGGCGCGCGCGGCAGACCCCGGGCTCGCCGGCGAGATCGAGGCCTGCGAGCGATGGCGCGGGGACTACGTGAGCTTCATGGGCGCCCTCACAGCCCTCGCCGCCGATCCAGCCCGTTCGCTGGCGATCGCCGGCGCGGGCCTCGACTCGATGCGCCGCCGACTCGTGCTCGGGAGCGAGGCGGACGACGCACAGCTGTCTGATGCACTCGCCGGTGAGGCTCCGGAGCCGAGGCTCGGGACCGGGGTGCTGCACGGCGCGGCGGCGCCCGTCGAGCGCCTCGAGGTGCCGTACCGCGGCCACAGCCTGCACGGGCCCGCGCTGTCCGAACAGCTCGACCGCTGGGTGCGGGCGGGCACCGTCGAGGCTTCCTTCGCAACGGCCATCGAGCTCGTGGCCGAGCACCCCGAGTGGCTGTCGCTGCCGGGGCGCACGATCGCGCTGATCGGCGCCGGCTCGGAGATCGGCCCGCTCGAGCCGCTCTGTGCGTGGGGCGCCGAGGTGCTCGCCGTGGACCTCCCTTCGCGCGAGGTGTGGGCGCGCGTTCGGGAGGTCGCACGGCGCGGCAGCGGGACGGTGCGGATGCCGGTCTCCGCCGACGGCGCCGAGGGCCTCGACGTGCTCGCCGACCTCGCGGAGACGCGCGCCTGGCTCGCCGCGAACATCGGCGCCTCGGCACCGGTGCTCGGCATGTACGGCTATGCCGACGGCGGCCCGCATGTGCTTCTCACTGCGGCCTTCGACGTTCTCGCTGGGCGCCTCGCCGCCGAACGCCCGGGCACGACGCTCGCGTATCTCGCCACGCCGACCGACGCCTACCTCGTACCGGAAGAGGCCGTCGAGCGAGCCCGCGCTCGCTACCGCGCCCGTCGCGCGCGCCGCCTGCTGCAGGCTCCCTTCAAGGCGCTCTCGGGCGGGCGCCTGTACCGGCCCGCCTACACCGGCGCGGTGCCCGTCGCCGACGCGCTCGTCGCACAGCAGGGCCCGAACTACGCGGTCGCCAAGCGCCTGCAGCGCTGGCGCGGTGTGCTCGCGAGCGCCGAGGGCGAGGAGGTCTCCTTCAACGTCGCCCCGGCGACCGGCCGCGCTCCCAGCAGCCGGAGCAGCTGTTCAGCGACGCGGCGGCCCACGGCGGCCTGTGGACCGCCGCCTACGAGCCGCGCTCGGTGCTGGGGCTCGCAGCGCTCGCGGGGCTCCCGTCGACGGCGCTCGGCCGCTCGGGCCGTGGACACAGCGATGCCGGGGACGGGGCGGCGGGATGACCCGGCTCGAGCGCAACGCCAACATCGCCGCCGTCCTTCTGCCCTTCCTGGCCGTGCTCGGCGGCGGCGCCGTGCTCTGGAACCACTTCCTCGGCCCCCGCGACCTCGCGATCTTCGCGGTCATGTACGTCGCGAGCGCACTCGGCGTGACCGTCGGCTTCCACCGGCTGTTGACCCATCGCGCCTTCCAGACCAGGCGCTGGCTGCGCTACACGCTCGCGGTGCTTGGGTCGCTCTCGGTGCAGGGCGCCGTGATCGACTGGGTGGCCGACCACCGCAAGCACCACACCTTCACCGACGAAGAGGGAGATCCGCACAGCCCCCACGCCGGCATCGGGGCGGGCCTGCGAGGGATGGTGACGGGCCTCTGGCACGCTCACGTCGGCTGGCTGTTCACCACCCAGGGCCAGGCCTCCTCGAAACGCTTCGCGCCCGACCTCGTGCAGGACTCTTCGATGCGGCGCATCAACCGCAACTTCCCTCTGTTGGCGCTCGCGAGCCTGCTCGTGCCGTTTCTGCTGGGGCTCGCGATCAGCGGCGGCTCGCTGCTGGCGGGCCTCTCGGCGCTGCTCTGGGGAGGGCTCGTGCGGATCTTCCTGCTCCCCCCCGTCACCTGGTCGATCAACTCGATCTGCCACTTCTTCGGGCGCCGGCGCTTCGACACCGACGATCACTCGACGAATGTCTTCTGGCTGGCGCTGCCGTCGCTCGGCGAGGCCTGGCACCACAACCACCACGCCTTCCCCCGCTCCGCCTTCCACGGGCTGCGCTGGTACGAGCTCGACCCCTCGGGTTGGCTGATCCTCGGACTCGAGCGCCTCGGCCTCGCCTGGGACGTCGTAAAGGTCACGCCCGAGCGGGCACACGAGAAGCAGAGGAGCGGTACCGTCTCTGCATGACCGTGCCGTCAGCGCACGCCGCTGCCTGTCCGGAACGCGGCGTCAAGCCCAGGCTGCGGGGCGTCTCGCACGAGTTCGCCTTCTTCGTGTCGCTCGGCTGCGGAGTGGCTCTGATCCTGGCCGCCTCCGACGGGCGAGCGCGAACGGCCGCGATCATCTACGCGTTCGCTGTCTCCGCACTGTTCGGCACGAGCGCGCTCTACCACCGCGTAACCTGGCGGCCGCGGGCACGACGCTGGATGAGGCGCCTGGACCACTCGATGATCTTCGTGATGATCGCCGGCACCTACACGCCGGTCGCGCTGCTCGCCTTGAAGGGCTCGCTGGCCACGACGATCCTGATCGTGATGTGGGGCGGAGCGCTCGGCGGCATCGTCTTCAAGCTGCTCTGGATCGACGCTCCGAAGTGGCTGTTCGCCACCGTCTACGCGCTGCTCGGCCTCGTCACCGCGGCGGTCTTCGGCGAACTGCCCGCGGCGATCGGGTGGCTCGGCGTGAGCGGCCTGGCGCTCGGCGGCCTGCTGTACCTGATCGGGGCCGTCGTCTACGCCTCCGGCCGGCCCAACCCGTGGCCGAGGATCTTCGGCTACCACGAGATCTTCCATGCGCTCGTGATCGTCGCCGCGGGCCTGCAGTACGCGGTCATCGCCTTCGCCGTGCTGCCGCGCGGCTGAGTCACTCGAACAGGTAGCGGCTCGGGCACATCCGCGCCAGCGCGCATTCCCGGCAGGCAGGCCGGCGCGCATGGCAGGTGCGGCGCCCGTGGCGCAGGAGGTTGACGTGCAGCTCGAGCTCGCCGCCCGGCGGAGTCAGCGCGAGCATCTCGTCGTGGAGCTCCTCGAACGGCGCCCCCTCCCGCAGCAGGTGCAGCCTGCCACCGACGCGGGAGACGTGCGTGTCGACCGGCACGTCGCGCAATCCGTAGGCGAAAAGCAGCACGCACGCCGCCGTCTTGCGCCCGACGCCCGGCAGCGCCAGAAGGTAGTCGCGGGCCTCGGAGATCGGCGGGCGGGGCAGCCAGTCAAGCGAAAGCTCCTCGCCGGGATCGCGAGGGTCCTCCGTGATCGCACGCAGGATCGCCTGGATGCGGGCGGACTTCACCTTCGAGATCCCGCCGGGCCGGATCGCCTCCTCGACCTCCGCGAGCGGCGCGTCGCGGACCTGCTCCCAGCTCGGCATGCGCGCCCGCAGGCGCAGGAACGCGACGTCGCGGTTGCGGTCGTTCGTGGACTGCGAGAGCACGGTGAGGATCAGCTCGGCGATCGGGTGGCGGTGGGGCGCCATCAAAGGGATGCCGTAGATCTCCCGCAGGCGCTCTCTCACCCGCTTCACGCGCGCGCCTGACGGCGGCGTCCATGCGCCGGCGCCCGCCCGCCGCCGGTGGGTCTCGCCCGTGGCCATCTCGCCGCTCACCGTACTGCCTGTATTTTTGGCCCGTGCCCGAGGTCAGCGACCATCACGGCGAGATCGACGGGCTGCCCGTGTTCTGGCGCAGCGCCGAGCCGCCCGCGGGCACGGTCACGCCGCTGTACGTCCACGGCGTCCCCACCAGCTCCGACGAATGGCCGCGGTTCCTCGAGCGGAGCGGCGGCATCGCGCCCGACCTTCCGGGCTTCGGCCGCTCGGGCAAGCCCGGCTATCTGAGTTTCACGATGGAGGAGTACGACCACTTCCTGGAGCGCTTCCTGGACGAGCGGGAAATCGAACGGGTCAGCCTGGTCGTGCACGACTGGGGCGCTGTTGGCCTGCTGCTCGCACAGCGGCTGCCGGAGCGCGTCGAGCGCATCGTGATCATCAACGCGGTGCCGCTGCTGCCGGGCTACCGCTGGCACCGCATGGCGCGGGTCTGGCGCACGCCGGGCCTCGGCGAGCTCGCGATGGGCATGACCAACCGCTTTACGATGAGGCTGCTGACGCGCGAGTCCAACGTCGCGCCGGGGCCGCTCCCGGCGGAGTGGATCGAGAGCAGGCTGGCGACCTTCGACCAGGGCACGCAGCGCGCGATCCTGCGCCTGTACCGGAGCTCGCCTCCCGAGCGCATCGCGGCTGCGGGCGCGCGCCTCGGCGAGCTGCGGATGCCTGCGCTCGTCGTGTGGGGCACCCAGGATCCGTACCTACCGGCGCGCTTCGGCCGCGACTACGCGCAGGCGCTGCCCGGCGCCGAGCTGCAGGAGTACTCCGATGCGGGCCACTGGCCGTGGCTCGACCGGCCCGACGTGATCGATCGCGTGGCGGCCTTCCTGAGCAGCGGGTGAGCGCGGCGACGATCGCGCCCCGGCCGCGCTCGCGCCGGGCGGCGGTCTCTGCGCTACGGCGGGCTCCGGCGTGGCTGCTGACGGCGCTGCTCGCCGTCGTGTACCTGCTGCTCTCGCCGCAGAGCCCCGATCTCGCGGCGGCGTCCTACCGCAGCCACCTGTTCTCCCAGGTGGGCTTCTCGCTGTGGGACAACTCGTGGTACGGAGGGCACCACCTGCTCGCCTATTCCCTGCTCGCCCCGGCGCTGGGCGCGCTGATCGGGCCGGCACTGCTCGCGGCGCTCTCGATGGTCGCCGCCACCTGGCTGTTCTCGCTGGCGATCGCCGGCCGCGTGCCCGCGACGGCCGAGCGGGCGGCCGGCCTGTGGTTCGGTGTGGGCGCCTCGATCGCGCTGCTCTCGAGCCGCGTGCCCTTCGACCTCGGCCTCGCGATCGCGCTCGGCTCGCTGGTGCTCGCGCAGCGCGATCGGCGGCTCGCCGCGGGCGGCCTCGCGGTGCTCGCCTCGCTGGCGAGTCCCGTCGCCGGCGCCTTCCTGGCGATGGCGATGCTCGCCTGGGCGCTCGCCGCCACGGGCAGGCAGGCGAAGGGCGTGGCTGTGAGCTCGGGCGTGGCTGTGAGCTCCGGCGTGGCTGTGAGCTCCGGCGTGGCTGTGAGCTCGGTTGCACGCGGGCCGGCGCTGCCCGCCGTGCTGTGCCTGCTCGCGCTCGTGCCGATCGCCTTCCTGAGCGTGGCCTTCCCCGAAGGCGGCAGCCAGCCGTTCGTCGCCTCCGCATTCTGGCCGGCGCTCGCGGGCGTGGTCGTGATCGGGCTGGCGATCCCGCCGGGGCGCCGGGCGCTGCGGATCGGGGCGCTGCTCTATGCCGTGGTGCTGATCGGGTCGTTCCTCGTGCCCAGCGCCGTCGGCGGCAACGCCGACCGCCTCGGCGCGCTGGCCGCCGGGCCGCTCGCCGCCTGCGCGCTGCTCGGCGCCGCTCAGCCGTGGCGCCGGCGCCTGCTGCTCGCGCTGGTGCTGCCCCTCACCTACTGGCAGGCCAACGCGCCGGTGACCGATTTCGTCTCCACCGTCTCGAACCGCTCGACGGGGGCCTCCTACTACGCGCCCCTGCTCGCGGAGCTCGCGCTGCTCGACGTGGGCTACGGCCGGCGCCCCGCCCGCATCGAGGTGGTGCCGACAGTCGACCACTGGGAGGCCCGCTTCGTTGCGCCGGCGGCGATGCTCGCGCGAGGCTGGGAGCGCCAGCTCGATCGCTATCGCAACGGGCTGTTCTACAGCTCGCGGGCGCTGACGCCGCAGCGCTATGAGGCCTGGCTGCGCGCGCAGTCGATCTCCTACGTAGCGCTGCCGGACGCGTCGCTCGACTACTCGGCCAAGGCCGAGGCGAGGGTGCTCGGCGAGCCCGCCCTCAGGGGCGCGCGCGGCGCGATCGAGGAAATCTGGCGCTCACGGCACTGGCGGCTGTTCGCGGTCCGCGCACCGGCGCCGCTCGCCGCCGCACCGGCATCCCTCGAGCAGGCCGGCACGCAGTCCTTCTCGCTCCTCGCCCCCGCCCCCGGCAGCTACGTGGTGCGGTTGCGCTTCACGCCCTACTGGGCGCTCTCGCGCGGGCGCGGCTGCGTCTCGCAGGCGCCCGGCGGGTGGACGGAGGTGCGTGCTGCGAGCGCCGGGACAGTGCACGTCGTGATCGACTTCTCGCTCGGGCGGATCTTCTCGCGTGGTCCGCGATGCGACTGAGCATCGTTTAGGCTAGGCCGCGATGGTCGCTCGGGCTCGTCACCTGCAGGAGCGCGTCCTGCCCCACGGTTGGCTCGATGCACTCCGACAGGTAACCCTGTTCGGCCTCGCCTACCTCGGCTACCGACTGGTGCGCGGGGTCGTCGAGGGAAACGCCAACGAGGCCTTCAGCCACGCCCGCGACCTGATCTCACTCGAGCGCGGCATGCACCTGTTCGTCGAGCCCTCGATCCAGACGTGGGCCTCCGGCAGCCACATCGTGATGGTGATCTCGAGCTGGATCTACGTGAACGCCCAGACGTCGGTCACGATCGGCGCCCTCCTGTACCTGTATCTGAAGCACAACAAGAACTTCTACTTCGTACGCAACATGTTCCTGATCGCGATGGCGATCGCGCTCGTCGGCTACGTCGTGTTCCCGACCGCGCCGCCGCGCTTCATGCCCGAGTGGGGCTTCATCGACAGCGTCTCGGACTTCACGGGCGTGAAGGTCGGCCAGGGCAGCGCATCGATCAGCGCCCTGACCAACGTCTACGCTGCCGTCCCTTCGATGCACGTCGCTTTCGCGGGGATGATCGGCTGGACGCTCGCCCGGCTTGTGCGAACGCCGGTCGCGCGCGTGCTGTGGACGGTCTACCCGTTCATGATGGCCTTCGTGATCATCGTCACCGCCAACCACTTCATCCTCGATGCGCTGCTCGGCGCGATGACCGCGGGCGCCTCGGCCTACGGCGCGAGCTGGCTGGCCCGAGTGCGCCCGACGGTCTGGCGCTTCTCCGCGGTGGCCCCCCAACTGACGACCAGCGGGTAGCCCGGCGTCGATGCCGCCGAGGCAGCATGCCCCATCGCGCCGGGCACGGCGCAGCGCCGCGCGCGCCGGCCGCGGACGGGTGCGCGCACCGATCGGCCAGGGCGAACGCCGTGAGCTCGTTCGCAACCGCCTGATCGAGTCGCGCCTGACGCCGAACACGATCTCGCTGACGGGCTTCGCGCTGAATGTGGTGGCGGCGGTGCTCGTGTGGGAAGACCTCTTCTTCCTCGGCGGCGTCGCCTTCATCGTCGGCTCGGTCATGGACACGCTGGACGGGCGCTACTCGCGAATGTCCGGCAAGGGCACCCCGTTCGGGGCGTTCCTGGACTCCACGCTCGATCGCATCGAGGAGGGCATCGTGCTGGCGGCCGTCGCGGGCTACTTCGCGCAGCAGGGCAACCGCGTCGCGGCGGCCGGCGTGGTCGTGGCCGTGCTGGCCTCGCTGATGGTCAGCTACACCCGGGCGCGGGCGGAGGCGCTGGGCGTCGAGTGCAAGGTCGGCATCGCCACCCGACCCGTGCGGGTCGTGATCCTCTCGATCGGGCTGCTGTTCGCGAAGGGCGCCTCGCTCGGGGACTTCGAACTGCTCGAGCCCGCCGTCTACGTGCTGGCCGTGCTCAGCGTGATCACGGTCGCGCAGCGGATCTGGCACGTCCGCCGCCAGCTCGCGGTGTGACCTTCTCGTTGCCGCGGAGTACTGTCTCCGAGACGGCGTGGTCCCTCGCCCGCCGTCAGCCCCTGAGAAGCAGGGAGTCCGAGCGGCTCCCTCGACCGGGCCATCGCGCCCCGCAAAGGACATCGCACTCGTGATCAAGGAGCACAGCAACGGCAGCGCTGCAAGCAACGGCGCCGCCTCCACAAACGGCGCCGCGCGCTACCAGTCCGAGAAGGTCCGCGTCGCGATCGTCGGCGTCGGCAACTGCGCCTCGGCCTTCGTCCAGGGCGTCCAGTACTACAAGGACGCCGACCCCTCCGAGCAGGTTCCGGGGCTGATGCACGTCGACCTCGGCGGCTACCACATCTCAGACATCGAATTCACGGCGGCCTTCGACATCGACGCGGCGAAGGTCGGCAAGGATCTGGGCGAAGCGATCTGGTCGGGTCAGAACAACACGATGAAGTTCGCCAAGGTGCCGAAGAAGCTCGGCGTGCCGGTGTACCGCGGCATGACCCACGACGGGCTCGGCAAGTACCTCAAAGAGAAGATCACGAAGGCCCCCGGCGAGACGGCGGACATCGTCAAGATCCTCAGGGAGACCCACACCGACGTGGTCGTGTCCTACCTGCCGGTCGGCTCCGAGCAGGCGACCAAGTGGTACGTCGAGCAGGTGCTGGAGGCGGGCTGCGGGTTCGTCAACTGCATCCCCGTGTTCATCGCCCGCGAGGACTACTGGGACAAGCGCTTCAAAAAGGCGCGCCTGCCGATCGTCGGCGACGACATCAAGTCGCAGGTCGGCGCGACGATCGTGCACCGCAACCTCGCGCGGCTGTTCGCCGATCGTGGCGTGAAGATGATGCGCACCTCGCAGCTCAACGTCGGCGGCAACATGGACTTCTACAACATGCTCGAGCGCGAGCGGCTGGAGTCCAAGAAGATCTCCAAGACGAACGCCGTGACCTCGATCATGGATCATGAGCTGCCGGCCAACGACGTCTACATCGGGCCCTCCGATTACGTACCGTGGCTGACGGACCGCAAGTGGGCGCACATCCGCGTCGAGGGTCAGGCCTTCGGCGACGTGCCGCTGAATGTCGAGCTGAAGCTCGAGGTGTGGGACTCCCCTAACTCGGCCGGGATCGTGATCGACGCCGTGCGCTGTTGCAAGCTCGCGCTCAACCACGGGATCGGCGGGCAGCTCGACGGGCCCTCCTCGTACCTGATGAAGTCGCCGCACAACCAGCGGCCCGACGACCAGGCGCGGCGGGACACCGAGCAGTTCATCGCCAAGTACGCGAAAAAGCCGGGTACGCGTCCGAAGGGACGCAAAGCGCCGGCCCGCGCCAAAGCCGCTTCGGCTCGCTAGCTCGAGTCCGTGCCGGGCGGGACGGGTAGCGGCGAGCGCGCGGCGCGGATAACCTCGGGTCGATGAGCGAGACGTTCTCGATCGCCCACGTGACGCCCTACCCGTGGGAGGCCGAGGACAACGAGGTCAACGCCCACGTCGAGCGCATCGCCGGTGAGCTCGCGCGGCGCGGTCACCGCGTGCTGATCGTCGCGCCGTCCCGTTCCCAGGAGCGCGTCCGGGACTCGCGCCGGGCGCTTCGAGCAGCGCGCAACGGAGCGGGCCCCGAGTCACTGCTCGACGGCACCGGCGAGGGCGGGGCGGGCGGGCCTCGGATAATCGCGGTCGGCGAGGTGCTCGACGTCGTGCCCGGCGCCCGGCGGCGCCCGGCGGCGCTGCCGATCGACGTCGCACGCACGGTCGAGGAACTGCTCGGCACCGCCGAGCTCGACTTCGTCCACGTCCACGAGCCGTTCGCGCCGAGCACCTCGGCCGCGGCGCTGCGCCACTCGCGCGCCCTGAACGTCGGCTCCTTCCACTCCTCCGAGGAGCGGCTGCTCTCGACGCTGCTCGCGCGGCGCTTCGTCGAGAGCTTCTTCGGACGGCTCGATGCCCGCCTCGCGAGCTCGCCGGCGACAGCGGCCCTGATGAACAGGTACTTCCCGGGGGACTACGAGCTCGTCGGGGATGACGTCGGGGAGCTCGAACGGATCTACAGCTCGCTCGCCGCCCGCCGCCACGAGCGCGGTGGCGAGGTACGCGATGACCCGTTCGCGGACCGGCCGCTGATCGAGGTCGACCTGCACATGCACACCGACCACTCGCACGACTGCGCGACGCCCGTCGAGGTGTTGCTGGCGACGGCCCGGGAGCAGGGGCTGGGGGCGATCGCGGTGACCGACCACAACGAGATCTCCGGCGCGCTGGAGGCACGCGCGCAAGCGGAAAGACCCGATTCCGGCCCGCCGCTCAAGGTGATCGTCGGCGAGGAGATAAAGACGGCCGGCGAGGGCGAGGTGATCGGCCTGTTCATCGAGGAGAAGATCCCTCGCGGCCTGACGATGCGCGAGACGATCGCCGCGATCCGTGCGCAGGGTGGCGTCGTCTACGTGCCCCATCCGTTCGACCGCATGCACTCTGTGCCCGATTACGAGCACCTGCTCGCGAATCTCGAGGAGATCGACGCGATCGAGGTGTTCAACCCGCGTGTCGCAATCAGCGCCTTCAACGACGAGGCGGCGCGTTTCGCCGCCAAGTACCGCATCGTCGCGGGCGCCGGGTCGGACTCGCACGTCGCCCAAGGCCTCGGCTCGGTGCGCATCAGGATGCGGGACTTCGAGGGCCCCGACGAGTTCCTGAGCTCGCTCGGCGACGCCGACATCCTCACGCGGCCCTCCTCGTTGCTCTACGTACAAGCGCTGAAGTTCCTGCAGACGCGCGCCACGCCCCGCTCGGCCAGGCAGGCCAGCAAGGCACGGCGGCTGCGGCGGCTGCGGCGCGCGGGCAGCCGCCGCTAGCGGAGGCGAGCGCTCATCACCGCGGCCCGCAACTACTGATGCACCGTCAAGGACAAGACGAGGCACCGTCAAATCCCTCGGGACCGATGCCGGTCACCGACGATGAGATCCGCGAGAAGTACCTCGAGCGCGCGATCCGCGAGCTCAACTCGCTGACGCGCGACCTGCAGTCCTGTCCGCACTGCCCACGGGGCAACCTGATGCCGGTGCTCGGCTCGGGCCACCCGCAGGCCGACATCATGCTGCTCAAGTACTCGGCGGTGCCCTCGGAGATCGAGGAGGGCGTCGCGTTCTACGGACGCGCCGGCAGCGCGATCATGAAGTCGCTGAAGCGCCTCCAGATCGACCCTTTGGCCGTGTACGGGACGCTCTGCGTGAAGTGCCCGCTGAGCGACGCCTCGCTGGCCGATTTCGCGTGCATCTCCAGGGTCGTCGAGGAGATCGCGATCGTGCAGCCGAAGATCGTCGTCGTGATGGGCCCCGACGCGCTCACCACGCTGGGCGAGATGGACATCCCGCTGGCACGGCCGCTGACGCCGGCCCTCGGCGCGATCCAGCAGCTCACGCCGGCAATCGACGCCCTGTACGTCCCCGACATCGACGAGTCGCTCGACGAACAGGCCGCCAAGAGCGAGTTCTGGGCGGCCTTCCGGGTGCTCGGCGACTGGTACGCCGCGCAGCCGCCGTACTGAGGGCGCAGCTCTGACGGCCGCCCGTGGCCGGTCAGATTTCGGAATAGAAGGCGACCGGGTCGAACGGCGGTCGCCGGGGTGTTCTTGCAGCGTGAGAACGTGCCAGTCGCAGCCGATACGATCAGGAAGAGGGATATGCCCGCGACTCAGCAGCTCCACGTCACCGTCCGCTACGAGGATGACTCGCTTTGGGCCACAGTGGATGAGTTCCCCGGCGTGTTCGCCACCGGAGACACCGTTGACGAGCTCCGCGAGAGCCTCGAGGAGGGGATCGCACTCGTGCTCGATCGGCCAAACGGCGAAGTCCCGAAGGTGACGATCGCCCCTCTGACGGTCGAGCCCTCGCAGACGAAGGCGCGCGCAGAGCTGACCTGCGTCTAGGCGACCGCGGATGGCCCAACATCTCGAGGCTTCCGACCTCGTCGGTGCCGAGACCCCTAACTCATCGTGATGACGATCTTCCCCAGCTTGCCGCCCTCAGTGAACGCGTCGTAGGCCTCGGCGGCACGCTCGAGCGGGAACTCGCCGGCGACGGGAACACGCAGTACGCCACGCTCGAACAGCGGCAGTACCTCGCGTTCGAGCAACCGCGCGGACAGCGCTTTCTCCTCGAGCGGACGGGCGCGCAGGGTCGAGCCGTGGATCCGCGCGCGCTTGCCCATCAGGGCCAGCAGGTTGAGCTCCGTCTTCGCGCCCGCCGAGACGCCGATCACGGTGATCCTGCCGCCGGTCGCAAGGGCGTGCATGTTCTCGGGCATGTTCGGGCCGCCGACCAGCTCGAGGATCACGTCGAACGGACCGTGGCCACCGTAGTTCTCGCATCCAATCGCGGTCGCTCCCAGCTCGGCGACCTGATCGCGTAGCTCCCCGCGGCGCACCGTCGCCGTCGCCGTCGCTCCGGCCGCGCGGGCGAGCTGGATCGCGGCGGTGCCGACGCCTCCGGCGCCGCCATGGACGAGCAGGTGCTCACCCGGGCGCAGGTCGGCCTGCGTGAAGAGGGCGTCGTGGGCTGTCGTGAAGACCTCGGGCAGGCCGCCCGCCGCCGCCCAGTCGAGTTCCGCGGGGACCGGCATCAGCACGCGCTCGTGGACCGTCGCGAGTTCGGCCTGGGCGCCCCCGCCGACGATCGCCATCACCCGGTCGCCCTCGCCGAAGCGTTCCACCCCCGGCCCGACCGCCGCCACCTCGCCTGCCAGCTCCATGCCCGGGATGTCCTGCGGCGATCCGGGCGGCGCCGGGTAGAAGCCGCGGCGCTGAGAGATGTCGGCGCCGTTCAGGCCGGCGGCGTGCACGCGCACGAGCACCTGCCCGTGTCCCGGCACGGGGTCGGGGTGCTCCTCGACGACGATCTTCTCGTCGCGGATCGTGGCGGCGCGCATTCGCCGAAGCCTAGCCGCGCTCGAGCACGGCGACGGTCTCGATGTGGTGGGTCTGGGGGAACATGTCGACGGGCCGCACGCGCTTCAGCTCCCAGCCCGACGCGACGAGTTCAGCGGCGTTCGGAGCAAGCGTCGTCGGGTTGCAGGAGACGTAGACGATGCGCCGCGGGGAGGCGCCGATGATGCGGTGCACGACCTTCTTGGAGAGGCCCGCCCGTGGCGGGTCGACGACGATCACGTCGGGGCGCCCGGCCCGCTCCAGCAGCTCGGGCAGCGCCAGACGCGCGTCACCGGCGAAGAAGCGGGCCTTGTCTATCTCGTTTCGCTTCGCTCCCTCGATCGCGTCCGCGACGGCCCGCTCGACGAGCTCGATCCCCCACAGCTCGCCCGCGCGGGGCGCGAGCGTCAAGGCGATCGAGCCGATGCCGCAGTAGAGGTCGTAGACGCGCTCCCAACCCTGTAGCGCCGCGTACTCGGCGACCGTGCCGTACAGCACCTCGGCCATCTCGGTGTTCGTCTGGAAGAAGGCCTCGGCGGAGATGCGCAGGTCGAGCTCGGCCAGGCGCTCCGGCAGCTCGCCCTCGCCCCACACGAGCTCGGTGTCCCCGCCCTGGGTGGTCTCGGCGGGACGGTCCGAGCGGGTCCACAGCACGCCGTCGAGGCTCTCATCGGGGGCCGAGCCGATGCGTTGCCCGCGTTCGCGGCCGGGCCCGCGCGGGCCCCGCTCCCACGCGGTCAGACCCTGCGCCGCGCACCAGTCTGCTGCGAGCTCCCGCGCGCGGTTGCCCAGCTCGGAGGCGAGCAGGCAGTCGTCCATCGCGAGCACCTCGTTGCCGCCGGCGGGCGCGTGGAACCCGCACACGAGTCCGCCGCCGGGCGTATTGCCGAAGGAGTACTCGAGCTTGTTGCGATAACGCCACTGTTCGACCGCCGGGACGATCGGCTCGAGCTCGAAGCCCTCGAGGCGGCCGATGCGCTCGAGCGCCTCGCGCACCTGGGCCTGCTTGATCTCCAGCTGACGCTCGTAGGGGATGACCTGCCAGGCGACCCCCGGGTGCGCAGCGCGGGGGGCGATCCGCTCGGCGCTCGGCGAGAGCACCTCGACGGTGCGCGCGTGGGCGTAGCTGCGCTTGCGCTTGTGCACGACCGCCCGCACGCGGTCGCCGGGGATCGCACCGGCGACGAACACCACGTAGCCGCCGCCGTGCTCCCCGGAGGGGTCCTCGCCCAGCCGCGCCACGCCCTCGCCGCCGAACGCCAGCGAGTCGATCTGGAGCTCCAGCTCATCGCCGCGCTGCGGCCGAGCCTGGGGGGGCGCCGAGCTCACTGCGCGCCGACCAGCAGCTCGAGCAGCGCCTTCTGGGCGTGCCGCCTGTTCTCGGCCTGGTCCCAGATGCGCTGGCGCTCGCCGTAGAGCACCTCGGCGGAGATCTCCTCGCCGGGATGTGCGGGCAGGTCGTGCATCGCGAACGCCCCCTGGGCCGCAGCGTCGAGCAGCGCGTCGTCGACGCGGTAGGCAGCCAGATCCCGGCGACGAGGCTCGGCGGTCTGCTCATCGCCCATGCTGATCCACACATCCGTGTACACCGCCGCGGCGCCCGCGACCGCCTCGGCCGGGTCTTCGTGCAGGCTGATCTCGCCCGGCGCGCCGGGCGGCGGCGCGAGGTCGCTCTCCAGCTGGTAGCCCGCCGGGGAGGCGACCGCGACGTGCAGGCCGGCCAAGGAGCCGAGAATCGCGAGCGAGCGGGCGACGTTGTTGCCGTCTCCCACGTAGGCGAGGCGCAGCCCGGCGAGCTCCCCGTAGGCCTGGCGGAGCGTCAGCAGGTCCGCGAGCGCCTGGCAGGGATGGTGGCGGGCGGTGAGCATGTTGATGATCGGCACGGAGCTGTACTGGGCGAGCTCCTCGAGCGTCTCGTCCGGACCGGTGCGGATGCCAACCGCCGCGACGTGCCGGGAGAGGACGAGCGCCGTGTCCCGTAGCGCCTCGCCGCGCGAGAGCTGCAACTCATCGGCACGCAACACGACCGGGTGGCCGCCGAGCTCGTACACGCCGACCTCGAAGGACACGCGGGTGCGCGTCGACGGCTTCTGGAAGATCAGGGCGACGCTTCGCCCGCTGAGCGCGTTGCTCGCATCGGGCTGATCGGCGAGCTGCTGCGACCTTGCGAGTAGCGACTGCAGCTCGTCGGGTGAGAGCTCGGCGCCGGTGAGGAAATGGCGGGTGGACATCGGAGCGGCCAGTCTAGGCCCTCCGCAGCGGCTGCCCGGAGTGTGAGATCGCGCGACGGATGCCGACGGCGAGGGGGCAGATCGGCCCTCTCAGGTGAACTCGGCCCGGCCCTCGTCGCTCGTCGACGCGTTCGCGTAGCGGCGCCGCGGAATCCGCCCGGCGCCACGAGCCAGCCTGCCGGCCTCCACCGCCCGGCGCATCGCAAGTGCCATCGCCGCCGGCTCCTGCGCACGGGCGATCGAGGAGGCGGCCATCACCGCGTCGCAGCCGAGCTCCATCGCGAGGGCGGCGTCGGAGGCGGTGCCGATCCCGGCGTCCAGCACAACCGGCACGTCGACCGCCTCGCGGATCAGGGAGATGTTGTAGGGGTTGCGGATGCCCATGCCGCTCCCGATCGGGGAGCCGAGCGGCATCACCGCGGCGCAGCCGAGATCGGCCAACCGCCGCGCGAGCACGGGGTCGTCGGTCGTGTAGGGGAGCACCACGAAGCCCTCGCCGAGGAGCTGCTCTGCGGCGCGCAGGAGCTCGGGCGCGTCCGGCAGCAGGGTGTCCTCGTCGCCGATCACCTCGAGCTTGATCCAATCGGTCCCGAACGCCTCGCGGGAGAGACGCGCCGTGAGTACGGCGTCGCGCGCCGTGTGGCAGCCGGCGGTGTTCGGGAGCACCTGGACGCCGGCGGAGTCGAGCACCTCGAGCAGCCCGCTCGGCCCCCCGGCCTGGACGCGGCGCAGCGCGACGGTGACGAGTTCGCTGCCGCTCAGGGCGATCGCCTCGGCGAGCAGCTCGAGCGAGGGAAAGCCGCCGGTGCCGAGCAGCAGCCGCGAGCGCAGCTCGCGCCCCGCGATGTGCAGCAGATCCTCGCTCGCCACCTCCGAGGAAGTCGTGGCCGGGGCTCTCGACATGCTCATATCATCCTCCTTGCATCGCGCTCAGCACCTCGACGCGCGAGCCCTCGGACAGCTCGAGTGAGTCCCATTCGGCTCGTGGCACGACCTCGCCGTCGACCGCCACCGCGACACCCCGGGCGCCCGGCTCGAGTCCGAGCTCTTCGAGCGCCGCCGCGGGCGTTCCCGGCGCGTGCAGCTCACAGGCCCGGCCGTTGAGGACGATCGCGCGCCCGAGGGGTGCCCCTTGATGAGGCATCACATCACCGCCCCCGTGCCGGCGGGCTCCGCAGCGATGGCCAGCCGCAGCGGGTCGCAGGCGGCGAGCAGCCCGGCGTCGGCCGATGCGCGCTCGCCCGCTTCGCCGTCGCCGTCCGATCGGCCCTCGAGTACCTCCAGGAGCAGCTCGGCGGTGAGCGGCGCGAGCAGGATGCCGTTGCGGTGGTGACCGGTGGCCCACAGCAGCCCCTCGACCGCGCCGCGGCCGATCGCGGGCAGGTTGTCGGGCGTCCCCGGTCGCAGCCCCGTCGAGAGCTCCTCGATCTCGAGCTCGGCGATGCCCGGCAGCAGCTCGTGCGCGTCGCGCAGCAGCTCGTAGACGCCCCCGGCGGTCGCGCCGAGGTCGAAGCCGCGCTCCTCGACGGTCGCACCGAGCACGTAGCGGCCGTCGCCGCGCGGCACGACGTAGCCACCGCTGTAGCGGATCACCCGCTCGAGCAGCCCCGGCCCCTGCGGGTCGCGCAGCCGCAGGATCTGGCCCTTGACCGAGCGCACGGGGAACCGCGCCGCTCCGGGCAGCCCCTCGATGCCGCCGCTCCAGGGGCCGGCTGCCACAACCACGGACTCCGCGGCCAGACGATCGCCGCCCCCCAGCACGACGCCCCTTACGCGCCCGCCATCCAGCTCGAGCGCGGCGACGGCCTGGCCCTCCCGCACGACGACTCCGTCCGCCTCGCAGGCGGCGCGGAGCGCCGTGAGTACGCGGCGCGGGTCCACGGCGTGGTCATCCGGGACCTCCAGCGCCATGCGCAGCACCGGAGCGAGCGCCGGCTCGAGCTCGCGTGCCGCGCTCGGCGCAAGCCTCACCACGTCGAGGCCGAGGGTGTGGCGGAACTCGAGCTGACGCTCGAGCTCGGCGGCCTCGTCGTCGTCCGCCGCGAGCAGCAGCGTGCCGGTGCGCCGCAGTCCGACGTCCTCCCCCGAGCGCTCGGCAAGCTCCCCCGCGAAGCGCGGCCACATCGCGGCGCTGCGCAGCCCGAGCTCGAGTAGCCGCCGCCCGGCACCACCGAACTCGACCTCGGCGACCGGCGCGAGCATGCCGGCGGCGACCCGCGAGGTGCCCTGCCCGGTGGCGCCGCGCTCCAGCACGGTCACGCCGATCCCCGCCCGGCGCGCACGCCACGCGACGCTCAGCCCGATCACGCCGCCGCCGATCACGAGCAGGTCGTTTGGCTTGGAGTGGGCCATGCCGCTGATGCTAGTCCGGGTCAGGTGCGGCGGGCCACGAGCGCGCTCCTGCGAGACTGCGATCGATGTCTGCCGGCCCCACAGATGAACCTGGTGATGAGCGCCGCGCGCGTATTCGGGCGGCCCGGCTGTATCTCGTCTGCGGGCTTCCGGGCGAACCACCCGACGCCGGGCCGCTCCCGGACCTGCTGCGCGCGGCCGTGGCGGGGGGCGTCGCGGTCGTTCAGCTGCGCGAGAAGCGTCTTGGAGACGAAGAGCTGACGGCCGTCGCCGACGCGGCGAGGGCCCTGTGCGAGCGGATCGGAGCGATGCTGATCGTCAACGACAGACCTTGGGCCGCCGTCGAGGCCCGCGCCGACGGCGTCCATCTCGGCCAGGACGACCTGCCGGCGGAGGAGGTTCGCGAGATCGTCGGCCCGGAGATGCTGATCGGGCTCTCCACCCACTCCCCGGCCGAGATCGACGCCGCCGACCCGGCGCTCGTCGATTACATCGGCGTCGGCCCCGTCTACGAGACGCCAACCAAGGCGGGCCGCCCCGCCGTCGGCCTCGAGCTGGTCCGCTACGCGACGGCCAACGCCCGTGTGCCGTTCTTCGCGATCGGAGGCCTGAACGCCTCGAACGTCGCCGAGGTGACCGCGGCGGGGGCGGAACGGATCGTGGTGCTGCGTGCGATCGCCGAGGCCTCCGACCCCGAGGCGGCGGCCTGGGAGCTGCGCGGAATGCTCGGCACGGGCTCGGCGGGGCGATGAGCCCCACCGTCTCCGGAGACCACCCCGAGGCCGGCGAGAGGACCCGTCGTGAGCGCTCGCCGCGCGGCGAGCGCGACCGGCTCGCGCGGGAGGCGCTCAGCCCGCTCGGAGCGGACGAGCGGCCCGTCGCGCTGCGCATCGCGATCGGAGTCTGCGTGGTGCTCGCCGTCGTCGTGCTGGCCGGCGCCGCAAGCGTCCACGACCTCAGCCGCCACGGCGGCTCGCTGCCCGGCGCCGCCACGATCGCGATCGCGCTCGCGGCGCTCGCGTCCGGCATGTACCGCCGTCGCTACTGGGCGGTGCTCTGGTTCGAGGCTCTGCTCGCGTTTCAGATCATCGTCACCTCGTTGGCGCTCGTCGTCGCCTCGACGGTGATCGCTGGGCTCGTTTGCGCGGTCGGCATCGGCCTCGGCGGCTGGTTGTTCTGGAAGCTGATCCGGGTGATGGGGCGCATGCAGGCCGCCGAGCGGCGCTGAGCGCGCGGGCCGCCGACGCGGTCGGGCTGATGCGCGCCGGATCGGGCTCGGGGCCGGGGCCCCCGGGAAGGGTGGCAACGCTTCGATAGGCTCACGCCCGGAATGGCCGAGAGCTCCTATGACACGATCGTGATCGGCTCCGGGCCGGGTGGCTATGTCGCCGCGATCCGATCGGCGCAGCTCGGTCGCAAGACCGCGGTGGTCGAGCGTGACAAGGTCGGTGGGCGCTGTCTGAACTACGCCTGTATCCCCGCCAAGTCGGTGCTGCGCTCGGCGGACCTGCTGACGGAGATCAGGGAGTCGGGCGACTACGGGCTGAAGGTGGGCTCGGTCGAGGTCGACTACGCCGGCATCCAGGCGCGCCGCGACAAGGTCGTGAACACGCTCACCTCCGGGGTCTCTGGCCTGTTCAAGAAAAACGGCATCGATCTGATCGAGGGCGATGCGGCGCTGACGGCCGACGGCGACGTGCGCGTGGGCGAGCAGTCTTTCGGCGCCGGCACGGTGATCCTCGCGACGGGTTCTGTGCCGCGGGCCGAGGTGATCCTCGTCGAGGCCGTCGAGCGGCTGGTGCCGAGCGAGGACGCGGACATCTCGAGGCTCGTCGAGCGCGGCCTGAAGCGCCAGGGCATCGCGGTCCACACCGGCACGCCGATCGCCGAGGTGCAGCCGGGCGAGAGCAGCGTCGGCTTCTCGATCGGCGAGGAGCGCGCCGAGGTCGACTACCTCGTGATCTGCGCCGGCCGCGCGGCGGATGTCGAGGGCCTCGGCCTGGCCGAGGCGGGGGTCGAGCTGGATCGTGGGCTGATCCGCGTCGACGGCGCAATGCGCACCTCTCGCGCCGGCGTGTACGCGATCGGTGACCTCGTGGCGGGCCCGGCGCTCGCTCACAAGGCCTCCGACGAGGGAATCATCGCCGTCGAAGACGCTGCCGGGCTGCCGACTCATCCGATCGCCTACGTCGACGTGCCGCGGGCCACCTTCTGCACGCCGAACGTCGGCTCTTTCGGCCTCACCGAGGCGGAGGCCGTGGATCAGGGCTACGACGTGGTCGTGGGCAAGGTGCCCTACGGAGCGGTCGGCGGCGGCACCGTCTACGGGGACCGCACGGGGCTGGTGAAGGTCGTCGGCGAGGCGCGCTACGGAGAGCTCCTCGGCGGCCACATCGTCGGCGCCCGCGCGACGGAGCTGATCCAGGAGCTGGTCAACATCCGGGCGCTGGAGGGGGGCTTCCCGGAGGTCGGCCGGATCATCCACGGTCACCCCACCCTCTCGGAGGCGGTGATGGAAGCCGGCCGGGCCGCCGACGGCTGGCTGATCCACGGCTGAGTGAGGGCGGGCGCGTTGCCCAACCCGACGGCGGCCTTCTACTTCGACCTCGCGAGCCCGCTGGCGTACCTCGCGGCCGAGCAGGCGCTGAGTGTGTTCGCGGAGGCATCGGAGCCGGTCGTCTGGACGCCGGTCCTCGCGGCCGAGCTTCCCGGCGCGGAGTCCTTCGCGGCGTTCCGATGCGAGCAGGACCGTGAGGCGATGCTGGAGAGCGTCGCCGGGCGCGCGTCGTCGCTGGGCCTGCAGCCGCTGCGCTGGCCCGAGCCCTTCCCGTTCGACAGCTCGCTTGCGATGCGCGTGGCGACCTACGCGAAGTCGATCGGCCGCGCCGTGCCGTTCGCCCAAGCGGCCTTCCGGCAGGCCTTCGCGGGCGGACGCGCGCTCGACAACGAGGACGCGGTCGTGATCGCGGCGGCGGCCTGCGAGATGCACCCGGCGGCGGTGCTCAAGGGCGCAGCCCTTGGCTCCAGGATCGGCACGAGCCGGCCGCGGCTCCCAATGAGAGCCAAGGACACATACCGCCTGATCGTCACCCGCGGAGGCCGCACGCCCGCGCTGTTCGCAGACCCTGAGCGGGTCGACCACATCGAGGTCGTGGAGATCGGCAGCGGCGAAGCGGTTCTGTTCTGGGACCTGCCGCCTCATGCCGCCTCCCGCCAGGCGCGGGCGATGCGGGCGGACCTCAACAGCATGGAGGCGCAGGAGTTCCATGCGCGCTGGGCTACCGTGGAGTCCTGATGCCCGAGTCGCCTCTGCAGCCATCCCTCCCCGCTCCGGAGCAGGCTCGCGAGTGGCTGGAGACGATGACGCTGATCCGCCGTTTCGAGGAGCGGGCCGGTGAGATGTACGCGCGCGCCAAGATCGGCGGCTTCCTGCACCTCTCGATCGGCGAGGAGGCGACGATCGTGGGCAGCGCCCGGGCGCTGCGGGAGGACGACTACCTGATCTCGACGTACCGCTCGCATGGCCATGCGCTGGTCCGGGGCACGCCGCCGGAGAAGGTGATGGCGGAGCTGTTCGGGCGCGTCGACGGCCTTTGCCATGGGCGCGGGGGCTCGATGCACATGTTCGATATCGAGCGCCGCTTCATGGGTGGCTACGGGATCGTCGGCGGCAACCTGCCGATCGCCGCCGGCATCGGGCTGGCCAGCGACTACCGGGGCCTCGACGAGGTGACGCTCTGCACGTTCGGCGACGGCGCGTCCAACCAGGGAACCTTCGGCGAGACGCTGAACCTCGCCGCGCTGTGGCGTCTGCCTGTGGTGTTCATGGTCACCAACAACCAGTTCGGGATGGGAACGTCGCTGAGCCGGCACTCAGCCGTCACGGACCTGCAGCGCAAGGGCGAGAGTCTCGGCGTGCCCGGGATGCGCTGCGACGGGATGGACGTGCTCGACACCTACAAGGTCGTCTCCGCTGCCGTCGAGCAGGTGCGGGCGGAGCGCCGGCCGGTGCTGATCGAGGCGATCACCTATCGCTTCCGGGGCCACTCGATGGCCGATCCGGAGAGCTACCGCAGCAAGGACGAGGTCGCGGCCTGGCGCGAGCGCGACCCGATACCAGCCTTCGGCCGCTCGCTTCTCGGCGCCGGCATGCTCGACGAGCAGGAACTCGCCGAGATCGACGCCAAGGCGATGGAGCGCATCGACGCTGCCGTCGCCTTCGCCGATCAGTCCCCGTTCCCCGCGCCGGAGTCCCTCTACGACGACATCTACGTGCTCGGCGAGCGCTGGCGGGGCTGGTACTCGGTAGAGACCACCGAGGAGCGCTCGGCCGGCGCGGAGGCCGACGGGGCGGGCGCCGCCAACGACGAGATCCCCCAGCAGTTGACGAGCGCTCTTGCCGCCGGCGAGGACGCGGGGGAGCCCGCGGAAGCGTCCGGCTGATGGCCGAGATGCGCTATCGCGAGGCGCTCGGCGCGGCGCTGCGGGAGGAGCTTCGCCGCGACGAGCGTGTGCTGCTGATGGGCGAGGACATCGGCGTATTCGGCGGCGCCTTCAAGGTCACCGAGGGGCTGCTCGAGGAGTTCGGCGAGAAGCGCGTCCGCGACACGCCGATCTCCGAGAACACGATCGTCGGTGTCGGCGTGGGGGCGGCGATGACCGGCCTGCGCCCCGTCGTCGAGCTGATGACGATCAACTTCGCGCTGCTGGCGTTCGACCAGATCGTCAACAGCGCCGCTCACATCCACTACATGTTCGGCGGCCAGGCCCGGGTGCCACTGGTCGTGCGGATGCCGCAGGGAGCAGGCCATCAGCTCGGCCCGACGCATTCACATTCCCTCGAGGCGATGTTCCTGCACGTGCCGGGGCTGCTCGTCGCGGCCCCCTCCACGCCGGCTGACGCGAAGGGCATGCTGAAGACGGCGATCCGCGATGAGAACCCCGTGATCTTCATCGAGCACGAGTCGCTCTACGGGGTCCGCGGCGAGGTGCCGGAGGGTGAGGACGTGCTGGTGCCGTTCGGCGTCGCGCGCGTCGCCCGGGAGGGCTCGGACGTGACGATCGTGGGCATCTCGCGGATGGCACAGACGGCCGAGCGGGCCGCCGCGACGCTGTCCTCCGAGCACGGCGTGGAGGCGGAGGTGATCGACCCGCGGACGCTGAGGCCATTGGACCTCGACACGATCCTCGACTCGGTCCGGCGGACGAACCGCTGCGTGATCGTCGAGGAGGGGTGGCCGCACGGCGGCGTCGGCGCGAACCTCGCGGCGCTGATCGGCGAACAGGCCTTCGACTACCTCGATGCGCCCGTGCAGCGAGTAACGGGCGCGGACCTGCCGATGCCGTACTCCAAGCCGCTGGAGGACATCGCCTACCCCCACGAGCCGCAGGTGATCGCAGCTGCGCTGGCGACGCTCGGCCGGGGCGCGACGGCAGGAGCGCCGGTGTGAGCAGCGAGATCGTGATGCCCCGGCTCTCCGACACGATGGAGGAGGGGACGATCCTGCGCTGGCTGAAGCAAGACGGCGAGACGGTGCAGCGCGGCGAGGAGCTCGTCGAGATCGAGACCGACAAGGCGACGATGGTCTACGAGTCAGATGTCGCCGGCGCGCTCTCGCTGATCGCAGCCGAGGGAGACACGCTCTCCGTCGGCACCCCGATCGCGCGCGTGGGCGAGACGTCGGGAAACAGCAGCGGGTCGACCGCGGAGCAGCCGGCCCCTGTCGCGGCGCAAGTAGCCGAGGCTCCGGCCGGATCGGCGGGGGCGGAGACGGACGGCGCGCGCGGAGGAGAGGGAGGGAAGGAAGAAGGAGAAGAAGAAGAAGGAGAAGAAGGAAGAGGAGGAGAAGAAGGGGAGCGTCGTGTCAAGGCTTCGCCGCTCGCCCGCCGGATCGCTCGTCGAGAGGGGATAGACCTCGCCGGTGTCGCCGGCACAGGGCCGGGCGGACGGATCGTGAGGGCCGACGTGAGCGGCGAGACAGCCGTCACGGCCGGCGCCGCCACCCCACCCCCCGGCGAGAACGCGGAGCCCGTGCCGGCGTCGGCAGAGCCCGAGGCCGGCGCCGAGCCGCGCGCCGGCGAGGGCGGCGAGCCCGTACCGGCATCCGCGGAGCCCGAGGCCGTTGCGAGGGCCAAGGGGGCCACCACCGAGGTGGAGCTGACGCGCCTGCAGCAGGCGGTCGCGCGGCGGATGGCCGAGTCGAAGGCCACGATCCCCGATTTCACGCTGGCGATCGACGTCGACATGGAGGACTGCGTGGCGCTGCGGGCGCAGCTCAAGCGTGTCGCCGTCGAGGGGGCCGCGCCGCCGCCCACCTACAACGACATGGTCGTGAAGGCCTGCGCGCTCGCATTGCGCGAGCATCCCCAGGCCAACGGCAGCTACCGCGACGGCAAGCTCCAACTGCATTCGCGCATCAACGTCGGTGTGGCCGTGGCCGCCGAGGGGGCGCTGGTCGTGCCGACGGTCTTCGACGCCGATTCGAAGGCGCTGGGTGAGATCGCGCGCGAGGCCCGTGCTCTGGCCGAGCGGGTTCGTGCCGCGACGATCACTCCGCCGGAGCTCGGCGGCGGCACCTTCACGGTCTCGAACCTCGGCATGTTCGGGATCCGCAGCTTCACCGCGATCATCAACCCTCCCCAGGCGGCGATCATGTCCGTGGGGGCGCTCGAACGTCGCGCCGTGGCCGCCGAGGACGGCTCGATCGCGGCGCGCCAGATGCTGACGTTGACGCTCGTCTGCGACCACCGCATCCTCTACGGCGCCGAAGCGGCTCGCTTCCTGGCTCGAGTGCGCGAGCTGCTGCAGACACCGGCCGCGCTGACGCTGTAGTCGACGACGGGCGTTGCGGTCGGGACCAAGCAGCCCACAAGTCGACGGGTGTCGAGCCCGGAGGAAGCGGCCTACAAGTCGTTCGGGGTCAGTCGGCGCTGCCTCGCAGCGGGTCGATCCAGTTGAGCCCCCTGAACCGCCCGAAGTCGTTGTCCGATGAACACAACGTCGCGCCGTGCTCGATCGCAAGCGCAGCGAGGTGCGCGTCGGTCGTGAGGTTGCCGCCGGCGCCGAGCGGAGCGAGCAGGTCGCGCAGCACCGCGGCATGGCGCTGCGTGGGGTGGACAACGGTGGCCGGCGGCTGATTCAGCCATTCCTGGACGAATCCGATCGCCTGTTCAGCGCTCAAGGGCACGTCGAACGCGGCGCGCCGCGTGCTCAGCCGGACGAATCCGAGCAGCGCCACCCACGCTAGGCCGAGGGTCTCAGAACCCGACAGCGCTTCCTCGAGCCAGTCGCGCGCGCGATCATGCAGCCGGGCTTCTGGTTCATAGGCGTAGAGAAGGAGGTTGACGTCGGGGATCTTCACTTGCCGAGTTCCCGCTTGCGCAGAATCTCTTCGTCCTCGATTTCCCCTGAGATCGCCAGCGCTTTGTCGATGTCGAAGCGCGCACCACGCAGAAGGGGCTTCACCTCGAATCGCTTGGGAGGTGCGCCCTGGGCTCCCAGCCCCGCCCGCACTGCGTCGTTGATCGCGACCTTGAACGAGACGCCCCGCTCGCGCATGGCCGCCCGCAGCCGCGCCTCCACATCGGGATCGAGCGTGACCGTCGTCCGCATCTGTAGCATCATAGCATCACTGATGCTGCTGTCATGATGCCTGCGCCGGCTGTCGATAGGCTGAGTCGAGTATGAGCAAGCACCGGCACCGGGGCGAGGAGATCTGGGTCTGTCACCTCGGCCTCGTCCCATACTCCGACGGAGTCGCGCTTCAGGAGACACTTCGTGCGCGGCGCCAAGCGGGCGAGATCGCGGACCTGTTGCTGCTGCTCGAGCACCCGCCCACCTACACGGTCGGTCGCCGTTCCGCCATCGAGGAGCTCCCCTTCCCCGAGTCCTTCTATGCCGCCAAAGGGATCGCCGTGCATCCCACCGACCGGGGCGGCCGGATCACCTACCACGGCCCGGGACAGCTCGTCGGTTACCCGATCATGGCGGTCGGCGACGTCCACCGGCACTTGCGTCTGATGGAAGCGGCCGTCATCTCTGCTCTGGGCGACGCTGGTGTCGCGGCGCGCTCGCGCCACGAGGAGGGGATCGACTACACGGGCGTTTGGGTGCAGGAGCGGAAGATCGCCTCGATCGGCGTGCACCTCTCGCGGGGCATCAGCACGCACGGCTTCGCTGTGAACGTCGAGAACGACCTGGAGCCGTTCTCCTGGGTCGTGGCATGCGGGCTCCCGGACGTCACGATGACCTCCCTGGCTGCCGAGACGGAAGGCGCACACCATCACGGCGCTTCGCCCGTCGCTGGAAGCGGGCAGGCCGGAGAGCGCATCGGCTGCTTTCGGAAGCGTGTGGCCCACGCCTTCTGCGAAGCGCATGGGCGCCGTCAGCGCATCGTCACGCCCACCCGCCTCGGCCTCTCAGCTGCGCAAATCCATCGCGGAGGCCCGGTAGGGCCGGAGCCGTTCAGATCCTCCCCCGCCGTCCCGCAGGTCGTGCCCGCATGAGCGCAACGCGCTCCCGCGCCAACCCGGGCGGCATGGACGTGTTGCGGGTGCTGGGCCCCGACGTGCGGCCTTTGCGCGAGCGCAAGCCGCCCTGGTTCAAGGTGCCGCCTCCGGGCGGCGAGCGCTACCGCGAGCTGACCGAGCTGATCCGCGAGGAGAACCTCCACACGGTCTGCCAGGAGGCCGCCTGCCCGAACGTGGGTGAGTGCTGGGAGCGCGGCACCGCCACCTTCATGATCCTCGGTGACACCTGCACGCGCCGCTGCGGCTTCTGCAACGTCAAGACCGGCAAGCCGACCTGGCATGATCCGCTCGAGCCGGCCCGCGTGGCGCGCTCGATTGCACGCATGGGCCTGCGGCATGCCGTGATCACATCCGTCGACCGCGACGACCTGCCCGACAAGGGCGCCTCGGCGTTCGTCGGCGTGATCCGCCAGGTCCGTCGCCAGGCACCGGGATGCCAGGTGGAGGTGCTCACCCCGGACTTCCAGGGCCAGGAGATGCCGCTCGCGAAGGTCATCGCCGAGCGTCCAGACGTCTTCAACCACAACGTCGAGGTCGTGCCCCGCCTCTACCCGCTCGCCCGCCGCGGCTCCGAGTTCGAGCGCTCCTGCCGCGTGCTGCGCCTCGCCGCAGAGCTCGGCGAGGGCGAGGTCGTGACCAAGTCGGGGCTGATGGTCGGGCTGGGCGAGAGCCACGAGGAGATGGTCGAGGCGTTCGCCGCGCTCCGTGAGTCCGGCGTGCAGGTGCTCACAGTCGGGCAGTACCTGCGCCCCTCCGAGCGACACCTGCCGGTCGTCCGCTACTGGCACCCCGACGAGTTCAAGGCGCTCGAGGAGGCCGCCTACGAGCTCGGCTTCGACCATGTCGCAGCGGGCCCGCTGCATCCCGCTGTCGCGGCTGCCCCTCGTCACGATCGCGCTCGTCGCGATCAACGTGATCGCCTATCTGCTGGAGATCCGCCACGGCGGCAGCTTCTTCGGCGGTCCCTCCACGAGCGTCGCAGTGCACTACGGCGCGATCCCCTACGAGCTGACCCACCCGGGCAAGCACTGCGAACTGATCTCCCAGCTCACCCCCTCGGGCCAGGTCAGCGGTGTCGCCTGCCAGGGAGAGCGGGGCGTCACCGGTACACCCGCGCCGCAGCCGTCGACCCCGATCACCGCCTTCACCTCGATGTTCCTACACGGCAGCTTCCTGCACATCTTCGGCAACATGCTGTTCCTGGTGATCTTCGGGCCCAACGTCGAGGACGCCATGAGCCGGCCGCGCTACCTCGCCTTCTACCTGCTGGGCGGGCTGGTGGCGCTCGCCGCCCAGGTCGCCGTCGCGCCCAACTCGACCGGACCGACGCTGGGCGCCTCCGGTGCGATCGCGGCGGTGCTCGGCGGTTACATCCTGCTCTACCCCCGTGCGCGCGTGCTGACGGTCATCTTCATCTTCTTCTTCTTCACGATCGTCGAGCTGCCCGCTCTCGTGCTGCTCGCGCTGTGGTTCCTCGAGCAACTGTGGTTCGGCCTGGCCGGCCTCGCGACCCCCGTGGGCGGCTCCGAAGGCGTCGCCTACTTCGCCCACATCGGCGGCTTCCTGTTCGGCCTGCTGGCGATCCGCGTCTTTGCCTCGCGGCGCGCGGCGCGGGCCGGGGGCGGCCCGACCTTCGCATGAGTCCTGCCTCGCCTGGGATAGTGCCGTGAGGCGGCAGGCCGTGCTCGCGGCGGCGCTCGTGTTCATCGCCGGCTTCGCCTTCCTCACGGTGGTGGCGGCGACCGAACAGGGCATCACCGCAGCAACCGTGATCTCGATCTTCATCCTCGTCCTGCTCGCCGTCGGCATCGTCGGCGCGCTGCGCAATCCTCCTCGCCAGTGAGCACATCCCCCTTCATGACGCCCGGCCAGAGCCGTCTGCGCCGCGAGCGCGCAGCCGAGCGCCGGCGCCGCCGCCGTCAGATCGCGCTCGGGCTACTCGCCTTCGCGGTGATCGCGATCGCCATCGCGGCTCTCGCGGGGAGCGGATCCGGGGGTCATGGACGCCGCGGTCCACGGGCGCCGGCGAGCACGCAGGCGAACGCCGTCGAGGCGCCGCCGCGCTCCCCGGACGGGTTCCTCCTCAGCTCGCCGGCGCTGAAGCTCACCGGGATCGCGACGCCGGCCGCCGACCCGATCCGGCTGCAGTTCCGCCACCCGCCGCGGGCCGGCCTGCTGTTCAACCTCCAGACCGGCCAGGTGCTTTGGCAGCGCAACGCCTACAAGCGCCTCCCGATCGCGAGCCTCACGAAGATGATGACGGCGCTCGTCACCGTCAGGGCCGCACCGCCCGCCGACCACGTGCTCGTGACCAAGGCGGCGGTGGACTCGAACGGGTCGAAGGTCGGGGTGCTGCCTCTCCACAAGTACGTACGGCTCGAGTCGATGCTCTACGGCCTCTTGCTGCCCTCCGGCAACGATGCCGCCGTCGCGCTCGCTCAGCATGTGGCCGGCTCGGTCCGGGTCGTCCATACCTACAGCGCCGTGCTGCCGTTCCCGATCAAGGGCGGGAAGCTCTACCTGTACAACAACAACCCCCTGCTGATCTACCACTACCCCGGCGCCACGGGCTTGAAGACCGGCTTCACCGACGCGGCCGGGCGGTGTCTGGTCGCGACCGCCGAACGGGGCGGCGTCAAGCTCGGCGTCGTGCTGCTCAACTCGAACGCTCCGGGCGTCGAGTCCAAACAACTGCTCGACCGGGCTTTTCACGACGTCTACCACCTGCCGGCCGTCGCCGAGCCGCCGATGCCCGCCGGCGCCTGATCGACCGAATCACGCCAGCCCGACCGCTGGGCGACGCTCGCTCCGGCTCGCTGCGTGCGCAGTGGTATCTACAGCGGCCGCCGAGAGAAGGACGCGTCAGACACCGCGTGCGCAGTGGTATCTACAGCGGCCGCCGAGAGAAGGACGCATCAGACACCACGTGCGCAGTGGTATCTACAGCCCCCGCGGAGCACTTCGCCTTGGAGACCGCGTGCGCATTGGTATCTACAGCCCCCGCGGAGCACTTCGTCTTGGAGACCGCGTGCGCAGTGGTATCTACCGCCCCCGCGGAGCACTTCGTTCTTGGAGACCGCGTGCGCAGTGGTATCTACAGGCCGTGGCAGCCGCCCCACGGTAGCTGTAGCGGCGTGCGCGCAAACGCCACTGCCGCTTGCGGCACTGGCGTCTGCGCGTGCGTCGCGGAAGCGATAGCGTTCCCCCCTCGAGGATTGACTGGCCAGTCAGCCAAAGGAGAAGACGTGGATCTCGACGACACACCCGAGCAGGCCGCATTCCGCGCCCAGGTGCGCAGCTGGCTCGATCAGCATTCATCCGAAGCGCCCGTCCTGAGCGGTCCCGATGCGATCCAGGACGAGGACGAGATAATCGCCGCCCGCCGCGTCTGGCAGGGCAAGCTCGCAGAGGGCGGGCTCGCCGGCCTGACCTGGCCGAAGGAGTACGGCGGCCAAGGCCTCGGACCGATCGAGCAGGTGATCGCCAACCAGGAGATCTCCCGAGCGAAAGTTCCGGGGATCCTCGACGCGATCGGCGTTGGCATGCTCGGCCCGACGATCATCGCCCACGGCAGCGACGAGCAGAAGAGCCGTTACCTGGCGCCGCTTCTTCACGGCGACGAGGTCTGGTGCCAGCTCTTCTCCGAGCCCGCCGCGGGCTCAGACCTGGCGGCCGTGCAGGCGCGCGCCCGCCAGCAGGACGACGGCAGCTGGCGCCTGTCCGGGCAGAAGGTCTGGACGACCAACGCCCAGTTCGCCTCCTACGGCCTGCTACTGGCCCGCACCGATCCCGATGTGCCCAAGCACAAGGGCCTGACGATGTTCATCGTGCCGATGGACGCGGTGGGCGTGACGGTTAGGGGCCTCCGTCAGATCTCCGGCGAGGCGGAGTTCAACGAGGTCTTCTTCGACGATGTCGCGCTCGACGAGAGCGCCGTCGTCGGCGGCGTCGGCAATGGCTGGGGCACGGCTCTCACGACGCTGATGTTCGAGCGCGTCACGATCGGCCTCGGCAGCGAGGGCATGGGTTACAACTCGACCCGCTTCGCCACCGCGCTGGCGGCCGACGAGCACGCCCGCCGGGACCCGGAGGTGCGCCATCGCCTCGGCGAGATCGCCGCCGAACTGCTCGCGATCCGCTTCACCGGCTATCGCACCCTGTCGGCACTGCAGAAGGGCCAGATTCCCGGCCCGGAGGCGGGCCTCGCGAAGGTCACGCTGGTCAGCGGGGCGATCAAGGCCGGCGACCTGATCGCCGATGTGCTCGGCCCGGACGCCCTTCAGGAGGACAGTGAATGGGCCTACATGATCTCCTTCCTGCCAGGCCTGAAGTCTGCCGGCGGCACCGAAGAGATCCTGCGCAACACGATCGGCGAGCGCGTGCTCGGCCTGCCGCCCGAGCCGCGCCTGGACAAGGGCATTCCGTTCTCCGAGCTGCGCAGCAAGGAGGGGGCCGCGGCATGAACCTCGCACTCTCCGATGAGCAGGTGTTTCTGCGCGAGGCGGCCCGCGGGGCGCTCTCGCGGTTCAAGACCCTGGAGGCCGCCCGCGAGGCACTCGACGGCGACGAGCAGGCGCTTCCCGACCTCTGGCCCACGGCCCGCGAGGCCGGCTGGCCGGGACTGTTGATCGACGAGCAGCGGGGCGGCGCCGGCCTGGACGTGTTCGACGCGATGCTCGTGCTCGGCGAGTGCGGCCGCGTG
>WNFI01007808.1_pt1 | contig 46301 bp, 27 predicted proteins | sample 5400471 | NCBI WGS metagenome assembly WNFI01 (sample SAMN13153348, study PRJNA577476) | soil metagenome | isolation source: 100 cm saprolite on Douglas fir-dominated hillslope | place: USA:California | collected 2013-09-17
TTCCTCCGTCAATGCCATCCATTGCATCGACATCAACCAGGATGGATTCCCGGACCTGGTCATGGGAGGCAACGAATTCGGCTTCCTCCCCCAGTTCGGGAGGCTGGACGCCAGCTTTGGCCATATCCTCCTCAATGACGGAAAAGGACAGCTTACCTGGATCGCCCCGGATCGCTCCGGTCTCGAATTACGGGGACAGATCAGGGACATCGTCGAGATCCCCGGAAAAGATAAAGTACATTTACTGTTTTTACAAAACGACGAATACCCGGCACTTTATAAGTGCCAAATGAAAACTGCCAGGCCCGGACCTTCGGATAAAAATAAAAAATAGAACTTGTAGGTTGTATTTTATATCTCAGGCTTTATTCAATGCGCCATTATGATTGAAATAATAAAGAAAATTAGTGTCATCCTGCTCTTAGTTTCCCTTCTTTTTTTGGAAGGCTGCAGGTCAGCCCATCGGCTGCCGGAAGAGGAGCCTATATTTAAAGTCTTGGATGCCACATCGACAGGACTGAATTTTAGCAATACTTTGCGGCCAACCGGGGGCTTCAACGTATTTGACTACATGTATTTTTATAATGGCGGGGGAATAGGGGCAGGAGACTTCAATAATGACGGCCTTATCGATTTATTCTTTGCTTCTAACCAGGGTCAGAGTAAACTTTATCTTAATAAAGGAAACTTACAATTTAAAGATGTGACCCAATTGGCGAGAATACCCGAAGACAGCGGATGGTCAACAGGAGTGTCAGTGGTCGATATCAATAACGATGGCCTGCTGGATATTTATATTTGTAAAGTAGGTAACCTCATCGGGCTGCCGGTAAGCCATAATCAATTACTTATATGCAAGGGCATCGATAAAAATGGAGTTCCCTGGTACGAAGATAAAGCCAAAGAATATGGATTGGATTTTTCAGGGTTTAGCACACAGGCTGTCTTCTTTGATTATGATGGGGATGGAGACCTGGATATGTATTTACTCAACCATTCTATTCATCAGAACGGAAATTTCGGCCCCCGGAAAGATAAATTAGCCTCCTATAATCCTCTATCCGGCGACCGGTTATACCGCAATGAGGGAACAGGCAGATTCACCGAGGTTACAAAAGAAAGCGGCATCAATAGCTCAGTTATAGGCTATGGACTTGGCATTGTCGCATCTGATATAGACCTTGATGGCTATCCTGACCTCTATATTGGAAATGATTTTCATGAAAATGACTACTTGTATATAAACCAACATAATGGCAAATTCAAGGATGAACTCAATGACAGGATCATGCATACCAGTCAATTCTCAATGGGCGTGGATGCGGCAGATATCAACAATGACGGCTTCCCGGAAATTATAACTATGGACATGCTCCCTTATGATCCATATCTCCTCAAAAGATCGGAAGGAGAAGATACCTGGGACATTTTCAATCTAAAAATCGGTTATGGCTACAATTATCAGTATACCCGTAACAACCTTCAGTTAAACAGGCGTAATGGCCATTTTAGCGAAGTTGGTTTATACGCAGGCGTGGCTGCAACCGATTGGTCGTGGTCTCCGCTCTGGGTCGATTTCGACAATGATGGATTAAAGGACCTTTTCATATCCAACGGTATTCCGAAAAGACTTAACGACATCGACTACATTAATTTTGTTTCCAACCAGGAATTGCAACAAAAGATGCATGACAAAAACCTGGATAATACGGACTTGGAAATGATAAATAAATTTCCACAGATAAAATTACCCAGTAAGTTTTTTAAAAATACCGGCCAATTGGTATTTGCAGACCTGGAAAACAAAATCGAAGGCTCCAGGTCAACTTATTCCAATGGCGCTATCTATGCCGATCTCGATAATGATGGAGATATGGATTTAGTGGTAAACAATATTGATGAGCCCGCCGTGGTTTACAAAAATACCACCAATGATAAAAATATAAAGCCATTCGTTGATATTAGTCTAAAAGGTTCTTCCGATAATATAAACGCTCTCGGCGCCAAACTGATCTTGTTTGCAAACGGAGGAATACGGATATATGAAAAATACCCGGTACATGGTTTTTTATCCAGTATGGAAATACCTCTCCATGTAGGCCTCGCCGATACGAAAATTGATTCTGCATTTCTTATTTGGCCGGACAACAATTGCCAACAGGTAAATTTGAACCCGGCTAACAATCATATGCAGTTCACCTATCAGAAAGCCCTCCCGAAATTTGACTACGGCAAAATAACTGGGTATCGGAAAAATCCGACGAAAACCGTCAAAGACATTACATTATCGACAGGCATCGTCCATAAACATGAAGAAAATGACTTTCATGAATTTGACCGGGAACCGCTAATCCCTCACATGCTTTCCACGGAAGGACCCGCTCTTGCAATCGGAGATATAAATAAGGACAATCTTGAAGACGTTTTTATAGGCTCTTCAAAGTGGAAAAAAAGCTCCGTTTTTATACAAGACAGATACGGCAAATTCAAAAGAAGCCTTCAACCCGCACTTGACCAGGATAGTACCTATGAAGACGTTGACGCTACCTGGATCGACGTGAACAATGATGGGTATAAAGATCTCGTGGTAGCCAGCGGAGGAAACGAATATTTTGGGCAGGACCCTTATTTGACTCCGAGAGTATATTTAAACGACGGCAAAGGCAACTTAAAGAAGTACGACCAGGCATTTGACAGCCTGTTCATTAATGCGTCCACTTTAGCCGCAGTCGATTTTAACGAAGACGGGTTCATGGATCTTTTTATCGGTGGCAGGTCGGTACCGCTTGATTACGGTCAAACCCCACACTCTTATCTACTCCAAAATGACGGGACAGGTAAATTCAGGGATGTCACAAAGAAATATGCTCCCGGTCTCGCGGAGGTCGGATTCGTAACACAATCCCTATGGTATGATCTGGATAAGGACGGACGGAAGGACTTGATCCTGTCCCTGGAATGGGGAGGAATAATTGCATTCATGAACCATGGAGATCACCTGACAAAGAAAGTATTGACCGACAAAAAAGGCTGGTGGAATTTTATTTTACCTGTTGATATAAATAATGATGGGAATATCGATCTTATTGCAGGCAACCTCGGCCTCAACAGCCGGCTTAAAGCTTCAGAAAAACAGCCAGTGAGATTATACCACTTTGATTTTGATGATAACGGAAAAAAAGAACAACTTCTCACCTATTATCTCAACGGACGCGAATTACCTTTCGCCAATAAAATGGAATTAGAAAGACAAATGCCCACTCTGAAGAAAAGTTTCCTATACGCAGAGGATTTTGCCAAAGCCTCCCTGCAAGATCTTTTTTCAGTGGAAAAATTAAGTAAGGCTGATACCCTGAGCGCGGATTATTTTTCCAACGCAATCCTCCTTAACAAAGGAAACCTGAACTTTACGGTTCAAGCCATGCCATGGGAAGCGCAGTTGTCCTCTTATCGTGATGCGGTAGTTATTGACGCCAATGGAGATGGGCTTCCGGATATCTTACTGGTCGGGAATTATTACGAGAACAATATTCAGATGGGAAGATACGACGCAGACTATGGTACGGTCTTGCTGAACGAAGGCAATGACAGTTTTTCTGTTACACCCCTTAACGGCCTGGCCATTAAAGGCCAGGTACGCCATATTCGTCCGATCACAATAGGAGGCAAACCTTCATTTATATTAGTAAAGAATAACGACAGCACAATGGTGATCAGGTTCGATCATTAAAAAATTGGCTGCACGATCCTTGTCTGCCAATCGGAAGTATCACTGACCTGGTCCCGCTCAGTAATTAACGACTGAAAAGGAATTGCCATTACTGTTCGTTGATAATCAGCAATATATAACTGCATTTGATTCATGGCCCCGTTAACTGAATAGCTCCCCCCCTTAACATCCGCCACCAAAATTTTTAGAGGCACAAAGTGTTTGGGGAAAAACTTACTGTTCCCCTTTAAACCTCTGTTGATCGGAATGGCTACCATGCATTCGAATTGATAGTCGCCTGTCTTTTTAATGTTCAGCATAGGATAACCGGTCTCCACGGCGCCCTGGCTCTTAATATAATTACGTATATCTTTTATCAGTTTATATACATCGTTTGTACCTGGATAGAAGCCCGTTACCATTTTAGACGCCATTAGCGCCGTATCCTTTCCCATAATTTCGCGCATATTTATCCCATACACATTTTTTTTGTCTTCAAGAAAGATCCTCAGATTGGAAATGACCGCGTTCATGGCACGGCTTATTGATAAAGCTTCCCTGTATTGCTGAATTCTCTTAATCGGATTTAGGCTTGCCTTAAAACTACAATCCCAACGGAAAACAACAGAATCCTTGCCATTCAGAGATAAAAAATTCAATGTGCTAACCGCAATAAGCCGACTGCTTATAAAAGGAACTTCAACCTGCTGGTAAAGTTTACGGGATATTTTGTAACAATACCCGCTTTCGCCCCCCGGGGACCACCATTTATTCCAATTAGAATCCTCATTAATAATCCTGGAAGCAGCATTTACATTACACTTTACCAATTCAACTTTAGAAATATCCAGGGTGGAAGGAATTAAAATATAAGTACCAGCCACAAATAAAAGAATAATTATAGGGATTAATACAAGCCATTTTTTCATATGAGTGATGAAAATAAACAATAATGTGTAAATTAGCCCCAAACGATTGCAAAAATTATATTCAACATCATGCGATTCATCTATCCGGTATCTTTCACTCTCTCATTAACAGGTCTCCTATTTCTCTTCTGCCTTCCGGCTCATGCACAATCCGGCTCCCTCCGGGATTCACACGTCACACAATCATCCCGGCCCGCCCCAACTCCTCCATCCCCCGACCCCTGGATCATCCGGGCCGATACCATCGACCCCTCTAACTATTATGGCGTCACCATTGCTAATGGCATGGTAGGGCTCGTCTCGTCTGCCGAACCCTTCAAAGCAAAAGATGTCGTGCTCAACGGCGCTTTCGATCTCTATGGCCGGGGGCGCGTAAGCAATATCCTCAAGACCTTCAACTTCGTGAACATGTACCTGGACATCGACGGCCAGCGTATTGACAACTTCCGGCAGGTCTCCCACCTGCAGCAGGTGCTGGATATGAAACAGGCAAACCTCACGACCCGCTTCGACTACCAGGATAAGGCATCCGTCACCTATACCTGGTACTCCCTGCGACATTTGCCCTATACGGCCCTGGTAGACATATCCATCACCGCCAAAAAAGATATTGAGATCATCCCCGCCAGCGTCATGGAAGCCCCCGATATGCTGAAAGACGTTCAGAACTATTATAATGAGATCGACCGGCCCCATGTGAAAATATCCCTGCTCACCTCGACCGCCAAAAGCCCCACCGGCAAACTGCTGATGGCAGCCTCCAATAGCTTCCTCTTCGATGAGCCCCACGGAACCGAACCCGCCGTCATCCATGAAATGTGGGACAACAGCATGCACTTGCTTAAATTCAAAAAGAAGCTGGCCGCAGGGACCACCTATCATTTTGCCGTGGCTGGCACCGCCATCACCTCGGCTCATAATGATGACCCCCTCAACGAGGCCGAACGCCTCACCCTCTTCGCCACCCTGGAAGGAAGCCGCCGGCTTATAGCATTCCACGACCGCGCCTGGGAAGAACTATGGAAAAGCGACATCCTGCTGGAAGGAGATGACAGCACTCAGCGGGACATCCATAACATGATCTATCATCTTTATTCCTTTGCCCGGGAAGGTACTTCCTACAGCCTGTCCCCGATGGGCCTGAGCGGCCTTGGCTATAATGGCCATACCTTCTGGGATACGGAGATCTGGATGTTCCCCGCCCTGCTCCTCTTACAACCCAAAATAGCCGCATCCCTGATGGAATACCGGTACCAGCGCCTGGAAGCCGCCCGGCACAATGCAGCTGACCACGGTTATAAAGGCGCCATGTTCCCCTGGGAGAGCGCCGCGAGCGGCAATGAAGAGACCCCCATCTGGGCCTTGAGCGGCCCCTTCGAACATCATATCACCGCCGATGTAGCCATCGCCGCCTGGAATTATTACTGCGTAACGCAGGACAGGAACTGGCTACGCGAAAAAGGCTACCCCATCCTGAAAGAAACAGCCGATTTCTGGGCCAGCCGCGTAGAACGAAATGGGCCCGGCCATTACGATATCCGAAACGTAGTAGCCGCGGATGAATGGGCGGAGAATATAGACAACAATGCTTTCACGAACGCAGCAGCCCGGGCCAACCTCTTATATGCCACCGACGCGGCCAGACTATTGGGATTAACCCCCGATCCCGATTGGATGACCGTCCGTACGAATATCCCGATCCTGCATTTTGAAGACGGCACGACCAAAGAACATGCCTCTTATAACGGAGAGAAGATCAAACAGGCCGATGCAAACCTACTTGCCTATCCACTGAAAGAGGTCACAGCCCCCGATGCCATCCGCCGGGACCTGAACTATTACGAACCCCGGGTAGGAGAAGGGCCCGCTATGACCCATGCCATCTTTTCCATCCTCTACGAACGCTTAGGTCAACCCATCAAAGCATACCAGGCTTTCAAAGCAGGCTATACCCCCAATCTCCGCCCTCCTTTTGGAGTCATCGCGGAGACGGCGACCGGCAACAACCCCTATTTCGCCACCGGCGCCGGCGGCCTGCTGCAAGCGATGCTGAATGGCTTTGGCGGACTGGAGATCACTCCCACAGGGCTTATCCAATTAAAAACAAGTCTGCCCGCCAGATGGAAATCATTGAAAATGACAGGTATAGGAATCCAAAAAAACACTTACGTCATAAAATAACACCCCTTACCGTAAAATAAGCAGCTCACCTAAACCGTTAATGCCCCAATAAGACAAAATCTCGTAAATTGCCGGATTAAACCTAGAGAAATTTTAGCAGTCTTATAAAAGTACGGTTTGGGGTTTTTTACTTTTTTGTTTAACGAATTGATTGTATTTTTAATATGTTAAGATCCCTCCTGCGCAGCCTTTAACCATTTTAAAGATATATGGCATTGAAAAACCCATTTAACTTTTTGAAAAAAGCATTCAGGAATCTTTACTTCCTCATGTTCCTCAATGGCTTTCTGTTAGCCTCCCTTTTTTATTTTAAAATGGAAGCCGCTTACGAGAACGGACTTTTCCTTTCCATAAAAACAAGCATTGATAGTAGAGTAGATGACAACGATACACAGGACTCCATCGCCATAAAAGCGATGAATGCCTGTAGTATGCTAATGGTTGGCAGGACTGCCACCTTCCAGAACGGGAGCAGGCTGGGCCTGCAATCCGACTTCTTCCACCCGGCTTCCGTAGACCTGATGACGGCTGAAGGCGCCTGCGGCAGCTACTCCGAAGTATTGGCGCGGATCCTGCAGACCTATGACTACCCCATCCGCATCGCCCAAATGAAAGCCAATGGCATTTTCGCTGCACATAACGTAGTAGAAGTAAAAATAGGCAGCAGATGGGCCGTACTGGATCCCCTCTTCAATATTTACTTTGTCAGACCGGATTCAAAGCTTGCCAGCTTTGAGGACGTAAAGAATGACTGGCCCTATTACGCCAAACAGGTGCCGCCCGGATATGACCTCGCCTATCGGTATGAAGACGTAAGATATACCAACTGGCATAAGATCCCCGTCGTATTCCCCGCTATCAAAGGAGCCCTCAATCTCTTCCTCGGCACGAAAGAAGCAGATACTATTTCCATACGGTCTTATTTATTAAAAATATATACCATTTATTTTTATATCGCGCTGCTGCTCTATATCCCAATATTGCTGGTCACCATCAAAATGATCGTGAAAAAACGTCTTTTCCCCAACCAGGATATTCCACTCACCCTGAGCAACCTGTTCAAATACTTAAAGCCAGGAGCCCCTAATCGTATGCAAAGCTTCTAAAAGGGAATGCTACCGCCGGGTATCGTATGGATGCGTAGTAGATCCACTAAAGGCTATCAGGCATCAAATGCCTATATTTATCCCGTCCTTTCATTTGAATATCTGCTATTTGGCAGTTCGTCGGACCATTCATCAGTATTTGCGTATTCACCATTTTGATGTAGGTTTGGCCCATAAAAAAATTAATAAATGCTTAAAGTAGGCGTTTTTGGCGTAGGGCACCTTGGGAAATTTCATCTGAACAACTGGAAAGAGATCAAAAAGGCGGAATTAGTGGGATTTTATGACCCTAGTGATACAATTGCCCAGGAAGTCTCGGAAAAATACCAATTACCCCGCTTCCTCGACCCGGAACGTCTTATGGATGCCTGCGACCTGGTAGATATCATCGCCCCCACCCCCTTTCATTTCACCCTCTGTGAAAAAGCCATTCGTAAGGGTAAACATGTATTTGTTGAAAAACCGTTGGCAAATACCATGGAAGAAGCAAAAGAACTGGTAAAACTGGTAAAAGAATCCAATGTCAAATTACAGGTCGGCCATGTAGAACGATTCAACCCCGCCTATCTGGCCGTCAAAACCCTGCAGCTGACTCCTATGTTCATCGAGGTCCACCGCCTCGCACAGTTCAATCCCCGGGGAACGGAAGTCAGCGTGATCCTCGACCTGATGATCCATGATATCGATATCATTCTCAGCCTGGTGAAAAGCGAAGTGAAGAATATTTCCGCCAGCGGCGTAGCCGTTATGACCGAAACCCCCGATATAGCCAGCGTACGCATCGAATTCAACAACGGCTGTGTGGCCAATCTTACCTCCAGCCGTATATCCATGAAAAAAATGCGGAAAATGCGCCTTTTTCAGAAAGATGCCTATATCGGTATCGACTTCCTGAATAAAAAAGCAGAGGTCATTAAATTGAAGACGCCCCAGGACCTGGATGTATTTTCTTTCGATATCGAAACGCCGAATGGGAAAAAAACGATCGCACTTTCCAACCCATCCGTCCCGGAAGTAAATGCGATCCGGCTGGAACTGGAAAAATTCTGTGACGCCATCCTGGAGAATACCCCCACCCTGGTATCGGAAGTAGATGGGTTCCGGGCAATGGACATCGCTCACCAGATCCTGCAAAAAATAAAACACAATACTATCAATTCCTGACCCTGGTCATGGCAGCGAATAAAAAAGAACATACAATCAATATCCTCTGGTACCTCCTCAGTGACTATCTCACTGCCCTGGTCGCTTCCATGATTTTTCACTTCAGCCGGAGGTTATTGCTGTCAGAACCCATCCTGGTAAATAATAAACTGTTCCTGACCAACCGCTTCTGGTTGGGCACCATTACCATCCCCCTCTGCTGGCTCATCCTATACGCCATGGTGGGATCCTATACCTCCTTATATAAGAAATCCCGGCTCAACGAACTCACCAATACTTTTATTTACAGCATTACCGGCTGCACCATCATCTTCTTCTCGATCGTCATCAACGACCCGGTAAAAGATTACCATTATTTCTATAAAACCTATTTCATTTTCCTGATCGCCCATTTCGTATTGACCCTGACCGGCAGGATCATCATCCTGAACAAGGTACGCAGACAGGTGGAAAATGGAAAAATACATTTCAATGCCCTGCTGATCGGCAGTAACGGCGTAGCGACCAAGATCTATCAAGACTCCTTTGAAGGCCTCCGGTCCTCAGGCTACCAGTATGCCGGTTATGTATGCAATGACCAGCATCAAAATAATGGCATCGCCCGGTACCTTCCCCAACTGGGCAGTTCCGGTGAAATAGAAAAGATCATTGACAAGAACCAGATTGAACTGGTAGTCATCGCCCTCGAACGATCGGATAAAGAAGAAGTGGAGAAGATCATTGAAAGACTGAGCGATAAAGACGTAGAAATAAAGATCATCCCCAGTACCCTTGATATTCTCTCCGGCTCCGTCAGGACCAGTAATGTACTCGGCGCCCTCCTTTCCGATATTCACACCGGCCTCATGCCCGAATGGCAGCAAAATATCAAACGGCTGATCGATGTGCTGGTAGCCGTGCTGGGATTGATCCTCTTATCCCCCCTCATCCTCTATGCAGCCATTCGCGTCAGACTTTCCTCTCCGGGCTCCGTCATTTACCGGCAAGAAAGGACCGGCTATAAAGGGGAAAAATTTCTGATCTGCAAGCTTCGCTCGATGTACCTCCATGCGGAAGACGACGGCCCGGCCCTCTCCTCCCACAATGACCAGCGCATCACGCATTGGGGAAAGACCATGCGCAAATGGCGCATTGACGAACTACCCCAGCTCTGGAACGTCCTGAAGGGAGAAATGAGCCTGGTAGGACCCAGACCCGAACGGCAATACTATATCGATCAGTTGTACCACCGCACCCCCTATTTCCGCTACCTGCTAAAAGTGAAGCCTGGCCTCACCTCCTGGGGAATGGTCCAGTTTGGATACGCAGAGAATGTCGATGAAATGATCGAACGTATGAAATACGACCTGATGTACATAGAAAATATCTCATTGGGCCTGGACCTCAAGATCATGCTGCATACCCTGCGCATCATTTTTACGGGGAAAGGAAAGTGAGAAATAACTGCAGGGCCGGCCCGCCAACAGCCCGGCACGCGGTGCAAACCATTGAAAAATGAACAAAATATTCCTGTTTATTGCCCCCCCTCTTCTGCTGGCAGCGGCCTGCTTACAGCTTTCGGCACAGGAAACCCGTCTCCCCCCGCAAACCTCTTCCCCGCCGCCCTACTGGCAACAGCAAGCCGACTTCGATATTCGCGTAACCCTCAACGATAACGACCATACCCTGAGAGGCTTTGAAACGATCCGGTATACCAATCGCTCTCCGGATACCCTCGCCTTCCTGTACATTCACTGCTGGCCCAATGCCTACAAAGACCATACGACCGCCCTCTACCAGCAGCTATCACAGATGGAAGAAAGACGGGGCAAACTGCAGAAGATAAAGGAAAATGGGTACATCGACCAGCTGAACTTCAGCGTCAATGGAACAACGGCCCTTACGGAACCCCATCCGAAATATTCCGACATCCTCCGGCTCATCCTGCCGGCGAAACTACCGCCCGGAAGAGCAATCACCATCACCACTCCCTTTTTCGTTAAGATACCCTCTTATTTTTCCCGTCTCGGACACGAAGGCAAAAGCTATATGATCACCCAATGGTATCCTAAACCCGCCGTCTATGACAGCAAAGGATGGCATGAAATGCCCTACCTGGACCAGGGTGAATTTTACAGCGAGTTCGGCAATTTCGACGTCCATATCACCCTCCCGGCCGCTTATACCGTTGGCGCTACCGGCAGCCTGCAGACCAAAGAAGAGCTGGAAAATTACAAGCGCCTGGGCCGGCTGAACCTCGCCAATCCGGAAGCTCCCGTTCATTATCTGGCAAAAGAGCCCGCATCCCTCACTCATTCGTCATCGGATGTCATTGCCCCCGGTACCCTGAAAACATTGGACTATCATGCGGAGAACGTGCATGACTTTGCCTGGTTCGCCGATAGATCCCTCCTGATCAATTACGACACCCTGCTGCTGCCTTCCGGAAAAATCATCGACGTATTCTCCTATTATCATTCCAACGGAAATAAAGAATGGCTGCATAGCATCTCCTACATCAAAGACGCCGTCCTGCATTATTCGAAATGGATCGGTGAATATGATTACCCCGTGGTCAGCGCCCTGGAAGGCCCCGGCAATACCTCCTCCGGCGGAATGGAATATCCCATGATCACCCTGATCACCAGCCCCCGGGCGCATCGGGAAGACCTGGACGGAGTGATCGCCCATGAAGTAGGGCACAACTGGTTCTACGGGATGTTGGGTAGCAACGAACGGGAACACCCCTGGATGGATGAAGGGATCAACACCTTTTATGAATTCCGCTATGAAGCGGAAAAATACCGCAGCAACTCCATCCTGGGCTCCGAAATACCGGAAAGATGGCAGAAGTTAGGACCGGAAGAATTCCTGGATGCCGTTTATGATGTACTCAACCAACTGAGAATGACCGAGCCGATCGAGACGCCGGCCGCAGCCTTTTCATCGGAGTTTGACTACGGCCTGGTCGTATATGCGCGGACAGCCGTATGGATGCATATCCTGGAAAAGACGATGGGCAAAGAAAACTTTAAAAAAGGGATGCAAAACTATTTTTCCCACTGGAAATTCAAACACCCTTATCCCGAAGACCTGAAGGCCAGCCTGGAACAAATCACCCATTCAGGCCTGGACAAGCTCTTCGACCTGCTGAATAAGACGGGAATGCTGTAATTTCGACCAACTTCATCCGGAGACAAAAAATGAACCTGCATAAAAGAATCTTTATACTTCTATTGACAGCCTGTTGCGCACAGGGAACAGCCCGCTCCCAGGAGATCGCGCACTGGCAGCAACAAGTCGACTACACCATCGATGTATCCCTGAATGAGGAAGAACATACCCTGGACGGCTTTATGAAAATGATATACAGCAACAACTCCCCGGATACCCTCTCCTTTATCTGGATCCATCTTTGGCCCAATGCTTACAAGAACGATCAGACAGCCTTCAGCGAACAGCTGCTGGACAACGGGAGAACGGATTTCTATTTCTCGGATAAAGGGAAAAGAGGGTATATCAACCACCTGGACTTCAGAGTAGAGGGCGTCGTAGCAAAAATGGAAGACCATCCCCAATACATCGATGTCATAAAAATAATATTACCTACCCCCCTTTTGCCGGGCGCTCAGATAACGATCACGACCCCCTTCCACGAACAACTGCCCTTTCCCTTTTCCAGAAACGGCTATAATAAAGGGGCCTGCCAGGTCACCCAATGGTATCCTCAACCCGCCGTCTATGACCCAAAAGGATGGCATCCCATCCCCTACCTGGACCAGGGCGGGTTCTACAGCGAATACGGCAACTTCGACGTCCGCATCACCCTGCCCAAAAACTATACAGTCGCCGCCACCGGCGCTCTCGCATCCGCCACCCTCATCCCCGATTCTATCCGCACCCAAACCCTCCGCTTCCGGCAAAAAAATATTTCCGACTTCGCCTGGTTCGCCAACCAACATTTCCAGACAGATCACGATACTTTACAGCTGGCTTCCGGCAGGATCATCGACGTTTACGCTTACTACACCCCGAAGGCAGCCCCCCTCTGGCGCCACTACAGCATTGCATCCATAAAAGAAGCGGTCCGCTTCCGCTCCGCCCTGATAGGCGAATATCCTTATGACGTAGTCAGCATAGCAGAAATAAAAACAGCCGCCCCGGGAACCGGCTCACCAGGCATCACCTCCCCCGGAGCCTCCTACCCAACCCTCGCCGGCATCACCTCCCCGGCCACCGTCAAAGCCCTCGACCTATCCATCCAGCACGCAATCGGCCTCAATTGGTTTCACAGCATCCTTGGCCCCGACGAACGGACTACCCCCTGGATGGCCGAAGGCTTCAATACTTATTACGATCGCCGCTATAAAAATATTCACTATCCACCCGGCTCCCCCGAACCCCAACCCCTGCGACTCCCGACCCCTCCTCAAAAAAGCCAGCTCCGCAATATTCCTGCGCCAGCTAAAAAGGCTTCCCATCCCATCTCCCATAGCAAAAAATCCAACACGCATCCCAACACCTCCCGGCAAACGGCTTCCGCCCCCCCGGAATGGATAAGAAGGAAATTGCCGGCCGACCCGGCCCTCCTGCTCATCAATACGCTCGCCGAAGAGCGAAGGGATCAACCGATCTCCACGACATCCGAAGATTTTACCGCCCTCAATTATAACCTGATCGCACATGCGAAGGCTGCCCTTTGGCTGCAACAATTGCAGGATTCCCTGGGCGCCCCCCTCTTCGACTCCTGTATGCAGGAATACTTCCGGCGCTGGACCTTCCAACACCCCGCTCCCGAAGACTTCCGTACCGTATTCGAGAAAACCAGCTCCCGCAACCTGGCGGCGCCCTTTGCACGGCTGGACGAGAAAGGCCCCATCCCTCCCGGAACGCACCCTAAAAAAATACGCCCGGCCTTCCTCTTCTCCGGACGCAATACGGACAAGATCAGCTACATCAATATCGCACCGGCAGTAGGTTACAATACCTATGATCACTTCATGATCGGGGCCGTGATCCATAATTTCGACCTGCCCCCCAATGCTTTTCAATTCCTGCTGGCCCCCCTCTACGCAACGAATAGCCACCAGTTTACCGGCGCCGCCTACCTCGGTTATTCCTGGTTTCCCGGCGGCCCTTTCCAAAAGATCGGACTCGGCCTGGAAGGCGCCAGGTTCTCTTCTCTCTCCGGCAGCGACAGCAACGGCAATAAATTATTCGGTGGATTCTATAAGATCGCCCCCTCCCTGCGTCTCACCCTGAAAAACAAGACCGCCCGCAGCACCACCCTGAAATGGGTCGAATGGAAAACTTATCTCATCGGCGAAAAGACCTTCACTGATTATGTGCAGAAAAGCACCGACTCCCTTTCATACCCCGTCGCCATAAGCAAATATCACTTCCGTTACCTGAATCAACTTAGCTTCAATATAGAAGATAACAGGGTGCTCTATCCATACAAAGCCTTATTGCAGTTCCAGCAGGGCGACCGGTTTTACCGGATCAATTTCACCGGCAACTATTTCTTCAATTATGAGACAGGCGGCGGGTTGGACCTGCGGTTCTTTGCCGCCAAATTCGGCTACCTCGGCGGTACGTCCCCCTCGCTGGACCTCAGCATCTATCAACCAAAGCTGACGGGCGTCAGCGGCTCCGAGGATTATACCTACAGTAATTATTTCATTGGACGCAATGACTATACAGGCTTTGCCAGCCAGCAGATCATGATCAGGGACGGAGGGCTCAAAATACGGGTACCCAATTTCCCCTGGCTGGAAGGAAGATCGGATAACTGGGTGAGCGCCCTCAATCTCAGCAGTACCCTGCCCTCTTCCATCGTACCCCAATGGCTGCCCCTGAAGGTATTCCTGGATATCGGCACCTACGCAGGAGCCTGGCAGGACAATCCCCTGACAAGCAGGTTCCTCTATACGGGAGGATTACAATTGTCCCTCTTCCATGATATCGTCAATTTCTACGCCCCCCTGTTTTACAGCAGCGATTTCAACGACCAGTTAAAGACAATCCCCAACCAAAATACCTTTTGGAAAAAACTATCCTTCAGCATAGACCTCCAAACATTAAGAGAAAAGGGCCCCGGCCATAGATGAGCACCCCCTACCATATACGCTATCTGAAAAGACAGGAAATCGACCTGCAAAAATGGGAGGCCTGTATCGACCGGTCCCCTAACGGACTGATCTATGGCCGGAGTTTTTACCTGGACTATATGACCGCAGGACAATGGGATGCCCTGGTGCTGGAAGACTATACAGCGGTTCTACCGTTGACCTGGAAACAAAAGGCAGGGATCAGATATCTCTGCCAACCCGCCTTCACCCAACAGCTGGGCATCTTTTCCCTTACGCCTCCCCCGCCCTCCCTGGTAGAAGATTTCCTGGCCCGGCTCAACACACATTTTCGCTTCGCAGAGATCTTCTTTAACTATCAAAACGAACATCCGTCCCTGCAGGCCTATACCAACTTTATCCTGCCCCTTGACACCCCTTATGCCCAACTGTCCGCACAATACAAAAAGGACCTGGTGAAGAACCTCAAACTCGCAGCCCGGGCCCGCTCCCCGGTCCAATACCTATCCGATTTCGATCTGTCCACAGCTCTTGACCTTTATCAACGACAATACCAGGGCAGGACCCCTCACGTAAAGGAAGAAGCTTACCGGCAATTTAAAGAACTCTGTCTCTTTTTAGCGCCTGCCGGAAAGATCCTGCTGAGAACGCTGACGGACCACCGGCAACAACCACTCGCAATAGCCTTACTCCTCCGGGAGAAAGACAGGATGTACCTGCTGCAATCCACCGTCTTACCGGCCGGACGTCAGACGGGCGCCAACCATTCCCTGCTGGATCATCTGATCAGGGAATTTGCCGGGAAGCCCATGATCCTCGATTTTGAAGGATCCGAAATACCGGGCATAGCCCATTTTTACAGGAATTTCGGCGCGAAGGATCAACCCTATTATTTTTACCGGCACAACGGATTGCCCTGGCCCCTCCGGTTATTCAAAAATTAAGTCGCCGTGGGCCTTACCCTTTGGAAGATAAAATAAGCAGTTGCCCGGCAAGGGTCAGATCCACCGGAGTGGTGATCTTTATATTATTCAGTTCCCCTTCCACTAAATGCACTTTATGACCGGAAGCTTCTACAACAGTAGCTTCATCGGTAAAGATTTCCTGGTATGCTACGGCATAGGAAGACAATAAGATCCCACTACGAAAAGTCTGCGGTGTCTGCACCAGCTTCACGCGGGCGCGATCGATCGCCTCATTTCCCTCCGCTGTCACCAAACGGACACTGTCTTTGGAATCGATGACCGGAATAGCGGCCCCCTGTTCGACGGCCTTCTCGTAACAACGATGTACCAGATTCGTTGTCAACAGGCACCGCACCCCGTCATGCACGAAAATAACAGCGTCCTCCGGCCCATCAGCGATCGTCCTGCCTTCCTCCGCCATCCCCGCACCCGGCGCCAACTCCCTCTCTACCGCTTGCAAACCGTTCTTAACAGAATGGAACCGGGTAGCTCCGCCTGCAACCACGCGGATACGATGAGGAGCCCGGGTAGCATAAAGGATCGTTTTGCCGGTCTCCATATGCTCCTCCGGTAATACCAGGATAATCTCCAGGTCCTCATAGGCATCCAAAAAGACATTCAGTGTATGCCATAAGACCGGCTTCCCCTGTAACAATAAAAATTGCTTGGGCGCCTGGGTACCCATACGCAGGCCGGATCCTCCGGCCACTATGACGGCGTATTTTTTCATTTCAGCAAGGCTTTACACTCCTTCAGCAATCGCTCCGCGTCGATGGCGACAGTCCCTACCTCTTCGCAGACCAACCCCCCTGCAATATTGGCTATCTCAGCCATCAGCCGGGTATTTTTAGTTACGGCATATACCAGCGAAGCGACAGCGATCACCGTATCCCCGGCCCCGCTGACATCGGCAATATTGCGCAGATGAGAGGAGATGATAGCGGACTCGCCAGGAGCCTGGTAGTACACCCCCTTCTCCGATAAAGTTATAAAAGAAATAAGATGCTGTAATTTTTCAGCCAGCTGCCCGTGGATACTTTGCAGGGCAGGTAACTGTATGTCGTCCAGTAGCAGGTTCAGTCCCTCTTTCACCTCCTTCAGGTTCGGCTTGAAAATGGTTGCGCCCTCGTAGGAAAAGAAATTCTTCCGTTTGGGATCGACAGCCGTAACGATCTGGCGCCGGCTGCAAAGTCCGATCACTTCCCGGATCACCCGCTGGGTCAGTACCCCTTTATTGTAATCCTCGAAGATCATCACCTGCGGATTTTCCTGGCTCAGGTATTTCTCCACCTGCGAAAGAAGTTCATCCTCTTCCGCTGACGAAAGATCCCGTGTCGTCTCCGAATCCAATCGCAGCATCTGCTGATTGCGGCCCATGATACGCGCCTTACTCGTTGTGATACGGTTATTACTTTTCAACAGATAACCCGTATCGATTTGGTTGTTAGCCAGCAGGCCTTCCAGCGTCTTCCCTTCTTCCTCGGTGCCGATGATGGAGAAAGTCGACACCCTCGCGCCCAGGCTGGAGAGATTCAACGCCACATTTCCGGCCCCTCCGATCCGGTACTCCCGTTTGTCCAAAGTAACGACCGGCACCGGCGCCTCGGGAGATATCCGCTCTACATGCCCCCACCAATAGGTATCCAACATGATATCACCGATGACGCCCGCCTTTATGTTTTTAAAATCCCCGAATAATTTAGTAAAATCAGTCATACATAAATTTTTTCGCTTCTCATCTATCTATCCGGCCTCAGGGCTTTCCCGGGCTGCCTCTTCATCCCTCCGAACTCCGGCGCTTACCACCCGCCTTCATCCCTCCGAACTCCCGGTCTCAACGCTTTGCCCGCATCCTGCCGCAAGCTCGAAGCTAACAGCCTGCAGCTACTCTTTCTTTCCAGTCGACAGCGCGATATAATACAAAGGTATCCCCGCCAGCACAATCCCCAACCCCCAACCTGCATAAACAGGCTTCTGAATGATCAGGGCAATGCAAAACACGATCGCCAGCAGGATATAAATGGCGGGTAGTACCGGGTAGCCGAAAGCCTTATAAGGCCTCTCCATCTCCGGAGCCTTCTTTCGCAAAATAAAGATCCCCAACACCGTCAGCGCATAGAAGAAGACGGCGACAAAAGAGATCATATCCAGCAGATCGCCATACTTCCCGCTGAGACATAAAATAGCCGCTACCACACACTGTGCCCAAAGAGCCCAGGCCGGCACGGAATTCTTATTCAGATTTCCGGCCTTCCGGAAGAACAGGCCGTCATTAGCCATCGTGTAATAGACACGGGCGCCGGCCAGGATCAGTCCATTATTACATCCAAAAGTGGAGATCATGATCATGACGGCGATCACATACGTACCGATATGCCCGAAAATGACATTCGCAGCGGCAACAGCCACCCGGTCCTGCGGCGCAAAGGCAATTCCGCTCAAAGGCAGCACGGACAGATACATCAGGTTGGCGGATACATAGATCACTGTTACGATCAGGGTGCCGAGAAAGAGGCTGAGACCGATATTTCTTTTGGGATTCTTCATCTCCCCGGCAATAAAAGTTACATTATTCCAGGCATCGCTGGAAAAGATCGAACCCGTCATAGCAGCCGCAATAGCTCCCACCACCGCCAGTCCCAGGATGGGCGAACCAAGGATATCCGAAGGACCTCCCCCGGTGGCATGACTCAATTTCTGCATACTCCAGGCATCTGCCCAGTTACTATGCCAGATGCCCTTTTGAGCCCCCAGCAGAAACCCGAAAACGATCAGTCCGAATATAGACAACAACTTGGTGACCGTAAAAATGGTCTGTATCCATTTACCGGACTTTATCCCCCGGGTATTTACATAGGTAAGAAAAATGATCAATACGATCGATACCAGTTGGGCAGGATACAACTTAAAGGCGCCCATCTGCAAAAGGATATTCTCGTCTTTCAGTTCCAGCGCCGGCAGAAAGTACCCTGCAAACTTCGAGAAAGCCACCCCTACCGCCGCAATCGTCCCTGTCTGGATCACCGCGAAAAAACTCCAGCCATATAAGAAACCGGTCAGCGGGTTATAAGCTTCCTTCAGGTATACATACTGGCCTCCGGCCTTGGGATACATCGCGCTCAGCTCCCCATAGCTCATGGCAGCCGCCAGGGTCATAAACCCCGTAATGGCCCATACGAAGATCAGCCAGCCTGCGCTGCCTGTAGTGCGTGTAATATCTGCGCTAACGATAAAAATGCCGGACCCGATCATAGAACCGGCAACGATCATCGTGCCGTCCAATAATCCAAGGGATGGCTTGAAAGTTTTGGTTGTTTCTGCCATTAGAAGAATTTAATTTTTTGTTTAGCCGGCGGCGAACTTCGTCGAAACCTTCGTCGAAACCTTCGTTCCTCGGTTTCTCCTCGGTTAGGCCCGCGAAATGGGAAGATAAGAAAATCAACGCATTCCCGAGCAGCCTGGCAGGCAACAAAACGATCAATTTTTCTTCTTATAGGCGGCGTTTAGTCCGTCCATTAAGTCGGGGGTGATATTATAGAGAGTATCTTTATAATATATAAAAGAGCTGGGATCGTAGGCGAAAATGAAGGAATAGCTCTTTTGCTTATTATAGTCTTTGAGAAAATCTTCGATCTTTTTGCGGATAGTGGTCTTCAGGTCTTCCGTTTTCTTATAAAGGTCCTGCTCCAGCGCTGACTTGCGGCTCTGAAAAGCCTGCTGCATAGCCTGGTATTCCTGCTGGGCCTGTTCGCTCTCGGCCGGGGTCATCGTATTCCCCTTTTGTCGCCAGGCTTCCACCTTTTTCTGGTTGCTCCTGTCAAGACTGCTCAGCTCCATATTCATATCGTTCTCCTTACCCTTTACCTGCGCCTGTGCATCCTTAAAATAATCGTAATGCGCTTCCAGGGTATCCATATCAAAATAGGCGATCTTAAACCCGTTACCGGAAGTCTTCTTTTCACCATCGGTCAGCTTTTTCAGTTGTTCGCCATGGTGTGACTGTAAAAAGAATAATACTCCGATCAGGGCCAGGGCAATCACGCTTAAAACGGTAGAAATATACTTCATGGTAAAACGAATTATTTAGGATTTAGCACCTATAGATGCCGCAAACGCGAATATAACGAGTAGGTTTTGTATATAAAAAAAGTAGGAGGCTTTTTACCCCCTACTTGATTTTTTTTAACAATATCCTTATAAAAAACTATTCTTCTTCATCGAACTGCATGGCTTCACGGGTCGTCTGCAACAATTCATACTCCTCTTTGCTACCCACGATCATGTTCTCGAAATCACGCAACCCTGTACCGGCCGGGATCGGATGACCGGTGATGACATTCTCTTTCAGGCCGAGCATATCATCGCTCCTGCCCTGGATAGCGGCAGAGGACAATACCTTGGTCGTTTCCTGGAAGGAAGCCGCAGAGATCCAGCTTTGTGTACCCAGGGAGGCCTTGGTGATACCGAGCAGCAATGGCGCCGAAGTAGCAGCATTGGCATCCCTGAACTCAGCCAGTTTCTTGTCATTCCTGCGCAGAATAGAGTTCTCTTCCCTTACTTCCCGCAGACTTACGATCTGGCCTGCCTTCAGCTTGGTGGATTCACCCGGATCGACCACAACCTTCTTGTCGAAGATCCAGTCATTTTCCTCCAGGAATTCGAACTTATCGACCGTATCCTCTTCGAGGAACCGGGTATCGCCCGGATCTACGATCGTCAGCTTACGCATCATCTGGCGCACGATCACTTCGATATGCTTATCGTTGATCTTCACACCCTGAAGACGATATACTTCCTGAATTTCATTCACGACATATTCCTGTACGGCGAACGGTCCTTTGATAGAGAGGATATCCGCCGGAGCTACCTGACCATCCGACAACTGCGCGCCGGCCTTGATAAAGTCACCGTCCTGTGCCAGGATCTGCCTTGTAAGCGGAACGAGATATTTCTTCACCACACCGTCCTTGGCTTCTACGATGATCTCACGGTTACCACGTTTGATATTACCGAAAGCTACCACCCCGTCGATCTCACTCACGATAGCAGGGTTACCCGGATTACGCGCTTCGAATAATTCCGTTACGCGGGGCAGACCTCCCGTGATATCCCTCAGCTTACCGAGGACACGGGGTATCTTCACGATTACCTGTCCGGCTCTCACTGCTTCACCTTCCTCGATAATGATATGCGATCCGACAGGTAAGTTATAAGATTTCACTTCCTTGGCCCCTTCGATATTCAGGGATGGGATCTTCGTCTTATCCTTGGTTTCAATAACCACCTTCTCACGGTGACCCGTCTGTTCGTCCGCTTCTTCCCGGTAGGTGATACCTTCGATGACAGCATCGAATTTCACATGACCGGCGATTTCGGAGATCACGACGTTATTGAACGGATCCCATGTGCAGATCACATCGCCCTTAGCCACTTTCTGACCGTCTTTCACGTTCAGCGTAGCACCGTAAGGAACGTTATTGGTGATCAGCAGACGATCATTCTTCACGTCCATGATACGCACCTCACCGGTACGGCCGATGACGATATGTACCTTATTTCCTTCATTATTTTCTGTAATAACCGTTCTCAGACCGTCGAACTGGACAGTACCGTCGAACTTCGCACCCATCGTGGATTCTACCGAGGCGCTTCCGGCCACACCACCCACGTGGAAGGTACGCAGGGTCAACTGAGTACCCGGCTCACCGATGGACTGCGCGGCAATGATTCCCACCGCATCGCCCTTCTGTGTGGTATAACCCGTCGCCAGGTTCTTACCATAACACCGTACACAAACACCACGTTTGCTTTCGCAGGTCAGCACCGACCGGATCTCTACTATTTCGATACCGGATTCTTCGATATGCTTGCCGATCTCTTCCGAGATCTGTTCGCCTGCGCTGACGATCAGTTTATCCGTTATCGGATCATATACATCATGCAGGGAAGTACGTCCCAGGATCCTGTCATATAATGGCTCAACGATATCTTCATTGTCTTTCAATGCCGAAGTTGCAATTCCTCTTAACGTACCACAATCCTCTTCGGTGATTACCACATCCTGCGCCACGTCAACCAATCGACGGGTGAGGTAACCGGCATCCGCCGTTTTCAGGGCCGTATCCGCAAGCCCCTTACGGGCACCGTGCGTGGAGATGAAGTAATCCAATACGTTCAGACCACCCTTGAAGTTGGAGAGGATCGGGTTTTCGATGATCTCACTACCGGTGGAACCTGATTTTCTCGGCTTGGCCATCAGCCCCCTGATACCGGCAAGCTGCTTGATCTGCTGCTTGCTACCACGGGCCCCGGAATCCAACATCATATACACGGAGTTGAACCCTTGTTTGTCATTCGCCAACTCAACGATCAGCGATTCCGTGATACGGGTATCGACGCGGGACCAGATATCCACGATCTGATTATAACGTTCGTTATTGGTGATCAAACCCATATTGTAGTTATCCCAGACCTCGTCAACTTCCACCTTCGCATTGTCCAGCTGTTGCTCCTTGGTATCGGGAATGATCAGGTCATTGATGTTGAAGGACAGTCCGCCTCTGAATGCCATACGGAAACCCAGCAGCTTGATGTCATCCAGGAATTTAACGGTCTTGGGGATATTGGTCCATTTGATGATATTACCAATGATCTCCCGAAGGGATTTCTTCGTCAACAGCGCGTTCACAAAACCTACTTCCACCGGTACGTTCTGGTTGAACAATACCCGGCCCACCGTGGTTTCCAGCAACTTCAGCTCCAGGGTATCATCCGGATTCCGCACCCGGGTCTTCACCTTGATAAAAGCATGAAGGTCGATCCTTCCTTCATTGTAGGCGATGATCACTTCTTCGGCGCTGTAGAAGGCCTTCCCTTCTCCTTTCACCTTTTCCGTCGGAGTAGACTTCCTACCCTTGGTGATATAATAGAGGCCCAACACCATGTCCTGTGAAGGCAGGGTGATCGGCGTACCATTCTGGGGGTTGAGGATATTGTGGGAGGACAACATCAGCAATTGCGCTTCCAACACGGCTGCACTGCTCAAAGGCACGTGAACGGCCATCTGGTCACCGTCAAAGTCAGCGTTGAAAGCCGTACACACCAACGGGTGCAACTGGATAGCCTTACCTTCGATCAGCTTGGGCTGGAAGGCCTGGATAGACAGTCTGTGCAGCGTCGGGGCCCGGTTCAGCATGACCGGGTGACCTTTTAATATATTTTCGAGGATATCCCATACGATAGCCTCTTTCTTGTCAACCAGTTTTCTGGCGCTCTTCACCGTCTTCACGATCCCTCTTTCAATCAGCTTCCGGATGATAAAGGGTTTGAACAATTCCGCCGCCATATCCTTAGGCAGTCCGCACTCGTGGAGTTTCAGTTCAGGTCCTACGACGATTACCGAACGACCGGAATAGTCAACACGTTTACCCAACAGATTCTGACGGAAACGACCTTGTTTACCTTTCAGTACATCACTGAGGGATTTCAGAGCCCGTCCGCCTTCGGCTTTCACCGCGTTGGACTTACGGCTGTTGTCGAACAGGGAATCGATGGCTTCCTGTAACATGCGCTTTTCATTACGCAGGATCACCTCAGGAGCCTTGATCTCCAACAGACGCTTCAGACGGTTGTTCCGGATGATTACACGACGATAGAGGTCATTTAAGTCGGAAGAAGCAAAACGGCCGCCATCCAAAGGAACGAGCGGGCGTAATTCCGGCGGAATGACAGGGATATATTGCATGACCATCCACTCGGGACGGTTGGTGATCCTTGAATTTGCATCACGGAAAGCTTCCACCACGCTAAGACGCTTCAGGGCATCCGCCTTACGTTGTTGGGAAGTTTCATTCGCTGCCGCATTACGCAGATCGAAAGACAATTGGTCCAGCTCGATCCTTTCCAGCAGATCATGCACGGCCTCTGCTCCCATCTTGGCAATGAACTTGGAAGGGTCTTCATCAGGCAGGTACTGGTTGTCCTTCGGCAGGCTTTCCAGTATTTCCAGGTATTCCTCCTCCGTCAGCAGGTCGCCCGGATTCTGGCCCTTATCCACCCGGATACCGGACTGGATGACCACATATCTTTCATAATAGACGATGCTCTCCATTTTCTTGGAGCTCATCCCCAGCAAATAACCGATCTTATTCGGCAAAGACTTGAAGTACCAGATATGAACTACAGGCACCACCAGTTTGATGTGACCCATACGTTCCCGGCGAACCTTCTTCTCCGTCACTTCCACCCCGCAACGGTCGCACACGATACCTTTATAACGGATACGTTTGTACTTACCGCAAGCACACTCGTAATCCTTTACAGGACCGAATATACGCTCGCAGAACAGGCCGTCTCTCTCAGGCTTGTACGTGCGGTAGTTGATGGTCTCGGGCTTCAATACTTCCCCATACGATCTTTCGAGGATGGAGTCAGGTGAAGCTAGTCCGATAGTGATTTTTGAAAAAGTGGCCCTGGGACGATTTTCTTTTTTAATAGCCATATTGCAATATGCGGTTTTTTATTCTTTTCCTACCCTACTGAATGTCAATAAATTATACCCAAAATAGCATTATGATAATGCCAATGCACCTAAATTAAGGAGGGCAAAGGTACGCAAATTAGTAATAAAATATATCTTATTTGATATTATCAATAATAACTTTAGTAATTATTAGTAAGGTTCTCCTTTCCCGTAATCAGGGCCTTGCATGCTGAATTTCCACGAATACCGGCTCCGGGCCACCCGTCGCCCGACCCCTACCCCCTCCGGCTCCCATTCAGGTACTTCTCCCGTATTACATCCTGCACCGGCACATTTTTGATCTTACTCTCCAGCCAGGAAATGATATCCAGATAGACAAAAGCCCGGGTCTCAAACCGGTTCTTCTCATATTTCTTCAGCTTTTCCAGCAACTTTTCAAATTCAGGCCGGATCTCCCCTCGTACCACCTTGAACGATCGCCGGAGAAACCGGAAGATCTCCTCCTCCACCCCGCTCAAATTCTCCATTTTGGCCATAAACCGGTAAACGGCGATGATCAGGTATTCCAACAACTCGAAATTGCCCAGCTCATAATGGGCGATCAGGTGCAGCAACCGGGAATAACACTGCAGATCCGTACGAAGATCCACCTTCCAGTTGATGATCTTATTCAGATAATCAATGGTCCGCTCATAATCCCCGCTCCCGAAATATAAACAGGCGATCTTGTAGTAAAAGACCAGGATCCGGTGCCGGTCGAGATAGATCTCGTATTCCTTCAGCTTCTCCTCAATATAAGGCACCAGGGCCACCCCTTCCGTGAAAGTACCGTCCAGGAAATGCTTGTTCAGCTTCGATATGTATAGGTAAACAAAGGTTTGTATCAGATTGTTGTGATTATGTTGAACAACATCAGACCGGGAGAACGCCTCGAAATGCTCCAGCGTCTCCGAGAACCTTGGATAATTCAGCAGATCAAAATGCGCCCCCAGGAGATTATGCATCCCCTTGATATAGTGAGCCGTCTCGATCCCGATCATGAAAGTCGATCGCTCGAAGAGATCCACCCATTTTTGCGCATAGCGGTAATACAGCAGAAAATCCTGCCGGATAAACGCATACCAGCAAAAACTCTGGTATTGATATAATTTCTCATAAAACCCCTGCTCAATGCCCGGCCCGGCCGCCAAAGGAATATGCTGCTCGAAGAACTGCTGCACCGCATTCTCATCCTTCTCATTGCGGGCCAGCCCATTACGAATATACCAGCTGTACAGCTGCAGGGAGAGATTGGACCATTGGCTAACCTGCCGCAAATGCCCGTTCACCTCGTCCACCTCCGCCGTTAGACGGTCGGCCCTGTCCTGCATGCTCCGGGTAATATGCAGCGCTTCGATCTTCTTTTCAAAAAACAGCACCTGCAGCAGGAAAGTGACCTGGTTATGAGCCTTGGCATTCTCCTTGATCCGGTCCAGCATCTTCAGACTCTGCAGGTAAAGCCCCTTGTTATAGAGGATCCGGGCATGGTCCAGCTGCTCATGTAGTTGAATATCAATGTTATCGTCGTTCTTGATCAGCCGCAGGCTGGAGAGGATCTGGCGGTACAAATGTGCCTTGGCATTGGACAACTGCTGCTTTTTGATGCTTTTATTCTTTTGCAGCAATTGCGCCTCGTCATATTCCTCCATCTTGTCCATCGCATCGAACAATTGGGTGATTTTCAGGTCCTCACTGCCTGAATTCCGCTTGATATATAGCTTGAAATTCCGCTTTTCGGACTTTTCCAGCGACTTAATCAATTGAAACAAAGCATCTGACGAGCGGTTGGGCATCGTAATTTACAACTTTAAAGTACTTGACAGGACAGGGTTTCAGGCCAATCCTCCCTTCTTACACAGTGTAAAAAGGAACTAATTATGATTATTGTACGAAACTAAACAAAAGTAACTTCGGGATGAAGGTCTATTATTATGGCTTTCCGGACCAGTCCCTGCAAATGTAAACAGCCTGTTCCTTTTTTTAAACCGTTTTAAAAAATTCTATGTCGGACAAAAAAATCTTCATTTTTGATACCACGCTCCGGGATGGAGAGCAGGTTCCGGGTTGTAAATTGAACGCTAAAGAAAAAGTCGAACTGGCCGTGCAACTGGAAGCCCTGGGAGTAGACATCCTGGAAGCCGGCTTCCCGATCTCCAGCCCGGGTGACTTCCATTCCGTGGAAGAAATCTCGAAGATCATCAAAAACGCATCGGTATGCGCCCTGAGCCGGGCCGTGCAAAAAGACATCGAAGTGGCCGCCCAGGCGCTGAAATATGCCAAACGTCCCCGCATCCATACCGGCATCGGCACCTCCGATTTTCATATCAAAAGCAAATTTAATTCCACCCGTGATGAAATCATAACCAGGGCTACCCAGGCCGTTAAATGGGCCAAAAACTTCGTCGACGATGTGGAATTCTACGCCGAAGACGCCGGCCGTACTGATAACGAATATTTAGCTCGCGTAATCGAAGCCGTCATCGCCGCCGGCGCCACCGTAGTCAATATCCCCGATACCACCGGTTATTGCCTGCCCGACCAATACGGCGAAAAGATCGCCTACCTCGTCAACAACGTCAAAAACATCGATAAAGCCGTCATCTCCTGCCATTGCCATAATGACCTCGGCCTGGCAACGGCTAATTCCATCGCCGGCATCCGCAGCGGTGCCCGGCAGATCGAATGTACCATCAACGGACTGGGCGAACGCGCCGGCAACACCTCCCTGGAAGAAGTAGTAATGGTGATCAAACAACACAAACAGCTTGGATTTTATACCAACATACAGGCACAATACCTGAACCCCCTCAGCCGCCTGGTATCCGATACCATGCGCATGCCCGTACAACCGAATAAGGCAATCGTAGGGGCCAACGCCTTTTCCCATTCATCCGGCATCCACCAGGACGGGTTCCTGAAAGATGCCTCCACCTATGAGATCATCAATCCCCAGGAAGTAGGAGCCGAAGAATCCAGGATCGTACTCACCGCCCGCAGCGGCCGCAGCGCCCTGGCTTTCCGCTTTCAGAAAGTCGGCTACTCCTTCGATCGCAACGATATTGACGTGCTCTACGAAAGGTTCTTACAGGTGGCAGATACTAAAAAGGAAGTCGTCGAAGAAGACCTCCATCAACTGGCAAAAGCATACGCAAAAACAACCGTTACCGCGTAACATAACAGAATCGATTAAAAATAATTATGGCAAAGACACTATTTGAAAAGATCTGGGACCAACACGTCGTCAAAACCATTGACGGCGGACCTTCGGTCTTGTACATAGACAAACATTTCATTCATGAGGTCACCAGCCCTCAGGCATTCAAAGGCCTGGAAAAAAGAGGAATGAAAGTATTCCGCCCGCAACAGATCGTCGCCACCGCCGATCACAACGTTCCCACTCTCGACCAGCACCTGCCGATCAAGGACGAACTATCCAGGATCCAGGTACAGCAACTGATCGAAAACTGTAAAAAATACGGGGTCGAATTATACGGCCTCGGCCACCCCTACCAGGGTATCGTACACGTAATAGGACCGGAACTGGGCATCACCCAGCCAGGCATGACCATCGTTTGCGGCGATAGCCACACTTCCACCCATGGCGCCTTCGGCGCCATAGCCTTTGGAATAGGCACCAGCGAAGTGGAAATGGTAATGGCCACCCAATGCCTGCTGCAGAGCAAGCCCAAACTGATGCGCATCAACGTGGAAGGAGAATTAAACAAAGGCGTGTTATCCAAAGATATCATCCTCTATATCATTGCCGCCATTTCCGCCAGCGGCGCCACCGGTTACTTTGTAGAGTACGCTGGCTCCGCCATCCGCAACCTTTCCATGGAAGGCCGCATGACCATCTGCAACATGAGCATCGAAATGGGCGCCCGCGGTGGAATGATCGCCCCCGACGAAACCACCTTTAACTATCTCAAAGGAAGGGAATTCGCCCCCAAAGGAGCGCAGTGGGACGAAAAACTGGCAGAGTGGAAACAACTCTATTCCGATGAAGGCGCCCGATTCGACAAAGAGATCAACATCGACGCCGCCGTCATCGCACCCATGATCACCTACGGTACCAACCCGGGCATGGGCATCAGCGTGACCGGCATCGTTCCGGCAGAATCCTCCATCGACGAAAAAGAACGACTTTCCTACCATAAATCCCTGGACTATATGGGCCTGCAGGCCGGAGCGCCGATCAAAGGAAGGAAGGTGGACTATGTATTTATAGGTAGCTGCACCAACTCCCGCATCGAAGACCTGCGTTTGGTAGCCTCCTTTGTGAAAGGCCGCAAGAAAGCCGATAACGTAGAAGTATGGATCGTACCGGGCAGCAAACAAGTGGAAAAACAAGCCATCGCCGAAGGCATCGACAAAGTCTTCGCAGAAGCAGGGTTCCTGCTTCGCCAGCCCGGCTGCTCCGCCTGCCTGGGAATGAATGAAGATAAGATCCCCGCAGGTAAATATTGTATCTCCACCTCCAACCGCAACTTCGAAGGAAGACAGGGACCCAATGCCAGGACCCTGCTCGCCAGCCCGCTGACAGCTGCCGTAGCAGCCATCACCGGGGAAGTAACGGACGTAAGGGAATACCTATGAGTTTCAACCAGAAAGCCATCAGCCAAAAACAAGAAACGCAAACAATGAGCACCAAATCAATAAATAAAATCACCTCTACCACAGTCCCCCTGAACCGGGAGAACGTGGATACCGACCAGATCATCCCGGCCCGCTTCCTAAAGGCCACCAGCCGGGACGGATTCGGGGAGAACCTCTTCCGCGACTGGCGTTATGAAAGCAATGGGCAACCCAAAAAAGACTTTGTACTGAATGATCCCACCTATCAGGGAAAAATCCTGGTGGCAGGGAAGAACTTCGGTTGCGGCTCCAGCCGCGAACACGCCGCCTGGGCGATCAAAGACGCCGGCTTCGACGTAGTCGTCAGCAGCTTCTTCGCAGATATCTTTAAAAACAATTCCCTGAATAATTTCCTGTTGCCAGTCACCGTCAGCGAAGGTTTCCTGCAGAAGATCTTTGCGGCTGTTGAGAAAGATCCGGCAACGAAGATCGAAGTCAGCCTGGAACAACAGACGATTACTCTCCCCGTCACCGGCGACCAGGAGACATTCGAAATCAATAATTATAAAAAAACCTGCTTGCTCAACGGGTATGACGATATCGACTACCTGCTCAGCATCAAAGGAGAGATCGAAACATTCGAACAGCTTAACGAAGCAACGCATTCTTAAAACCCAATACCCAAATCTCTTTTTCTTATGCAAAAAAACATTGTTGTTATTGAAGGTGACGGGATCGGACCCGAAGTGACCAGACAAGCCATCAAAGTACTTAATTCCATCGCCGAACAAGGCGGCCATGAATTCACCTACAAATACTGCCTGATGGGCGCCGACGCCATCGACAAAACAGGCAACCCCCTCCCGGACGAAACGATCGAAGCCTGCCTCAACAGTGATGCGATCCTGTTCGGCGCCATCGGTCACCCTAAATATGATAATGATCCCACGGCTAAAGTAAGACCCGAACAGGGCCTTCTTAAATTAAGAAAGTCGCTGCAGTTATTTGCCAACATACGCCCGGTGAGCACCTACCCGGCCCTCCATCACCTGTCTCCCCTGAAAGCCAAGATCCTGGAAAATGTAGACTTCGTCATTTTCCGCGAACTCACAGGAGGCATCTATTTCGGCAAGAAAGAAACCAATGCCGAAGGCACACAGGCATTCGATGACTGTACCTATACCCGCGATGAGATCGAACGCATCGCTCACCTCGCCTTCAAACAGGCGCAGCAAAGAAGAAAGAAACTGACCCTCGTCGACAAAGCCAACGTGCTGGAAACTTCCCGCTTATGGAGAAAGGTCGTCCAGGAGATCGCCCCCCAATACGCCGACGTAAAAGTGGATTTCCTGTTCGTGGACAATGCCGCCATGCAGATCATCCTGAACCCCAAACAATTCGACGTGATCCTCACGGAGAATATGTTCGGAGACATCCTCAGCGACGAAGCCAGCGTGATCAGCGGTTCCCTGGGACTCCTGCCCTCCGCCTCCATCGGCAAAGGCGCAGCGCTGTTCGAACCGATCCATGGCTCTTACCCGCAAGCCGCAGGAAAAGATATCGCCAACCCCCTGGGTAGCATCTTGTCCGCAGCCATGTTACTGGATCATTTCGGACTGAATAAAGAAGCAGATAAAGTAAGGGAAGCCACGAACTGGACACTCCAGAACGGATTCGTAACGAAAGATATAGACCCCATCAATTTCTATTTCACCACCACCATCGGCGAACTTATCAGCGATTACGTAGGAGGTAAAATACCCGGGGACGTGCATAAAGGAAATATTGAGTTGAGAAAGTCGACGATCATATAGACAATCATGTAGAGGCTGCAAAAAAGTTTGCGCCCTTTTCAAAAAAGTTCTTTGTTTATTCAAATGGCGGGAGTATATTCGTGGTAAGAATCATCCTTCATGAACTTACGCAGAGTAAATATTATCGCCCGGACTGTCGCAATAATTATTGTGGTGGTGGTGATTATTATTCCTGCGGGTCAGGGAGGAGGGTGGTAAGTTAAAATATTAACAATAAAGATACCAGCGACCCGCCTCCCAAAGGCGGGTCGCTTTTTTTTGGCAAACAAGTTTGCCAAAAAATCGACGAATCGAAACTTTTCGCCATTATATAAATGTAGTTTATGGAATATTATAACGGGAACACCATTCTCTGGTTGGACGGAGAATTCATCAAAGCTTCGGAAGCAAAGACCGACCTCTACGGTCAGTCCTTACATTACGGATACGCCGTTTTCGAAGGCATCCGCTCTTACCGCACCGTCAGCGGCAAGACGAAGATCTTCAAAGCCACCGACCACTATGACCGGCTCCGCCGTTCCGCACTGGCTATGAATATGCCTTATAAGGCCGACGGCGATACCCTGATCCGCGCCACCTACGAAGTGCTGGAAAGGAATAACCTCCAGGATGCTTATATACGCCCCCTGGTCTATGCCCCCGCCAACATGAGCTTCAGCCCGAACAAGGAGTCGCATATCACGATCCAGGTCTGGGAGATGGCGCCCTTCCTCGGTGATAAATTATTAAAGGTCATGACCTCCTCCTTCCAGCGTCCCAATCCGAAAGGATTCAAAATAGAAGCCAAGGCAGCCGGCCATTATGTGAACTCCATCCTGGCCAGCCAGGAAGCGAAGGCTAACGGATATGATGAGGCGCTGCTCACCGACATGAACGGCTACACGGCCGAAGGCCCGGGAGCCAACGTATTCTTTGAAAAAGAAGGCAAACTATATACCCCGCCCGCAGGCAATATCCTTCCGGGTATTACCCGCGCCACCGTGCTGGAGATCTGCCGTGAATCGGGCATTCCCGTGGAAGAAAAATTATTCACGACGAAAGAACTGGCCGGAGCAGATGCAGCCTTCTTCTGTGGAACAGCCGCAGAAGTGATAGGTTGGGAGTCCCTCGACGGAACACCTTTCCGGTTACCCTGGAAAGAATCCCTGAGCTGGCGGATCCAACAGGCGTATAAAGATAAAGTAGTTGAGAATCAACATCAATTGGAAACAGTATAACCACTATAGATCATCATCATTAAGCAATGGAAATCAACAAATACAGCAAGACGCTCACCCAGGACATTACGCAACCCGCCGCACAAGCCATGTTATACGGCATCGGACTGACAGACGACGATCTTAAAAAAGCACAGGTCGGTGTGGTCAGCATGGGCTATGACGGCAATACCTGTAATATGCACCTGAACGATCTGGCCAAACTGGTAAAGCAGGGAATATGGGAGAAGGATTTAGTAGGGCTCATCTTCAATACCATCGGCGTAAGCGACGGCATGAGCAACGGCACCGACGGCATGCGTTATTCACTCGTTAGCCGCGACATCATCGCCGACTCCATCGAAGCCGTCTGCGGCGCACAATATTATGACGGCCTGATCGCCCTGCCGGGCTGCGATAAGAACATGCCCGGCTCCCTCATTGCTATGGGACGCCTCAACCGCCCCGCGATCATGGTATACGGCGGCACTATCGCCCCGGGCCACTATAAAGGACAAGACCTCAACATCGTCTCCGCCTTCGAAGCCCTGGGACAAAAGATCGCCGGCAAACTGGACGACGCGGATTTCAAAGGCATCGTCATGAACTCCTGCCCCGGCGCCGGAGCCTGCGGAGGAATGTATACCGCCAACACGATGGCCTCCGCTATCGAAGCATTAGGTATGAGCCTCCCCTTCTCCTCTTCCAATCCCGCCCTCAGCGAAGAAAAGAAAAAAGAATGCCTGGACGCCGGAGCAGCCATCCGCATCCTCCTGGAAAAAGATATTAAGCCCAAAGATATCATGACCCGCGAAGCCTTCGAGAACGCCATCACCGTGATCATGATCCTGGGCGGAAGCACCAATGCCGTACTCCACCTGATCGCCATGGCCAGAAGCGTAGACGTCCCCCTTACACAGGACGACTTCCAGGCTATCAGCGATAAGATCCCGGTACTGGCGGACTTCAAACCCAGCGGCAAATACCTCATGCAGGACCTGCACCAGCACGGAGGCATCCCCGCCGTAATGAAATACCTCCTGCAAAAAGGATTGCTGCACGGCCATTGCCTCACCGTCACCGGAAAGACCCTGGCGGAAAACCTGGCCTCCGTTCCGGACCTGGACTTCACCAAACAGGATATTATTTTGCCCCTCGAACGGCCGATCAAAGCCACCGGGCATCTGCAGATATTATATGGCAACCTCGCCGAAGGAGGCAGCGTAGCCAAGATCAGCGGTAAAGAAGGAGAAAGATTCGAAGGCCCCGCAAGAGTCTTCGACGGAGAACACGAACTGATCAATGGCATCAACACCGGGAAGATACAACCGGGCGATGTCGTCGTCATCCGCCACGTCGGCCCCAAAGGAGCTCCCGGAATGCCGGAAATGCTCAAGCCTACTTCCGCCCTCATCGGCGCAGGACTGGGAAAAAGCATCGCCCTCATCACAGACGGACGGTTCAGCGGCGGCACCCACGGCTTTGTAGTAGGCCATATCACCCCCGAAGCCTTCGAAGGCGGCCTGATCGCCGTCGTACAAGACGGCGACACCATCGAATTAGACGCAACGAAGAATACCATCACCCTGAAAGTAAACGAAGCAGAGCTGTCAAAACGCAAAGCCGCCTGGAAACAGCCGGCCCTGAAAGCGACCAAAGGACTCCTGTTCAAATATGCCCGTCAGGTGAAGAATGCCGCAGAAGGGTGCGTAACAGACGAACTATAACACATTTGCGCCTGCCTCGGCAGGCGCAAAAAGGCTAATAATTGGCCTTCGGCCAGCGGACCCGTGGTCCGCTTTTACTCAACAGTCAATTAAAAACAATTTTATGAGCAACGTCACATCAACTCTCGAAGCTACCCAGTCAAAGACTAAAGCCGCAGGCGCTCCCTCCGGAAAAGCGGCCGCTAAGGTGGTGCAAGAGTTGACCGGCTCCGCCGCCGTCCTGGAAGCCTTTTTGGCAGAAGGCGTAGACACCATCTTCGGTTACCCGGGCGGCGCTATCATGCCCATTTACGATGCCCTTTATGATTATCAGGATAAGCTGAAACATATACTCGTCCGCCACGAACAGGGAGGTATCCACGCCGCACAGGGATACGCAAGATCCTCCGGGAAAGTAGGAGCCGTCTTCGCAACCAGCGGCCCCGGCGCCACCAACCTGGTCACAGGACTGGCAGATGCCATGATCGACAGCACCCCGCTGGTAGCCATTACCGGCCAGGTATTCGCTCATCTCCTGGGCACGGACGCCTTCCAGGAAACAGATGTGATCAACATCACCACCCCCGTCACCAAATGGAACTACCAGGTGACCGACGCTACGGAGATCCCTGCCGTCCTCGCCAAGGCATTTTATGTCGCCAAAAGCGGCCGGCCCGGTCCCGTCCTGATCGACATCACCAAGAACGCCCAGATCCAGAAATTCAATTACGAAGGATATACTCCCTGCCAGCATATCCGCAGCTACCGCCCCAAACCCATCGTGCGTAAAGAATATATCGCCCAGGCCGCTAAGCTGATCAATGAAGCGAAAAAACCTTTCGTATTATTCGGTCAGGGCGTAATTTTGGGTGAAGCGGAAAAAGAATTCCAGGCCTTTGTCGAAAAGAGCGGCATCCCCGCTGCATGGACCATCCTCGGCCTCAGCGCCCTGTCCACCGATCACCCCCTCAATGTGGGTATGCTGGGTATGCACGGCAACTATGGCCCCAATGTACTGACCAATGATTGCGACGTACTTATCGCCGTAGGTATGCGTTTTGACGACCGCGTCACCGGCCGCCTGGATAAATATGCCAAACAAGCCACCGTCATCCACCTGGACATCGACCCGGCCGAGATAGATAAGAATGTAAAAGCAACGGTTGGCATCTGGGGCGACTGTAAAGAAACCCTGCCCCTGCTGACAGAAGCAGTAGAAAAAAAGACCCATACGGAATGGTTACAGAAATTCAAAGACTACTATAAAGAGGAAGTAGCAGCCGTCATTCACGACGAGCTGAACCCTACCTCCGGAGAAATGACCATGGGAGAAGTGCTCAAAACACTCAACGAACTGACCGAAGGCAACGCCATCATCGTCACCGACGTAGGCCAGCACCAGATGGTAGCCTGCCGGTATGCGAAGTTCAACCAGTCCCGCAGCAACGTTACTTCCGGTGGCCTCGGCACCATGGGATTCGGACTGCCCGCAGCCATCGGCGCCAAATTCGGAGCCCCCGACAGAACAGTCGTAGCCATCATCGGCGACGGAGGTTTCCAGATGACCCTACAGGAACTGGGTACCATCATGCAGACAGGCATCGACGTAAAGATCCTGATCCTGAACAACCGCTTCCTCGGTATGGTCCGCCAATGGCAGCAGCTCTTCAATGACAAACGCTATTCTTTCGTAGACATCGCCAGCCCCGATTTCGTAATGGTAGCCAAAGGCTATGGCATCGCCGGACAGAGCATCACGGAAAGAGCAGACCTTCAACATGCTGTAAAAGCCATGCTCGACCATAAAGGCTCTTACCTGCTGGAAGTATTCGTAGGAAAAGAAAACAACGTATTCCCGATGGTCCCGCAAGGTTGCAGCGTCAGCGAGATCCGGCTTAAATAATCACCGGTCGGCAGCGGGGACAGCCCGGATTCACGGACCATCCTTAACCAGACAATCACCGGCCACCGACCCGACAGATTTAAAAACAATACCAACCAGGTTGCAGCTTACCGGCCGCAACCTGACAGAACTAAAATGACAACGAAGACACATACGCAATGGAACGCTCACCTGTATGACGACAAACATGGTTTTGTCTCCAAATATGGGGAGGACCTGGTTGACCTCCTGAACCCCCAACAGGGTGAAAGGATCCTCGACCTGGGCTGCGGCACGGGCTACCTCGCCAACTATATCGCCCAGACAGGCGCCCGGATAACCGGTATAGATAATGCGACAGCCATGATCGAAAGGGCCAAAGCAGCCTACCCCGATCTGGACTTCCAGGTGCTATCCGCAACCGATTTCCATTTCGACAAGCCCTTCGACGCCATTTTCTCCAACGCCGCCCTTCATTGGGTGCTGGACAAAGACAGCGCCATCGATTGTATCTCCAGGAACCTCCGCCCCGGCGGGCGCCTGGTACTGGAAATGGGAGGAAAAGGCAATGTGGAGGAGATTGTACTGGCTACCCGTAAAGTACTCACCCGTCATGGGCATTTTAAGAACGCCGCCACCCAGGTATGGTATTTCCCTTCCCTGGGCGAATACACGACCCTGCTGGAAAAAAGAGGCTTTCGCATTAACTACGCCTCCCACTATGACAGACCAACGGAATTACAGGATACGGACAACGGGATCAGGGACTGGATCAGAATGTTCGGGAACGCCTTCTTCAAGGATCTCCCCGCCACGGCGATCGACCCGATCCTGGATGAGATCCAGGAATCCGTAAGACCGACCCATTACAGGGGAAATAGATGGGTCGCAGCTTATAAAAGATTGAGGATAGAAGCCATTAAGCAATAACAACATAAAATACCCTTTTAGGGTCAGTAATATGAAGCAAGAATATACAATCACGGTGTACACGGAGAACCAGATCGGCATGATTAACCGTATCGCCATCATATTCTCCCGGCGGAAGATCAACATCGAAAGCCTCAACACCTCCCCTTCGGAAGCAGAAGGCATCCATCGCTTCACCATCGTTATCAACGAAACGGAAGAAGTGGTGCGCAAGCTCTGCCGCCAGATCGAAAAACAGGTAGAGATCCTGAAAGTGTATTACAACACCAACGAAGAGATCATCTGGCAGGAAATGGCCCTCTACAAGGTCCCCACCGACGAGATCGCCGAAAAAGTAAAAGTGGAAAGGCTCTTAAGGGAATACGGGGCCCGCGCCGTAGTGATCCGCAAAGATTACACCGTGTTCGAAACCACCGGACAACGGGAAGAAACGGATAAACTGGTGGAAGTATTGGAACCCTATGGCCTGATCGAATTCGTTCGCAGCGCCAGGGTCGCCATCATCAAGGGTAGCAAAGGCTTCCACGAAAAACTGAAAGAATTCGAACTGACCGAGCCCGGCGAAGAGCTCATTGAAAACGAATTCCTTAACAAGCAGGACGAAGTATTCACAATGTAATTTCTTAACGACTCCTTGCTCTCCTACAGGGGCCGGGGGTAAAAAAAACAATAAACAGATAATCATGGCAAAATTAAATTTCGGCGGCGTAGAAGAAAATGTAGTAACCCGGGAAGAATTTCCCCTAGCCAAAGCACAACAGGTGCTGAAAAATGAAGTAGTAGCCGTCATCGGCTATGGCGTTCAGGGCCCCGGCCAGTCGCTGAATCAGAAAGATAATGGCATCAACGTCATCATTGGTCAACGTAAGAATTCTAAATCCTGGGATAAGGCCGTTCGTGACGGATTTGTTCCCGGTACCACTTTATTCGATATCGAAGAAGCCCTGGAAAGAGGCACCATCATCTGTTATTTATTGAGCGATGCAGCCCAGATCCAATTGTGGCCCACCGTGAAAAAACACCTGACACCTGGTAAAGCCTTGTATTTCTCCCATGGCTTCGGCATCACTTTCAACGAACAGACCGGTATCATTCCTCCCAAAGACGTGGACGTATTCCTGGTAGCTCCCAAAGGCTCCGGAACTTCCCTTAGGCGAATGTTCCTCCAGGGACGTGGGCTGAACAGCAGCTACGCCATCTTCCAGGATGCCACCGGTAAAGCAAAAGACCGCGTCATCGCCCTGGGAATCGCAGTAGGCAGCGGATATTTATTCGAGACGGATTTCCGTAAAGAAGTATTCAGCGACCTCACCGGTGAAAGAGGTACCCTGATGGGAGCCATCCAGGGGATCTTCGCCGCCCAGTACGAAGTATTGCGCAAAAAAGGACATACCCCTTCCGAAGCATTCAATGAGACCGTAGAAGAACTGACCCAATCCCTGATGCCGCTGGTAGCAGAGAACGGTATGGACTGGATGTATGCCAACTGCTCCACTACCGCCCAGAGAGGCGCCCTGGACTGGTGGAAGAAATTCCGCGACGCTACCCTGCCCGTATTCACAGAACTGTATGAAAGCGTAGCAGCCGGTAAAGAATCCCAACGCTCCATCGACTCCAACAGCCAGTCCGACTACCGCGAAAAACTGGATGCCGAGTTGAAGGAATTACGGGAAAGCGAATTATGGCAGGCAGGTAAGACGGTCAGAAGTCTTCGGCCTGAGAACCAATAAAAACGGCCGAAGGCCAATCAAAAATAAAAAGGCCGAAGGCTTCGCCCGAAGGGCCATCATTAGACCCGCGCTTAAAAATGCCAGCATTTTTAAGCGCGCTCCCGCCAGGCCGCAGGCCTGGCACCCGCAGGATAAAATGCTCGCATTTTACCCTGCGCTAAAAAAAAGAATAACAATGTCTGACAGTACAACGATAGTAGAATCCAAGGCTCCAGGTAGTCTCCCCCTTCAGGGGGAGGCTACCCCATGGCCTCGCTCCCTTCAGGGAGCCCCGGCCTCCGGCCCCGCTTTCCTGCGGGACCTGGGCCTGGATTTTCATAAGGCCGCGGAAAGATTGAACAAAGTGGTCAACAGGACACCCCTCACTTTTAATCACAACCTCTCCCGCAAATACGGATGCCGCGTCTTTTTGAAACGGGAAGACCTGCAGGTAGTCCGCTCGTATAAACTGAGAGGAGCTTACAATATGATGGTGTCCCTCCCGACTGACAAATTGAAGAATGGCGTCGTATGCGCCAGCGCCGGCAACCATGCCCAGGGCTTCGCCTACTCCTGCCGCAAACTGGGAGTCAAAGGAGTGGTATTCATGCCCATCATCACCCCAAAACAAAAAGTCAACCAGACCAAAATGTTCGGGGAAGATTTTATCGAGATCGTCCTCACCGGCGACACCTTTGATGACTGCGCCATAGCAGCCCGGCAATTCACCGAAGAACATGCAATGACCTTTATCCCACCTTTTGACGATCTCCGGATCATCGAAGGACAGGGCACCGTAGCCGTGGAGATCCTGGAAGACCTGCCCCAGATCGATTACCTGTTCGCCCCTATCGGAGGTGGCGGCCTCGCTTCCGGAGCAGGCTGCTATTTCAAGATGGAATCCCCCTCTACAAAGATCATCGGCCTCGAACCCGAAGGAGCCCCCTCCATGCTGGCAGCCCTGAAGGCCGGGCACCCGGTGACCCTGGACAGCATCGAACGCTTCGTGGACGGCGCCGCAGTGAAAAGAGTAGGAGACCTCACCTTCCGCATCTGCCGCGAAGTGCTGGACGATATGCACCTCGTGCCCGAAGGAAAAGTATGCTCCACCATCCTCAAACTGTACAATGAAGACGCCATCGTCGTCGAACCGGCCGGCGCCCTTAGCATCGCAGCCCTGGACGATTATGCCGAAGCAATCAAAGGCAAAACCGTCGTCTGCATCATCAGCGGCAGCAACAACGATATCGACCGAATGCAGGAGATTAAAGAACGCTCCCTGCAATACGAAGGATTGAAGCATTATTTCCTCGTCCGGTTCGCCCAACGCCCCGGCGCCCTTAGAGAATTTCTAAACTATGTGCTGGGCCCCGGCGACGATATCACCCGCTTCGAATACATGCAGAAGCACAATAAAGAAACCGGCCCGGCCCTCGTAGGCATTGAATTACGGGCAAAAGAAGATTATCAGGCCCTGTTACAAAATCTCGAAAAATACAATATCTCCTATACGGAATTGAATAAGGATGATACGCTGTTTAGTTACCTCGTTTGATGAGGTATAATGTCGGTGAACTTCGGCCTATGGCCTTGTTCACCACCGGTTCCACCCGGTTAGGTAGTGTGGATAAGCCCTTGAGACCCTGTGAATAAACAAATATTAATAAAAATTTAATTAATTTTGAATTTTTATGTAATTTTATAAGGTTGCTTGCTGTACTACTTAGAATAAAATCTAAGATTGCGTGTAAAATTTGAAAAAAGTCTAATCTACTAATTTAATATGGTAAGTAACGGATTATACGCCCCTGAGTTTGAACGTGATGCGTGTGGTATCGGCTTCGTTGCTAATATCAAGAGCAACAAATCACACCAGATCGTTTCAGATGCATTGACGATCCTTGAGAACATGGAACATCGCGGGGCCTGCGGCTGTGAGAACAATACTGGAGATGGTGCTGGTATCATGATCCAGACACCTCATGAATTTTTCTTCGATGAATGCGTCAAACTGGGCATTCATTTACCCGCCTACGGTAAATACGGCGTAGGCATGCTGTTCTTTCCCCGCGACATACGCCTGAAAGAAGAATGCCGCGACATCTTCTCCCGTTCCGCCGAGAAGCTGGGACTGGAAATACTGGGCTATCGGAAAGTGCCGGTAAACCCGGAAGGCATCGGCCCGACAGCCCTTTCCGTAGAGCCGGAAATGGAACAGGTCTTCATCGCCTGCCCCGACCATATCAAACAACCCGATGACTTCGAAAGGAAATTATTCCTTCTCCGCAACTACGCAAGTCATACCATCAACAACGCGATTAAAAAAGATGCGATCGGATTTTACGTCGCCTCTCTCTCCTATAAAACCGTGATCTATAAAGGTCAGCTGACCAGCGGCCAGGTACGAAATTATTTTCCTGACCTGAGCAACAAAAGAGTGGTCTCCGCTTTCGGCCTGATCCACTCCCGCTTTGCCACCAACACCTTCCCTTCCTGGAAGCTGGCCCAGCCCTTCCGCTATATCGCCCATAACGGGGAGATCAATACGCTGCAGGGTAACCTGAACTGGCTCAAGACCAGCGAAAAAGGATTTACGACGCCCTATTTCTCCAAGGAAGAAATGGATATGCTGCTCCCGATCGTCACACAAGGGCAATCGGACTCAGCCTGCCTGGATAATGTCATCGAATTGCTGACCCTCTGCGGACGCTCCTTACCGCACGTAATGATGATGCTGATCCCCGAAGCCTGGGATGGCAACGAACAAATGGATCCCGTAAAAAAATCATTTTACGAATTCCACGCTTCCATCATGGAGCCCTGGGATGGCCCCGCTTCGATCTCCTTCACAGACGGAAAGATCATCGGCGCCACCCTCGACCGCAATGGCTTACGCCCCTCCCGATACTGCGTCACCACGGACGACCGGGTCATCATGGCCTCCGAGACCGGCGTTCTGCCCGTCGATCCTAAACTGATAAAAGAAAAAGGCAGACTGCAACCCGGCAAAATGTTCGTAGTAGACCTGGAGCAGGAAAGGATCATCAGCGACGACGAACTGAAAAACTCCATCTGCTCGCACAAGCCGTACGCGGAATGGCTGAATAAATACAAGATCCGGCTGGAAGAATTACCTGAGCCCAGGGTACTATTCACCCACCTCGAACACGATCAGATCTTCAAATATCAAAAAGCATTTGGCTACTCGACCGAAGACCTGGATACCCTCATCGCACCCATGGCCCTGGATGGCAAAGAACCTCTCGGCTCCATGGGCACTGATGTTCCCCTGGCCGTATTGAGCGACCAGCCCCAGCACCTCAGTAGCTATTTCAAACAACTCTTTGCCCAGGTGACCAACCCGCCCATCGACCCTATCCGGGAACGACTGGTGATGTCCCTGGCAACCTTCGCCGGCGGCAATTCCAACCTGCTGGAAGAAGACCCCCTGGCCTGCCATAGCGTAGCCCTCAAACACCCCGTCCTCAGTAACCATGAACTGGAAAAGATCCGGAGCATCGACACCGGCGTATTCCAGGCCAAGACCCTGCAGACCTATTTCAGGGCGGATGGCAAACCAGGTTCCCTGCAGGCAGGACTCGATCGCCTCTGCCGCTATGCCGTAGACGCCGTAGACGACGGATTTGAAGTCCTGATCCTGACGGACAGGGCCATCGATTCCGACCATGCTCCCATCCCCTCCCTGCTGGCTACCGCCGCCGTTCATCACCACCTCATCCGCAAAGGTTATCGCGGACAGGTAGGCATCATCGTGGAAGCCGGAGACGTATGGGAAGTGCATCATTTCGCCTGCCTGATCGGATTTGGCGCCACCGCCATCAACCCCTACCTGGCCCTCTCCTCCATCCGCGACATGAAGCTGACGGAGAAACTGGAGACGGAGCTCGATGCCGAACAACTGAAGAAGAACTATATCAAAGCCGTCTGCGATGGATTGCTCAAAGTATTCTCCAAAATGGGGATATCTACGCTGCAATCCTACCAGGGAGCCCAGATCTTCGAGATCATAGGACTTAACAGAACGGTGGTAGACAAATACTTCACCGGCGCCACCAGCCGCATCGAAGGAATGGGCCTGGACGAGATCGCCAAAGAGACACTGGCCAAACACTTTTTCGCCTTCAGCCGTAAAGACGTTCCTGTTGAACGACTCCCGGTTGGCGGCGTCTACCAGTGGAAACGCAAAGGGGAATTCCACCTGTTCAACCCCGCCAGCGTCCACCTGCTGCAACACAGCACCCGGATGAACGACTATGCCACCTTCAAAAAATATTCGAAGGTGGTCAACGACCAGAGTGAAAAAGCAGCCACCCTGCGCAGCTTGTTCCAGTTCAAACGGAACAGGCCCTCCATCTCCATCGACGAGGTAGAGCCTGCAGAAAGCATCTACAGGAGATTTGCTACCGGCGCCATGTCCTTCGGCTCCATTTCACATGAAGCCCATTCGACCCTGGCTATTGCGATGAACCGTCTCGGCGGAAAAAGTAATACCGGAGAAGGCGGAGAAGATGAAATGCGTTACGAACCCCTCCCCAACGGAGACTCCATGCGCTCTGCCATCAAACAGGTGGCATCGGCCCGCTTCGGAGTCACCAGTCACTACCTGACCATGGCAGACGAACTGCAGATCAAGATGGCGCAGGGAGCCAAACCCGGTGAAGGAGGACAGTTACCCGGGCACAAAGTGGACGAATGGATCGGGAAAGTACGCCATTCCACCCCCGGCGTAGGACTCATCTCCCCCCCGCCCCACCATGATATTTATTCCATCGAAGATCTCGCGCAGCTGATCTTCGACCTGAAGAACGCCAACCGCGCCGCCCGCATCAGCGTCAAACTGGTATCGAAAGCCGGCGTTGGCACGATCGCAGCAGGGGTAGCCAAAGCTAAATCGGACGTGATCCTCATCGCCGGTCACGACGGCGGAACAGGCGCCTCCCCCATCAGCTCTATCAAACATGCAGGACTGCCCTGGGAACTCGGCCTGGCCGAATCCCACCAGACCCTTGTTAAAAATAAATTACGCAGCCGGGTCGTACTCCAGACAGACGGGCAGCTGAAGACAGGAAGGGACATCGCCGTCGCTACCCTGCTCGGCGCCGAAGAATGGGGCCTCGCGACTACAGCCCTGGTCGTGGAAGGTTGTATCATGATGCGTAAATGCCATCTCAACACCTGCCCCGTAGGCGTAGCTACCCAGGACCCCGAACTGCGCAAACGATTCACCGGCGACGCAGACCATGTCGTGAACTTCTTCAAATTCCTCACCCAGGAACTGCGGGAGATCATGGCCGAACTGGGATTCCGCACCATCAACGAAATGGTGGGACAAGTAGATTCCCTGGAAGTAAGAGACGATATCAAACATTGGAAATACAGCAAACTCGATCTTTCCCCGATCCTCTACAAAGAGCCCGCCTCTCTGTATACCGGCCTGTACAAACAGGAAGAACAGGATCATGGGCTGGAGGGTGTGTTGGACTGGAAATTACTGGAAGCGGCTACGCCTGCCCTGGAACATCAGCAGAAAGTATTCGCCGCCTTCAATATCAAGAACACGGACAGAACAGCCGGCACGATCTTATCGAACGAGATCTCTAAACTATATAAATCCGCCGGCCTGCCCGAAGACACCATCCATTTTAAATTTACCGGCACGGCAGGACAAAGCTTCGGCGCCTTCAATACCAAGGGAGTCACCCTCGAACTGGAAGGAGATGCCAATGACTATTTCGGCAAAGGCTTGTCCGGCGCCCGCCTGATCGTCTACCCTTCACAGGACGCAGGTTTTGTCCCGGAAGAGAACAGCATCATCGGAAACGTGGCCTTCTATGGCGCCACCTCCGGCGAAGCTTTCATCCGCGGTAAAGCCGGAGAAAGATTCGCCGTCCGTAATTCCGGTGTAAAGACGGTAGTAGAAGGAGTCGGTGATCACGGATGTGAATATATGACCGGAGGCAGGGTCGTGATCCTGGGAAATACCGGTCGCAACTTCGCAGCAGGAATGAGTGGAGGTATCGCCTATGTATACGATGTAAGAGGACAGTTCCCCGCACTCTGTAACAAGGAAATGGTAGACCTCGATCCGCTGGGACAGGAAGATGTACAGGAGCTGAAGGATATGATCCAACGCCACTACGCTTACACAGCCAGCACCGTAGCTAAATTCGTGCTGGACGATTTTGAGAACCAGTGTAAGAATTTCGTAAAAGTATTCCCGAGAGATTATAAAAAAGTTCTATTGGAAAGAAGTCATAAACAGACTGTTCGTTCCTAAACATCCAGGCCGGCCACAGAGGACACATCTCATTGAGAACGCGGAGTCGGCTCTCATGTGTGACTCAGCCACTCCGTTGTTCTCTGTGGCCGGGAAAATGAAATTCACGGGTCCTCCAAACGATCCAGAGAATTACCCTCCAAGCGCCCCGTGCAGGAGAGAAAGAATGATTACAAGGAATTTGTATCCCGCTACTCCGGCCAGGAATTAAACCACCAGGCCGCCCGTTGCATGAACTGCGGGATCCCCTTCTGTCATAACGGATGCCCCCTGGGCAACGTCATTCCGGAATTCAATGACGCCGTATATCGCCAGCAGTGGCAGGAAGCGTACGAGATCCTCACTTCCACCAATAACTTCCCGGAATTCACCGGACGTATCTGCCCCGCCCCCTGCGAAAGCAGTTGTGTACTGGGGATCAACCAGCCGCCGGTCGCCATCGAAGAAATTGAAAAACATATCATTGAAATAGCTTTCGACAAAGGTTTCGTGAAAGCCCGCAAGCCCTCCCTGAGGACCGGGAAGAAAGTAGCCATCGTCGGCTCCGGTCCGGCCGGCCTGGCAGCCGCCGACCAATTGAACGCAGCCGGTCACACCGTCACCGTCTTCGAAAGAGATGACGAACCGGGCGGATTACTGCGCTATGGCATCCCTGACTTCAAACTCGAAAAATGGGTGGTGGCCAGAAGGGTCAAGCTGCTGGAAGAAGAAGGCATCACCTTTAAATGCAATGCCAACGTGGGAGTGAATGTCAGCATTAATGACCTGCTCCGGGAGTTTCATGCCATCGTACTGGCAGGCGGTTCTACCATTCCCCGCGACCTGCCCGTTCCGGGAAGGGAACTGAAGGGAGTGCATTTTGCCATGGACTTCCTGAAACAACAGAATAAGAGGGTCAGCAACCTGGCCATAGAAGGAGCGCCCCTTTTAGCAACCGATAAAAATGTGGTGGTGATCGGAGGCGGCGACACCGGCAGCGACTGCGTAGGCACATCCAACCGGCACAAAGCCCGCTCGGTAACCCAGTTCGAACTCCTACCCAAGCCTCCGGAGGGCCGGACCAGCCACATGCCCTGGCCTACTTATCCCATGACCTTAAAAACATCTTCTTCCCACGAAGAAGGCGTGGAAAGACATTGGGCCGTCGCTACCAAGGAATTTGTGGGAGATGGTAAAGGGAACCTGAAAGGCCTTAAACTCGTCACCCTGGAATGGAAAATGACGGAAGATGGCAGAGCCGCCCAGTTCGTGGAAGTTCCCGGCAGTGAAAAAGAGATCCCCTGTGAACTGGCCCTGTTCGCCATGGGCTTCGTCCACCCCCAGCATGCAGGCCTGCTGCAGGAGCTGGGAGTAGAGCTGGATGAAAGAGGCAACGTAAAAGCCACCGAGAAAAATTATCAGACCAATATTGCCAAAGTATTCACCGCAGGAGACATGCGCCGGGGACAATCCCTGGTGGTATGGGCCATCAGCGAAGGCCGCGAATGCGCCCGCAAAGTCGACGAATACCTGGTAGGCCAATCCCTGTTGGAAAGAAGGGATCAGAGC
>WNFI01662724.1_pt1 | contig 46287 bp, 49 predicted proteins | sample 5400471 | NCBI WGS metagenome assembly WNFI01 (sample SAMN13153348, study PRJNA577476) | soil metagenome | isolation source: 100 cm saprolite on Douglas fir-dominated hillslope | place: USA:California | collected 2013-09-17
TACGCGAGCTATTTCAACTATCACCGGCTCTCAAGCGCGATCGGCTGGCTGACGCCGGGCGAGCGGTTCGACGGCACTCCATTCACTGACCGCGGCTTCAAGCACATCCCGGCACTTGAGCACCTCCAGCCGTGGCTGGCCGAACTCATGGCCGCGGCCTGAGTCTCAACGACCGGTGCGAACCACAACTAGCCGGTTCACGACTCTTCCTGGGCCGAATGGCTTTTCGCTCGGCGCGAGCGATTCGCGCTGTGTCTGGATCCTGCTCGCCGGCTTCGTGTCAGAGCACAACGGCGTGTCCCCCGTGTACGCCTTCTTATCGAATGCCGAAGGATCGGCCGGGCACTATCAGGCAGGCCCGTTTCGGCACGAGGTCTATGGGGTCGCCGATCGGACGCAGCAGGCCTACGCGATGTCGATGGGCGCGGCGCTCGTCGGTCGTGGGCACGTCGATGAGCTCAAGCGCATCGTCGTGGAAGATCGCTCACCACAAGTCGCGATCGGATCCGGACTCCGAATGCTCAAGGCGACCAGACAAGCTCTCGGAAGCGACGGGCCGATAGGGGACCGCAGCGGCGCGGTCATTGTCTGGGCCGAGCCCGAGCGTCAGCCGGAGGGCTGGTATTTCGGCCCGAGGGGTGCCGGCACACACTTCATGCCGACGCTTGTGACGCGTCACGGCGTCATAGCCGACGTCGCTGTTGCTCGGCCCGCCAAGCTTGTCGCCCGCAACGCCCGCTGCCCATGCGGTAGCGGGCGACCGTTTCGTCGGTGCTGTGGTGCCTCCGCCTCAGGCGTGAGAGGTACGGCCGCCTTCTAGAAGCACGGGTCGGGTAATCAATTGGGGAAGCTATCAGGGAAGCGCGCCGGTCGCTTCGATGAGCACGCCGCACTCGAGGAGCGCGCGCGCGACCAGGAACGCATCTTGAAGGGCCTGCCGCGCGAGCGCGTCGGTGATCGTCTGTGGGTCCTTCCGCGAACCGATCGTGTACGCCTCATCGGCGGCTCGATAGGCGGTTTCAAGCAGCGGCCGCCGCTCTGGCATGCGTTCCCAGAGGCCGTCGAGTAGGGCTGCTAGCGCATGCATCTCGGTCGTAATCCGGTACGTCTTGTGAGTCCGTGGCGACTGATGCTCCTCCTTCGGTCCGTGGTACAGGTCGCGGCCGAGTGCCATTACGGCGAGGCGTGCGGCCTGGGCTGCCGCTGTCTTTCCGTCGGGCCGGTCCAATGCGTCAACACCGATACGGAGCTGCTCGAGAAGGTCCAAACGGGCACCGAGGACGACCAACGCATCCCTGCCGAACAGTTCGAGGGCCCGCCGATCGCGACGGATGTCGGTCTGCAATTGGCTCACAAAACGATGAACCTCCTGCCGCACGAGGTTCAAGATGCGGCGTGCCTCATTCGCGAACAACGTCGTGCGCACAGCAGCGTTCGCTACGGCGGCGTCGTAAATGGGACCGGCGTCGTTCAACTTGCTCGGCTCCGCCCGTTCCAGCGTCGGAATGGATTGGTAGGCGACCATCGAGCGATCGAGCGGATCGCCTGCAATCGAACCCGCCACATCATCGACGTCGACGCGGCTTAGGTCCGCGGTCGCATGAAGGCGCGCGAAGATACGCGCTGCGGCCCGCTCGTCCACCGAGCGCTCCGCGGCCTTTCGCGTATCGCCTTCGATTCCAATCGCTTCAAGATGAAGCCACGCGGCTTCGACTGGTCGATTAGCGCGTTCCGCGAGCCGCCGAGCCGGGGGCAAGGTTGCGGAGAGGTCATCGCCTCGCTCGATTCGGTCGACTACGGTCGTGGCGAGGTCGTCGATTTCGTCTAGGCGGCGCTCTTCGGGGCCGATGGCCGGAGTCGGCTCGGCTGCGCCCTCGAGCTCGCGCACGACGCTTACGAACTTCGCTTCGTCGATCCCGTGACTGAGCAGGCCCCCTGGCACGTAGGCGATGAGCCCGGCGACGATGTCCTGTTCACGAATACGCGGCGATGAGCCCGACGCCTCGTCGGCGCGCGCGATCAGAGGTCCGGCCCAAATGCCGTTCCGTGAACTCGGCCGGAGGTAGGCTCCGTCAGGCAGCAGGGATCTCGTGACTTGGTCACGCATGCCGTCCCAGACGCCGCCGCCGTGCGAGAGCGCACGGGCGATGGCTGAGCGTCCGACACTCAGGTGGCTCCAGCCCACCAGCAGCTCGTCGAGCCGGGCGGCGTCATCTGGCGAGGGCCGGGCGCATAGGGCATCCGCAACCTCGATCGCCAGCTGCGCGCCGTCTGTCGTTGGTTTCACAGGTCGAGGCTAGCCGGGCGAGAAGGGGTCGAAGGCTTGCAACAGTGGTTCGGTTGTTGGTGGACTCGGCCGTGTAGCACTAACGGATTCGCGCAACCTGTCCCGAGAACCCGAAAGCTCCTATGGAGGCAGACGGATACGAATCGTGGCCTCGGCCAGCGCTGCTACGAAGCGGTCAAACAGCTCGACTGCGCGCTGCGTTTCTGCCGCGCCTCCCGGCACCGGACTCTCGCCTTGCGCGAACTCGGGCATGTTGAGGAATCCAAGGATTGGCGAGATGTGGACGATCCGGTGGCGGTATCTGATGTATCGCCGCAGACGATCAAGGTCCGTGTTCGGCAAGCCCACATCGACGCCAAACCGCAACCCGTACGCGGCCTTATAGGATCTGCGCGCTTGCTCGTAGTCGCCAAAATCGATCCGCCGAGACTCGGCGAACTCCCATGTCGGGGTCCGCCCGGCCTTCTCTGCGGCTTCGCGAACCTTCAGAACCTCTTGCTCCCGCCACCGCGCCGGGATGAACTCCGCGACGAGGGCGGCGAAGTCGCCCGCCCAGCCTTCCCGTTCCAGCTCGATGAGCCGCGCCTTCATGAAGGTCTCAAATCCTGTGTTCAGCATCGAGAGGACCTGATTGCCGACGATGATGGGAAACATCGTGTCTGGCGACGTACCGGTGAGCAAGACTCGTATCGCTTCTCGGGCGTCCGACCACGAGTCAACGGCGCTAGGCGCGAATATGACTTGGCCTCCGCTGTACATCCGAACGGCCATCGCGCTTTGCCCTAGTTCCTGGATAACTCCGCTCTCGTGAACTGCGATGCGCTGGTCCGTCTTGACGCCTCTCGCCATCTGGACTTGATCGGGCGAGCTGCCGACCCCACCCAAGAACAGCGACATTTCTTCGGGACTCCAGCGGAGCGCAATACTCACCTCGGGCCATCGGCGCAAGGTTCGAAGGTCGAGCGACGCGACCCGTGTGCCGGTTGTGGGAGCCGCGTGGAGGAACGTGAGAGCGAGGTCGGGCTGGCGCTGCACGCGGAAAAGGTGTGCACCACCAGGGACCTGAAGAATCACTCCATCTCCGCCGGCATTCGGCTCAAAGAGCCACGTCGACCTGTACGTGAACCCAACCGCCCCGGCAGGCCTACCCATGAGGTCCCTTAGCTCCGCAGCCTTCGCCGGGTCGAAGTTCGCCGGCAAACGGAAATTGGGAGCGAACTCGACGCTGGGACCCGTGAGTGTGGGCGTCGGTGCCGGGTGGTCACTCAACGGTTCGACTGTACGACCGGAGAGCCGGATTCCAGCTCCCGGTGCCGGCGCTGCGCCCGTCCGTCTTCGGAAACCCGCGTGCGCGTGCCGCCGGTCAGACCGCTTGAACTCGGCCTCTCATCATCGATCTGGGTGACTTCGGCGTCATTGCCATATCGGCACTGTCATGACGCGCGACCGGCCGGCCCGTTCCGCCCGCTGGACGTTCAGCCTTGCCGACAATGTCAAGGAGCGAGTCGACCGTTGGAGGCGCCGCTCATGCGCTGCCGCTGCGGACGGCGAGAACGAAGTTGAGGGCGGCGATCGACGCCAAGCCTGCGATCACGCCGTAGCTCGAGTGCAAACCCACGCGATCGAAAAGGGGGCCTGCCACCGCGAAACCCAGCGGACCGAGGAGGCTGTTCACGGTCAAGATCGATTGCAGCACCTTGCCCCGTAGCTCAGGCGGAACACGCGTCGAGAGCACCGCGAGATAGGGCGCGTTGCCGATCGGAATCGCTGCCGCACTCAAGAACAGCGCCGCCACAGCGAACGCGAGGGGCAAATCCGGCACCAGCAGCCACAGCGGCAGCGCGATCCCGATCGAAGCCAGAGACGCGAGCCGGAGCGGTAGGAGCCGACCCACCAGGGGGTAGGCCATGATCGAGCCGGCGATCGCGCCAGCACCCCAGGCAGCGCTGAGGAGACCAGCGACGACCGGACTACGGTCGTACTGCTCGAACGCCACGACCGGGAGCGACGCGAACAGCACCCGGAGCAGGAACCCGTAGAGCAGGTTGGAGATCGTCGCGCGCCCGATCAGACGATCTCTCGTCAGATACCGGAGGCCCGCCCAGATGCCGTGGCGCTCTTCCGTCCCTGTCGGGACGCGCTGTTTCACGCGAACGAACGATCCGATGAGGACGAATGAGAAGGCGAACGAAGCAGCATCGAGCCACATCACGTTCGTCGGACCGAGCGCGACGATGAGCACGCCGGCCGACACGGGACCCAGGAATCCCGCGGTGTTGGATGCACCTTCGACCAAGCTGTTGGCCCGCCCGAGGAGCCGCTCGTTGTCGCCGACGACTTCGGGAAGGATGACCCGCTGGCAGGTGAAATAGGTCATCGAGAACAGGCCGTGGAGCGCGGCGATGACGAGCAACAGCTCGAAGCTGAGCACGCCGAAGATCGTCAGCAGCGGTATCAAGGCGATGAGCGGAGCGCGGACAAGGTCCGAAAGCAGCATCGTCCGTCGCGGGCCCAACCGCTGGATCACCGCACCGCTCGGAATGCCGAGCACGGCGATCGGGACGAGCTCGGCAGCGAACACGAGGCCCATCTTCGTTGCCGAGCCGGTCGTCACGAGCACGAACCAGGGGATCGCCAGCGCCGAGAGCTGCGATCCGAGCGACGAGATCGTCTCCGCGACCAGCAGCGCGAGAACAGACCGGTCGCGGAGCATGCCTACTCGCCGGGCCAGGGGAACGCGTAGAAGAGCAGCGCGATCGGCTTCGCATCCGGTGGCAGCTGCTCCTCAGGGCGCCAGTAGCGCTTCAGGAGCTGGACGTACTCCTCGGTGAACCGGCCCAGCTCTTCCTTCGTGAGGCGCGTCGCCGAGCTCGAGAACATCGCCACGCCGTCGAAGTCCGCGAATCGATGGCGATTCGCGAGGTAGCGCTCGAGAAGGCTGCGCTCCCGCTCGAGGCGCAGACGACCGAGTTCAGCACGCGCCGCCCGGCCCTCATCCGTATCGATGGCGTCACCCGTCACACCGCGCAGGTCCAACGGCACCAACCGCCACCACCGCTCCCGATGGTTGCCCTTGGCGGCGTCTTCTTCGATGAAGCCGAAGCGTGCGAGCTGCCGGAGGTGGTAGCTCGCCGATCCGCTGCTCTCGCCGAATGTTTCGGCGATGGACGTCGACGTGGCCGGGCCGGCGAATGCGAGGTGGTAGAGGATCCGCTGCCGGAGTGGATGGGCGAGCGCCTTGAGCGCATCCAGGTCGACGTCGCGGCGTTCCAACGGCTCGGCCAACGTTTCACCAAGATACCTTTGCAAAGAAAACTGGGCAATCAGCCACGATTCGCGAGTCCGCGCTCGACCTAAGAGCTACCCGCCGATCCTCGACCGGTCATCGGCACCGTCCGGTATTGGCTACTGGCAGGTCGTTGTCAGCGTCAGTTGCTGCCGCGCGATGAGCGGCCCGGTGAACGCGCCGTCATAGACCTCGACGGTCGACAGGTAGGGGCTCGCGCAGCTACCGATGTAGGTGTTCACGACCGGCACCGGAAAGGGCCCCGTGCTCGTGCCGACGTGCGCCGATCCATGGAAGAACGAGCCGAGGCTCGGCCAATCGAAGCCCACGCGGAGATCTCCGCTCGGGACCACACGGTTGATCTGCAGAAAGACCGTTCCCGGACAGTTGATCCAGCCCGGCACTCCACCCTTTGCCGGCGTGGTGCACGGTCCCCAGGCGACACGCGTCACCGTGACCATCGGGAGCACGACCGGCGGCGCCGTGGGAACGACGGGCGTCGGGGTGGGCACGAACGGCGGTGCCGTGGGTGTGTCGGTCCGCACGACCACGGCAGTGGGCAGAGGCGTCGGCACGGCGGCGTGCTTCCCTGCGTCGACGAACCGTTGCAGCTCGTCGTAGGTCAGGTGCAGCGCCAGGGTCGGCTTCACCTGCGTGTCGAAGTCCGGCGTGGCCCCGCCCAGCTGACGGGAGGATCCGGCGCATCGGCGGTCTCCATGCCTGGCTTCGGCTGCGAGCGGCTTACTCGTTCCCTTGCCTGGCTGGCAAGCTAGTCGAGCCCGGAACGAACAGCAAGCACACGCTCGCGCGACCCGGCCGCCCATGACAGCGACACTTGGATCGAGCCGAGAGGGGGTGGGGACTGGTGACGGTTGTGGAATGGCTGCTCGACTCGGACCCGTCCATCCGCTGGCAGGTCATGCGCGACATCACGCACGAGCCCGCCGCTGTCGTCGCCGCGGAGCGCGCGAGGATCGCCTCGGACGGCTGGGGCGCGCGCCTGCTCGCCCTGCAGGCGCCGGATGGGCTGTGGGGCGGCGGCACGCTCTTCCCCGAGTGGACTTCGACCACGCACACGCTCCTGGTGCTCCGTTACATGGGGCTCGACCCGCTGAGCGCGCAGGCGCGCCGCGCGGTGGCTCTGGTGCGGGACAACGCGAAGTGGGAGCACGCCGGCCAGGCGTACTTCGCGGGAGAGGTCGAGCCCTGCATCAACGGGAAGGCCGTGGCCATCGGCGCGTACTTCGGCGAGGACGTGAGTGGCATCGTCGATCGCCTCCTCGGCGAACAGCTCGGTGATGGTGGATGGAACTGCGAAGCGGAGCGGGGCTCCACCCGATCGTCGTTCAACACGACCATCGACGTGCTGGAGGGCCTGCTGCAATACGAGCGATCCGTGAGTGCCGCGCCGGACGTGACGACCGCGCGCCGCAAGGGCGAGGCGTACCTGCTCGACCGTCGGATGTTCCGCCGGCTCTCGACGGGTGCGGTGGTGGATCCGCAGTGGCTGCGGTTCTCCTTCCCGCCCCGCTACTTCTACGACGTGCTCCGCGGGCTCGACCACCTGCGGAGCGCGGACGTCGAGCCGGACGAGCGGGTCGCAGAGGCGATCGAGCTGGTGAAGAGCAAGCGATCTACGGACGGACACTGGCCCCTGGAGAATCCGCACCCTGGGGCGGTCTACTTCGACATGGACGACCGCGAGGGCAAGCCCAGCCGCTGGAATACCCTCCGGGCAATGCGGGTACTGGCGTGGCACGACCGTGGGCCGGCAGCGTGAGCCCCCCGATGGCGCACGCGGTCAAGTGGGGCATCCTGTCGACCGGCAACATCAACCGCAAGGTGATCCCCGGTGCGCACGCGTCGGCCAAGGTCGAGCTGGTGGCGGTGGCGAGCCGCGATCAGGCCCGTGCCGACGACTATGCGAAGACGTGGGAGATCGCGCGCGCGTACGGCTCGTACGACGCACTGCTGGCGGATCCGGAGATCGAGGCCGTCTACATCTCGCTTCCGAACTCGCTGCACTGCGAATGGTCGATCAGAGCGCTCGAGGCCGGCAAGCATGTGCTGTGCGAGAAACCGCTGTCGCGCCACGTCGGCGACGTCGAGGCGGCGTTCGACGCTGCCGACCGCGCCGGCAAGCTGCTGAGCGAGGCGTTCATGTGGCGCCACAACCCGCAGACGAAGCGTGCCAAGCAGCTCGTCGACGAGGGAGCGATCGGCGAGCTGCGGCTCATCCGCTCCGCGTTCAGCTACCCGCTCTACGACAGGAACGACATCCGCATGAGCACGGCGCTGGATGGCGGCGCGTTGATGGATGTCGGGTGCTACGCCGTGAGCGGATCGCGCCTCTTTGGGGGCGAGCCCGAGCGAGTGCACGGCGAGGCGTGGTTCGGGCCGTCGGGGACCGACTGGGTGTTCGCCGGCACGCTCCGTTTCCCGGGCAGCATCGTCGCGACGTTCGACTGCGGCACCGCGATGCCGAAGCGTGACGAGCTCGAGGCGATCGGCAGCGACGCCTCGCTCTTCATCGACGACCCATGGCATTGCCTGATCCCGGGGATCGAGATCCGTCGCGACGGCAGGGTCGAACGGATCGAGCTCGAGCAGGTCGACTCCTACCAGCTCGAGCTCGAGAACCTCAGTGACGCGATCCGTGGCGACGGCGAGTTGCTCCTCGGACGGGCCGATGCGATCGGGCAGGCGCGGGCCCTGGAAGCCCTGCATGGATCGGCGACGACGGGCAGGTCCGTCACGCTGCAGGGGTAGAGCTACTCCGGCTCCAGATCAGCGGCGAACGCGTCCGTCACGCGGTTGTTGAGGTTCGCGATCGACGTGTTCAGGACGAGCTCGAGGAGCGCACGATCGTCGAAGAACGGGCGGACCCGCTGGAACGTCGCGTCCGACAGCGTCGCGGTGCGGGTCAGCTCGCCCGAGGCGGCGATCACCGCCTTCTCTTCGGCCGTGAACAGCGGGCTCGCGTCGGCGCTCGGGATCGCGTCGATCATCTCGTGGGTGATGCCGAGCGCACGGCCGGCGACGGTGTGGGCCCTCAGTCAGTAGCGGCAGCCGTTGACGATGTCCGAGGAGAGGAACGACAGCATCCGCAGCTTCGGCGAGAGCGCTCCTTCGTTCAGCGCCTTCCGCAGCTCCCAGTACGCGGCGGACACCTCGGGCGCGTTGTTGAGCAGCCGGCGCAAGTTGGTCCCCTGCCCGCTGTAGCCGATCCGAGGCACGTGGCAGAACCTAGCATCGGATGATGGCGACGTCGGCCGCGGTCGAGCGCTGGTTCGCGTCGACGAAGCCTCCGTCGGAGGCCGCGCTCCGACGCGTCCGGGACATCATCCTCGGCGCGGACCCGAGCATGCGCGAGCGCATCCAGTACGGGATCACCTTCTCGTCGACCAAGAGCGGCGACTTCGGCGCGTTCGTCCGGTACAGCGAGCCGGGCGTGAACCTGCGGCTGCACCGTGGCAGGCGCCTGCATGGCCGCTATCCGCACCTCGAAGGGGCGGTGGCGCGGCGAATGCGCATCGCCGATCTGCCGCAGGCGAACGCCCGTGCGGCCGAGCTCCGGGCGATGGTCAAGGAGTGGTGCGCCCTCGGCGAGGCCGCACGGGGGCTAGGTGCGGTGAAATAGGATTGAGCGTCTGGGGAGCGCTCTCGGCGCGCCGCCAGCTGATAGGAGCGCTGCCATGGGACGTAAGAAGCGGGTCGGCTTCGCGGACGTGCGGGCCACCCACGAGGAGCTTGGCCGGGGAGAGGTCCGCTGCCCGGAGTGCCGGCGCAGCGTCACGGATGCCGACGGGCTGAAGTTCGTACCCGCGCTCGGCCAAGTCGAGTCGTCGCTCGCGACGGTCAACTGCCCGCGCTGCCGCACGATGCTCAGCATCCGGTTCGTCGCCGCCGTCTAGCGAACCCGCTGGCGGCCGTTCGGCCGCCGGCTGTCCGGGGGTGCAGGCGGTCAATCTTCTTACCCTGCGGTTTAGTAGGCTTTTAGTCATACCGAATGGGCCATACCGCTGGGCGACCCCGGAATCTAGCGTCGAATGCGATGGTCGCGTCTGCCCCGCGCCGCGTCCGGATCCTCGTGGCCGACGACCACCCATCCATTCGCGAGAACCTCCGCTACCTCCTGAATGACGAGGACGACTTCGAGGTCGTCGGGGTCGCGCGGGACGGGGGCGAGGCCCTCGCCACGACGATCGCGCTCGAGCCGGACGTCGTCGTCCTGGACGAGAGCATGCCGGTGATGCCCGGTTCGGCGGTCGTCGCCCAGCTGCGCGAGCGCGGCGTCGCCAGCCGCGTCGTCATGTACACGAGCGAGCCCGGCGTCTGCGAGCGCGCGCTCGCCGCCGGCGCCGATCGCTGTGTCGGGAAGGAGCAGCCGATGGAGCTGCTCTTCGCGGCGATCCGGGAGTGCGTCCCCGCGCCGAGGCGCACCTAGCCCGCCCAACAGGCCCGGCGATACCGTCCGCCGGTACGATGCCGCGGACGTGATGCGGTGGACCGCGCGGGACGCGCGCTCGCTGGGGACCGGTCTCGCGTACCTGGCACCGTCGTTCGTGCTGTTCGCGGTCTTCGTGTTCATCCCGCTCGGCCGGACGATCTACCTCAGCTTCTTCAATACCCGCTCGACCGGCGCGATCAGCACGTTCGCCGGGCTCGATCAGTACATCGAGCTCGTCACGTCCGGCATCTTCCGATCGGGTCTCGTCGCGACGGGCCTCTTCGCCCTGTACACGGTCCCCGCCAGCATCGGCATCGGCCTCGTGCTCGCGGTGATCCTGAACCAGAAGCTCCGGGGGATCGGCTTCTTCCGCACGATGATGGCGAGCACGATCGCGGTCTCGGCCGCCGTCGGCTCGATCATCTGGCTGCTCCTGTTCAACCCGAGCATCGGGATCCTGAACTACGTGCTGTCGAAGATCGCGATCTCCGGACCGGAATGGCTCATCCAGCCGAATACCGCGATCATCGCCGTGGCGATCACGAGCATCTGGCTGGTCCTGGGGACGAACGTGATCGTGCTCCTCGCCGGTCTCCAGAGCGTGCCCGAGGAGATCTACGAGGCCGCGCATCTCGACGGCGCCAAAGGCGTGCGCCTCTTCACGCGGATCACCGTGCCGATGGTCTCTCCGTCGCTCTTCTTCCTCCTCGTGGTGGACACGGTCGCGGTCCTCCAGGCGTTCACTCAGATCCACCTGCTGACCCGTGGCGGGCCCGTCGATGCGACGCGGGTGCTCGTCTACAGCATCTATCTGGACGCATTCCAGAACTTCCAGTTCGGCTACGCGAGCGCGCAGGCCGTCGTGCTCTTCCTGCTCGTCCTGACGCTCACGCTGCTGCAGTTCCGCTTCGTCGAGAGCCGCGTGCACTATCAGTGAGAGCGTCGAGGATCGCGACCTACGCGCTGCTGCTGGCCGCATCGATCGTCGTCGCCTTCCCGCTGCTGCTGGCGCTGTCGTACTCGTTCATGAGCGAGTCGGAGATCGCGACGTTCCCGCCGCCGCTCCTGCCGCTGGATCCGACGTTCGACAACTACGGCAAGGTCCTCGCGACGATCCCGATCGGGCGGTACCTGCTCAACAGCTTCGCCGTGTCCACGGCCGTCGTGATCGGTCAGCTCATCACCGCGAGCCTGGCGGCGTACGCCTTCGCATTCCTCGCCTTCCGCGGGCGGACCGTGCTCTTCTTCGTGTTCCTCAGCACTCTGATGATCCCGTGGGAGGCCACGATCATCCCGAACTACCTGACCATCCGCGATATCGGCTGGCTCGACACGTATCAGGGGCTCGCCGTGCCGTTCATGGCGACCGCGTTCGGGACGTTCCTGTTGCGCCAGGCGTTCATGCAGATTCCGCGGGAGCTCTGGGACGCATCGCGCATCGACGGCTCGAGCTCCTTTCACTTCCTGCGCACCATGGTCATCCCGCTCTCACGTCCAGCATTGGGGACGGTCGCGATCTACGGCTTCCTGTCGACGTACAACCAGTACTTCTGGCCGCTGCTCGTGACGAACCAGACGCTCATGCGCACGACCCAGGTCGGCGTCGCGCAGCTGCGCTTCGAGGAGAGCGTCCGCTGGGGCCTGATCATGGCCGGTGTCATGATGGTCGCCGTACCGACACTCGCGTTGCTCGTGCTCGGTCAGCGTCAGCTGATCCGCGGGTTGACCGCCGGTGCGGTCAAGGGCTAGATCGCGTTGGGAGGGAACATGCGTCAGTTCGCAGCACTCGCGCTTGTTGCAGCAGTGGTGGCCTCCGCATGCGGAGCCAGCGGCGGAGGGGCCTCGGATCTGTCCGCGCAGGCTCCGGGCAAGGACGTGAAGCCCGCGGCGAAGATCGTCTGGTGGCACGCGATGTCCGGCGTCAACGGCGACGCGATCAACCGGATCGTGGCTGGATACAACCAGAGCCAGAGCGCGATCCAGGTCGAGGCCGTCTTCCAGGGCACCTACGACGACCTGCTCAGCAAGCTGAACACGGCGCTCGCGTCGAAGTCGGCGCCGGCGATCGCGCAGGTCTTCGACATCGGGCAGCGCTACATGTACGACAGCGGCGAGGTCCTGCCGATGCAGGCCTTCATCGACCGCGACAAGTTCGACACCTCGGACTTCGAGCCGGCGGTCCTCAACTACTACAAGTACCAGGACAAGCTCCAGAGCATGCCGTTCAACGCGTCGTCGGCCGTCCTCTTCTACAACAAGGACGCGTTCAAAGAGGTCGGCCTCGACCCGGAGAAGGCGCCGAAGACGTTCAGCGAGGTCAACGACTACGCGAAGAAGCTCGTCAAGAAGGACGGCGGCGCCGCCGTCCGCGCCGGCTTCGCGCCGTCGATCTACGGCTGGCTCTTCGAACAGGCCCTCGCGGTCTCGGGCTCGCTCTACGCCGACAACGGCAACGGCCGTGACGACCGGGCGACGAAGCTCGTCTACAACAACGCCGAAGGCAAGGCCATCCTCGACTGGTGGAAGGCCGGCGTCGATGGCGGCTATTTCACGAACGTCGGCATCGACAACGACGGCGCCAAAGCGGCGTTCCAGTCCGGCAAGTCCGCGATGATCCTCGAGAGCACCGCTTCGCTTCGCGGCTTCATCAACAACGCGAAGTTCCAGGTGGGCGTCGGGCGGTTCCCGAAGCCCGACAACGCGCCGAACGACGGCGGGAACATCATCGGCGGTGCGTCGCTCTACATCATGAAGAGCCGTCCCGCCGAAGAGCAGCAGGCCGCGTGGGACTTCATCAAGTACGCGATGAGCCCCGCGGTCCAGGCGCAATGGCAGTCCGACACGGGCTACTACCCGATCCGCAAGGCGGCGTACAACGAGGGCCCGAGCAAGGAATGGGCGACGAAGTACCCGCAGTTCCTCGTGGCGGTGGATCAGATCCGCAGCGCGCCGCAGAACCGGAAGTCCAACGGCGCGGTGCTCGGCGTCTTCGCCCAGGCTCGCGCGCGCAGCCAGAAGATGATCGAGTCGGTGCTCCTCGGCCAGGCCTCCAGCAAGGACGCGCTGGATGCGGCCGTCACGGAGATGAACGCGCAGATCGACAAGTACAACAAGGCGAACAAATAGCGCAGCGTGAGGAGACGGTGCGGTCGCTTCGCGACCGCACCGTCGACCTTCTCGTCATCGGCGGCGGGATCATCGGCGCAGGGATCGCCCGCGACGCCGCGCTCCGCGGGCTGTCGGTGGCCCTCATCGAACGCGACGACCTCGCCTCAGGCACCAGCTCGCGACCCACCCGACTCATCCACGGCGGGCTCCGCTACCTCGAGCTCTTCGACTTCGGACTGGTGCGAAGCGACATGCGCGAGCGCGAGACGCTGCTGCGCATCGCCCCGCACCTCGTGTTCCCGCTCCCGTTCCTCCTGCCGCTCTACCGGCCGAGCCCGGTCTATCGGGCGAAGCTGCGGCTCGGCATGCTCCTCTACGACCTCCTGTCGCTGGACAAGAGCCTGCCGAAGCGCCGCTGGCTGAGCCGCGCGGAGACCCTCGCGGTCGAGCCGAGCCTCGATCCCGAGGGTCTCACCGGTTCGTGGCGCTTCTACGACGCGCAGGTCCCGCTCGTCGAGCGGCTCGTGGTCGAGAACGCGCTCGATGCCGCGGCTCACGGCGCGCTCGTGCTCAACCACGCGGTCGCGACCGGCTACCTGCGCGATGGCGACGCCGTCACCGGAGCGCGGGTGCGCGACGCCATCTCCGGCGGCGAGCTCGAGCTACGCGCGCGGTTCACCGTCAACGCGACCGGACCGTGGCTCGACGAGACCATCGCGTCGCTGCGCGGGGGCGCGCGGCCGCTGCTCCGCCTCACGAAGGGCATCCACCTCGTCACGCCGCACGCGACGGAGCAGGCGCACGTCCTCTTCGCCGCGGACGGCCGGCTGTTCTTCGTGCTGCCGTGGCGCGAGTACACGATCGTCGGCACGACCGACACCGACCACCGCGGCGATCCCGCGGACGCCGCCGCGACCGCTGACGACGTCCGCTACCTCCAGGACGCCGCACGCCGCGCGTTCCCGCAGGCCCCCTTCGACCGCATCCTCTTCACCTGGGCCGGGGTGCGCGCGCTCGTGCGCATCGAGGGGGTCGCCGAGGGCGAGGTCTCGCGCAAGCACGCGCTATACGACCACCTCCGGCGCGACGGGATCGCGGGTGTGCTCTCCGTCATCGGCGGCAAGATCACCGCATACCGCGCGATCGCGGAGGAGGTCACCGACCGCGTCGGACGCGTGCTCGGCGTCACGGCCTCGTGCGCGACGGGCGGGCGGCCCCTGCCGGGCGCGGGTGGTCGGGCTCCCGAGCGGGACGCGCTCGCCGCGGCGGATCCCGCCCTCGCGGTGTCGCTCTGCGAGCACAGCGAAGCGACCGGCGCCGACGTCATCCACGCGGCGCGGCACGAGTGGGCCGCGACGCTCGCCGACGTGCTGCTGCGCCGCACCGCGATCGGCCTCTCGGCGTGTCAGGGTCTCGACTGCCTGGAGGCGGTCGCGGACCTGATGGCCCAGGTGCTCGGCTGGACGGCGGAGCGCCGGGCCGCGCAGATCGCCGAGTACCGTCGCGAGATCGCGCCGATGCGGGTCTTCACGACCGCGTGAGCCTCATCCTCGCGCTCGATCAGGGCACGACCGGATCGGCCGCGCTCGTGTTCGACGACGAGGGTCGCGTGCGCGGGCACGCCGACCGGGAGATCGCGCAGCACTACCCCGCCTCCGGGCACGTCGAGCACGACGCCGACGAGATCTTCGCCGCCACGGTCGCCGTCGGACGGGAGGCGCTCGCGGCCGCCGGCGCGACGGCGCGCGACGTGACGGCGATCGGGATCACCAACCAGCGCGAGACGGTCGTCGTGTGGGAGCGCGCGACCGGCCGCCCGATCCATCGCGCGGTCGTGTGGCAGAGCCGCGCGAGCGCGGAGATCTGCGACCGGCTGCGAGCCGACGGGCTCGGACCGCTGGTCCGCGCGCGCACCGGCCTCGTGATCGACGCGTACTTCTCGGGCCCGAAGGTCCGCTGGATCCTCGATCGGGTCGCCGGCGCGCAGGCCCGCGCAGAGGCGGGCGAGCTGCTCTGCGGCACGATCGAGAGCTGGCTGGTGTGGAAGCTGAGCGGCGGTCGCGCCCACGTCACCGACGTGTCGAATGCCTCGCGCACGCTCGTGTTCGACATCCACCGCCGCGAGTGGGACGGCGAGCTCCTGGCGCGCCTCGCGCTCCCGCGCGCGCTCCTCCCCCGGCCCATCGCGAACAGCGGCGCGATCGCCGAGACGGAGACGTCGCACTTCGGCGCCGCGCTCCCGATCACCGGTCTCGCCGGAGATCAGCAGGCCGCGCTCTTCGGGCACGGCTGCTTCGCCGTCGGCGAAGCGAAGAACACCTACGGCACGGGATGCTTCCTGCTCGCGAACACCGGGACGGCGCCCGCGACGAGCGAGGGCGGCCTGCTCACCACGATCGCGTGGGACATCGGCGACGGCGTCCGCTACGCCCTCGAGGGCAGCGCGTTCATCACCGGCGCCGCGGTGCAGTGGCTGCGCGACGGGCTCGGCATCATCAGCGACGCCGCCGAGACGGAGGCGCTCGCGCGCGCGGCGAACGCCGACGCGGGCCTCTACCTCGTGCCGGCGTTCACCGGCCTCGGCGCGCCGCACTGGGATCCCCGCGCGCGCGGGCTGCTGATCGGCATCGAGCGGAGCACGTCGCGCGCGGACCTCGTGCGCGCCACGCTCGAGAGCATCGCGTTCCAGACCCGTGATCTCGTCGAGGCGATGCGCGCGGCCGGCCGGCCGATCGAGGTCCTTCGCGCCGACGGCGGCGGCACGGCGAACGCGTTCCTCATGCAGCTCCAAGCCGATCTGCTCGGTGTGCCGGTCGAGGTCGCGACGGTCCGGGAGACGACCGCGCTCGGTGCCGCGTTCCTCGCCGGGCTCGGCGCCGGCGTCTGGAAGGACACCGCTGCGCTCGCGCGCCGGCGTGGCGCCGCGGCGCGCTACGAGCCGGCGATGGCCGCGAGCGAGCGGGACGCGCGGTACGGCGAGTGGCTGCGCGCGGTCGACCGGGCGCGCGACTGGAGCCGCGCTACCTAGGCACGCGCTCCGGCCAGTTCGACACGATCCCGTCGACGCCCAGCGCCGCGATCCGCGCGATGTCCGCGGGGTCGTTCGCCGTCCAGACATTGACCTGCAGCGACGCGGCGTGCGCGGCCTCGACCAGCTCGCGCGTCACGTACGCGCGGTTCGGATGCAGCGCCCAGAGCCCGAGCGCGCGCGCACCGGCGATGAGCGCGGCCCGCTCGGGGGCGTCACTGAAGATGAACGCCCGCCGCACCGCGGGCGCGGCGTCGCGCGCCGCCTCGAGGGCGGCCCACCAGAAGCTCGACACGTACACGCTCGGATCCTCCCGCCGCGTGATCCGCGAGGCGGCGGCGGCCCCGGTCGCCCGCGCGCGCGCCTCGTCGCCCTCGCACTTCAGCTCGACGTTCACCGCGACGCGGCCGCGGCAGAGGTCCAGGACCTCGTCCAGAGAGAGGTGAGTGACGTCGGGAGCCGGTGGATCGTGCGCGATGACGAGCCGGCCGTCGGACGCGAGCCAGACATCGGTCTCGACCTCGTCACAGCCGAGCGCGATGGCGGCCTCGAAGGACGCCGGGGTGTTCTCGGGTGCGTGGCCCATCGCGCCGCGGTGTCCGATCCTGCGCATGGCGCCATTGTCGCGACTCGGTCAGACCCGCGGGACGGCGTCGAGCTCCTGGATCGCGGCGCGCATGCGCTGGTCGGCGAGGCGCTCGGCCTCGCGCCACCAGCCGTCGAGCTTGAGCTCCTGCTCGCGCACGCGCGCGCCGAGCTCCGCTTCGAACTCGCGCAGCTGCTTCATCAGTCGCTCGCCGAAGCGCTGCTCCTCCGCGGCGAGCTCCGCGGTGATCCGAGCGCGCTCGGTCTGCTCCCACGCGTCCAGCCGGGTCTCCGCGTCCTGCCGGCGCTGCCGCAAGACGCCGAGCTCGGCGGCGATCGCGGTGTCGAGGCGCTGCGCGAAGACGCGCTGCTGCTCCGCGGCCAGCTCTTCGACGCGACGGTCGAGCTCGCGGGATCGTCCGGCCGCCGCCTCCGGCTCGAGTCGATCCATGAGCGCGGAGCGGTCCGCGGCGCGATCGTCCAGGGGCGCCAGTGCGGGAGCGACGAAGTCCTCGTCCTCGCGGAACTCGGCCAGCGGCGCGCGCGGCCGGTCGCGCAACAGGCTTTGCCCTCCGGCGCTCTGCAGCGTCTCGATCTCGGTGATCACCGCTCCGAATGCTGCCGCGGATCGCACGCCCGTTCCTCACCCATTGGAGCGATTGGCCGGTCCGGCGGTAGCGATCGCGAGCCGTCGGCCGGTCCCGGCCGTCAGTCCGCCGCGATCACGGCGTCTCCGGCGAGCGGCGCGGTCAGCGCGTCGAGCGGGATCCCTTCGATGCGGCGCCAGTCGTGGCCGCGCGGCTCGCCCGCCGGGCAGAATGCCCACGCGCGCAGGTGCACGGTGAGGCCGAAGCCAAGGCTGGTGAGCCGCGGCGGGTGGTCGACCGCGACGCAGACGAAGCGCACGACCGAGCCTCGCGGGTGGAGCGGCACGGCCACCGAGCGCAGCCAGTTCCGTGCCGCGCATCGCGTCGATCACGCGATGTGTCGGAACTGCCAGGCCCGTCAGCGCGACCGCGTGACCCCGACCTTCGGGCACATGTCGTTCAACACACATTGCGAGCAGATCGGACGCAGCGCGACGCACACGTGGCGCCCATGACGGATGAGGTTCATGTGCACCTCGTACATCTCCGCGGGATCGAGCGCGGCCTGGAGCAGCTCCTGGGTGCGGGCCGCGGTCGCGTTCGGCGGCACGAGGCCGAGCCGGATCGCGACCCGATGGACGTGGGTGTCCACCGGGAAATACGGCCGATCGAGCGAGAAGAGCAGGACGCAGGCCGCGGTCTTCGGCCCGACGCCCGGCAGGCCGACGAGCAGGGCGAACAGCCGGTCATGGCGGATGCCGCGGAGCGCGCGCTCGTCGAGCGCGATGCCGCGATCGCGGAGCGCGCGGAGCACCGCGCGGATCCGTGGCGCCTTCGTCGGCGCGAGCCCGCCGCTCCGAATGGCCCGCTCGATGACCGGAAGGGGTGCGCCGGCGACGTCTTCCCAGTCCGGCAGCACGCGACGAAGATCCGCGTACGCGCGGTCGCGGTTCGTGTCGTTCGTGTTCTGGGAGAGGATCGTCAGCACGAGCTCGTCCAGCGGCGGGAGCCGTCGTGGCGCCGGCGGCTCGCCGTAGGCCTTGCGGAGGCGCCGGGCGATCCGGCGGAGGCGCGCGCGCAGCGTGACCGGCACGCGCTAGAGGTAGCCGAGCACGTGCCAGTACGGCAGCGAGAGGCCGAGGGCCGCGAGCGCGATCGCCTCGTACGCGAAGGCCATCCTGCGCGCCTGCAGGTGCGAGTACAGGCGCCCGTGGGTCGCGCCGTACGCCACGAGGTACTCGGGTGACTGCGCGGGCATGTGCCAGCTGATGCCGAGCGCGAGGATGGCCACGACCGCGAGCCAGGGACTGATATGCACGCCGCCGGCGACGGGAATGAGCCCGAGCGACAGCAGGAGGATCGCCTGGTCCGCGGCGAGGAGCGACTTCACGATGATGGTGAGCACGCCGGCGAGGATGACGAACGCGGCGCCGCCGATCCCGAGCTGCGCCAGGAACAGGGCGGCGTAATCACCGACGATCTTGTCGAGCCGGAGGCCCTCGACGAGATTCCCGGCAGTGAGGGCGACGCCGAAGAAGATCAGATAGTCCCAGTCGAGGTTCCGCAGATCGGAGACGCCCGTCACGACCATCATCGCGATGAACGCGACGAGCGCGACGCGCCCAGGCTCCCAGAGGAATCTCGGACCGATGATCCAGCCGATCAACATGGCGACGACGATCGCGCCGATCGCGAGCTCGCGGCGCGTCGGTGGCCCGAGGACCGCGCGCTGGAGGCGCAGCGGCGCGCGTGCCGGCGCCGCCACCGGGCCGGCGCGGAAGAGCAGCCGCATCGCGACGAACGTACCGATCGCGATGATCGCGGCCGCCGGCGCGGCCGAGATGAACCACTGCAGCCAGGTGAACTGCAGCTGGTCCTTCGGCGGCATGAGCCCCCACGCGAGGAGGCACACCGACGAGCCGTTGAGGAACAGGAACAGGAACGGCCCCGCGCCGATCCAGGCCGACAGCCCGATCGTCGCGCTCGCCGCGGAGCGCTCCGACAGCTTCATGGCGTCGGCCACGCCCTCGGCGAGCGGCGCGGTGATCGCCGCGCGGGCCATCGCGCTCGGCAGGAGCGGGGTCAGCAGGATGCCCGTACCGAGGAACGCCGCTGATTGCCACCCGAGCCGCGCGGGCACCCGGTCGATGAAGAACAGCCCGAGCCGCAGGAGCAGGCCGGATCGCGTGACCGCCGCCGCGACGCCGAGGACCGACAGCACGAACACCCAGCTCATCGAGGCAAAGCCCGTGAGCGTCGCGAACGGCGGCACGATCCCGCTCAGGATCCATGACGCGACCAGGCCGAGCGACACGACGACGTTCGGGACGGGCTCGGTGACCCAGAGGGCGATGGCCGCGCCCAGCAGGAGCGAGAACTTGAACTGCGCGAGATCGACGAGCGGCGAGAAGGCGGCGGCCACGAGGGCCAGCGCCACGAACACGCCGGCGAGCTTCGTGACCGGATGGCGCTCCGTCCGCGGCGGTCGCAGCGGGACGAGGGCGGCGGCGGCCTCGTCGGCCTGCGCGCCGTCACGATGCCGCAGCCGCCGGGCCAGCGTCGTCGCGACGGCCTTCGCCGCCGCGGCATCGCGGCCGAGAAGATCCACGAACTGCGGGCGCGCGAGCCGGAGCACCTCGCCGTCGGTGTCGGCGCGGATCGTCGCCGTCCGCGGCTCATCGATGAGGAGCGCGAGCTCGCCGACGTAGTGACCGGGACCGATCGTATTGAGCCGTTCCTCGTCCGGGCCGGCGAGCACCGCGAACGTGCCGTTCACGATGATGTAGAGCGCATCGCCGATCTCGCCCTCACGGATGATCACAGCGCCCGCGCGTACCTCGATCGGATCCATGTATGCGGCCAAGCGGGCGAGCGCGACGCGGTCGAGGCCCGACGTGAGGTCCACGCTGCGAAGGCGCTGGCTGCGCTCCAGGTCGACGTTCCGCGTGCTCAATTCGGCCGGATGCTAGTCCCCACCTATCGGAGGGAATGCGCGGGAACGGCCGGAACGTTCCCCTAGAGTGAGCGGGTGTCGGCCGACCCCTTCGAGACCCAAGCGCTGTCGTACCTGGACGCGCTGTACCGGACTGGCCTGCGCATGACCCGCTCCGAGGCGGAGGCGGAGGACCTGGTCCAGGAGACGTACATCCGCGCCTTCCGCTTCCGTGAGCAGTTCACCCCGGGCACGAACCTGAAGGCGTGGCTGTTCCGGATCCTGACGAACACCTTCATCAACCAATACCGCCGGAAGGCGGCGCGGCCGGAGACCACCGAGCTCGACGACGTCGACGAGTCGATCCTCTATCGCCACATGCGCGACGTCAGCCCCGGCTCGTCGTCGCCCGATCCGGAGGCCGAGCTCATCGACAGCACGCTCTCCAGCGAGGTGAAGGAGGCGCTCGAAGCGCTGCCCGAGAAGTTCCGGACCACGGTCCTGCTCGATGTCGAGGGCTTCTCCTACAAAGAGATCGCCCAGATGCTCGACATCCCGATCGGGACCGTCATGAGCCGCCTTCACCGCGGCCGCAAGTTCCTCCAGAAGCGCCTCTATGACCTCGCGCGCGATCGCGGGATCGTCGCCGCGCGCGCGATGCCGCGGCCGGCGGACTAGGAGGAGTCAGTGGACTGCAACGACTGCCTCGAGCGTCTCTACACGTATCTCGACCGCGAGCTCTCGGCCGCCGAGGTCACCGCGGTCAAGGTCCACCTCGCCGACTGCGGCCCCTGCGAGGACGAGTTCGTCGTCTCGGAGCGGTTCCTGGCGCGCGTTCGGGACTGCTGTCAGGAGGATGTGGCGCCGACGCAGCTCCGCTCGCGCATCGTCGCCCGACTCCGGATGGATCACGACGCACCCCGCTAGCTATTGACAGCGTGCTCACGAATGTGTCTAGATAACTGACATTCGTGGCCAGAAGGGGGTGATCTCCAATGCCAGCGAAGAAGAAGGCCGCCAAGAAGACGGCCAAGAAGAAGTCCTCGAAGAAGAAGTAGTTCTTTGACCCGTTAGCGACGACGCGAGTCGTCGCTCTTTCATCATCACGATCCGGCACCTTTCGCGATCTCGCCGATCCGCTCTAGGCCTGAGCGGATCGGTTTCTTTTTGCGCGGCATACGCTGGGCGCGATGCACCGGAACGCCGTGCCCGAGCTCGATACGGTCGCGACGGCGTCCGGCGTCGCGCTCTCAATTGTGGTCGCGATCGGCGGCCTTTTCCTCGGTTTTCCGGCCATTGCGACGCTGTGCGGCGTCGCGGCCGGAGGCTACCTCGCTGGACGGATGGCCCGGCGCGACGGGCTCTTCCACGGCGTCATCGTCGCGGCGCTCACGATCGTCGCGGTCAACATCGTCGCGAGCGCGGGGCAAGAGACCGTGACCAACATCCTCGCCGACACGCTGACGATCGTCGTCAGCGACGTGCTGTTGCTGCTGCTCGGGTCCGCGGGCGGATGGCTTTCGACGCGGACCTGACCGCCTTCGTCTTCCGCGGATAGGGGCAGAGGTCGAGCACCGGGCACACCGGGCACTTGGGGGTCGGATTGCAGATCCGGCGTCCATGGAGGATCAAATTCCAGGTCGCCTTGACCCAATCCTTCTCCTGGAAGACCCGCCGAAGGTCCTGCTCGATCTTGTCCGGGTCGCCCTGGCGGGTGAGCCCGAGCCGGCCGGCCACCCGCGCGACGTGCCGATCGACGGCGATCGCTGGGACGCCGAAGGCGTTCGCGAGGACGATCGAGGCGGTCTTCCGGCCGACGCCGTGGAGCGAGGTGAGGCCCTCCATGTCGCGCGGGACCTGGCCGCCGAACCGCTCCACGATCCCCAGCGCGGCCGCCTTCACCGCCTTGGCCTTCTGGCGGAAGAAGCCGGTCGGCTTCAGGTCCCGCTGGAGGATCGCCATGTCGACGCCGGCGTAATCGGCGGCGGTCCGGTACTTCGGGAAGATGACCGTCCGGGTGACCTCGTTGATCCGCTCGTCCTGGGCCTGCGCCGCGAGGATCGTCGCGACGAGGAGCTGGAGCGGGTCCGCGAACTCGAGCGTCGGGCCCCAGTCCGGGTAGGCCTTTTCGAGCCGGGCAAGGATCTTCCGGGCCCGCGCGCGGAGCTCCGGCGTCACTTTCGGGACGTAGGGCTTCTTCGGAGTCCGCTTCGGCGCGACCGTCTTCGCCACCGGCATCAGTGGAGGTCCGCCCACGTGACGAGTACGGAGAACTGACGGCACCAGACGACGACGCTCTTGTTCAACGAGATGTTCGCCTCCGCCGGCACGCTGTAGTTGAACGAGCCGTTCGTCGCCTTCAGCGGACCGAGGTAGACGCTCGTCGACTCGGTCCATTTCCCGCCCGTCTCGCGCGAGAGGTACACATGCACGTCCGGCGCGTTCGTGATCGCGACACCCTCGAAGCGGAGCACGACGCCGTCGCCGGTGCGCAGGAGCAGGACGCGGCCGGTGCCGTTGTGCAGGGCATCGACGTAGCCGAGCTCTCCCGACGCGAGCGTGACCGGCGCGGCAACCGTCGGCGCCGCGCTCGCCGGCGCGGCACTCACAGCGGCCCCCGGCGCCGCGGTCGGGAACGCCTCATCCACCGTCGTGCGGATGAACAGCGGCGAGCCGAGGTACCAGGCGAGCAGGGCGACGCATACGACGATGCCGGCGATCCCGATGGCCCGCGGCTTCACGGGAACGCGATCTCATCGCCGCTGCCGAGCGAGCGCGCGCGCTCGAACGCGAGCGTCGCGACGGCGAGATCCTGCACGGCATTGCCGACGCTCTTGAATACGGTGCGCTCCCCGTCGCTGGACCGTCCCGGCGCGCGACCCGCGACGATCTCGCCGATCTCGACCAGCTCGTCGGCAGCGCGGCCCTGGAGCTCGCCGCACTCCGCCAGCGCGGCGGCACGCTGGTCGACCACCAGGCGGGCGCCGCGGAGCGCGTCGTCGTCGAGCTCGCGCATCTCCGTGGTGTAGGAGCCAACGGCGGTGACATGGACGCCCTCGCCGAGCCAGCGGCCGTCGAACACCGGGGTGCGGCTGCTCGTCGCGGTCACGACGATGTCGGCGCCCGCGACGGCCTCTCGAGCGGAGGCGACCCGGACCGCCACCCCGCGGAGCTCCGGCCGGCCGGCGGCCCAGTCACGGAACGCCGCGGCGTGCGCCGGCTCGCGCGCGACCACCCGTACGTCGGCGATCGGACGGACCGCCACCAGGCCGAGGAGCTGGGTCCGGGCCTGCGGCCCGGCCCCGAAGAGGGCCGCGCGCGTCGCACCCGCCCGGCTGAGCAGCCGCGCGGCGAGGCCGCCGGCCGCGCCGGTCCGCAGCGCGGTCAGCGCCGTCCCGTCGATCAGCGCCAGGACCTCCCCGGTGGCCGCATCCCCCACCAGCATGGTGGCCTGGACCACCGGCCGGCCGGCGGCGGCGTTCCCCGGAGCCACGCTCACGACCTTCACCGAATAACAGGAGGCGCCGGCGACCGACGCCGGCATGACCAGGACGGTCCCATCCCGCAGCGGCACCGCCGGCCGCAGTGGAACGGTCGCCCGGCCCGAGGAAAGGTCCGCGAAACCCGCCCCAACGGCGCCGATGGCGTCCTCCATCGAGCACACCGCTGCGAGGTCGGCCGCACGGAGCAGGCGGACGGTCATTTCGTTGACGAGCCTAGGGGGTACTCGTAGGCTCACCGGCCATGGGGCCCATCGGGTCCCGGGATGGGGAGCCGGGTAGCGGCGCACCCAAAAGCGAGGGAGGACCTATGCAGAAACGCTGGCTTTCCATTCCTTCCGTCCTCACGGCGGTCGCGCTCGTCGCGGCGGCGTGTGGCGGAGGCGGGACCGGCGCGGCGACCACGGCACCGGCGACCACCGCGGCGGCGGCGACCACCGCGGCGGCGGCCGGCGAGATCATCATCGCGAGCGACCTGCCCACCTCGGGCTCGGAGGCCTCGAGCGGCCTCCCGACGCAGAACGGCGCGGCGTTCGCGGTCTCGCAGACCCCGAGCTACAAGGGCATCAAGATCACGTTCAAGCCGTTCGACGACGCGGTCAACGGCGTGCACGACCCGCAGAAGGGCGCGCAGAACGTCCAGCAGATGCTCTCCGACCCCAAGGTCCTTGCGATGGTCGGACCGTTCAACTCGAACGTCGCCCGGGCTGAGATCCCGATCGCGAACGGAGGGCCCCTCGCGATGATGAGCCCCTCGAACACGAACGAGTGCCTCACCCAGACGTTCCCGTACTGCGACCCGACCCCGGCCAAGCTCCGGCCGAGCGGCAAGAACAACTACTTCCGCATCGCGGCTCCTGACACCGTGCAGGGCCCGGCGATGGCGGACTTCATCATCGACACCCTCAAGCTCACGAAGGTCGCGGTCTTCTCCGACAACGAGACGTTCGGTAAGGGCGTGGCCGACAACTTCGCGAAGCGTCTGACGTCCAAGGGCGGCAGCGTGACGAACCGCCAGGACTTCGACATGAAGTCGACCAGCGACTTCAAGGCGTTCATCAACGCGGCCAAGGCCGCTGGTGCGCAGGCGATCTACGCCGGCGCCACCTCGGCCACCAAGGGTTGCATCGTCCGCAGCCAGATGAAGGGGATCATGGACGCCGCGGGCACCCCCTTCACCGGACCGGACGGTATCGGTGACGCGGAGTGCATCAAGAACGCGGGCGACCAGGCAGCCAACATGTACTTCACCAACGCGGCCGGCGAAGCTTCCCAGAACCCGGACGCCGCCGCGACCATCGCCGCGTTCAAGCAGGCCTACCCGAAGAAAGAGGACCTCGGCTCGTACACCTTCCCGGGGTACGACTGCGCCCTGATCCTCGTTGACGCGGTCAAGCGCGCGATCGACGCGAACGGCGGCAAGGTGCCGTCCCGCCAGCAGGTGATCGACGCGGTCCAGGCGACCAGCGGCCTCAAGGGCACCGTCGGCACGTATGCCTTCGACGCCAACGGAGACCCGAAGACCGCGACCATGGCCTTCTACAAGACGACAGGTACACCACTCGACTGGGCCTTCGTCAAGCAGTTCAGCGTCCAGTAGGGACTGACCGAAGGAGGGGGCGGAAACGCCCCCTCCTTCTTCGCGCAGCGGAGGAAGGCAGAGTGGTCTCCTAGTGGTCTCCAGCATCGGCAGGGCGCGCACGAATCTGCTCGCCGGAACGCGCGGGCGCCTCATGAACGCGGCCCTCTTCATCCTCATCGGTCTCGCGTTCATCGTCCTCGCGACGAAGGTCGTCGCGCTCGGGCCGGCGTACTTCATCCAGATCATCGTCTACGGCCTAGCCGACGGATCGATCTACGCGCTCATCGCGCTCGGCTACACGATGGTCTACGGCATCGTCGAGCTCATCAACTTCGCCCACGGCGACGTGTTCACGCTCGGCGGATTCCTGTCGCTCTCGCTGCTGCCAGCGTTCGGGCTCATCGAAGGTGAATCGGCGGGCCCCGGGATCATCCTGCCGCTGCTTGCGATCATGGTGATCTCGATGCTGTTCTGCGGCGTCGTCAACGTCACGATCGAGCGCGTCGCCTACCGGCCGCTGCGGCACGCGCCGCGCCTCGCACCGCTCATCACCGCGGTCGGCATGTCGTTCGTGCTCGAGGGTCTGATGTTCCTGTGGCGCGGCCCGTTCAACCTGCACTACCCGAGCGTGCTCCCCGGCGACGCGATCCCGCTGGGCGCCAGCGGCGCGACGATCGCGTACAAGGACATCGCGGTCGTCGTGATCGCGATCGTGCTCATGACCGGGCTCAGCCTGTTCGTCGAGCGCTCGAAGCTCGGCAAGGCGATGCGCGCGACCGCGCAGGACCGCGACGCCGCCGGGCTCATGGGGATCGACATCAATCGCACGATCGCGGCGACGTTCTTCATCGGCGCGATCCTCGCGGGGGCCGGCGGGATGATCTACGGCCTGTACTTCAACAACATCGCCTTCGACCTCGGCTTCTCGGCGGGGCTCGTGGCGTTCACCGCGGCCGTGTTCGGCGGCATCGGCAACATCCAGGGCGCCGCCCTCGGCGGGCTCGTCATCGGGATGATCCAATCCCTGTCCGACGGCTACTTCGACTCTGCCTGGACCCAGGTCATCATCTTCGCGATCCTCATCCTCGTGCTCGTCTTCCGTCCGACCGGGATCCTCGGGATGCGGGTCCCGGAAAAGTAGCGATGGGTCTCTTCAAGAAGATCCGGCTCGTCTGGGAGACCGATCCGCGGAAGGACCCCAACCCGCTCGTGTACGGGATCCTCACGCTCTTCGCGATCGCGTATCCGTTCTGGGCCCAGATCAGCACCGGCGGTCAGGGCGACTTCCTCCTGAGCGTCGTCGCCGACGCAGGGGTCTACGTGCTCCTCGCCATCGGCCTCAACGTGGTGGTGGGGTTCGCCGGCCTGCTGGACCTCGGCTACGCCGCGTTCTTCGCGATCGGCGCCTACACGTACGCGTTCCTCGCGTCCGACCACCTCCTGGTAACGCCGCTCGCGACGACGCTCCACCTGCCCTTCTGGATCGTGCTGCTGATCGGCATGTTCGTCGCCGCCGGGTTCGGCCTGATCCTCGGCGCGCCGACGCTCCGGCTGCGCGGGGATTACCTCGCGATCGTGACCCTCGGCTTCGGCGAGATCGTGCCACGCGTCTTCAAGAACGCGGCGGTGTGGACGAGCGGTGTGAACGGCGTCTCGGCCCTCGACAAACCGCAGCTGCCGTACTGGGTCAGCGGCCCGTGGGTCGGTGAGCCGCTGCAGTTCGTGCGGGACCTGAAGATCGTCGCGCCCCTCGGGTTCTACGTGATCATGGTCCTGCTCCTCGGGGTCAGCATCGTGCTCGTGAACAACCTGCGGAAGTCGCGGGTCGGCCGCGCGTGGATGGCCGTCCGCGAGGACGAGGTCGCGGCGGCGGCCATGGGCGTGAACACGGTCCGGATCAAGCTGCTGGCGTTCGCGATCGGCGCGGCGTTCAGCGGCTTCGCCGGGGCCTACTACGGCGCGAAGCTCTCGCTCGTCAGCCCCGAGAACTTCGGGTTCGCCGTCTCGATCACGATCCTCGTCATGATCGTGCTCGGCGGCATGGGGAACATCCCCGGGGTGATCGTCGGGTCGCTCCTCATCTACTACGTGATCTTCATCTTCCTCCCGGAGCTGCCGCCACTCGCCGAGGGCTGGGCGGCCCAGCTCGGCTTCTCCTCGCTCGTTCCGCCGAATGGCGAATGGCCCGGGATCGGCCAGGAGGTGCAGCGGCTGAAATTCCTGCTGTTCGGGATCATCCTCGTCACGACGATGCTGTTGCGGCCGCAGGGGCTCATCCCGAGCCGGGTGCGGGCTCAGGAGCTGATCAAGGGCGTCCACGAGGACACCACGATCGAGGACGTGAACGCGGAGACGACGGCATGACCGTGACGGCGGCGGCTCCGACGACCACGCCGGCAGAGCCGGATCTCATCCTGCGGATCGAGCACGTGACGAAGCGCTTCGGTGGCCTCGTCGCGGTCGATGACGTGTCGTTCGACGTGAAGCGTGGCGAGGTGTTCGCGCTCATCGGCCCGAACGGCGCGGGAAAGACGACGCTCTTCAACTCGATCACCGGTATCTTCCCGCCATCCGAAGGCCGCGTCGTCTTCGAAGGAGACGACATCGCCGGCGCGAAGCCGCACCAGGCCGCGAAGGTCGGGATCGCGCGGACCTTCCAGAACATCCGGCTGTTCGAGTACATGAGCGCGCTCGACAACGTGCGCGTCGGCCAGCACTGCCGCTCGCACAGCAAGCTCTGGGACTCGCTGTTCAAGACGCCCTACGAGCGCCGCGAGGAGCGAGCAATAACCGAGCGGGCCCGGGAGCTGCTGAGCTTCGTCGGCATCGGCGAGCACGCCGAGAACTACGCGCGCAACCTCGCGTACGGCCAGCAGCGCCGGCTCGAGATCGCGCGTGCGCTCGCGACGCAGCCGCACCTGCTCCTGCTCGACGAGCCAGCCGCCGGATTCACGCCGCAGGAGAAGGTCGAGCTGATGCGCCTGGTGGACAAGATCCTCGGCGAGGGCATCACCGTCTTCCTCATCGAGCACGACATGAAGGTCGTCATGGGCATCTCGCGCAACATCGCCGTGCTCGATCACGGCGAGCTCATCGCCCTCGGGCCGCCCGAGCAGATCCGCAAGGACCAGCGGGTCATCGAGGCGTATCTGGGCAAGAGCGCCTGATGGCGCTCCTCGGGACATCAGCAAGACGCCGGCGCACGAGATCGTCGGCCTCGGGATCTGCCAGTCGCCCGAGGGCCGGCGCCTCTTCCCGCGCATGCAGGTCATCGACAACCTGCGCATGGGCGCCTTCCTCCGCAAGGACAAGGACGGCATCCAGAAGGACATGGAGCGCGTGTACGAGCTCTTCCCCCGCCTCAAGGAGCGCACCACCCAGCTCGCTGGCACGCTCTCCGGGGGCGAGCAGCAGATGCTCGCGATCGGCCGCGCGCTCATGTCGAAGCCGAAGCTGCTCATGCTCGACGAGCCATCGCTCGGCCTCGCGCCGATCCTCGTCGAGACCATCTTCCAGATCGTGCGCGAGATCAACGCCCAGGGCATCCCGATCCTCCTCGTCGAGCAGAACGCGCACAAGGCCCTCGAGGTCGCGCACCGCGCGTACGTCCTCGAGACCGGCTCCATCGTGAAGACCGGCACCGGCCGCGAGCTCCTCGACTCACCCGACGTGCAGCGCGCCTACCTCGGCATCTAGATGACCTCAGCCGGGCGGTTCCTAGACTCCCTCAGGTGACCTCCGCCGCGCTGGCGCTCGCCGTCCCGAAGGACGTTGAGCGCGTCGTCGACACCCTCATCACGAATGGCCACGAGGCCTTCGTCGTGGGCGGCTGCGTCCGCGACGCCCTCCGCGGGGTCGACCCGCAGGACTGGGACGTCGCGACGAGCGCCAAGCCCGAGGAGATCCAGAAGCTGTTCAAGCGCTCGCTCTACACGAACCGCTTCGGCACGGTGGTCGTCTCCAGCGGCGCCCACGAGATCGAGGTCACGACGTACCGCACCGAGGCCGGCTATGCCGATCATCGGCGGCCCGACGAGGTCGCATTCACCGAGTCTCTGCACGAGGATCTCGCGCGGCGCGACTTCACGATGAACGCGATGGCCTGGCGGCCGACGCCATCCGGCGGCGAGCTGGTCGATCCGTTCAACGGCCGCGCGGATCTCGAGGCGAAGATCGTGCGGGCCGTCGGCGAGCCGGCTGAGCGCTTCTCCGAGGACGCCCTGCGGATGCTCCGCGCGGTCCGGTTCGCGACGGTGCTGCGCATGCGCATCGATCCGCGGACGGCGGACGCCATCCAGGCCAACGCCAGCCTGGCCGCCGCGCTCTCCGGCGAGCGCATCCAGCAGGAGCTGAACAAGATCCTCCTCGCGGAGCGTCCCTCGACCGGCATCCGGCTGTTGTCGGACCTCGGGCTGCTCGCGGTGCTCTGCCCCGAGCTCGAGATCTGCAAGACGATCCCGCAGGACAAGGCCGTCGCCCAGGACGTGTTCGAACACTCGCTCATCACGGTGGACGCCACGCCGCCGAACCTCATCCTCCGGCTCGCGGGCCTGTTCCACGACGTGGGAAAGCCCGAGACCTTCGCCGACGGGCATTTCCACCAGCACGAGTTCGTCGGCGAGGCGATCGCCCGGCGGGTCCTGCGGCGGTGGAAGTACCCGAAGGACGTCGTCGGCGCCGTCGCCCACCTGATCCGCCATCACATGTTCTGGTATCAGACCGACTGGACCGGCTCGGCCGTCCGGCGGTTCATCCGGAAGGTCGGGCTCGAGAACATCCAGGACCTGTTCGAGCTCCGGCGGGCCGACAACATCGGCAGCGGCGCCCGTTCTCCGCGGATGTATGCCCTCGACGACCTATGGGCCCGGGTCCAGGAGGAGATCGAGCGGAGCACCGCGTTCTCCCCCAGCGACCTCGCCATCGACGGGACCGACGTCATGCGGGAGCTCGGCATCCCGCCCGGGCCGGAGGTCGGCCGAGTGATCCGGGCTGTGTTCGAGCGCGTACTCGACGACCCCGACCTCAACGAGCGGGAGCGGCTGCTCGCCCTCGTGCGCGAGATCGCCGCGAAGACCGGCTAGCGCGGGACTATCCTCTCCGCCAGCGGCATCACGCGAGGTGTTGGAGGCGTGCGATGGCGATGGAAACCGTGACCTCTCGTCGTCAGTTCCTCAAGCTGACGGGGATCGGCACCGCGGGGCTCGCGGCCGCCGAGCTCGGCGGGCTCGGCTTCGATCTCGCCTTCGCCGGCCAGCGCGCCGCGCGCAAGAAGCTCGAGGGCACCAAGCAGACCGCCAGCATCTGTCCGTACTGCGCCGTCGGCTGCGGGACGCTCGTCAGCGCGAAGACCGCGAACGGCCGGACGTCCATCGTGAACATCGAGGGGAACCCGGACAGCCCGATCAACGTCGGCAGCCTGTGCCCGAAGGGCGCCGCGACGTTCCAGCTCGCGGTGAACCCGCTGCGCACGACGAAGGTCCTGCACCGCAAGCCCGGCGCCGCGGACTGGGACACCGATCCGATGACGCGCGATCAGGCGATGACCCGCATCGCGCAGCTGTACGCCGACTCCCGCGACGCGACCTTCGTCGAGAAGGACGCGAACGGAAAGCTCATCAACCAGACGACCGGCATCTTCGCCCTCGGTGGCGCGACGAACGACAACGAGGAGAACTACCTCATCGCGAAGGTGAACCGGATGATGGGTGTCGTCCGGATCGAGAACCAGGCCCGGATATGACACTCCGCGACGGTCCCCGGTCTGGGGGTCTCCTTCGGTCGCGGCGGCAGCACCACGTTCCAGATGGACCTGCAGAACTCCGACGCCATCGTGTTCATGGGCTCGAACATGGCCGAATGCCACCCCTGCGGCTTCAAGTGGCCGATGAAGGCCAAGGCCAAGGGCGCGACGCTCATCCACGTCGACCCGCGGTTCACGCGCACGAGCGCGATGTGCGACCAGTACGTGCCGATCCGATCGGGCACCGACATCGTGTTCCTCGGCGGCCTCGTCAACTACATCCTCACCAATAAGAAGTACTTCGAGGAGTACGTCCTCAGCTTCACGAACGCGGCCACGCTCATCAACGCCGGCTTCAAGGACACCGAGGACGGCGACGGCTTCTTCTCCGGCTTCAACGCGCAGACGCGCGCGTACGACCGGGCGACGTGGCAATACCAGACCGGTGCCGCTCCCGCTCGCCAGCCGGAGCCGCAGAGCAACAGCGAGGCCAAGGAGGGCCAGGTCGGATCCGGCCCGTCGAACCTGCCCGCACCGCAGGGCTCGTCGGTCAAGGGCGCGAACTTCGCGGCGCTCATCGCCAACCGCCTGCCCGGCGCGCCGCTCCAGGACAAGACCCTCCAGAACCCGAACACCGTGTTCCAGGTGCTGAAGAAGCACTACGCCCGGTACACACCGGAGATGGTCGAGAAGGTCTGCGGCACGCCGAAGGAGCTCTTCATCAAGGTCGCCGACACGCTCATCGCCAACTCCGGACGGGACAAGACGAGCGCGTTCGTCTACGCCGTCGGCTGGACCCAGCACACGACCGGCGTGCAGCTCATCCGGACCGCCGGCCTCGTCCAGCTGCTGCTCGGCAACATCGGCCGGCCCGGCGGCGGGATCATGGCCCTCCGCGGCCACGCCTCGATCCAGGGCTCGACCGACATCGCGAGCCTCTACAACCTGCACCCCGGCTACCTCAACACGCCGGACGCCAACAAGACGCACGACACGCTGCTCAACTACATCCTCACCGAGACCCAGCCGACGTCGTTCTGGTCGAACACGCCGGCGTACGTCGTCAGCCAGCTGAAAGCGTGGTTCGGCGACAACGCCTCGCCGGACAACGACTACTTCTACGACACGCTGCCGAAGATCACCGGCGACCACAGCCATCTCCCGGTGATGGTCGAGATGAGCCAGGGCAAGATCCAGGGCCTGATCCTCACCGGGCAGAATCCGGCGACGAGCCTGAACGCCGCCTTCCAGCGCAACGCGATGGCCAAGCTCAAGTGGCTCGTCGTCCTCGACTTCTACGAGACCGAGTCGTCCGTCTTCTGGAAGCACGCCGACGCGGTCGCGAAGGACATCGCGACCGAAGTGTTCTTCCTGCCCGCCGCGCACGTGGCCGAGAAGGACGGGTCGATGACCCAGACCCAGCGGACGATCCAGTACCACAAGAAGGCCGCGGATCCGCCCGGCGACGCCCGCAGCGATCTCTATTTCTGGTACGACCTCGGCCTGCGGCTGAAGAAGCTGTACGCCGCCGGGCGGAGCGGCGCGAAGAACATCGAGGGCATCAAGAACATGACCCTCGACTACGCGCCCGACCCGGCCGAGGTGGCCGAGTGGATCCACAAGGACGAGCCGTCCGCGCTGAAGATCTTCAAGGAGATAAACGGGTACGACGTCAAGACGAAGAACCCGCTCAACAGCTTCGCCAACCTCGCGGCCGACGGCTCGACAGCCGCGGGGGCCTGGATCTACACCGGCATGCTGCAGCTCGTGAACGGCCAGATCGTGAACCGCGGCGAGATGAACCCCGGCAAGAACGATGGCTGGGTGAGCCCCAACTGGGGCTGGGCCTGGCCGGCGAACCGGCATCAGCTCTACAACCGGGCCTCGGCCGACCCGGCCGGGAACCCCTGGTCGGCGAAGAAGAAGTACGACTACTGGGACGCGGCGGCGAAGACCTGGAAGAACGACGCCGGTGACGGCATCGACTTCACGCTCACGAAGGATCCCGCGACCCCGGCCAACCCGAACGGCATCGGCGTGGCGTTCCATGACGGGGCCTCGCCGTTCCTGCTCAAGAAGGACGGCAAGGGCTGGCTCTTCGCCTACGAGGGCCTGTCCGACGGACCGCTCCCGACGCACTACGAGCCCTGGGAGTCGCCGGTGAAGAACCTGCTCTACAAGCAGGACCGGAACCCGGTCGCGAAGTTCTACGACGTGCCGAACAACAAGTACAACGAGTTCGCCGGCCCGCAGTTCCCGACGGTCATCACCACGTATCGCGTGACCGAGCATCACCTCTCGGGGACGATGAGCCGCTGGCTCCCCTGGCTGGCCGAGCTCATGCCCGAGCTCTTCGTCGAGATCTCACCCGAGCTCGCGAAGGAGAAGACGATCGCGAATGGGGATTACCTCCGCGTCGTGACCGAGCGGGGCACCACGGAGGCACGGGCGCTCGTCACGAAGCGGCTCCGGCCGCTCATGATCAACGGCAACGTCGTGCACCAGGTCGGCATGCCGTGGCACTGGGGCTATCAGGGCATCGCGACCGGCGACATCGCCAACAACACGACGTCGTTCGTCGCGGATCCGAACGTCACGATCCACGAAGGCAAAGCCTTCACCTGCCGGATCGAGAAGGGACGGGCCCGGGCATGACCGAAGCCGCACGTGGGATGTTCGTCGACACCTCGGTCTGCATCGGCTGCAAGGCCTGCCAGGTCGCGTGCAAGCAATGGAACGAGATGGCCCCGGGCGTGCCGCTCCCGATGGAGGACGAGGCCGCCGTCCGCAACCACACCGCGTTCACCGGCAACAGCTACGACAACACGGGCCACCTCTCCGCCACGAACTGGCGGCACGTGAAGTTCATCGAGCAGATCGGGCCCGACCCGAACACCGGCGACCGCTCCGATCCCCGGTGGCTCATGAACAGCGACTCCTGCAAGCACTGCGTCCAGGCCGGCTGCCTCGAGGTCTGCCCGACCGGTGCGCTCTACCGGACCGAGTTCGGCGCGGTCGACATCCATCAGGACGTATGCATCGGCTGCCGCTACTGCGTCGGGGCGTGCCCATTCGGGGTCATCGCATTCAACCAGCGGACCGGCCGGGTGAACAAGTGCATCCTCTGCCAGGACCGGCTCGAAGTGGGCATGGGCACCGCCTGCGCGAAGGCCTGCCCCACCGCGTCGCTCAACTACGGCACCGTGGACGACCTCAAGCTCATGGCGAACCAGCGGGTCAAGGACCTCCACGCGCGCGGCCAGACGGACGCGTACGTGTACGGCTGGGATCTCGGCAACCAGGGCAAGATCACCGCCGGCCCGAACAAGGGGACCGCGGTGAAGGATGTCGAGCTCGTCGGCGGGCTGAACGTCTTCTACCTGCTCCTCGACAAGCCCGAGGTGTACGGCCTTCCAGCGCACGCCAGCCTGCCGCAGCGCAACTTCGTGCCCTCGGCGGGCGTCGCGCTCATCTCGGCGGCGGTGCTCGGCGTCGCCGGCCTCGCCGCGTTCCGTCGCGGCCGCATCGCCGAGAACGCCGCGGCCGCGGCGCGACGTTCCGGTCATCCACCGGCTCGGGTTCATCCCGATGCCGATCATGATCGTCGTGCCCCTGCTCCTCATCTATGACCTCGGGCAGCAGGGCCGCTTCCTCAATCTGCTCATCCGCAACCCCGCGGCCGCGGAGCGGCCCGGCCCGCTCATGTTCAACCCGAACTCCCCGATGAACTGGGGCTCGTGGGCGATGATCGTCTTCGCGGGCTTCACGGCGCTCGCGTTCGCGGATTCGCTGCACCACAGCGGCCGGCTCCGTTTCGGCTGGCTCGAGCCGCTCTCGCACAACCGGATCGTCCTCGTCGTCGGTGAGGTCTTCGCGCTCATCGTCTCGGGCTACAGCGGCGTGCTGCTCAACGTGACCAACCAGGGCGTGTGGGCCGACACGTTCCTCGTCGGCGCGCTGTTCATCTGCTTCAGCGAGCTCTCCGGGATGGCCGTCGCGGCCATCGTGAGCGACCGCTGGGGCAACGCGGTCACCGCGGCCTCGGTCCGGCGGGCGCTCTGGAGCTTCGCCGCCGTCAGCGCGGTCGTCCTCGTGATCTTCCTCGCGGGTCTCGTGAGCCAGCAGGACGGCTCGTTCGCGGCGCTCGCCGCGACCCTGCACGAATTCGTCGGCCCGGTCTTCTGGATCGGCGCCGTCGGCCTCGGCCTCCTCGTGCCGCTCCTGGCGCTCGCGCCGCGGCCGATCCTCCGGATCCCGAACGGATCGCTCGCGCTCATCGGGGTCCTGGTGCTCGTCGGCGTGCTCGCCTTCCGGTACGCGCTGTTCTTCTCCGCCATCTCGTTCGTTCAGAGCTGAGCGTCCCGACACCGCTCGAGATCGACGAGGCCCGTGCCCGCTGGCGAGAGCTCGCCAGGGAGGACGCGGGCCTCGGCCCGATCGCCGCCTTCCAGGATGAGCGGCTCGCGACGCTCGGCGCGCCGCCGGACATCGCGCTCGATCTGGGGCCCGACGCCGCGACCGAGGCCATCGCCGCGGGGCAGGTGCTGCTCGGGCAGGGCGCGCTCACCTGCGAGACGGCGGACGTCGAACGCGAGCTGAAGCGGCTCGCCGCGAATCTGAGCGAGACGAGCGTCGAAGGATCACCCGCGCAGCGGACCGCGGAGCGGCTCGCGCGCGAGGACCTCGACGTCGCTTCGGTGCTCGAGGCGGCCCTCAATGCCGACACCGAGGCGCTCCGGCGCGCCGCGACGCTGCGCGGCCTCGATCCGGATGCGTTCGCCAAGCTCCTCGAGCTCGCGCTGCAGCCGGTGCTCTGGGAGGCGGCCGCGCGGTGCGCCGCGCTCACGGACATCGACAAGTGGGATCGCGGCTTCTGCCCGGTGTGCGGCGCGTGGCCCGCGTTCGCTGAGCTCGTCGGGGCCGAGAAGCGCCGCGTCCTCCGCTGCGGGCGTTGCGGGACCTGGTGGTCGTGGCTCGTGCTGCTCTGCCCGTATTGCGGGAACGACGATCACCGCACCCTCGGGACGATGACGCCGACGGCGGACACCGAACGTTCGGCTCCGGGTGACGCGATGATCTCGACACCCCGCTCGGCGGGGCAGCGCGTCGATGTGTGCGAGCAGTGCCACGGCTACGTGAAGGCCATCGCGACGTTCAACGTGATCCCGACGCCACGGATCGCCGCCGAGGACGCTGCGACCGTGCATCTCGACATCGGCGCACGCGACGCCGGCTACACGCGGCCCGGCACGGTCGACATCGCGACCGCGGGCGTCCCGCGCCTCGTCCGCGAGGGCCGCCCGCTGACGACCGGGGACTAGCTCAGGGGCTTCGGGGTCGAGTACGTCGGCTCGTACGAGCCCGCCGCCTTGCCGTTCCCACTGCCGCTCGACGCGTCCCATGCCGGCATCGTGTCGTCGGTACGCATCTTGTCCACCCGCTCGCTCAGCTTCGCCCGCGCCTGCTTGCCGCTGAACGGCGTGACGAGCAGCGCGATCGCCGCACCGGCGATGGCCCCGGCGAGGATGCCGAGCGTGAAGGCGGAGAAGAGGGCGGTATCGTCGTGACCGCCGCCCGCGTGACGGGCCTGCTTGCGACCCTCCGACAGCAGATCGTCGATCCGCTTGGCCGCCTGCGAGCGCAGATCGTCCAGCACGTCGTCGAGCTTGAGATCCTTGATCGCGTCCATGTCGTCCTCCGGTGCCATGACTGGCGGCTCAATCCGCAGGACCGGTGCCACGCCCCGACTTAGCGACCGTTCGCCCGGTCAGCGAGGCCTCGATGAACGGCTCGATGTCGCCATCGAGCACGCGCTGCACGTCGCCGATCTCGACCCCTGTCCGGTGGTCCTTCACCAGCGTGTAGGGATGGAGCACGTAGCTCCGGATCTGGCTGCCCCAGTCGGCCGCGCGCATCTCCCCCCGCTCCTTCGCCTGCTCCGCCTCCTGCTCGAGCACGCGCTTCTCGAGCAGCCGCGCGCGCAGCACGCGCATCGCGATCTCCCGGTTCTGCAGCTGCGAACGCTCGTTCTGTGACGCGGCGACGAGCCCGCTCGGGAGATGCGTGATGCGTACCGCGGTCTCGGTCTTGTTCACGTTCTGACCGCCGGCTCCGGTGCTGCGGTACGTATCGATGCGGAGCTCGTCGGAACGGATGTCGACCTCGGTCTCGGCCTCGACCTGCGGCGTCGGATCCACGAGCGCGAACGAGGTCTGGCGGCGTTTCTGGAAATCGAACGGTGAGATCCGCACGAGCCGGTGCGTGCCGCGCTCGTGCTTCAGGTACCCGTACGCATATTCGCCATCGACCGAGAGCGTGGCGCTCTTGAGGCCGGCCTCTTCGCCGGGAGTGCTCTCGAGGATCTCGGCGCGGAAGCCACGGCGCTCGGCCCACCGGAGGTACATGCGCACGAGCATCTCGGCCCAGTCCGCGGCGTCGGTCCCGCCGACGCCGGCGCTGATGGCGAGGAACGCCGGGCGCTCGTCGTACGGCCCGCCGAGCTGGGCCTCGAGGCTCGCCTGGGCGACCTCGAGCGTCAGCGCGCCCAGGTCGGACGTGAGATCGGTCGCGATGTCGGCATCCTCATCCGCCAGCGGAAGCATGTCGGTGATCTCGGCCGCGCGCTTGGCGAAGCCGTCCCAGCGCTCGACGCGGCGGCGTGCCGCATCGAGCTTCTTGAGGATGGATTGCGCGCGCTGACGATCGGACCAGAGATCCGGTGCGGAGGCGTCGGCCTCTAGCCGCGCGACCTCGCCACGCGTTGCGTCGAGGTCAAAGGAACACCGCCATGCGGTCGATCCGCTCGCGCAGTGAGGCGAGGGCGCCGAGGTCGATCGCCATCAACCGGTCGCGGCTAACGCTTGCGGGGACGTTCGAACGTGGTCGTGACCGGCTGGGCCACGGGTGCCAGCTTGCCGGCGGCGAAGCTGACGAAGGTCACGCAGGGGCAATAGGTGTTGCGCGGGCAGCGCGGGCAGTCGCCGTCGCAGTCGAGCGTCGCCCCATAGCTGCACTTCAGGCAGTTGTCCTCGCAGACGATCCATTCCTTCATGCGGGACTGTCCTCTCTAGACGCAGTTCGGGCAGCGGGGAGCCGTTCGAGGACCCTGGACACCGGTCGGACACGCTCCCCACGCCTGATCTGTGCCGGTTTTCGTACGAAATGATATCCGCCGGACCGCCATTCGGGAAGACCTTTCCGACCCCTACGAGCGTAGTCCGAGATACGAAAGACCTCCGCCGAGGAAGGGCCGCGGACGGATACCGAACACCTGGTCGATAGCGTTCGGGTGCGGCGTGTTGTCGACCGCGAGCAGGTCGAGCTGGCCGACGGTGACCGGCGGATCGGCCATCGTGCGCTCGAAGAGGAACGCGGCCGGCTTCATGAGCGGCACCGGCAGGGGCATGGTCGGCCGTCGGATGCCGTACCCGCGCATCGTCTCCTCGACGAGCTGACGGTACGTCACCGGCTCGGGGCCGCCGAGCTCGTAGGTCCCGGTCAGCGGGCCGCGGAGGGCCGCGCGCAGCACGAGGGCCAGGTCGGCCACGTGGAGCGGCTGGAACCGCGCGGTCCCACCGCCGAGGCCCTTGCTGCGCAGGTAGGGATAGCGGCTCTCGGGCGCTCCGCGGAGGGCCCCCATATGGACGAGCTTCGTGACACCCGCCCGTTCGGCCTCACGCACGACGGCCTGGGTGCCCTCGACGTTCACGCGCTGGAACGTATCCCCCCGCTCGGTCGGGATCGCGACGGTATGGACGACCGCGTCGATCCCGTCAAAGGCACCGCGCAGCGACGCCGGATCGGTGACGTCGGCGGTGCGCACGTCGAGCCCCGCGCTCGGCAGCTCCGCCGCGGCGCGCACGCGATCGCGCACGATCGCGCGGATGTCCGACGGGCTCGTATCCGCGAGCAGGAGCGCGATGAGGTTGCGGCCGACGAAGCCGTTCGCGCCGGTAATGGCGACGTTCATGGCAACACCTCCCGAGGATGACCTACTACATAATAGTAGTAGAAGTAACGGACGGCGCGGGAAGCGCAAGACGCCCCCGGTGGTGGGCCCAGGCGAGCGCGGGGATGCCGGCGACCACGTAGAGCAGGCCGAGCAGCTGCCCCTCCTGCAGGCCGGCGACGACGATCGGATCGAGCCGCAGGAACGACGTGCCGAACCGGAAGCCGCCGTAGAGCACGCAGTAGAGCAGGAACACGCGCCCCTCCGGCGCGTGGCCGCGGACCCGCGCCCAGTAGCGGAGCAGGACGACGAAGATGACGACGTCGATGAGGAGGTCGTACGCGACGACGGGGTGGACGAAGTCCGGCTGGCCGAGCGTCGCGGGGTTCGTGTAGCGCACGCACCAGGGGAGCGACGAGCACGCGACGGCGTGGTGCTCGCCGTTGATGATGTCGCCGATACGGCCGATCGCCTCGCCGAGGATGATCCCGATCACCGTGATGTCGAACATGAAGCCGACCGGGAGGCGCAGCCGCTTCGCCGCGATCCAGCCGCCGATCGCGGAGCCGATGGGTGCGGCCGTCACCGCCACGCCGCCGTTCCAGAATGCGATGAGCTGGTCCGGGTGCGCGCCGTAGTAGGTCCAGTTGTCGGCGATGTGGCCGAGTCGCGCCCCGACGAGCCCGCCGATGACGACCGCGATCGCGAACGGGTAGATGCGCTCGTCGCGCACGATCGGCCGCGCGAGGCGGAAGCTCAGCCAGCTGCCGATGGTCATCCCCACAAGCGCCCAGACCGAATGCCACGCGACGCGAACGGGGCCGACCGCGAGGATCGGGTCGAACCCGAGGTCCACCGCTACGCGGTCGTGGGCCGCCGGGCCATGCGGGTCAGGGCCACGAACATCGGGGCCGCGAGCGCAATGAGCACGATCGAGACGAGCTGGGCCTGGTAGAGGCCGAACAGCCCGGGCTGGTCGACGCGCAGGAACGAGATGAGGAACCGCCCGAGCGATTGGAAGGCGAGCCAGATCCAGAACACCCGGCCCGCCGGCGTGCGGCCGCGGAACGCGCGGATGAGCGCGATCGCGAGGATGATGCCGGCGATGTCCCACAGCATCTCGTAGCCGACCGCCAGGTGGACCGGGCCGGGCTGGCCCAGGGTGTCGGGATTGTCGTAGCCGACGCAGATGCCCGGGAAGGCGCACGCGACGGCGTGATGCTCGCCGTTGATGATGTCGCCGATCCTGCCGATGGCCATGCCGATGCCGATGCCCGGCGCCGCGGCGTCGGCGGTGGTCCCGATCGGGATGTCTCCGCGCTTGATGGCGACCAGGTAGCCGGTCAGGGCCCCGACGACGACCGCGCCCATGATCGAGATGCCGCCAGTCCAGATCTGGGGGATGAGCTCGGGATGCTCGGAGTAGCCGGGCAGCAGGCCGGCGCCGCAGACGGTCCAGCACTCGACGACGTGGAAGAGCCGCGCGCCGATGATCCCGCCGACCACCGCCGGCGTGGCCACCGCGTAGAGCGCGTCCTCCGCGACGCGGCCGCGCAGGAGCCGCACCGGGAGCCAGACGCCGAAGAAGATGCCGACGGCGGTGAAGATGCCGTGCCACGCCAGCTGGAATGGTCCGAAGTGGACGTTCGGGTCGAACGGCAGCGTGATCAGCTGGCTAGCGCCCGTGGCATTTCTTGTACTTCTTGCCCGAGCCGCACCAGCACGGGTCGTTCCGACCGAGCTTGGCGTGGTCGGTGGCCCCCGCGGCACCGCTCGGGTTCACGCCCGGTCGATTCCAGCTCGTACCGGTCGTTGGCCTTGGACCCTGCGACGGCGGCTGCTGCCGGGAAGGGGCGGGCGGCGGAGCCTTCTCCTCCTGCTCGGCCTGCTCGGCGGTCTTCACCGAGATGCGCAGGATCGTCTGGGCCACGTCGTTCGCGATCTTGCGTGTCATCTCGTCGAAGTAGGTGCGGGCCTCGTTCTTGTACGCGATGAGCGGATCCTGCTGGCCGTAGCCGCGCAGGTAGATGCCCTCGCGGAGCTCCTCCATCGCCGTGAGGTGCTCGACCCAGTGCGTGTCGATCGTCCGGAGGAGCAGCCACCGCTCGACCGCGCGCGCGACCTCCTCGCCGAGGGCCTCCTCGCGGGCCTCGTAGGTGTCGTCGACGAGCTCCTCGATCTTCGCCTCGAGGTCGTCGCGCGACCGGAGGCCGGCGAAGGTCTCGACGGTGATGTCGTCGGTCCGGCCGAGCAGCGGTGCCAGGGCCGCGACGAGCGTGGCCAGGTCCCAGTCCTCGGGGTCCGGTGACGTCGCGGCCGTGTCGACGAGATCGGCGGCGGCATCGTGCACGTAATCGAGGACCGTCTCCTTCACGTCGCCTTTCGCGAGGATCTTGTGGCGCTCGCCGTAGATGACGTTGCGTTGGTTGTTGAGGACGTCGTCGAACTCGAGCGCGCGCTTGCGCATGTCGAAGTTGCGACCCTCGACCTTGACCTGCGCCTGGGTGATCGCGCCGGTCACCATCCCGGACTCGATCGGCGCCGAGTCGTCGAAGCCGAGACGGGTCATGAGCCCGGCGATGCGCTCGGACGCGAAGATCCGGATGAGCTCGTCCTCGAGCGAGGCGTAGAACCGCGACGAGCCCGGGTCGCCCTGTCGGCCGGACCGGCCGCGGAGCTGGTTGTCGATGCGGCGGGCCTCGTGGCGCTCGGTGCCGATGACGTGGAGGCCGCCGAGCTCGCGCACACCGTCGCCCAGGAGGATGTCGACGCCGCGGCCGGCCATGTTCGTCGACAGGGTCACCGCGCCGCGCCGGCCGGCGCCCTCGATGATGCGGGCCTCGCGCTCGTGGTTCTTCGCGTTCAGCACGTCGTGCTTGATGCCGTGCCGCGAGAGCTCCTCGGACAGCGACTGGCTCTTCTCGACCGACGTCGTACCGATGAGCACCGGCTGGCCCTTGGCGTTGCGCTCCTTCACCTCTTCGATGACGGCGCCCCATTTGCCCTGCTCGGTGCGGTAGACGAGGCCTTTGAGGTCCTGGCGGATCATCGGGCGGTTCGTCGGGATCTGGGTCACCTCGAGCTTGTAGACCTTGAAGAGCTCCTCGGCCTCGGTCGCGGCCGTACCGGTCATGCCGGCGAGCTTCGTGTACATGCGGAAATAGTTCTGGATCGTGATCGTCGCGTGGGTCCGGCTCTCCTGCTGGATCTTGAGCCCTTCCTTCGCCTCGACGGCCTGGTGCAGCCCGTCGCTCCAGCGCCGGCCCGGCATCTGGCGGCCGGTGAACTCGTCGATGATCACGACCTCGCCCGCCGGCGTGACGATGTACTCCTTGTCCTTGTGATAGAGCGCGCGCGCTTTGAGCGCGTTGTCGAGGTAATGGACCGCCGTGACGTCGCCCTCGTAGAGGTTCGGCCGGTTCAACAGGCGTTCGGCCGTGCCGATGCCGGCCTCGGTGAGGGTCACCGCGTGGTGCTTCTCCTCGAGCACGTAGTCCTCGCCCTCGACGAGGCGGGCCGCGACGCGCGCGAACGAGTAGTAGAGCTGCGACGCGTCCTCGGCCTGCGAGCTGATGATGAGCGGAGTGCGGGCCTCGTCGATGAGGATCGAGTCGGCCTCGTCGACGATCCCGTAGTGCAGCTCGCGCTGCACCGCGTCGGCAAGGTCCATGACCATGTTGTCGCGCAGGTAGTCGAAGCCGAACTCGCTGTTCTGCCCGTAGGTGATGTCGGCGAGATAGGCCTCACGCCTCGTCACGGGCCGCCAGTGCTGGTGGCGAGGGTCGACCTCCTCGAGCGTCACGGTCGGGTCGTAGATCGCGCTCTTGTCGTGCGCGATGTAGCTCACGGTCATCCCGAGCGCGTGGTAGATCGGCGCCATCCAGCCCGCGCCGGTCTTGGCGAGGTAGTCGTTCGTCGTGATGAGATGGGCACCCTTCCCCTCGAGCGCGTTGAGGTACAGGGCGAGGGACGCGACGAGGGTCTTGCCCTCGCCGGTACGCATCTCAGCGATGTGCCCGCGGTTGAGCGCGATGCCCCCGAGCAGCTGCACGTCGAAGTGGGTCTGTCCCAGGGTGCGCGTGCCGGCCTCGCGAACGGCCGCGAACGCCTCGGGGAGGACGTCCTCGAGCGTCGCGCCGCCGGCGAGCCGTTCGCGGAGCGACTCGGTCTGGTGGCGGAGCTCGTCGTCGGAGAGGGCGGCCGTCGGCGCCTTCAGGGCGTTGACCTGATCGACGACCTTGCGGAGCCGCCGGACCTCGGCCTCGTTGCTGTCGACGAGGCTGAACAGCTTGGTGAGCGCGCTCAATCCGGGACCGCTAGGTGACCTGCAGCGGCAGCTGCATCCCCGGCGGGTTGAACAGCGCGCCCACCGACTCGCCCTCGTGGATGCGACGGATCGCCTCCGCGAAGAGTGGCGCGACGGAGAGCACGCGGAGCTGCGGGAGACTGCGCTGGAGGATGTCGATCGTGTTCTTCACGGTCGTACCCTTGTCGATCTCGTCGTCGATGATGATCGCCCGCTTGCGGTCGATGTCGCCGATCACGCCGACGATCTCGCTCTTCCCGCTGTTGTCGCGGTGGGTCTTCTGCATGAAGACGAGCGGGACCTCGAGCAGCTCGGCGATGCGCCGCGCGGCGTTCGCGTAGCCGAGGTCCGGCACGACGAGGGCCGTGTCGTCGGGCTGCGCCGCGACGATCGGGCGGAGATATTCGACGATGAGGCTGCGGGCCGAGAGCTCGTCACCGGGGATGCTGAAGAACCCCTGGATCTGCATCTGGTGCATGTCCATGGTGAGGAAGCGGTCGGCGCCGGCGACGCTGATCAGGTCCGCGAGGAGCCGGGCGGTGATCGGCACCCGCGGCTGGTCCTTCTTGTCGCTCCGCCCGTAGGCGAACTGCGGCATGACCGCGGTGATGCGGCCGGCGGACGCGCGCTTGAAGGCGTCGATCATGATCAGCAGCTCCATGATGGCGTCGCTCACCGACGGCCCGACGAGCGACTGCACGAGGAACACATCGTGCTCGCGGGCGTTCTCGTCGATCTTCACGAAGATCTCGTCGTTCGCGAACTTGAAGACCTCGGCCTTGCCGAGCGGGATCTCGAGGTGATGGCAGATGTCCTGAGCGAACCTGGGATGGGCATTGCCCGTGTAGACGGAAAGACCCCGGAACACCGGCTCCCCTCCATGCGGATCTCGTCAGATCGCTCCCCGACCTGGCGGGGCCGGGCGCACCCGGCGGCTCACATCTCAGGAGACCTCAGTGTACGCGCTACTTTTGGCCCTGTGAGCATCGCGCTGGGCCGCCGGATCCGCTGGACCGCCGTCGTGCTGCTGGTCGCCGCATGGTTCGTGGCGCTGGCCGTCGACGTCGGCGGCAACGGCGCCCATCTCCTTCTGGCGGCGGCCGTGGCGGTCCTGTTCTACGACCTCGTGACGGTGGACACCCCCGCCTGAGCCGGACGGCGGCCGTCCAGGAAGGGCGCGCCGGAGACACCGGCCGCCTGGATCATCGCTTCGGTCCGCTCGAGCGGCAGCAGCGCGAAGTGCGTGTCCGAGCCGACGGCGAACCGAGCGCCACGGCCGTGAGCGCGCTCGAGGAACGCGCGATGCGGCACTCCGTAGGCCTCGTTGATCTCGATCGCGACGCCGTTCGAGACGCACAGCTCGATGAGCCGCTCCTGCCACTCGACCGGGAAGGCGGCCTCAGGGTCGCCGAGGGCCGCGAGCGGTGACATCGTCGGGTGGCCGACGATGTCGATGCCGGTATCGACGATCCCCTCGCGCACGAGCACGAGGTGCCGCTCGAGGATCCGTCGCTGAAGGTCCGGCTCGGAGAAGCGCGCGATCTCGCCGTAGGTCGGACCCATCCGTCCCTTGAGGAACTGTCCGGCGATCCCGTACTCGATCCGCTCCTTTTCGAGCACGACGCCGTGCACCGAGCCGATCACGTAGTCGAGCGCGTCGTGCGTCGATCGCGAGAGCGGCGGCGCGACGCCGAGGTCGTACTCGAGGCCCACGCGCAGGCCGAGTGCCGCGGCGTCGTCGACGTAGCGCAGCACGTCGTCGTCGCGCTGCATGCCGGTCGGCCAGGGGTAGTGGTCGGACACGCCATGCGGCCGGACCGCGACGCTCTTCGCGCGCTCCTCGAGCGTGGCTCGTCCGTCGGATCGCGTGGAATGGATGTGGTGGTCGAAGAGCTTCATCAGGCGAGCGAGGGCTTTGCCCGAGCGAGCCGCAGGCCCCCGAGAGCGGAGCAGCCGAAGGCAGCGAAGCTCTCAGGGATCATCGGGATGTGGTGGTCGAAGAGCTTCACTGCTCCGGGTGGCTCGACCACGCGGCATCGACCATCGTCCATAGCACGCCCGAGACGAGGGTCTGCCCGCCGAGCAGCAGCGGGAAGCCGGCGTCGAGCGCGGCCGTCGTGAAGTCGCGGACGCCGGCGTGCTCGATCCCGAGCGCCGTACGTGCGGTCCCCGACGAATCGCGTCCGGCGGCCTGCATCCCCCGCTCCTCGGCGAGCATCCGCACCCGCGACGCGGTCTGCGACTCGAGGTACGACCACACCGGCGCGCCGACCCGGCCGGCGACGAGCAGCTCGCGCTCGGGCGTGGTCACGAGGGTCATGAGCGCGTCGACGCGCGGGCCGAGCTCGGCCTCGAACGCACCGACCGACCGCAGCTCCGGCGGGCAGCTCGGGTGGCGAAGGAGGACCGTGGCGTCCGGCGGCGTGTCGACGTCGAGCAGCGTCGCGGCCGATCGCGGCAGCTGCCGCGACGGCAGGCCGGCCTGCAGGTGCAGGAGGCGCGGCAGCGGGTTGTCCGTCGCGGGGAGCGCGATCGCGTCGAGCGCGCTCGTGGGCGTGAGCGCGACCAGATCGGCGGAGTAGTAGTTGTTCGACAGCACGAGCGCGGGCGAGCGCTCGAGATCGTCGCGGATCGCCGCGAGGTCGGCGGCCGTGAGGAGCGCGCCGGCGCCGGCGCCGATCGCGCAGACGCGCTCGATCCGGCGCTCGTTGACGATGCGCTTGAGCTCGCCTCCGAAGTGGAACGGTTCGGTCCGCGGAGCGATGGTCTCGGCCCCGGCGGCGGTGAACGCGCGCGCGCCCGCGGGATCAGCGGTCACCGCGATGAGCGGTGCGAAGCCGGCGGCGCCCGCGCGGCGCAACGTGCCGCTGCCGATGGCCACCCGGATGCGATCGAGCTGCGCCTCGACGGCGCTCTCGCCCCCGGGGCCGAAGAACAGGAGGAACGCG
>WNFI01120502.1_pt1 | contig 46266 bp, 53 predicted proteins | sample 5400471 | NCBI WGS metagenome assembly WNFI01 (sample SAMN13153348, study PRJNA577476) | soil metagenome | isolation source: 100 cm saprolite on Douglas fir-dominated hillslope | place: USA:California | collected 2013-09-17
TTCCGCGCCGAATACGTCTCAGTCGCGTATCCAAGCACCCACGGCGATACGATGAGCCAGATGCCAAGTACGAAATTTGCGCTGTCTTGCCACTGACGTGCGGCAGTATTCCAGAACTTCGTCATGGTAGTTGCTCCTCCCTCAGGAACAGCCTTCGTGTGCGATTTGGGGAGCCTGGCGACCTAAATAAAGGGACCTCCGATTTTGGGTGTCGCTGTCGCGTGATCCGTCCGGTTGGTGAACCACACCCCCGGCGCGAGCACGAGCTTTGAGCAGCATTTAACCCCCGGCGTCGCCGGCTGGTTCCGGATTTGCGCCGCGTTGCGACCTCTGTTCCGGTAAATGGGCTGCTATACCTCAGAAGAGACCGGAACTGTTCCACCCTCGGCGCCGTTCTGCCGGCATGCAGCTATTCGATGACCTGCAGGCTAGCGGCATCGACTTCGGTGCCGAGCTGATAAAGGGCGAATGGCGGGTCCGCCTCGGTAACGAGGTGGAGGGCTACCAGGCCAGTGCCGATGGCCTCAAGACCTGGCACGACGCCGAGGTTTGGCTAGTCGCGAACGCAGTGCGCTTCTTCCCCGAAAGCGAGTTCGCACGGAAGTACCACCTGAGCCCAGGAGCGCCGGCGCGGGGTCGGCCAGCAGCGACTTGATCTTATCGCACGCCGGACCGCTGGAGAGATGCTGGCGGGCAAACAATCGGCTGCACCGAACGCTATCTGGCGATCTAACGGCGTTGAGGAGCCCGAAGGCCAGGAACCAGCGCGCGCACAACGACGTTCGTAGCATATGGCTCACCACTCGGGAGCAATCACTCTCGCGCCCCGGTTTCAAGAGGCCTCTAGAGACGGCGAGCGATCGAACATGTCTTTCGTAGAGTAGAGGCTAGTGGCCCATGTCCGCTTAGGCACGAAGCCGACGTAGCGCGGCTCTGACGATTACGTCCGCTTCGTGCCGATAGTGTTGCAGAAGTCGGCGCGGGCGATCAGTGACGCAATGTTCGTTCCTGCCTGGAGTCCGTTTTGAATCTTCGTTTCTGCGTGACCGTACCGGACGAATCAATGTTTCGCGTTCAGTAGCCGAAAATACTTTTGCAACAGTATCTGCCATTTCCGGACGTCACCAAGTCATCGGGTTGATGCCTACCGAAAAGCCAGACCGACGCGCAACGGCAACCTGATCTCGGATTTAGTGGTGAGTCTCTTCATACTGAGGCGGTTCTCCCGGAGTTTTAGGGTGCGGCGAAGCGCGATCTGGCACAGCTGCAAGCGACTGTAGCTGGGGCACGACCCGGGTGCCCTGCTGCTCGGCGGCCGGTATCCCTTGGAGAGTGAAGCCGAGGGCGACAAGCAGCTGCGCCAGCGTCACCGCCAGATAGCCGTCAGCCTGGGAGTGCGGCGGTAGCCCGTGCCTATTCATCCGATCATTGACACTCGGATCTTGGGCATAGACCGAAGTAACCAACAGGCATACAGCCGGCAACAGTCCTCCGCCCATGAGAGATAAGCGCATGGTTGCTCGTCCTTCGACATTCAACGCGCCAGGAAGCTCATTAGTCCCCGCTCCTTCGCTGACGACACGTGTGACACCGGGCTAGACGCGCGGCGGCGACATGCTGCCTGCACATATTAACTAACTCGACCTCACGCCGAAGGGCCGCAACGAGAGCTGCCTGCGTGACGACCTCATTGATTGGGTCCGGCACCCGGAACAGATTTCCAAAAGGCCGGTTGGGTGATCGAGTTGGGTGACAGCCACCGATCGATGTTTCTGCCACAGCAGATGTTCCATCGAACACATTCTCAAGGTCGTGCCGGGCGTCGGCACGAATGGCTCGTCACGTAACACATCGAAAACAGCTTAATGCGTGTTTGGAATAGTCGTGTCCCTGTGAACGTACCGCCACGCCATAGTAGTGCCTTACCGTGATGCCAGAAGACGGCGGACCAGTCGGTATTCGTGCCAGATCAATCCCATCACGATGACATCGAAGACCATCAACACGATGAGGCCGAAGCCCTGCGTGTACGAGAAACGGGAGCTGGTAGACGATGAATAAGCCGAGGACCACGAGAGAAACAGGATAGGCCCAGACCTTGTTTCTAAGCAGACCGACGACGAGGAATACCTTAACGACGCCGTGGCTGAGGAGATAGAAGGCATAGAAGTGCTGGGTGCCGACGCTAAAGTTATGCGCGAGGTCTAGGAGATGTGCTGCGACAAAGTCATTCGGATCTTCGATCAGCTCCTCCTGGGTGAGTGCATTGACCAGATTTGCGATGGCGCTTGTGCTGATGAAGGCCAGTACAAGGCCGCCGATGCACTCGATTAACGCATGAGCGCCTTTCTGCAAGACACTGATCTCAAAAATCTGGCGGATACGGCGTTCGTTCATTCGTGACTCGAGTGAACGATTAATGCGGAGAACGCGAACGAGATAGATGGATCAGGCGATCACGCGCTGGATGAATTCCCTCGCCGGCAGCAATGCTCTGTTGGATTTCGTCATGATGATGGCCACCAAGGCCGGCGTTCCCCTCCTGATCGCTCTCGTGATTGCCCAATGGTGGAGCAAGATCGATCGGACGCATGTCCGGCATACCTGCATTGCCGCCGGGCTGTCCTTTCTGATCGGACTTGGCCTCAATCAGATTATCCTCCTGTTCGTCCACCGGGTGCGCCCGTACGACGTCGGCGTCACCCACCTGATCATTTCCAAGAGCCCTGATTGGTCGTTTCCGTCCGATCACGCCACGGCGTCGGTCGCCATTGTCGCGGCGTTTGCCCTTCACGGCTTGCCCCGTCGCACGCTTCTTTTCGGACTTCTGGCATTGCTGATCTGCTGGTCGCGCATTTTTGTCGCGTTGCCGATAGCCGCCTGATGCGTCGTGATAGTCCTCGTTGTAGGAACTGTGCTGGACATTATCCTGAGTGTAGATCCAGAACGGCTAGGCGCGTTCGAGTGTCCGCGGGTTCCCGGCAGATGCGGCCGGCCTTAACGGGGCTGCATTCGACATGTTGCTGGGAATAGGCGGCCTTGCCCAGCCGTTTCCAGGCTGACACTAAAATAATGTCCCGATTTTGGGGGCAACAATGCGCAGCCTCAGAGGCCTTATCCTAAGCACAGTTCTCGTTCTCGGCGCACTGGCATCGACCAGCCAGGCTGAAGCAAAGACGCATTTCAGTATCGGGGTTGGCGTTAACCTTGGATCGCCGGCATATGCGGCGGCGCCTTATTATGTCGCGCCGCCGATCTACGCTACCCCCGCGCCGGTGTACCTTCCCGCAGCGCCGCCATATATCGCGCCACCCGTTGTTTTCGTCCCTCCACCGCCAGCGGTGTATTATGGGCAGCTGCCAGGCTATTACGCCCCTCCGCCAATGTATGCGCGCTATCGCGATGACGATGACTGTGATGATTGAACATGACTTCCGCGATCCGCTGAAGGGCTTCGCCTTACCCGAGAAGGAGCGGCTGGCCGCGCTCCCCGAGGCGGATACGGCTGCCGACGAGCTCGAGGCGATCACCGAAGGGCGCCGGCAGTTCCGCGCCGGCCAAAGCGTAACCCTCCGTCATGCAATGGACCGTCGCGCTCAGCGATCGCGCACAAAAAAGTCGTAAAGGTCTTTCGCCCAGCGATCAGCGCCGCATCGATGCGGCGCTTGAGGCGATGAAGATCGATCCGTTGTCGGAGGCATCGTTAAGCTCAAGGGCATGGACGCGTTCCGCCGGCGGGTCGGCAACTACCGCATTATTTTCGACGCAGATTTCAAGACGCGCAGCGTCCGCATCCTCGACATTCTCCGCCGGACGACCACGACGTACCCGCTGTTATTGACCGGCCCCCAGGTACGGGCCGCTTGCGCCCTGTCCTGCGGCACACGTACCATGTCGGCGCCCATGGGATTTGTTAACCTTGGGGCATCGCGATGCTCCCTACTCGGGAGTTATCGCGATGAAGATGCTATCGAAGCGCCAGCTCAAGGAGATGGTCCTCTATTCTCCTCAACACATCGCCCGCCTGGAGGCGGCCGGGCAATTCCCCAAGCGGGTACAGCTTGGCCAATGCCGGGTCGGGTGGATCGAAGAGGAGGTCCTGGACTGGCTTCAGGAGCGCATCAAGCGCAGAGATAAACAAACGGCGTGATCTCCCCTTTGCGGGAGGAGGGGCTCGGCATCCAAACCGAGCCCCTTTTTCCATCGGTACAGCACACGCCTATTTTAACCGTTGTTGAAGTAGCTCATTGGCTCGGGCGGTTTTCTTCCAGACCCCAGGTTTGCCAGCCGGCGCCGCTAGCCCCTGCTCGATGCATTCGACGACCAGCCAATCAGGGGCGTCGCCCAATTCCCAGGTATCGGGATGGGCCGTCAACAACCAAAGTGTCTGATCACGTGTAGGAGCAGATATCGTCATTGAGATGTCTCCTGATGTGCTGGGCGCTCCCTCAGCAGGGTGACCCGTCGAGACAGATCCAGGGGCCCGCGATGCGAGCGGGCGAGACCTTCTAGTTAACGCCGCCAATGTGGGCGCTCACAAGCTGACATGGAAGGCTCCCGGTCTGACTTCTCATATCGATACTTCGTCGTAGGCGCCCGAACGTGAGCTTGGGGGATCCTGTATCCCCAACCAGCTTGCGAACGGTTCGCGAGCCCTTTTTTATGCCGACTGTGTTGGTCGCTGCATTTCCGAAGCAGCGGAAGACGGGCGAGGTCAGCCGATTAGCCGGCGAATCTCGGTGGCGAGCGGACGTTCGTCGCCGCGGAAACTTGCGATCACTACCGCAAGGAAGGTCTCGGGCACGAGCCGATCCAACACGAGCGGGTGGCCCGCCCGGTTGGCGAACAGCGCGAGAAAGGTGGTCTGGGTGCGCCCATTGCCCTCGCGAAAAGGGTGTATGGCATTGAGCGTCGCCAAAAAGTGCGCGGCCTTCGCCGCGAATGCGTCCGGCGGGAGGCCGCTGAAGTAACGGTCGCGTTTGAGATCGGCAAATAGGCGCTTCATTTCGCGCGCGATGTGTTCCGGATAGCAGAAGGCGCTGCCCTCCTTGCCGAGGCGGACGGTGCGGAACCTGCCCGCCCAGACATAGACGTCCTGGAACAGGTGGCGGTGAATGGCGCAATAGTGGCAAACGGAGAGGCGCCCGGTCGGCAAGGGTTCGTCTGCGCGTTGCACCGTGCTCACCGCCTCAAAGCGCTCAAGCGCCGCAGCGTCACGAAGCCCGGGGATGTTCTTGAGGAGGGACGTGCCGGGATAGCAGTAGGGGTCTTCTATGGCGTCGTAGCGGTCGCTACCGGACGTTTGCATACTTCCTGCTGATGATCCGGCGGCGTTCTTCGGCTGAGAGGCCCTTGCGATCGTATTCCCGGAATTCCTCTTCCATAGCGTCCGTGGTGCGGATGCCCTCGACGGCGCTTATCTTCCCGAACGCCATCCGGCCGAGCGTGAAAGCCTCGACCTTGCGCTGTTCCGGCTTCTGTTTGCGGCGCTTCATAAATCTAATTATACCACGATCTACAGGCTGTGGCAGGCGCGCATGTACCTCGAACGGCGGCTGGGAAGCGCCGGGGGATACGCTTGGGGATACTGTATCCCCAAGCAGCGTCCAGCCAGCAGCTCGGACGTAGCGTTTCTTACCGATACACTTCGACACCTGCTTGGCCGAATTCGCGGTGCGACTTCTGGTCGTATGACTCCCTATTGCGGTCTTCAACCGATCCGCTAGTCCACGCTTGACTCTCAACCTATAGTCGTTCTGAATTCGAGCGGGGAATTAAACAGGAGGGGGCATGCCAACTGGCATTATTACGGTAATCGTCGGGGTCGCCGTCCTGGTGATAATCGCCGGCACACTCGACTGGCTCATCGCACATCCTGACGTTCTCGGGCTCGGCGTCGTCCTAATCGCCGGCTGCGTATTTTTCGTGGTGCGCCGTAAGCGCGCTCGTAACCGCGTTTGAGGGGGATCACATGCAGCTCTTGGTTAAGCGCTCCCAACGTTCGGGGGGCGTGTTTGGGGGAAAGGTTATCTTCACGCTCGACATGCGGGCTGACTACACGGCCGAGGAAAAAGCGAACATCAACAAATACAATCTCGGCGGGGAAGTCCATGAACCTCAACATCACGATTGCCAGCCTGGCCAAAGGCCACCACATCGAATGCAAAGATCTTGGTGAACTCATCGCCGCGGAAAGCGCACTGTGCGAGGCGTGTAAGAACGTAAAAAGCTTCCTCGACGTGGCCGCGACCTTTGATGGGCGAGAGATTATCGTGGCCTTTGCGAACGGCAATATGGAAGTAGTCAGCTCCCCAGCTCCGGCAGCGCCGCAGAGCACGGTTAAGGAAAAAGAACCCCAGATAATCTACTGACGCGATGGAGCCTCCCAAACCATCCGTCTATACACCGTTCTTACGGCGCTTCACTGACGAGCGGGCACGCGATCTCGCAGATACGAGAGCGCTCTATTCTGAGGTTCGTGCCCGTCATCTTTCGTCCCGGTACGCCGACGAAAACACGATTTACGCGACCGGCGGCGACATCTGCCGGCCGTTTATAGACGAGCTACAGCCACCGCTCGATGACGCGGTTTGCAATGCGGTCTACGAACTACTCGCCCTCGAAAGGACGATCTTCCAGTGCCCGAAAATCGATTTTTCCGTCGAGCATCTATCGCTCCGGGAGACTGTCGACCTTCGGCATTATCTGCGTGCCAAGGAGCACTTCCTCGACCATGAGGAGCGAGTTCTTCCGCTTCTCAAGGAATGCCTCGCGCTGATCTTCGGAAGGCTGGTCGAGCGCCTGCCCAAAACATCCGAACCCTCGCCCTTCACGATCCCCCTCATTTACACCCTGCCCGAGCCAAAGAAGCTGATCGAGCAGCTCTATGGGACGTTCTGGGAGCGCCCCTACGTCGAAAACGGCCTCTTTGTCGAGGTTAGCCGAAGGCTCTATCTAAATCTCTGCGCCGCCTCCGACATCGTCGACCCCGAAGAGCCGAAGCGGCCGTTTCGAATGCCTACGAAGAGCGAGGCGCCGTTACATGAAGTGGTCGAGACGTACCTCAAGGGAACACCCTTCCCTGATTTCTTTATGATGCCCGTTCCGCTCCGGCTCACGCAGGAAGAACGGTTCAGTCATATGCATGTGGTCGGCGGAAGTGGCGCGGGCAAGACGCAACTCCTCCAAAACCTGATTATGCATGACATTGGTTCGGACGATCCGCCGTCACTCGTGATCGTGGATAGCCAGGGCGATCTCATCAACAAGCTCTCGCATCTGTTCGTCTTCGATCCGGAGAGTGGCGTTCATAAAGATCGCCTCGTGCTTATAACGCCGAAGGACATCGAGCATCCGCCTGCGCTTAACATCTTCGACGTGAACCGTTCCCGCCTTGGCGCCTATGACGCGTACAACAGGGAACAGGTTGTGGCGGGCGTCATTCAGACCTTCGATTATCTCTTCGCCGGCCTCCTCGGCGCCGACCTCACGGCCAAGCAAGGCGTCTTCTTCCGCTTCGTTGCGCGGCTGATGCTTGCGCTCCCTGAAACGATGGGCCGGAACGCAACCATCCTCGACATGATCCGCTTGATGGATGATGCGGGCCCGTACCGAGACGCGATCGCATCCCTTCCGGATATTCAGCGTCAGTTTTTCGAGCGGGATTTTCCGAGTAAGACGTTCGCCCAGACGAAGGAACAGATCCGGTATCGCCTCCACGCCATACTGGAAAATCCCACGCTCGCGCGGCTCTTTACATCCCCGAGCACGAAGATCGACATTTTCAACGAATTGAACCGGGGCTCGGTGATCCTAGTCGATACGGCGAAGGACTTTCTCAAGGGTGCTTCCTCTCACTTCGGCCGCATCTTCATCTCCCTGGTCCTCCAGGCAGTCCTCGAGCGCGCGGTGATCCCGGAAGCGGAGCGAAAGCCCGCCTTTCTCATTGTGGACGAAGCTGCCGCCTACTTCGACAGCAACATCGACGATCTGCTCACCGAAGCGCGCAAATACAAACTCGGCTGCGTCTTCGCCCATCAATTCCTCGAACAATGCGCCCCCTCGCTCCGGGCATCATTCGCAGCAAACACGGCCATCAAGTTTGCTGGGGGCGTTTCGACGGCAGATGCCCGAGCGTTAGCCGCCGACCTGCGGACCACGCCCGATTTCGTCCTCTCCCAGCCGAAGCTCCATTTCGCTGCCTATATTCGTAACGTCACGCCGCAGGCCGTGAGCATTCCGGTCCCCGTGGGCGCGCTCGAAGGAAAGCCACGGCTCTCCCAGGCCGCCTACGAAAGGCTCAGAGAGCGCAACAGGCAGCGCGTGAGCCTGCCTCAAGCGCCTGGGGTGCCTAGAGAGCCATTAAAACCGTCCAGCGACGCTGCTACGCAATCTGCGCCCGATCCCGATCGAGCCGATACAAGCCCATCGAGTGATTGGGGATAGGGCAAAGAATTTTCTCTCGCCCCATAGCTGCGCGCGCCGGAACGCTGCGTCCCATGGCGAAACATGCTGCACGTTTTCAGAATCACGAGCAGAGTGTATGTCCCGGCGCATGGACGAATTCCGCAAGCGCCGCTCGCGCATGGCGCGAAAGGCGGTGGGCAAGCGCATCGAGCTCACCCCGCGCGATTTGGAGCTTTTAAAGCTTCTCTGCCGCTATCGGTATCTCCGCTCCAATTTTCTGTACGCTTTCCTCGGAGGAGCGTCAGAGAAGCGGTTTAAGGAGCGGCTATGCCATCTGTATCACGATGGCCGTTACATCAATCGACCGCAGCAGCAGTGGCAATTCGCCAACTGCCGGTATATGCCGGTCATTTACGAGCTTGATGATGCGGGCGAACGGGTCCTACGCGAACACGGGCTGGGGAGAGAGGTTGGTCCACTCCTCGCGAGCGGCCGCGGGCAGGTATCGAGACAATTTGCCCACACGCTGATGATTTCGGAGATTCTTGCGTCGATAGGGCTCGGCGTCCGTGCCGATTCTTCGCTCCGGTTCATATCCGCGCAGGAGATCCTCGCGAAGGCACCGGAGCCAACACGGGTCACCAGCAATCCTTTCCAGATACCGGTTTCGATCTCGTACGCATTCCCAGGCAGGGAACGGGCGCACAACGCCGATCTCAAGCTTGTGCCTGACGCGCTGTTTGGCTTGGAATACAACCGGAAGGCCTATCGCTTCTTCGCGCTTGAAGCTGACCGAAACACGATGCCATGCGCGCGGTCTGACCTTCGGCAATCGAGTTATCTCAGAAAGCTCCTGGCCTACCGGGCCATCGCCGCTCAACAAATCTACAAAACGCGTCTCGGCCTGCCGAATCTCCTCGTTCTAAACCTCACGGTAAGCGAAGAGCACATGCGCAGCATCATGGCGACGCTCAAGGAATTGGTCGCAGCACCATGTTCCTGTTCAAAGCCGTCCCGGATTTTGGCAACTTGCTACGCGCGTCTTCGCCATGCCCGCAAATACTGACAGAGCCGTGGCAAAGGGTGGGGTACGAACCGATGACTATAGTGAACTGAGAGAGTTCGCGGCAAAAAAGAGGCACCGCCTGTCTTTGCTGTGTGCGTCAGCTACGGCCGATGATGCTTCTTGGTACGTGAAATGTGCAGCTTTGCCTTTATAATTGCCGATCTCGTCAATCAGTCCGTCGATCTCCTGGCGGCGCGCCTCTGATATTTCGGTAGGCGCTCTGTGGCTGTTGTAACGTACCCCGAGCATCAAAAAGAAGCACAGCTCTGGGGCACTAACTGATCGGAAGTCCTGCTGCCCTTAACGCAGTCTTGGCTATCGAAACAACTTGGGCGACAAGCTTCGTGCGGGCGATTTCATCCTGTATGACCTGATCGACCTGCGGAATAAGCTGAGTGATCTTTGAGAGATCGACGCCACCGAGCCCGTCGAGGGTCTTGAGCGCATCAAAGGTGCCAACAATGATCTGCATCTGGATTTTCTTTTCCGTGATCTCCAAATCGAGCTGCTGAGCTTCGTCGACACCGGCGTTCGCTAGCTTGGTTCGAAGCGTGGCCAGCTGCCGTTGCAGTTCCTGTAAAGTCATCGACGCCTCCTGATCGTGTTCGTTTAAGAAGCCTTTTTCAGCTCGTTGATCTTTGTCATCGTGTCATTGACGCCTTTCGTCGCGGTCGTAACGGTGTCAATGGCTTGGTCGAACTGCGCTCGCGTTACCCCGACAGCACCAAGTAGTTCGTTGAGTAGACGCTCGTCGGCGCGTTCCAGTTGCAGAAATTGGTCAAGCTTCTTTTGGGCCTCAACCAAGGTCGAGAAGGCCGTCAGAAACCGACTGTCGGCTGATTCTAGGCTGGCCTTTCGGTCCGCTAGCTCGCCTTTCAGCTGATTAGCGAAGGCAAGTTGCGTCTTCACATCGCCGGTGAATGCGACCAACGCAGGCGACTGCGCATCCACTTTTCCGGATTTCTGGAGCTCTGCGGCAACCTTTCGACGTTCGAGCGCCAGAATATCATCACTTAGCTGGTCAAGTTGATCGTTCGCCTGCTTGATTTGGTTGCCGACGAGCTGTTCCACGACGCCAAAGTACGCCTTCAGATCGGCGCTGAATGCATCCATCGCCTTCACTTGCTCGGCCGACAGGCTCTTGACGGCTTGCGGCGTACCACAAGCCGTTAGCGCTAGCGCAAAAATGCTCGCAAGAAGTGCTTTGTGTGGGGAGATCATTTTCCCTCCGCCGTAATCAACTCGGGAGACTTCTGAACAATATGCCGAGCCGGGTCTTTATTAGTGCCACCGAGTCGTTCGACGTGAGATCCGCGTCCGCTTTCTGTGCCCACCGTTCCGCCTCTCCTGCAAACGCCTCTGTATCCGCGCGCATTGCTGCTATGTGCGTCGCGATGAAGGACTGAAAATCGCCCTCAGTCTCGGTTGCGGGGAGATGTGAGGCCAACTTCACCAGGGCGCGCTGCATATCGTTCAAGGGCCTCGCTTGCGCGCGGGCGATGTCTGCAGGCGTTGGGAGAAATGGAAGCGCATCGAGATGCTCTGGGCCCAGATTACTGGGATTGGGGAGGGTCAAGACGACATCAAGATCGGGAGCCACGGCATCGCGCTCACTCAGCTGTGGTCCGAGAGAGAAGCGTTTGCGGAGCGTCGCAATAATTGACGTGTGGTCGAAGGGAATTTTGCCTGGGGGCCGTAATACGGCGCCTTGCTGAATATAGGGCGAGATAACCACGGCGGGTACCCGCACGCCGTACCGGTCGAAGTTAAAGGGTAGCGTCGCGGTCGGACTCGGCGGCACCGCGACCGGCGGGGGCACGTGGTCATAGCAGCCGCCGTGCTCATCGTAGGTGATGATGAACAGGGTCTCGGTCCACTTCGGCCCGCCCCGCAAGGAATTATAAACATCCGCGATTAATTGTTCGCCAAGCGTGACGACGTGCGGGGGATGCTCGTCATTCGGCAAGGCGACATCGGCGAAATAGCGCGGTTCAATGAACGAATAGGCAGGCAGCGTGCCGTTCTTGGCATCGTGCCGAAATTCGCCATAGAGGCGAAAGTTTTCTGCATGCGGCCACAGCCTCGAGAGAGTCAGCGACTGTGGCATATCGTGGAAGTAGATCTTCCAGCCGTTCGCTATTCGGAGATCCTCGAAACGGTTGAAGATAGTCGGCATCTCATAGGGAAAATGGATTGGGTCGTTGTTCTGGAAACCATTTGCGGTCCCGGTGTGGACGAAGAACCGGTTGGGCCAGGTTTGACAAGGCGCTGATGCGTGCCACCGGTCGCAGACGGCGAATTGTCGCGCCAATCGGCTGATGACCGGCACCTGTTCCGGAGAAAAATAATGCATGATGTTCTTAGCCACGCACGGGTCGCTCGGCGGAACGGTCTGGTTCGCGTAGTTCTTGGCAAACCCAGCCATACTTGCGTCCGGCAGAGGTGTTCCCGGCTGCGCGCTTCCGAAAATCTGTGTGTTGATGTCAAACCAAAGCTCGCCCGGGTCGGGATTCGGAATTCTCATCGTCTCTTCGTCGGTACCGGGTTCGTTCCAGACCGGGATCGAGACCCCATCCGGCCCAACACAGGCTTCGGTGCCGGACAATCCATCAAATCCGTCGGATTTCGGGTAAAGCCGTCCGAACATGTTGTCAAACGAGCGGTTCTCGAGCATCAAAACGACAACATGATTAATCTTACTCAGCATCCCCATCGACGCCTCCTACCTGCGCTGCCGCTCAGTGATGGATGTCAGTTGGAATCGGCGGTCCGTGATGGCTTTGCGCCCGTCCCGCGGATGTTCATGAACTTGGATAAGAGATCAAACCAGAATGGTGCCCCCAAAGAGAGAGCAAGACCCGTCAACGCAAGCCCAGCCAGCTTAAGAAGCGTGTTCCAATTGAATCCGTAGGCAAGATCAGAACTGAAATCCCAGCCGATCGGCAGCGGGCGGAGGTTCTTTTCTGCATCCCCGATCGCTTTCGACACCTGTCCCACGGACACTGGATCGGTGCTTCCTGTGCCTTTCGTCGGATCAGTCGACACCATACGGCTGGCGTTCTGGACCATTTGAGTCCGCAGGCTTCCATCGCTCCATAACTGCTTTGCCACCGTGATTGAATCAGCGTTGACAAAGAGCGCAAGCGCGAATCCAACGCCGAGAGAAATAAGCTTTATATTTTTCTTGTAGATTCCGCTCACTCGATCCATCGCATGGTCGAACCACGTTGCGACGCCATCTCGGAGTCTTTCCAGATCACCGTTCGCCGTCGTCACGTGCGCGAGAAGGATGTCGCGGACATTGCTGTTTGCCGGCAGATGCTTGATGGCGTCTTCAATGTCGGTAAAGGCGGGCACGGGTTTTGTTGGATCGAGGCTGCCAAGCAACGCCATTGCGAACGTCTGCCCCGATAAGTATGACGGATGGCTTCCATTGATCGCTGCCTTCGTTCCATCGATAAGGCCGTGATTGTAAAAATCAGCCTTGAGCTGCGGCGCGTCCAACAGCTGCTCCACGGCAGTCTGGAGATTGTTAGCGCGCATCTTCGTAAACGTCGCAATGAATTCGTTTACGACTGTGCAGGCCAAGCTGAGAACCAGATACACCAGCATCAGGCCGATCGCGATATCGAGGATCGCGTTTGAAACCATGTCCCCCTCCCGTGCACCGCAACCCCGATCAGGTTCGCGGCTATATCTTCAACGAAGCAATCGAGACAGCAGCGCTGAAATCAGCGCAATAAGTAGCGCGCTGCACAAAACACCAGTCCTACCGGGAGGCGGCTAATAAACTCGCCCATGATCCCCAGTCGCCCAAGCCCTTGATCGTATTCTCTCCCCCAAGGGTTGCAAGCCTGAGACACCCGCACATTTGCGGACGGGGCGCGCCTACGCACGTACGACATGAGCAACGCGTGGTTTACCGCGGCCTATGATGGCAATATTGATATCAAGGCATCGGATACGCCATCGAGACTGTCGCAACGTCCACTTGTCCACGGCAAGCAAGCCTTCACTTCGGCTCTCGCGTCGCGTAAATCGCACGATGCTAGACGGAAATGAACACTGATTAGCGTTGGAGTACGCAGGCTCACTATGTTTGAGAGCGCCAGCTACTTGCCGATAGCGGCCGCGTTGATCGGCGTCGTCTCCCTTTTCACGCCGACCGATCCTGGCAATGATTCGGCGCAGCGGCGGTACAGAGGTCTGTGTATCATCGCCCTACTGATACTTCAAATCGGCGTATGCATTCTCACGATTCAAAGCGATCGCACCAAAGATGCAAAGAGCGAAGCAGAGATTACTGACTTAAGGACCCAACTCGCCGGCCTCCAAACGACAACCACGAGCGGGTTCGAGGAAATAACGGCCATGATGAGGGCTTGGGGAGTTCCCGCGGGGAAAGTGCAGGCGCTGTCGCAAGGAACAGTGACGGCCGAGAGTACTCGAACAATTGCGCAGGCCGTTTCTGCTTAATATGCTCGCGCATCGTTAGTGGCTGCCGGAGGTGGCACTGAATCTCGCGCGAACACAACCGTCCAACTGTTTCCGAAGGACGTCGATCGGCAGGTCGTTGATGGCGCCCTCCGGAGCCTAGGCTTCAGAATCATTTCGGGAAATCCCAACCCTGAGCTCGCCGACCGGCAAACGGACGCCGTGTGGTACGGCAAAGACGTCAGTGCAAATGACGTCAGATTGGTCGCGCTAACGTTAATGCGGGCGGGTGTCGAGATAAAAAGTATTATGCCCCATCGAATGCGAGCGGGCGTGAGCATTTGGTCCAAGTTGGTTCTTGGATCGAGAACGATCATCGTGCCTCGTTAGGCGTTGACCAAGTCACCAAAACGTCCCTGCCGCTGCAGCACTGATCATGGCGGTGGTCGGGCGATTTTAAGATGGCGCCCCTCCCCGGGATTATCGTCGAGGTGGTGGATGAGGTCACGCTCAAGAGTGCAGTTGCGGTGCAGTTATCGCTGTTGCCGATGGTCTGCGAGGCGATCGGCGCACCCCCTCGCGTGGTGTAAACGAGTGCGCCCTCGGTTGGACGCGCGAGCGTCACTTGCCTGTCCTGGTGGGCGCTCGCGTCTTCGCCTCGCGAAGCGCCTTCCGCAGCCGTCTCGGTGTGTGTTTCTGAAGCCGAGAATGTCTACTGAAGCCTCGACATCAGCGTCGTCGCGCTGAAGGGCTGTGACGGTGCGCCGTCGATCATAAGCCGCAGATAGATGTCGTAATTGGCGAGATTGAGCAGATCTATGGGTTCAAACTTCGCTTGAAATTCTCGCCCCAGAATCATCGCGTCCTCCGGGCCCACCCGGAATGATATGAGCGTACCGACATTTCCTAAAACGGAATGACGGATGTCTGGCTCCAGCTGATGAAGATGCTGGTGAGCGAGAATCAGACCGACACCATATTTGCGCAGCTCAGAAGTCATATCCGCTATGAACCGTGTCGTGAACTCCTGAAACTCGTCGATGTAGAGGAAGAACGGACGGCGTGCGTCTTCCGGCAGATCGGCACGGCTGAAGGCGGCTAGACCAACCGTCGTAACGAGTAAGCTCCCAAGCAATGCGGCGCTATCCTGGCCGATCTTTCCTTTCGCCAGGTTGATGAGTACAGCCCCGCCCTCGTCCATCACCCGTCGAAAGCTTATCGGTTGATCGGGCTGCACGAGGATGCGGTACATAAGGGGATCGGCGAGAAACGCGCCCACCTTGTTTTGAATGGGCGCGATGCTCTCGGCGCGATAACGCGGCGGATAATTCTCATATTCCTTGAGCCAGAATGCCTTCAGCTGCGGATTGTCTGAGGCGGTCGCGAGCTGCCGACGGTACGGCTTATCGGTCATGAGACGCAGCACGTCGGTAAGGCTGGCGCTTGGCTGCTCAAGGAGGAGCAGTATGGCATTGCGGAGCACGTGCTCCATGCGTACGCCCCAGGCATCCATCCAGATATTCTTGAACGTCTCAAGAAGACCAGAGGCGGCCAAGGACCGGCGATCAGAGCGCACCTGTCGCACCGGGTTATACCCGAATGGCTGGGCAGGATCGGTGACGTTGAAATAGAGCACGCGTTCGCGCTGGTCTGGAGTTATACGAGCAGATAGGCGATCCGCGAGATCGCCATGCGGGTCGATCAGGCAGAAGCCGCGGCCGGCCTCGAGGTCTTGGGCGACGAGAGTTTCTATGAGCGTCGTCTTTCCCGCGCCCGTCTTCCCGATAAGGTGCATGTGAAAGAGGCGATCGGCTTGTTTGATACCGAACCGCCGCCGATCGTTGCGGAAGTTAGTACAAGCGAAATATGAGATTGCAGCGCCGTTCTCGTGTGACATCCCGCAAGCTTCTCATCGGAACGCACCGGAGGAAGACGGAGAAATGCGCCTCGGATGAGATGCGCATCGGAAGTATGCCCGGGCGTAGCTACTCTGGGTGCAGCGCACCAACGCCCATTCGAGAGCAAGCGAGAACGGCGGCGCTTAATACTCGGCTTTGTCTTCTGTGTATAGGATGGTGATGTTGAGGAGCGTATTCACTGTCTCACCATCGGCTGCGAGGGGAAGAATAAGGTTTTCCAGGTACGCGACGAGCGGGTCCTGTTTGAATACGGGCGGGCCCTTTCGCCAGCTCGGCTCCTTTTCGGTCACCACCCTATGGTAGCGATCGAAATAGTTATGATCATTTGCAAGATGCGGATGGGCCTCATCGAGCCACTGACCCGTGACCTCGCGCCCTAATCGCGCTGCAATCTTGGTCCCGACGAGCCGAAACTTGAGCCGAAATGGCTCGTGTTGGACGTCAAGCAGCCAAAGCGTGGGCAACAGATCCGGAATATCCAACGGCTCGAAATGCTGTCGGCCAGGCAGGCCAGCGCGCGGGTGGATGCTGCGCCAATATTCATAGAGACGCCTGACTTTAGGATTCCATAAGCTGGCGTCTGTTCCACCGGCCTTGGGTGGGTCGGACGATGGAGGCCCTTCTACTGCCGACATACCGACCCCCCACGAATAGCTAGTCTTTCAACTCCCGTTCGACTGTTTTCTGTGCTCGACCGATGAGGCGGTGAGATTCAGGTCCGCGTGGAGCGGCCTCTCTCCTTCGCTTGGTCAGGCGAAAACAAATTCGCCGCTTCTTCGAGACGGCGGGCAATACGGAGTTGAGCATCGCGTTGCTCACCCGGCTGCATCCGGTCGGCCATCTCGCGATGCTCCTTTGCCAGCGAACGATACTCGTCTGGTGTCATCGTGGAGTTCTCCGCCCGAATAGCAGAACGTAGCATGACGCCGTTAAGCGTTTGTAAATTCGAGGCACCACCTAAGCACTGCTCTCCTGCACGCTTCTGTATAATCAGATGTATTACAAATAATAACTGAACAAAATGGGGTATTCTGTTTACGAAGTCAATACGAATACTACGTCTGCTACAGAAAAAGCGGAGGTGACCACGGTATCGTTCCTCTATGACCGGGAGGGAAAGCGTAAGTACCTCACCATTGCCGAGCGACGGGCTTTCTTAATCGCCGCGCGCAAGGTGGCTCCGGAGGTCCAGACTTTCTGCTCAATGCTCTCCTACACCGGAGCTCGAATTTCGGAGGTGTTAGCACTTACCGCAACGAGTATCGATCCTGAGGCTCGTCTCGTGGTGTTTGAGAGTTTGAAGAAACGACGACGCGGCGCGTTTCGGGCAGTGCCTATCCCCCGCAGCCTAATTTCGGAGTTAGAGCGAGTTCATCGCATTAGTCGGGATGACTCCGGCCGACCCAAGGAAAGATTATGGCCTTGGTCCCGGACGACCGCGTGGAAGCGAGTGCGGGAATGTATGGCGCTTGCAAATATCTTCGGACCGCAGGCGACCCCAAAGGGTTTGCGACACGCCTTCGGTGTCGCTTCACTGCAGGCGGGTGTACCGATCAATTTGGTTCGGAAATGGCTTGGCCACGCCCGCCTTAGTACGACTGAGATCTATGGAGATGCGGTTGGTGACGAGGAGCAAGAGATTGCAAGCAAATTTTGGGCAGCTTTCTAGACCCCCTGAAGGGGGAACGGAAAAAAGTAAGGAGATCCGCCCTCCCTCCCGTGGACAAAGACAGGAATGAACTCTAACCCGCACAACCCCATGGCGGTCCCCTTAATAAGCAATTCAAATTCAACGAGTTTTGCTATGCCTATCCATTACCGCCCTCGCGCGGGGTATGGTGGTAGGCCGCCCGAATCGAGACTGACACGGAATCCCCCGTTCCGGGAGAACACCTTTGAAGAGGTAGTGCCATGACTGAACACGAGGACAAGAAAAAGTATCATTTCTTCGTCGACGCGAAGCGGTTTGAGACAGCTCAAGAGTCCCTGTCAGGAGCCGCAATTAAGAACATCGCCGGCGTATCTGCCACATACCAGCTTTTCGAAGAAGAGGAGGGTGATACTCCGGACAAACCTATCTCTGACGCAGACAGTGTAAGCCTCGTTGGAAAGGTCAAGCACTTCTATGCAGTGCCGCCGGCGACGTTCGGAATGCCATGACACCAATCGAGCAGCAACTCCAAGTATTGCAGGGCATGTGTCCCAGGGCATCGCTCACGCGGCTGCCAAGCGGCGCCTACCTGGTCAGCGTACCTAATGTGAAAATGCCCCCCGGCTGGAATCGGGATTTGGTGACGATCCTCTTCGTCGCTCCCCCAGGATATCCTGCTGGACAGCCGGACTGTTTTTGGGTGGAACCAACAGGCATACGGCTCGCGAATGGTTCGACTCCCCAAGGAACAAACGATTCCAATCCGATTCCGGAGATCGGCCCACGGGGCACATGGTTTTCGTGGCATCTTCAGCATTGGAATCCTAACACTGACTCCCTGGTAACGTATTTCAACGTCATCATGCAGCGACTTCGGTCAGTTCGATGATAGAGCTTGTGCTCGCCGCTGATGATTGCGCTGCTATTCGGTCCGACTTACTAGGTCGAGAGACGGAAAAATGCGCCATTCTCTTTGCAAACCAAACCATGCGCGCCGACGGCATGGTACGGCTCCTCGTGCGAGAAATTCAATTTCCAAACGCAACCGACTACACGAGGAGCGGTCCGCTACAGGCTGAATTGAAGCCCGAGTTCGTTGCACGGGTGACAAAGCGTGCACGTAGAGAAACGGCCGCACTTATTTTCGTGCACAGCCATCCTGGGATAGAGCCACCAGTTTTTTCGCCAGTGGATGATCGAGGGGAGGCACATCTCGCGAACTTTCTCGCACGCCGTCATGCAAGCGTTACGCACGCCGCCCTTGTTGTCAGCGCCGGAGGGATGTGCGCTCGCCGTCTTGGAAGTGATGAAGGTATTCGTGTTCTTTCGATCGGAATAACCCGCGAGCTCCTTTTCGATCCACAGTCTTCATCGTCGTCTAACCTCGACATATTCGACCGTCAAATACGCGCGTTTGGCGCCGCGGGTCAGCGGTTACTGCACGCCCTGCGCGTCGCAATCGTCGGGCTCGGTGGTACTGGGTCACTGATCGCGCAGCAGCTTGTCCACCTCGGCGTGCGAGAGTTCATTCTGGTGGACCCAGATGTTCTCGAGGCGACGAATTTGAATCGTGTTGCCAACGCCGCACCAAGTGATGTTGGTCGTGCAAAAGTCGAGGTCGCCGCCAAATACATTGAAACCATCGCGAAAGGCGCCACCGTAGTGCGCGTTAAAGGCGACGTCATTCAGACTAAGATTGCCCGTGTGTTGTTGAACGCAGATCTTATCTTTGGCTGCACGGATTCTCACGGGAGCCGCGCAGTTCTACAACAAGTCTCGTACCAGTATATGATTCCCTTCATTGATATGGGGGTTACGATCGCTGTAACAGACGGCCACATCTCACATATTTTTGGCCGCGTTCAGCTACTGGCCCCAGGTCTTGCATGCTTCGCGTGTGATGGTTTGCTCGACGCGAAGGAAGTTAGGCGAGATATGATGACGGCGTTCGAGCGTCAGGCCGATCCTTACATCCAAGGCGTGCGCGAGCCCGCACCCGCGGTTATGTCGCTCAACAGTACCGTCGCCTCTCTTGCCATTACGATGATGCTCTCTGTGGTCACCGGAATGCCCGTCAAGGCTCGCCACGTTCTCTATAACGCCATAGCTTCGACGTTGCGAACTGCGCGCGCGCATCCGAAGGCAGATTGCTATATCTGCTCACGCGTGGGTTCGCTCGCGCGCGGCGACTCCTGGCCGCTCTTCGCACGAGAGGCATGAGATGGCGATTGAGTTGGCCCGTCTCCGCGGCAGAAAGCAGGTGGCATGGCTCAGGGATGCTCCTCCAGAGGAAGCCAGGCGGGCACTTGAGGAGCGGGAATATTTAGTTACTCAATGCACCGACGATGAGCTTCAAGATCCGGCATATTTGTCGGGACTATCGGCGGTCATATTTACGCAAAGCGACGCAAAGCCCTTGCACATCACTAGAGATTTGGAGAACCACGCGCGCCAGCTGCTTGATTATGACTGCCGAATTATTCTGCGTTCGACAACAACGGGCGCACGCAGCCTTGCTAATAAACTCAACGAACTCAAGCTCCCTGTAGCAGGTTTGCCGCTTCAGGAGGCTGAAAAACTGCGCGCCTGGCAGAATCCCGAGGACGGAGATCCTCCGCTTCCTTACGCGAAATACTTCGCCGACAGCGCCCCCTGGAGTCGCGTGGCGAACTTCATTTCCGAGTGCCCCCCAAGCGCTGCTCCAAATCGCACGCTGAACATCACTATTGATGACTGCGTTGATACTGAAGGTAAGAGGCACAAGGTAATTCTCACGGAGCAGTGGAAGTTATTGCTCCAACGTGCGTTTGCGGACTGCAGCGATCTCCACCTTTCACCCCTGGATGGAGGTCGCTCCGGCGTCAGCGTGTACCGCGCGTGCGCCGAGCTTAAGGGTGGATTGCATGGCCAATGGCCACAACCCCATTTCGTGAAAATCGGAGATCGAAGAAAAATTTTCGCTGAGTATGAAAACTATGAGGGGAATGTCGATCCATATGTTCCTTTCCACCTCGGTCCCCACCTTGTTCGTGATCGATGTTGCCTTGGTGCCACCGAAGGAGTGATCGTAGGCGACTACGTCGAGGAATCTGAAAGCCTCCGCTATTGCGCTTACGATGGACGGTCGGCCTCGGCAATAGCGTGTTTATTTGATCGAACACTTCTTGGGTGGCATAGACAGGCGCACACAGTAGGGGTGTCGTTGTCCGACGGCCTTTTCCGGCGCTTTCCGCGGCGTATCGCTGACCACCGGATGCAGAGAGCACTGCAGTTAGGTGCGACGCGTAAGATTGATGAACTGCGTGCTTTGTTCAAGCTCTGCACCTCGACACCGGTGCTGGTGGGACCCATCCACGGCGACCTACATGCAGCCAACGTCCGCGTTCGCGCTACTGATGCGATTGTGATCGACTTCTTTGCGCATCGCAAAGACTACCCGCTCCTTTTCGATGCAGCTTGTCTTGAGGCCAGTCTAGTCGTCGAAGGCTTTTCTAGTGACGACCGAAATGCAGCGGAATTGTTAAAGTCTCTAGAGCCTCTCTACGATCATGCTCCTCTTGATTGCACGGTCACGCAGACGAACCCAAAAAACCGATCATTCTGGTTCCACGCGAGCGTGCAGCAGATCCGTCGGTATGCGCGACAATGGGAATGCGGGCCGAATCAATATGCAGCGGCGTTAGCTCTCGCCCTCTTGATTAAAGCCACTAAGGATTGGGATGCTCCTGAACCGGAAGCCTCGCGGCGCGCGGCGGCATATGTGCTAGCCGAACGCGTCCTCTTGAAAACCTTCGGGGCGGTAGGAAGCACAGCGACCGCTGATACGCCGACCGCAGCTACAGAGCCAGGGCCAACGGCAGCAGCATCATGACTGGCGCCAAGCTGATACGGTTCCAAGGAACAGTTTCAACGCGAAGCGAGGCTTCCGGTCACCTGAAGTCGCCGGGAGATAGTGTGCTTATTGAGAGAGGCAGACCGCGCTGGCTTTTACTTTCATGCCCATGCGGTTGCGGAGAGGACTTTCCAATCAATCTTGATCCCCGTGCGGGACCGGCTTGGACACTATACGGAAATCCTCAGATTGGTCTTAGCCTGTTTCCATCTGTTTGGCGGGATACGGGCTGTAGGAGCCATTTCGTCATCTGGCGTGACAGAATATATCTTTTTGGTCGGTACGACGACGATTTCGACACTGAACAGCACCCGGAAGAAGTCGTTTCGCTAACCAATAGTGTGCGGGAGCGATTGCCCGAAAACGCATTGCTGCCTTTCGCTAAAATCGCCGAGTCTTTGAACGCTATACCATGGGACGTTCTGACAGTGTGCCGCCGACTTGTGCGGATGGGAATTGCTCGGGAGGGCAAAGGAAAGCAGCGTGGCTGCTTCGGCCGTGCATAGGGCTGTTAACGCGAGCGACTTTGCCCCTCGCGGACCCTTAGCTACATACATTAGTTGCCGGAGAACGTGCCTCGGCGGCTAAGTACGAACGTATCTTCATTCCGAGCGCTAGTCGGAATGACTCACGCCGTAAACAGAATACCCCATTTTGTTCACCTCTCATGAAGCTAGCGCTCGGGGGGTGCAATGCTGCCATTTCGCATCGCAACGCGAGAGAGCGTAGCTCTCTTGGTTGTTGGGTTTCTCGCTTCGGCGTGTGCCGCCGGAAGCGGTCAGTTTGACTCCTGGTCGTACACGAAGGCGGAGGTACCCTCCGTCGAAATCGTGGCGCCCGCGGCCGATGTCCCCGCAAACATGGCGCGATTGTCGGGAATCTGGTCGGGATACTATTGCTGGAATCGCAATACCGATCTCAAGCTCGCCGTCTCTAAGGTGACGTCGGCTGAAGCCGAGGCCGTCTTTGCAACTGGCTACAAGGGCGCCACCTCCCAGCTGCCGCTGACGCTCAAGAAAATCAACGACAATGCATATAGCGGCGTCTATACGGTCGCGAGCGGTGGTAGCGCCCTGGTCGAGCTTTCCTTTGCCGGGCCCGATATCCTGGCTATCACGCGTACCCGGCTGAATGCCTACAATGGGGCGGAGGCCGGAAGCTCGTGCGAGGGGTACCTGAGGCGGGTCAGTGGTGCCTTGGTGAAGTAAAATCCCCAAAAACTGGCCGCTGTAGCAAAGCTGCTACGGCCCCCATCCGGTCCGGGCATATCACGGGCGCAGAACAGATCACTTGCTTCGCGCACTTCCGCAGGAACCACACCTACGGAAGATCTCACCCTGGATATTGCCGTGCGTGCACCGCATGAGGACCATGGCCGAGCCTCACCTACCGCCGAGCGGACCCGCGCTGCGCAATACGTAAGGATGTCGACCGAGCATCAAAAATACTCGACGGAGAACCAGGCCGAGGAAATCCACCGCTACGCCGTGGCGCGAGGCATCGACATCGTTCGGACCTATGCTGATAAAGGCAGGAGTGGCTTACGCCTCGACGGCCGACACGCCCTCAAGCGGTTGCTCGATGATGTCCAGAACCAGCGCACCGATTTCAGCTGCATCCTTGTCTATGACGTAAGCCGGTGGGGCCGCTTCCAAGATGCCGACGAGAGCGCCTATTATGAATTCGTCTGCAAGCTGGCTGGTATCACTGTCCAGTACGTCGCCGAGCAGTTTGAGAACGACGGCAGTATCAGCGCGACGGTCATCAAGGCCATCAAACGGGCAATGGCGGCCGAATATAGCCGCGAGCTCTCCACCAAAGTGTTCGTGGGGCACTGCCGCCTTGTAAATCTCGGCTTCAGGCAAGGCGGTACGGCCGGATACGGTCTGCGGCGGCTGCTCGTCGACGAACACCGGCGACCAAAGTTCATCCTGAACAGGGGCGAGCATAAGAGCATCACGACCGATCGGATACTCCTCGTTCCTGGCCCGCCGGAGGAAGTCGAGGTCGTTCGGCGAATCTACCGGATGTTCGTCGACGGGTGCTCAGCAAAGAGAATCGCGGCCACGCTTAACCGGGAAGGAATCGTCTGGAGGCCCACCAAACGGTGGGCCAAGCGGCTCATCGAGGAAGTTCTCACCAGCGAAAAGTATATCGGCAACAATGTATACAACCGGACATCGACGAAGCTTAAGCGGAAGCTGATCTTCAATCCGCCTGAGATGTGGGTGAGAGCCGCCGGCGCGTTCACGCCCATTGTCGATATTCCGCTATTCGAGGCGGCGCAGAGGATCGCTCAAGAATGGCAGGACCGGTTCTCTGAAGAAAAGATGCTGGCCCACCTTCAAGATCTACTCGCAAAACGAGGAGCGCTCTCCGTAAAGATTGTAGACGACACCCCCGACATCTTCCCGAAACACTGGAACTACGTGAGGGTATTTGGCGGATTGGCCAGGGCATTCGAAATGATCGGGTATTCACCCCGTCGCGACTTCGCGTATGTGAACCCGAATCGGCGACTGCGTTCGAACCGTCCAGACATGATTGCCGAGATAACGGCACTCTTCGAGCGGGCAGGTGCAACCGTCGGCGGGTGTGCGGCGAAAAACCTCCTGATACTTAACGGCGACATCCAGGCCGCTATCGTGATTACCCGGGTGCGCCGCGGTGGGGGCTATCCCGGCGGTCCTCCCTATTCTTTTTGGCAGGTCTCGTACGACGCAGTTGCGAAGCCGGACCTTTCGATCGTGGTCCGGATGGACCCACAATGTGAGCGGGTGCGCGACTATTACGTGATCCCGTGGATGGATTTTGGCTCCTGTTCGATGCGCATCCACGAGGAAAACCGCCTCGCCCTCGACATATACCGCTTCGGCTCGTTGGACGATCTCAGTCGGATGACTGCACGCATTCCCATTACGGAATGGCGAGCACTGAGGCGTACGATCGCAACGAGCAAAGGCATCGATGGGCTGCGAAGCCTGGCAGAACATACTTTCGCGCGCCGACTTTCATTGGGAAAACCTGTCGCCTTGGCAGCGCGCAACGACCATCAGTGGCCGAAGGTCGTGCGCGCGGAAAAATTGCTCCAGGTGTACCAGCGGCACGGGCGTAGGCAGCTGCTGCTCATGCATAAGGCCATAGTGACCCGCTATGGACTCGCCGTGCTCGTGAGGGCGCTAGGTGAGCTTTCCGGGGACGAGCGCCTCCTAACGCTGCTGCAGGCGGAAGGGATACACACGGTCCCCGCGGCGATAGGCGAGTGGGGCAGAACAAGGCACCACAGGAGTCACGCTCGCGAGGACGCGCATTCGCTTCAATCCGACGGAGTCTGTGTTGGAGCCGCCGAAATACTAAAAGGAAAATCGATCAAGCCCGGCACCCTTGACGTGCTGCGCCATATGAAACCTGCGCGCCAGATCCGGGCCGCAGAAACGATGAAGGCCGCCTGCTGCTATTCAACGTGGTTCGCGCTGACGCTCTGGATTGCAACGCAGCCACGGGATTTGATCAAAGCAGACCGACAGAAAATACTCCCTCATCTGGCTCGTGCAGAGATAGCACGGCTGCGGACAGAAATGAGGATCGTGCGATTGGATGCAAGGGCGGTCCAGGCGTCGTATAGCACGGATGTCCTACGCCTCGTGCTAGGGCGCGCCTACTTCACGAGGCTGATTGGGAATCCTGCAATCGAACAGTATCTGCAGCGAAAGCATCCACAGATGCTTGCCGATTTAAGGTTAGTCATCACGATGACCGCACTCGCGGGGGCGCCCAGCACCTAAGGCGAGGGAACCGGATCACCTCACCCCGCGGGCAAAATCTCCCTAAGGCCGCACCAGGCCCAACTAACCGACACGCTAACCAGCACCGCAAACGAGCGCTTCACCCGTCTCGCCGCTCGTGCCGCTTTGTCGCGGACGGCTTCATGCGTGACGTGCTCACCCTGGATGTACTCGTAGACGTATTCCGCCGGCGGCAATTCATAGACCGTGCCGTCGTTCGCCGTGATGGTGGTCGAAAAGCCTTCTCGAACCATCTCGCTGCGGAGCCGCGCGTAGTCGGCCTCACTTGCGCCGTGGAGATCAACGCGGGTGGTAAAGCCAGCCATCTTCCACCTTCGGAGCTAGCTATCGGTACGCTCCATAGTGCCCCATTTTCCCGTCGTGAGTGGTAGCTATCGTTACGAGATCCTGCATATGCCGACGCATCGGCAGCGCATCGGGACTCTCTCGTGCGCCTCAAAATCCATAACTTTCGGTCGTCTCGTTCCGGACGCGGCGGAGAACACTCTAGCGGGGTGAGTGCCGACCGTTGACGAATGTCTGTGGCCCGTCAGCCTGACAACAGGTAAGCCACCACTAGTGCGACCAAACTGCCCCGGAACAACCGGGGCTTTTCTTTGACACGTCATCAACGTTTTTCAATAGCTCCGTGGCGTGGCTTAGGTACGCCGTCGTTTGGCTAGCACTGCTATTCACATCGCAACTTCGTTCCGAACCCTTGCGAACCGAAGCGTTTGGGTTACCCTTTAGATATGAGAGCGACGAATAAGACACTCTCATCCAATCCCATGACAAAAAACGTTTACGAAGCACTCAAGCGCATTCTCGACATCACAATGTATATTTACGAAGATGGCATCGAAGCGGGCGATAAAAAGGTTCTCGCTGATATCGCTAAAGTGCGCGGCTGGATGGAGAAGACAGAGAAGGTAATTGACGACTAGTGTATGAAGAACCTCCACGCCGTCGCCCTCGGTAAGAAGGGCGGCGAAATCAAGAGCGAGAAGAAAGCAGCCGCAGCACGCGAGAACGGGAAGAAGGGCGGACGACCGCGCACCACGGAACATCCTGCCTCATAGCGCGCGGTGACGCCGATCGCTTTGACGAGTGTCTGTGGCCCGTCAGCCTGACACAGGTATGCCACCACGAGTACGATCAGGCTCAGCGCCCGAATACCGGCGCTCTTTCTTGAGTGTCTGTATGCACGAGTCCCGTATGGCGGCTCGCACCGAAGCCACTGTGCTATGCTGGCACCGATAAACCCGCCATATGCCGCAACGCCACTATCGAGCCCGCTATAACGGCCAGGGTGATAACTCGCATATCGAGTATGCCTTGGCCGAGCTCCGGAGACGCCCAAGACGCCTTGAGCGGCTTTTCGAATACGGCCTGAAGCAGTTCGACCAGTGTCGAAGCTCACAAGACCGTGAGAAACTGAGCACTTATTTTTTTTGGGTCTCTGAAATTTCCGGACTTCCAGACGTAGCGCGAGACTTTGCGTTAGATCTCTCGGTGCACTTAGAAGATCCGGACAGCAGCCCTCTTTCCCGACACGTGAACATTCGGCAGCGGTACAAGGCTGAAATCGAGCCGCGGCTCAAAAGCCGCGGCCCCTGAGGCGCTTTCACCTATTTCCGGTTGCCCTTGTGTGCAATGGCATGCGCGCTACTGCGGCCTTCCTTGTGCTGAATGATGACGTGGCTATGGTTGTTCCTATCCCCGCCTCCAGAGTGGTGTTTGCCACCACCGGCAGTGCTGATGTGGTGGGTCTCTGGATGACCGCTTCTACTCTCGCTCGCGGGTACCGACTTACTCGCAGCCTCGCCGTTCCCGCTGCTGAACCAAGAAGACCAACTACCCATGGGGACCTCCTTGCATTGAGGACGCGCTAAATCATACGGCCGCCCCCAAGACGCGTCCCTATGCTAGTCAAAGGGTCGAAGCCAAAACGGCCTGCAAAAAACGGTAGCCTGTAATCCCCACCGGAAACGACTCAATTTATACAATTTGAGGTGAGGCGGAGCGCGTAAGGCGGCCTCGGGTCCTGCCGGGTGCACCATTTTTGGACATGTTGCCGAATTATTAACGTTGTTGGTCGATCCTCTCACCGGAGCAAATTAAGCATTCGAGTGTCTCACCGGGGGGACGCGACCCTTCATGTCGCAACTGCGGCGCATTTTTTCGACTGCGACAGGGCAGTTTCGTGCGATTCCGCTCGGGCGGCGCATTGTTCTGCTCACGACGATTTTGCTGACGGCGGTCTACGGCGGTGACGCGCTGATTGTCAGGCATTACTACGGCGCCCTCGCCGAGCGCGTGCGCGATTCTCGGGCCGCACAAGCAGAGTTGTTGGCAGAACACGCCGGGCGGGCGATGGCGACTGTCGACCTATCGCTCACGACGCTCGTCGAAGCATTGAGAGCACGCCTGCCGCTCAATAGACCGACGGTTTTCACGCAACTTCTCCTCGACAAATACGTCAAGGACTTGCCGCAAGTGCGCGCGCTTTTCGTGGTGAACCGCGACGGTCGCGTGGTGAACACCTCGCGATCGTTCCCCCCGCCGAACATCGACATCGCCGATCGAATGTATTTCTCAGAACAGAAGAAATGGCGCGGCGTTGGACTGTACATTGACCGCATCGCGATATCGCGCGCTGACGGCGCGCCCTTTTTTGCGATGAGTCGGCCGGTCCTTGACAACGACGGCAATTTCGACGGGATCATCGCAGCGGATGTGAGCCCCGAATATTTCCAGGGCTTTTACGGTCCCCGCGGTCAAGACCCGTATGAGATTGTTGCGCTCGAGCGGGCGGACGGAACCCTCCTGGCTGGCATGGGAGTATCCGACCGGGAACCCACGGGCGACCGAAGCGCCGTGCGTGAGCGTGGCACTGCGAATACGTCAATCCGCGATGTTCGGGGATTCCCCGCAAAAATCGTTGTGATCAGCAACCCGGTCGTGACGTCGCCGCAGTTCTTGAACTTTTGTGCGGTCAATGTCGGCTTGCTGATCGTGATGACCTCCATCGCGTGGTGGCTCGCAACCGCGGCGGCGCGGGAGGCTGCGAGCGTCGATCGTGAGGCACGAGCACGCCGCACGGCCGAGGCGCGCTTGTTGCGGGCCATCGATAGCGCGCCTGCCGGATTCGCCCTTTACGACCCCGGCGACCGGCTCGTCTTATCGAATGAGATGTATCGATCGATGTTCAACCGGGTCAAAGACCTCATCGTCCCCGGCGTTTCCTTTGATGAACTCGTCCGGGCTAGCGTCGCCCATAAGGTCTACGCTGATATTGACGAAGACGTTGGCGGGAATTTTGCGCGCTGGCGATTAGCGCAGCACCGCGGCGGGGGTGAAGAGACCATCCTCAAATTGGACGACGGTCGTTGGATCTTAACCCGCGAGCGCCGTACGCAAGAAGGGGATCTCGTGTGCTTCTTTTCCGACATCACGCCTCTGAAGCAGAAGGAAGAGGCCCTCCGCCGCAGCGAAGAAGCCGAAAAACAGGCCCGCCAGCGTGCCGAGCACGCCGACCGCGCCAAGACGTCATTTCTGGCGACCATGAGCCATGAATTGCGCACTCCGTTGAATGCGATCATCGGCTTTTCCGAAATGATCGAGCAAAGGATCAGGGGCCCTCTTTCTGACACCTATCAGCAATATGCCGAGATCATTCGAAGCAGCGGTCACCACCTGCTTTCGATCATCAATGACATCCTGGATATCGCGAAGTTGAATTCGGGCAAGACAGAGCTTCACCTCGAACCGGTAAACGTCAGTCAGGTCATTTCTGAGGCGGTAGCGATCGTCTCGAAGAAGGCGGACAACGCTGGCGTCCGTATCGTAGCGACGTGCGATGCGTGCTGCCCGAACATCGAAGCGGACGCCGTTCGTCTGCGCCAGGTGCTGATCAATCTGCTGACGAATGGTATCAAATTTACGCCGACCGGTGGACGCATCGAGGTCTCGGCATCCCTCGGGGAGGGGAACCTCTGCATCGCCGTCAAAGATACCGGCCGCGGTATGGCGGCAGAGGATATTCCCCGCGCGCTGGAGCCGTTCACGCAGGTCGGCGGCGACGATCCGGCGCGCGCACAGGAAGGCACCGGCCTCGGGTTACCGATCGCGAAAAAGCTCGTCGAGCTGCATGACGGCCGGTTTGAAGTTACCAGTGCGCCAAGCGTCGGCACCACGGTGACGATCCAATTGCCACTTCAGCATTCGGGGAAGCGCGCCGCCGAATTCGCCCCACTGGACATCGGCGTCTGAGCCTCGGGACATGGGGGAATGCAATGAAACTGGTAAGGCGAGGCATTCTTATTGGTCTTCTCGCGCTCGCATTGGCGCCAGCCGATGCTGCCGAGCCGGTCCGCGTAGGCGTCGTTGGTCCGTTCACCGGTGGATCCGCCCCAATGGGCATCAGCATGTTGCAAGGGATCGAACTGGCCGCAACTGAGATCAACAAAGCTGGCGGCGTCCTCGGTCGGGAACTCCTGCTGATCAAGCGCGATGATCGCGCCAATAATGACCGCGGAGCGGCGATCGCCAAGGAACTCACTGAAAAAAAGCTCATCGATGTCGGTGTTGGGTTCGTGAATACGGGCGTGGCATTGGCGGCATTGCCGTATTTCGAGGAGGCGCGTGTTCCGCTTATCCTCGGAGTCACCACAGGAAGTGTGCTGACCCGGCAGTTCGCTCCACCCGAATACGCCGAAAATTACGTTTTCCGAGTATCGGCCAGCACGGCAGTCGAGGTCGAAAAGATCGCCGAAATCGTGAAGGCCCGCAGCTATCGAAAGATAGCAATCTTCGCTGATACCACCGCGTATGGCCAAGTGGGCCGCCACGACTTGATTGAGGCACTCGCCGCCAAGGGCATCGCTCCAGCATCGAACGAGAAGTTCAATATTGGAGACACCGATATGACCGATCAGTTGATACGGGCTCGTCAGGCCGGTTCTGACGTCATTTTGACCTATGGGATCGGCCCGGAGCTCGCGGCGATAGTGAATAGTCGTGCCGGGCTAGGATGGAAGGTGCCGATGATCGGCAGTTGGACGCTATCGATGTCCAATTTCATCGACGCCGCTGGCGCGAATGGGGCGGGCGTGATTATGCCCCAGACCTTCATCGAAGACGGCGATAGCCCGAAGCGCTCCGCGTTCGTCGGCAACTTCCATAGGAGCTACAAAGTCACCCGCATGGACTCACCGCCTTCGGCAGCACAGGGCTATGACGCGATCTATATTTTAGCCGCCGCGATTATCCAAGCAGGTACCCTTGACGGACCGAACATTCGAGTAGCCCTCGATGACCTCCAGGATACAGTCGAAGGCGTGATCCAGACCTACAAACACCCCTACAGTCCCGATAACCACGAAGCTGTGTCGACGGCCAACATGATCTATGGGATCGTCAAAGGCGGGCGTGTTGTCCGTTTGACGGCCGAAACCGAAGGTGACGCGGCTCGGTGACGCTCGGAAGCTACAAGTAGAAGGTCGAACCGTCAGCCGGGCCGACGCGCCCACGCGTCGCAGTCCAGGATTGCCGGCCCGCTCGTGCTCAGCGGATTGCCATGTCTTGTGCGCCGCGCGCCGCTATGGCGATAAGGAACACTCTAACGAGGGTGAGCGTCGACCGCTGACGGATTTCTGTGGCCCGTCTGCCTGACAACAGGTAAGCCACCACCGGTACGACCAACAGCCGCCCCTCAACTACGAGGGGCTTCTCTTTGTTCGGAACTGGGTTGACGTTTTGTCCTTTCGTGCGGCTACGCGCTCGTTTTCCCGTCACGAACGCCGCACGTGCGCACGCGATGATTCTCGCGGTATTGCTACCTTGAAATGTGGCTATCCGCAGATATGTCGCACTCACCCTTCGAGGTCGCGGCGCGGCCCAATGAACGAAACACCCATCAGCATATCGACGGTTGACCCATCGCGCGCAAGAGGCAGAATCAACCGCTCGATCCACAGAAAATCCTTGTCGATGGACGTCAGCAGCGGACCCTTGTGGTATATTGGCTCGGCATTTGCCGCCACGCTCGTTAATTGCTGCTCCAGCAGGCTACCGGAAAAATCAGCGAACGCGTCGTGCAGCCACACTCCCGTCAATTTGTGGCCAAGCTCGGTTTCCAGGGTCGTGCCGACAACCCGATAACGAAAACGCAGCGGCTCTTTCTCGACATCTATGAGAAAGAAATACGGCAGAAGATCAGGGATCTCGATAGGATCCAAGTGCTGTCGACCCGGCAGCGCAACATCCCCAGGGCGAATCTTTACCCAGTAATCGTACAACCGGTGCTGTTCAGCGCGCCACATCTCGTCCATTGGCAACTCTAGTCCCGAGTTCCGCATCATCAATTCGACGCGGGCCTATGGAGTGAGAATACCCGCGCTCAGGCAGACCAACAACTCAACTCACGCCTCTTGTGGGTCAGCGGCCTCGGGAGAGAGCGGCAATCATTCACGGAGTCTGTAACGAGAAGCGGCGCTGAGGCACTTTCCAGAAACGGCTCATTGTACGGTGAGCCCGGCTGCGCCGCTCAATACTCCCGTCCATCTTCCGTGTATCGGATAGTGATGATCAGCAGGGTATTCACTGTCTCTCCGTCGGCTGCTAGTGGAAGTATGAGGTTTTCCAAAACCGCGACGTGCGTATCCTGTTTGAATATTGGCCGGCCCTTTCGCCAGCTCGGTTCTTTTTGGGTCACCACCAGACGATAGCGATCAAAATACGTGGGGTCGTTTGCGACATTGGAATGGGCCTCATCGAGCCATTGACCTGTCACTTCACGCCCCAATCGCTCAACGATCTTAGTCCCGACGAGCCGGTACCTGAGCCTGAATGGCTCATGTTGGACATCGAGGAGCCAGAGCGTGGACAACAGATCCGGGATATCGAGCGGCTCAAAATGCTGTCGCCCAGGTAGGCCAGTTTCGGGATGGATGCTGCGCCAGTATTCGTACAGACGCCTGACCTTGGGATTCCATAAACTTTGGTTCCCTTCGCCGCCATGCGGTTCGCCGGAGGAAGGCGCCTTGTCTACAAGCGGCACGGGTGAATCCCCATGAATCGTTCGTCCATAGCTTAACGTGTACGGTGCCGTGATGCCACGCTCGGACCCAAGGCGCGTAGGCCGGCAGAGCGCTTATCAACACTTCGACCCAGAGCTTTGACGTGCCGGCAGCTGCAAAGGTTTCGAGGAGTTGGGGAAATTTTGATCCATATTGAAAATATTGACCGTCCTAACTGCGGCGCCTTCACTAAGCCGGCAAAGAACCGAGGGCTTTTTGTTGGTCGGCTGGGAGCCGAGAGGACACGGGTCTATGGCTGACGCTCCACAAAATGAGACAGTCGCGGCTTCGCCGGGCCCAATCATCTGCCGCGAACCGGCGGATCTTTATTCGGCCCGGAGCCGCCGGATTGTCGCCCGCCTGTGTCGCGAGTTCCTCGACAGCGCCCGGCTGACACCAACCGAGTTGCTGCATTCCCCGGCGAGCCAGCGGCAATATCTCGAGCGCGGTACCGACTATCAGGCGGTGGTGCAGAAAGCGGCCATGGTCCAGGCCAAACCCGCCGGACAAGATGTCGCCCAACGCGTGCGCGAGCTGTATGGCGTGGTCGACAACGCCGTGCGTGAAGCTCTTAAGCGGATCGAAGCCAAGCCGCCGCCACCCCTCAATCCGGCTACTTTTGCCGAGTTCGTCGTCGCGTCGCGAAAGGCGGAACTCACCGAGGTCCATGACTTCCTCGTCAATGCCGCACTTGCGACCTATCTCGCTGGCGCCAAAAGCTGGATGGAGAAGATCGATCGGCTGCGCGCTCTTGCCGATACGGCCGGCTCTCCGAGCGTATTGGCGCTTGTCGACGCGATTGCGGCCGAATTCGTCGATAGCTATGCCGCAATGCGCAACTCACCGGGCCGCCCACCAATCTCGGGCAGTTCCTCGAAATCGTGACCGATTTGTTACGGGCCCCAAATCCTGCAACCCTTCAGTATGCGGAAGGCGGTCGGCAACTGCGTGACTTCCTGTCGCGGCACCCTCTCCCGGAGACCCGTGGCTCGTTACTCGATCACCTCCGTGGCGGCCTGACCTCCAAGACACCGCTCGCTGCGGGGCCGCCCCCCGCTGACCTCGACGCTCACTTAAGCCTGCTTGACGCCTTGACCCGCGCGGGCGATGCGGCGGGCGGCGAGAATACGCTGGCGTTGTTTGGTGAGCGCATGCCTCGGGTACTGACCGTTGAGGCGCTCAACGCGGCCCTGCGTCCGCTTTCGCGTGTCGACGATCGCCTCATCCGCGCGCTTGAGATTCATCGCCTCCTCGGCGAAACACCAGGACGGCTGCAGGTGCGACAATATATCGATTTCATTTTCGAGACCGAGCGCCTGGTCGCGACGCTCGGGAAAGATCCCGAGCCGACCGCACACAAACTGAAGCGGATCGCAAGGCTCCACGACGCGCTACAAACCTCCCATCTTTCGAGTGCGGCGTACGCGAAGTACGCGAAACCGCTTCAGGCCCTCCAAGCAGACCTCCTCCGAGATCCGGCTTCGGTCGAGAACCGAGAAAGCAGTGTTCCGGCAGAGGTTCCAAAGAAGACCCAACAGTCCCGCCCCGACGAGCAACGCGCGGCGCCGCGGGCTCGGACCCACCCCGATGACCACGTCACGATGAACAATGTGCGCTTCGCATTGCGGAACTGGAGCCCCCGTGGCCTTCTCTTCGGTCCGGTGGGGAATCCGCCGAGCCTCGGGGAGAAAGTCGAGCTCAAGGTTGTCGCCATGCTGAAGGCAGATCGCGTGCGCTTCGGTGCCGTCGGTGAGGTCGTACGCGTTGCCAATGGTGAGGTGGCCGTCCGTTACGAGTGCACATCACCCGGAGCTGCTCCCCAGATCAAGGCCTATTTCGATTCATTTCAGTGATGTCATTTCTCACGAGATATAGGCAGCGGCACTATTTTGGTGTTGGTTCGCGGACGCGCCATCTCCAGACTTGCCGCAGTGCGGCTCCGGCACTCGTGACGCTCAGGTTCTAGACGACCGATTTCTTTCATGTGTTCGCGCAGCGCGCTGACATCATCGTCGTACTGATCCTGCAAAACGGGTCGCCGTAGAGCCGCGGTCCATTTCGCCCAAAGATACGGGATGCGATAGGCGAGCCAACCGGCGATGGCCATCACCAGCAGCCATTCGCCGACAATTTTCAAGGTTGTCACCGGAGGACTACCCTTGCGACGTTGGTCGACCGAGCTCTTCGGCGCTATCGGCTAGTCGATCGTAATCGGCGGCGATTGCGAGGAAGGCAACTCTGAACTCAGGATACTCCGCGCTGTCGGCCATTCCCCGATACGCGGTAGCTTGCTGGCGAAGATATGCTGACCGGCTAACGGGTAACATCGTATGACTACCGATTCGCTCGCACGCGAAGCCGGAAAAAGCCCGAGCTTACTCGTGCCTGCTGTTCAAATCACGCTTAGGAGCCCTCGCTGCATCACGCCGCAGGCCGATTCAATGTTGAGCGTACGTGGGGCAACTGTCGAATTCATAATGTGCATGGTGCTCTGAGTATTACTCATAAGGTAAAAATTGACCGGCCTTTACCGGATCTCGTTCGACCTTTACTTGATTTTAACTGAGCGGAAATTTAGGCCGGCGAAGACACCGCAATCGTTCGCTTCCGATCGGGCCTTCAGCACCGCCCCGAGGGGAGCCTCCCTGAGCGCTCCCGCCATGCCGTTGGGTTTTGTCCACGGCTAGGCGGGGCGCTTGCACATTGGTCGCTTTGCGATCGAACCCAGGGTCGTCCCGGCGTCCGAGCGGGGTGTGGCCGGACAATGACGCAGAACTCTCAATCGCCGGTTAAAATGGAGCGCCTTCGACCCTAGGGATTCTACGTAGGCGGGGTCGAGCTCAGGGAACAAGACGTACTTCGTCGCCGAGACAGCGAACGGAACCTATGACTGCGCCACTGATAGCGGTGCTTTGGTCGCCGTGTTTGCGCATAATATAAACAGGACGTGTACGCCGCGGAAGTAATCGAGCCGCCAACGACTACAGGAACAAACGAATACTCTGCACGCTGTAAGTCTTGTACTCGCTCGTCAATTGCCGCGCCCGAACGAGGGCCGCCGCATCGTCACGTGCCCAGACGAGCGATGTCATGGGCACTCTCTCCCATGGCTCCGGAGGAAACTCCGAGTCGCGAACAAAGTCGACGATCCACGCCTTGTCCTTGCGCGATGGCGGAAATTCCGACGTCACCTGAATCTCGGGAGAGGGCGGTGGTGACGACTTGGCCAGCAGCTGATGCCGGCCCTTCTGTTCGCGCACTGTAGCCGCCGCGTTGTCCTTGACGCGTTTAATCTCGTCTTCGAGCTTTTGCATCGTCTCGATATCGCTCAAAAGCTTTCGTCCGGCAGCAGCCAGGGTCAGCTGAAGCTCGCTCGTTCGCCGCTGGCTGATCTCCCAGCCGCCCTGTAGACGAGCCAAAGCGGAGAGCGACCAGACAGCAAGCCCGGCGTACAGCATGACGAGGAGGCCCGTGTTCAAGCCGCGGCCTCCTGGAGAGAGGTGGGCGCCGGTGTCTCGACAGCCACAAATTCACCCACATCGTAGCCCTGCTTAAATTGAAATTGCTTCGCCACGGTTCGCCGGGCCTCGTCGCTGTCATACGCCCACACGTCGATAAAATTTTTGCAAGTCCAGATTGTCCGCTGTGATGCGTCGGGCGCGGCGGGCAATTGTTTTGAGATGGGGGCACGGAAGTGGACGCCGGTGTCCGCTTCGCCGACCATGTGGATCAAGGTCGGCAAGACCTTGCGCGAATTCTCGAAAGCCTTATCGGCTTCCCGGAGGTCCGAGAGCTGCTGCTCGGCGTCGTCGATGGCGGCGATCAGGCCCGCGCGTTGCGCGGCGATGCGCTTCTTCGATTCCTGCAGGTCGGCATAGGTCTGCCGGAGCGAGGCTTCAAGCGCCACGCGACGGCGCGTGTTCAGCACATAGTCTTTGCCGATGAACAGAAAGACCTCTAGGGCGACGCTGACGACAAAGAAGGCGCTAAGGATCATGGGCCCTGCGCACCCTATAGTTCCTCTGCGCCGGCGCATGCTGTCCCGATCCGTCCTCCTGGCCCTTACACGGCAGATCGGTGCGAGAGCCAACGGCCATGCACCTACCGACCAGCACGGCGATCAAGAACGACGCGGCGAGCCAAGTGATGAGCCCAACGGCTATCGAATGCCACGGCATCGAAAGTACCGAACTTTAAGAACGATGCAGAGCAACAGTAGATAAGCGAATCAATTAAAACGAAGTTAACGGCGGCACAATTGAAGTAAATATTGCGTCTAAGTTTAGTCTATGACTTGTGCTCAACCGCACATGCACATTTTGCATTCGACAATGCGGCCGCTCGCTTTAGCATCTGCGTGACGTTGCGACGTCCCGTCGCGCGTCGGGTCGTAACTTGGTTTGAACTGCAGACCCGAACTCGGCTCGGTCTTCTTTTCGGCCCATAGGGCAAGCGACCCATGGCTAAGGCGAGCAAGCTACATCCTTCGCGCTCGCTTGCGTTGTCGGACGTTCACCGAATGCGTGTCAGAAAAAACGCGCAATTTCACTTTTGGTTAATTGCCGGCAGGTAACGTGTGGAGTAGGGCCAATTCGGTCGCCGCAGTTAACGGAGTTGCCTTCACGACAATTAGGGGCAGGGATGTTCGACGAGGCGCGTCGCGTTTTAAGGGAGGCTAGGAGCGCCGCTGTCGTGGCCTGCTACGAGTATTGGCTCCAAAAGCGCGCCCACGCTGGCCGGTGCCTCCCCGGCCGACAGCATCTCGATCCCGTCGAGATGAAGGGCTTTCTCGAGCACGTCGTCTTATTCGATGTCGTACCGGACGGCGTCTACAATCGCTTTCGCCACAGGCTGATCGGCACTCACTTCGCTGAGGTTCTCGGGCGTGATGTAACGGGCATGTACATCGAACACAGCGGATCGCTCGAGATCTTCGATGAAGTCTATCGACGTTTCTCGACCGTTGTTGACGAAAAGGCGCTCGCATACGGAGTCACTCGCTGGCCCGCGAAGAGAGGCGGGCTCATCCCATATGAGCACCTCACCCTACCTCTTGCGGCCGATGGGGAAACCGTCGATATGCTCTTTGGGGTCAGGTGCGTCTTTGTAGAGCCACCAACGCCGGTGCACCGATACGCCACGGCGCCACTCATTCATAAGTTGATGCCAGCCCGCTCGTAGTCCGTGAATTTCCCCGTCGTGAACGGTACGCGCAAGTATGCGATTCTGGCCATGCCGATTGTACTTCAGTCGGCATCGGATCAGCCGGGGCAGAATCCCGGCGCCGTGCGGCGAAAATCAATAAATTTTAGGTCGTCTCGTTCCGGACCCGGCGGAGAACACTCTAGCGGGGTGAGTGCCGACCGTTGACGAATGTCTGTGGCCCGTCAGCCTGACAACAGGTACGCCACCACCAGAACGACCATGCTTAGCGCCCAATACGGGCGCTCTTTCTTGATGTCGGCGTGCTATCCCCACTTCATTGCCGATCCACGCCCATTTGCTATACTTGCTTCGTGCTTGTGGGGCGTCAGCCCTATTCGGCTAATACATAAGCCGAAGGCAAGCACGCCAGAGCCACCGCCTTCGGGCGGTGTTTCTGTTTGTCAGTCCTCCTCGGGATTTCCCTTCATCGTGGTGAAGAACCGTGTGTCACGGTACTTGTTCGTGACCCACGCCGGCACGACGCTCCAGAAATGGAGCGTGCCGTTATCTCCGATCTTGCGAAGAATGACCTTTATTTTCCGGCCGTCGATGATGGCGATGATGCCCCAATACCGGACTGGCTTGGATTTTCGCACCCGCTTCTTGTGGCTCTTCACGTCGAATTCGCGGAGCGTCGTTTCGATTTCTTGATAGGTGGTCGAGAGCTCGACGAGCTTCACCGCAAGCGGCAAGAGCTTGAAGCGGAGTATCTGGGAGGATCGTTCGCGCTCCGAGCGCGCCTGTTTGAAAACGATGTGGTTAAATCCCTCCGAAGGGAACTGCACGTACTGATCGAGTGCCGGCGAATATCGCCGACCGATGCCGCGATAATACTGTTCGGCGTCCGCACGCAGTTTTTCATAGTTGGAGAGATCCTCCATGGCGGTAGACGATGTGTAGTCTACCATCCGCCGAGAGTGCCCAATTGAGGGTTTCCCGGCGAATGCTCAATGGCTGCGCATTCTACCCACTACACCGAAACTTCCCGCTGGCCGATCATGGGGCGGGCGTAGCAGCAATCGCTACGCCACACGCCTTCGCAAGCTCGCGCGCCTATTCCTCACGTCTTTGGTCGGTGGCGTAGAGGGCCTCTCTTAAGCCCGCGAGTTCTGCCACGATCTTCTCATGGATTGCGAAGGCAGCGGATCGCGTGGCGAAGGTCGATCGCCACGCGATCCTTGCATCACTGAGCGTCCGCCATCCATGGGGCCGCTCACCCTCATGCGGCGCACCACCGAGCATTCCGAACTGGTCGCGTCCGCATCGGCCGCGACAACCTCCAGCCCTATAGACAGGGTTGCGAGGTTCGCGGATTGTCTCTATACGGACGATGGGGCGGTAGGGGATGAAACAAGGGGCTCAGTGAGCCACGCGCGTCCGATGTCGCCTACCCTCCGCTCAGAATCCTTTCGCCAGAAAGCCCGCGAGCTTCGTGAAAAGGCGAAAACCTTGAAGCACGTCGAACGGCGCGCAGAGATTCTGCAAATCGCCCGCCAGTATGAAAGACTAGCAGAGCAGGTCGAGAAACCGGAGCCCGACCGCTGACTTTTTGACCGCGCTAATACTCATGCCACCGCGCCCAGCTAGCCACTGTTACGCAGTCCATTTTGAACCGGCGTCTGGTCGAGTGGCGTTCGCTATGAGAATATCGAGAAGTCGCTGTAGATATGTTCGAGGTCTCTCACGAACATGTGCGCCGCGTCGATGGTCGTGCAGGCGGACAGTTTGTCGGCTAGCTCAGCGGCTTCCATGGGTGGTGCGGGGTGATTTGCTCGCAAGATATTCTCCAAATGCCCGCCTCTGACGGACCATGTAAGGGCGTGCGCCATCTTGGCACAATTTCCCGTCGTGTCCTCTGCACGTGAGAAGGCGATCATTCGTCACGCCGATCGTTTGTTTCGATCGGCATCGCATAAGCCGGGGCAAAACCGCGGCGCCGTGCGACGAAAACCAATAAATCTTAGGTCGTCTCGTTCCGGACGCGGCGGATCACACTCTAGCGGGGTGAGTGCCGACCGTTGACGAATGTCTGTGGCCCGATAGCCTGACAACAGGTATGCCACCACCAGAACGACCAACTTAGCGCCTGAACATGGGCGCTCTCCTTTTAATTTTTGACCTAGGACGCGACCAATGCGCGCCAACTTCATCGCCAGGATATACTGCGCCTATGTTTGGTGACATCACCGTGAAGAGTCGGCCGTTGCGCTTGGCGTTTATCATCCCGCCAAACAAGGCCGCTTTGCAAAGAGCGATAGAGGTGAACTCGTCGCTGTGGGGCGGATCGTTCAATCCGATCATCCCTCTTTACGTTCGCCCACTGAAGGCCTGGAAACTCTTTCCACGAGAGAAAATCTCCGTCGAGAAGAGAGTGCTTGGGTATATCCAAGCATTCGATCCAGATGTCCTGGTGAATTGTCTGCCCGGAGAGCTCCCGGCTTATTTACGTCGTCTGAATCGACCGATCGTCTCCGTAGATGGAATCTGGGCAGGGTTTTCACAGCGCAAAGAAAACACGCCGGCATACGGCGTGGGAGTTTTTGAGCTCCTTAACAGCATCTACGAAGAATATTTCGAAACCGTGCGCCGCTTCCCGGTCAAAGTCCTCTTTCCGGAGTTGCCACAGAGACACCAGCTGCTTTGGGCGGCTGCAATAGGCAAACTTCCGGAAGACATTCAGCAAGCGATCGAACATAGCTACGAAAAAGCTATTGATATCGAGAAGCCAAAGATCGAACCTAGCAACTACGCAGACATACTAAAACCAGAACACTTCTTCACGCGAAGACTCACCCAGCATAAGCTCACGATTACGCGCGCGGGACGGTGGATCCATGAGAGCTACGGCTTTTACATGGACGCCGATAAATTCGTCGACATCGTCGATTTTTGGAATCTCCGCGCTCTGGGACGGTCGGTAATCCCGATTCCAAAGCAGTTTGCAGACGACCCGCAATTCCTCAAGTTTGTTCGGGAGTTTATAAAGGCAAACTATCGGGAGGATCGCGAGGGCCGGTTCGTCTCCTTCGGCACCAGCATTGTTCGAAGCTTTTCCTCCACGATGCCCGAGCTTGAACGTCTGGCAAAAGCCTTGGAGCTTCAAAAGCTCATCCCAGACAAGCCGAACGCCAGACTAATTGGCCTTCAGCACTGGTATCCTCGGATTTGGGACGAATGGGCGATCGGCAAGGACGGCGCGAGACCAGCAAATGTGTATTCGGAGGAGGAGTCGCTTTCCTTTCCGGACACCGACGGTTCCGTGAGGTTCAATGTCGTCAAGCCGCCTTTTGCCGCTGACTTTGCATCGGACTCGCCGCGCTACGCGAACGAGATCTATCCCAAATTCTACGGCGAAGCAGACAAGCTATTGGCAGATGTCATGCCGTACGATCACGGCGAGAACGTCCTTCGGTTGGCCGGCGGCTCCGGTTCTATCGATGAAATTCGCATTGGCCGTACGGGACTCATTCACCTCGTCCAATGGCGAAACCGTTATTACTGGAAGGTTCCGCTCGGCGAGGAAGTCTTCTTCGCGTGGCTCAAGGATAAAGGCTTTGAGCCGCAGCTTTCAACGTGCGGGCGCTTAGCAAAGGAGATTCACTCGCAGCTCCAGGGCTGGTTGGCACCGCTTACCAATGAAACGTTCGTGGACCTGTTGGAGAAAATGAACCGTGGCGGAGAAGAGGGGAAGGGTCTGCCGCTTGGCCAAGTGAAAAACGTTTTGCAGGGAAACTTGTATCGATCACTCGTCGCCCGCGGCGTCTTTAAGCTCGGCTATAAAACTCAATGCACCCATTGCCTCCGAACTTCGTGGCATAGCGTGGAGAGCTTTGCGTCTGACCTCGTATGCCCGCTCTGCCATAAGAATCTTGATGCCATTAGCGCCGTTGACAGCGAGAACCAAGGAGCATGGCATTTAAAGACAGCCGGACCCTTCAGCGTATCGAATTATGGCGATGGTAGTTACACCGTTCTTCTGACCCTGAATTTCTTTAAGCGCGATATGTCGCTGCAGAGGACGCCCGTATTGAGTTTCACAGCAAAGGACACGGCGTCCGGCAATCAGCTTGAGGCCGATCTGGCTCTCTTTTGGCAGGATCTTGTGTTTGGCGAGCAGGAAGAGGGATTACTTTTTGCCGAGTGTAAAAGCTATAACCAATTTCAGACAGCAGATTTTGAACGCATGAGAGCCCTGGCGAAGCGTTTTCCGGGCGCCATCCTCGTCTTCAGCACTCTTCGCAATAAGCTTCGGCCGCGGGAACTTCGGCAACTGAAGCGCATCACCAGAGAGGGCATGAAGCGCTGGAAGGTCGAGCGCCCGCTGAATCCGGTTCTTATTCTCACAGGCCGCGAATTATTTAGCCTCTTTGGCGCACCTCATTGTTGGGACGGTGTATCGATACCTGACTGGGCGAAACACAACACCAGTCTGCTAAATCTCTGCAACGCAACTCAGGCTATATATCTCGGTGCCCCGCACTGGAGCGAGACTTGGCAGAAGGAATTTGAGGAACGACGAAAGCGCCGTAAAGCTACGACGCGCTAGGCAGGTCGGTTGGCAATGTTGCGCTTCGGCTCATTTGGCCGCCTTGGCCAGCTTTTCGTCGCCTATTAAACTCCACAATGTTCTGCTGACCTGCATTCGGCTTCTTCGCCGGAACACTGGTCGCGGAATCTGCGGGAGCCATCTCCTCGCTTGTTAGAAATTCCCGAGATGAAAAATATTTCACGAAATTTTTTAGTGCTGCGGCCCGAGGTCGAAGTTTAGTCCGGTATGGTCCACTAATCGTCCATTTGGCAATTTTCGCCCCCGTCCGACGAACGGCGGCTCAACTAAGCCGTACGATCCGCCTCGCATCTGTAATTACGAATCAATGGGTGTCGTCGAACCCCTAACGGACTGGAACTTCAGGGCGTGCAAGAATCGCACGAACTTGATTAACTGTGGGCACCCGATATGGAATTTAAACAATCAAACATTGAAGAGATCCTTGAGAGCGAGCGTGCGATGGTGCTGCACGCTCCCGAACGGTTTCGCGCTTACTACGACAATGCCGCGGGATTTGCCAATTTGTTTGCCCATTTTCTCAAATCCGTTGACCCGGACCGCTTTATCTTTGTGATGTTCCTATCGCAAATTCGAAAGCATCACCTGTTAGCGCTGTTCTCGGCAGTACGCCTTCACCATGTACAAGCGATGATGGATTTGCGCCAGGTACTTGAGGCAGGCGCATGCGCTGCGTACGCCATTGCGAACACCGATAAAGACGATTTCGCCGATTACTCTGATGACGGAGTACTCAGCCTTACTCCGCGGCTTACCGAAAAACGCTACGCATGGCTCGACAGAAATTTTCAGGCAGGATCTCGGGCAATAAAGAATATGAAGAAAGCGATTAACGCGTCAGCCGCGCATGCGAACATCGTAAATGCTCATATGAGTTTCAATCTCAACAGTGCCGCACGTCAATTTGAGACCCCTTTCTTCGATGCCAAAGATGATTACCTGATCAAAACTGATCTATGGCAAATCGGCAATATAGCGATGGGCCTCTTAGACCTGTTTTACGGCGTAAACCAGAATCTAGGCGTCCTGAAGTTCGTCGACGATTTTGCTCCACGTCTCAAAGCGCTTGAGGCTGAAAACCATCGCTTAAAAGCAGAAATGATGGCAACAGACCGGTTTCAGCGGGCTCGCGAACGAGCAGGCATGTAACAGAACAGAATCCTTGGTTCACCTTCATACGTTCTAGCGACCCGCCGCTATAACGTGCATATGGTATACTGCCTGCATATGAAATTCCTCCGACGCATTTTCGGTTCCAATAGGAAGCAGACGAAACTGCCGAAGGCGGGTGCATCAAATTTGTCCAGTCGAGAGGTCATGACCGACAAGAAGATCGTCGTGCGTCGCTCCGCGGATGGCGCGCTTCGTCAATACGAGAAAACTTTCAAAGACCTCGCTCGATATGATCGAGGAGAACTGGCGCTACCTCGATAGAGAAGATATTCGCGCCATTCATGCAGCTCTTGCTGCGTGGACGGAAAAGCAAGGCGAGCCAGTCCCGCCATTCAAGCATGCCAATCTCCACGACATCGATGCGCTGGTGAGTACGCCCCGGCAAAAGTTCTTCGGTCAGGAAGCGTATCCCTCGATCGCTGAAAAGGCGGCGATCATCTTCTATACAGTCAATAAGAAGCAGATCTTCCTCAACGGTAACAAGCGCATGTCAACGCTGTGCATGCTGGTGTTCCTCGGCATAAACAGCAAGAAGCTCGCTGTTTCCCCTGACGAGCTCACCGCGAAAGCCCTTTGGCTCGCAAATACGAGTTCGCTCGAATTTCCCGAGATTAAGGAGCAGCTCGTTGATTGGATTCAGGCGCACCTCAAAGAGGCATGGGATCAAAGCACCCAACCCAATAACTGAAATCTGCCCTAGGACGGAGAGGATTTTTCTTCAGCTTCACGCTTTAGACGGTTGTTCATACGTAGAAGCACGAGCGCCAGCGCTCGCAGATTTTCTCGAGCCTCTTCCTTCTGTTCGGGCGTCGCATTCGGCATATAGCGGTTGATAATCAGATCCCCTGGCTTATGCTCAGGCTCGCGCTCGTTCTTTTCCATACGTGAGAGATGATAATGAATAACGCTCCATGGTTGGAGCGTTCACAGCATGCATGCGCCCACAGGAGCACGCCATCGGGGGGACTTGGGGACTTCGGGGACGTTATAATCGATCTACTTATGCGGCGTATCGCACTTGAGCGTCATTGTCATTTGCTGCCATCGCCTGAATTTTTTCTCGCTCAGCAACGTCCATCAAAATATTGAACAGTTTTTTCGTGTGAGTTCCAAGCGTGCTACGATACGGTCCACTATCACGTCTTGACAGAAAACTTCATGGTGAAATGAGGACAAAATCAAAAAACGGCTCAACAGAGTCGTTTTTTGTTATCGGTGAAATGCACTGCTTCCGTGCAATCGGCAGGGGGTTGAAGGGATTCGAACTTTCATATCAAAAGAATCGGGGCGCACCATTCTCTGGCACACGTCATAGGTGTAATGTATCAGCAGCTAACAAGGCTGCTATGGCAATGATTCGCCGAATCTCATCGCTTAAGAATCTTGGGGTTTTCCCTGAGAATTCGTCGTGCGCCGCCATGCCTGACCTTCTCAAATACAACCTGATCTACGGGTTTAACGGCTCAGGTAAGACGACCTTGTCGCGTCTATTCGCCAGCCTCGAAGCTGGAGCTCTTCGACCTGAACTTCCTCCCGGCGGGGCATTCGAGATCGAACTGAATAACGGAGCCGTAATTAAAAGTTCTGGACCACTCGACACACTCAAGGGGCGCATCCTCGTATTTAATGACGACTTCGTCGAGGAGAACCTGCGATGGAAGGAGGGAAGGGCTAATCCTGTTTTTTATATCGGAAGAGCGCAAGCGGACCTGGCCAACACGCTGGAGGAGAGAGAGCGGCAACTCATTACGTTCTCAGTACAAAGGACCGAACTAGAAAAAGATCTCGACCGTAAGGAAAGGGCTTTCACCGACTATAAACGTGATGCTGCTCGCCTCATCGCAGAACAGCTGGGATTGGGGCGTAGGTATGACGCAACGAATCTGGTGGAGGACTATACGCGGGCATCATATGGCAGCGAGCTGAGTTTGTCTGACGATGACCGTAGAGATGCGCGCTCTGTCATCAATCAAGATGCGCCTCTGCCAAAACGCACTGAGATACTTTCCGCTGCAATGTCCCTCGGGCCGCTAGTTCGTGAGTCGAACAAAGTTCTGAGTACCTCTCTCGCTATCCTCGCCGTCGGCGAGCTCCAACGTCATGACGCCATGCTGCGGTGGGTAAAAGAAGGTGTCGACTATCATGAACATCACAATCTCTCGACCTGCCTGTTGTGTGGGAATGGGCTATCGGCTGAGCGCATCGCAACACTTCACGGCGCGTTAGACGCAAATTTTGAGGCTCTCCTGGGAGACATCTCGAAGAATCAAAAAGCCGCCCAAAATCTTATTGCGTCGATAGCCGCTCTTAAAGCCGCTTTTCCCTCCGTGAACGATATTTCCAAAGATCTTCAAGGAAAATTCGCCACCATTGTGACGGACCTCAGCACCCATCTGGCACGCGGAACCGAGATGGCGACGTCGCTCGCTAATGCGCTCGGTCGCAAAGCCGCGACACCAAATATCACTATCAGTCCGAGTGTGCTTCCGAGCGAAGAGGAGGCTTTACGATGGGATAAGGCAATAGCCGATGGGATTGCGGCTATGAATGGGACAATCGTGGCTCATAACGCCGCGCATGATTCCTTCACTCAGACTCAAGAGACCGCCAGGAGTCAGCTCAAGAATCATTTTTTGGCGGAGGGCCAGACCGCGTTTCGGCAGCACGATGCCGAGTACCGCGCGGCGAATTCCGCCAAGGGCACGATCTACACGCAACAACAGAGCCTACAGGCTGAAATCGAACGCCTCAAACAGCAGATGAGACAACATGGTCCAGCGGCCGAGCTGATAAACCGCATGATCCGCAGCTATCTCGGCCATAGCGAGCTGGAGATCGGCACGCTTGATAGCGGCTATGAAATTCGACGGAATGGTAAGTCAATCGTAGGAGGACTTAGCGAGGGTGAGAAGACCGCAATTGCTCTGTGCTATTTTCTGTCCTCGATTGAGGCCGAAGGTCGCCGAGCAAGAGACCTTGTTGTGGTCATCGTGAGGTGGCCCAGGTTCTCCGGACGTCTTAATCAAGCCACACCGGCATTCTCATACTCGACCGGGCTTACGTACTGCAACGTCGCGTGAGCCCGCTGA